>Ga0184625_10000117_pt1 | contig 22806 bp, 22 predicted proteins | sample PLM3_30_b1_FD_133151 | JGI IMG/M metagenome (GOLD analysis project Ga0184625, IMG submission 133151) | Groundwater sediment microbial communities from an aquifer in East River, Colorado, USA - PLM3_30_b1 | ecosystem: Environmental > Terrestrial > Soil > Riparian zone | place: USA: East River... | reverse complement strand
CTTTTCGTCGTGGGCGTCGGCGGGTACGTGGGCTGGAGCCTCACCAACCGCGGCTCGACCTTCGCGGTGGGTGACTGCGTCAAGCAGGATGGTGGAAACGCGGTGGCAACCGAGTGCTCGACCGCCGGCGCCTACCGGATCACGTCCATCGTGGATACCGAGAACACCTGCCCGGACGCGAAGCAGCCCTCTCTGGTGCTGACCGAACGGGTCGGCGGCGCACGAAGGTACGCCTGCCTGGCGCCGGTTAGCTGACCGGAGTGGTGCCGCGTCGATTGGCTTCCGGCGAAACTCGGTCGCGGATTGTCGTACCCCCACTAGAGACTCTGGAACATGCTCCGCAACGCCCTGCCCGCCAGTCGGGAAGCCCGTCGGATCCTCGTTGGCACCCTCTTCTCGGCGATCGGCCGGGGCCTGACGCTGCCGTTCCTGTACGTCTACCTGACACAGGTGCGCGGTCTCGAGCCTGGCACAGTGGGCCTCCTCGTCGGCTGGATGGGCGTGGTCGCCCTGGTGCTGGCACCAATCGGAGGCAGCTTGGTGGACCGCTTTGGTGCGCGCCGGGTCGTGCTTCCGTTGCTTGTCGTGGAGGCCGCGGGCACGGGCTCGCTCGCATTCGTGGACAGCGCCTTCAGCGCCTTCATCGCGCTTAGTGTCGTGGCCATCGGGTTCGCGGCCCTATGGTCCGGGCAGACCACGATTCTGGCTTCCCTGGTCGATCCCGGGGAGCGGCAACGGGTGTTCGGGCTCTCGTTCACTCTGCTCAACCTCGGCATCGGGCTCGGCGGCGTGATCTCGGGAACAATCGTGGACGCGACCCGTCCGGCGAGCTTTCAGACGGTCTACCTCGGCGACGCCGTGAGCTACCTCGTCCCTGCCGTCATCCTGCTGAGCATGCCGCACGTCGGTCGCCGTCTTGCCAAGGAGACCGTGACCGTAGACGGAAACGCCAAGGGCGGGTACGCGCAGGTGCTGCGCGACGGTTCCTTCGTCCGCTTCTTCCTCTTCGGTCTGGCATTGACCACATTCGGCTATGCGCAGATCGAGGTAGGGTTCACCGCCTTCTCGACCGAGGTGGCCAATGTGGCCCCGCGCGTCCTCGGCTGGGCCTTCGCGGGAAACACGCTGCTCATCGTGGTGGCCCAACTCTTCGTCGTGCGCTGGCTCGAGGGCCGAAGCCGAACGAGGGCGCTAGCCGCGGTTGGCCTCATCTTCGCCCTGTCCTGGGCGGTCCTCGCCGGCGCGGGTTTGGCCGGCAGCTACGCGCTGCCCATCCTGGCCAGCGTCGGCGTGGTCGCGTGTTCCGTCATCTTCGCCATGGGGGAGACGCTCATGTCCCCGGTGATGCCGGCGATCACCAACGCTCTCGCCACCGACGAGCTGCGCGGGCGCTACAACGCCATCGGCTCGATGGTGTGGGGGTTGAGCGGCATCGTTGGACCGGTTGCTGCCGGCCCGCTCATCGGCGCTGGCCGCGCCACGACCTGGGTGATGCTGGTCGTCGGCGGCTGTCTGCTCGCATCCGCCCTCGCGCTGCGCCTGCACCATCGACTCACCCCGGCGCAAGACGGCCGCGCCCCGGCCACCGCTGCTTCGCCGAGGCCCGCCGCCACTCCCTCGGCCCCGCCCGCGGTCTACCCAGCAGCCAACCCTGCGGTCGGCGACGGGTGCCGCGGCGCTGTCCCGGAAGGCGCAGCCGTCGCGCCCTAGCTCCCCGCCGTGCCGCGCGTCCTCGCGATCAAGGGCTTGTGGTCGCGCTTCGATCCCAAACCACGGCCACAAGCCCTTGATCGACGGGGCCGTCACCAGCCCTCAGCGTATGACGCAGAACACGTTGCCCTCCGTGTCAGTGAGTACCACAAAGTCCGCGTCATCTGGATATGGCCAGTCCACTACCAGTCTGGCGCCGATTGACACGAGCCGCTCGACCTCAGCCCGTTGTTCTTCCTCGTTGGCCGCCCATAGGTCGAGATGCATCTTGTCGTCCTCGTCCAAATGAAGGCGTGGACCTTCGCCATGCTCGGCGACGAGGAACGCCGGGTTGGTAGGCGCGGGAACGTATCCAAGCGCCTTCCCCCAAAACTCGGCTGCCCTACGAGTGTCAGTCACGTTCAACACGACCGATCCGATACGCACCATCGTCATAGCATGGCAGTGGTCTCTCATCGCGTCCTACGCACGAGCTTCGGCCGACCACGCTGGTAAGCGCGGTTCCAGGCCGGCCACCGTTTTCGGCGCTCGGTCCGGCAGGATGGGGCGTATGGCACGTGTACGGGCGCCGGAGCTGCGTGGGCGGGCATGGTTGAACACAGGCGGACGGACGCTGTCGATCAAGGGTCTGCGTGGCAAGATCGTCTTGATTGATTTCTGGACCTTCTGCTGCATCAACTGCCTACACGTGCTGGACGAGTTACGGCCGCTGGAGGAGAAGTACGCCGACGTGCTCGTCACCATTGGCGTGCACTCGCCGAAGTTCGAGCATGAACGCGACCCGCAGGCCCTCGCGTCGGCGGTCGAGCGCTACGGTGTCGCGCATCCGGTGCTGGATGATCCGGAGTTGACCACGTGGGACCAGTACGCCGCCAAGGCCTGGCCCACGATCGCCGTGGTAGACCCCGAGGGCTACGTCGTCGCGTCGATGGCCGGCGAGGGGCACGCCGATGGGCTCGCACGGCTCGTCGACGAACTGGTGGCGACCCATGCCGAGCGCGGAACGCTGCACCGTGGTCAGGGTCCCGGTGACGGTCCCGATGATGGTCGCTACGTGCCGCCGGGGGTAGAAGCGACCCTGCTACGCTTCCCCGCCAAGGCCGTCGTCGGCCCCGAGGGTACGCTGCTTGTCTCCGACTCGGCCCACCACAGCGTCGTGGAACTCGACGGCGAGACGGCCGTGCGCCGCTTCGGGTCCGGCGAGCGGGGCCGCGGGGACGGGACGGCCAGGGACGCGAGGTTCTCGGAACCGGGAGGGCTGTGCCTTCTGCCGCCGCACATAGCCGAGGTCGCCGGCTACGACCTGGTCGTGGCCGACACCGTCAACCACCTGCTGCGGGGAGTCAACCTAGCTTCGGGTGACGTGACAACCGTCGCTGGTACGGGCAACCAATGGCGCTCCACCGTGGACACACTGCCTGACGACGCACTGGCGGTCGACCTCTCGTCGCCGTGGGATCTCGAGTGGTATGAAGGCGTCGTCATCATCGCGATGGCGGGCATTCACCAGCTGTGGTGGTTTGATCCGGTGAAGCGGACCGCCGGGGTCTACGCGGGCACAACCGTTGAGGCATTGCGCGACGGCGCGCTCGATCAGGTATGGATGGCCCAACCGTCGGGTCTGTCGGTCTCCGCCGACGGGACCACGCTGTGGGTGGCGGATTCGGAGTCATCGGCGCTCCGCTTCGTCCGCGATGGAGAGATGCACACGGTTGCCGGGCAGGGACTCTTCGACTTTGGGCACGTGGACGGACCCGCGAACCAGGCGCTCTTCCAACACCCGTTGGGTGTCTGCGCCCTTGCTGACGGTTCAGTGCTGGTGGCGGACACATACAACGGCGCGGTACGCCGGTTCGACCCGACGACGGATGCGGTCGCCACTGTCGCCACCGACCTCGCTGAGCCAAGCGACATCGTCGTGCTCCCTGACGGAGGGGTGCTGGTGGTCGAGTCCGCGGCGCACCGGCTGACCCAACTGGCCCCCGGCATGCTTACGGCAACGGGTGCATCCACCGTGTCTGGCTCTCGGCACCGGACCGAGCGCCCGCCGACGGTGCTCGCACCCGGCGAGGTGAGCCTCGAGGTCATCTTTGAACCAGCGCCGGGCCAGAAGCTCGACAGTTCGTTCGGACCGTCGACCCGTTTGGACGTGTCGGCCTCGCCGCCGTCCCTGCTCATCGAGGGAGCGGGGGTCACCACTGACCTCGGCCGGCGGCTTGTCATCGCGTCAGACGTAGCGGGTGGAGTGCTTCAGGTCGTCGCGCAGGCGGCGACGTGCGATGCCGATGCCGAACACGCGGCGTGCCACCTGACCCGCCAGGACTGGGGCGTGCCCGTCGTCGTCGCCGCAGCAGGGGCGCGGCGGCTGCCGCTCATTCTGCGCGGCCTAGACGTCACCGCCGACTGAGCCAGATCACACCAGCGGGACGAATGGCCCGAGGCGCACACCTGCCGCATCGAGCGCCTCGCGGACGCGCCGGGTCAATTCCACCGCACCTGGGCTATCTCCGTGTAGGCACAACGATTCCACGTGGCACGGGATGACCGTTCCATCCTGCGCCTCCACCTCGGCCGCGGTGGCCAACCGGAACGCACGAGCTACGACGGTGTCCACATCGGAGAGCACGGCGCCCGGTTGTCCCCGCGGGACCAGTGTTCCGTCGGCTTGGTAGGCGCGGTCTGCGTACCCCTCGGACACCACCCGCACTCCGGCCCCATCCGCGCAGGACGCCAAGACCGATCCCGGCTGGCAGAGTAGCGGCAACGAACGGTCGTAGTCCACGATGGCGGCCACCACCGCCGAGGCCTGCCAGACGTCCACCGCCGCGGTGTTGTAGAGGGCGCCGTGCGGCTTGACGTACCGGACTCTCTCGCTCTGCAAGCGGCAGAAGCCCTCCAAAGCGGCGACCTGATAGATGATGTCGTCGCGCAGCTCAGAGAGGTCGTAGTCGATACGCCGCCGCCCGAAGCCGGCCAGGTCGCGGTAGCCGACCTGCGCGCCCACCGACACGCCGCGGTCGGCTGCCCATTCGACCACCCGACGCATGGTGAGGGCGTCGCCGGCGTGGAAACCGCAGGCCACGTTGGCGCTCGTCACGAGGGAGAGGAGTGCCTCGTCGTCGCCGAGGCGCCATACCCCGAAGCCTTCGCCGAGATCGGCGTTCAGGTCCACGTCACGAACCTAACCGTCGTACCGGGCCGCGCCTGCGCGAACAGAGCCAGGTCGGCAGCGTCGACGACCCCGATCACCGGGTACCCCCCGGTCGTCGGGTGGTCGGCCAGGAAGATGAGCGGCTGCCCGTCGGCTGGCACCTGGACGGCGCCGAGCACGATCCCCTCACTCGGCAGCTCGCCGGAAACGGTGCGGCTCAGGGGCGGTCCGGCGAGTCGCGCACCGACCCGGTTGCTCTTGACGGAGAGCGTGTACGGGCCGTGCAGAAGAACGTCGCGAGCCGAGATGCTAAACCAGTCGTGGCGCGGCCCCATCCGTACCCGAACCTCCACCCCCCCGTCGATCAAGGGTTTGTGGTCGTGATTCGATCTATGGACCGCGACCATTTCTCCTTGATCGGCGGGGGGATCGGCGGTGCTGTGGCCCAGTGGAAGCACGAAGCCGGCGCGCAAGGGCGGCGGGCCGAGTCCGGACAGCGTGTCGGTCGAGCGGCTGCCGAGCACGGGCGCGACGCTGACACCGCCGGCGAAGGCGAGGTAGGACCGCACCCCGGTCTCGGCTGGTCCGACCTCGATCATCCCACCGGCCGGCACCGGGAAGGCCGTGCCGAACTCCACTCGCTCACCGTCCACAGTCACCGCCGCCGCTGCCCCGGTGACGACCGCTGTCGTGGCAACCTCGGCCCGAAGGGCGACGCCAGTCAGGGTCATCTCGAGACCGGCCGCGCCGTCCGCGTTCCCGACCAGGCGGTTGGCCAGCACTAGGGCGGGCACGTCGAGCGCGCCCGATCGGGCAACGCCCACGTGGGCGTAGCCCGGTCGGCCTAGGTCCTGGATCGTGGTGAGCAGGCCCGGCTTGAGTACCTCGATCATTCGTCCGGCCTCTCCACGAAGCGCACCCGGGTGCCCGGCGTGAGCAGCGCGGGTGGGTCGCGGTCGGGGTCGAAGAGCCCGACATCGGTCCGCCCGACCAGACGCCATCCGCCGGGCGACGCGCTGGGGTAGATGCCGGCGTACATGTCCGCAAGTGCGACCGACCCCGCCGGCACGCGCGGTCGTGGTGTCTCTAGTCGCGGCACCGCCAGCTCGGCCGGGAGGCCGGTCAGGTAGGCGAATCCAGGCGTGAAGCCGCAGAAGGCCACCCGCAACTCGGTGCCGCTAAGCCGGGCCACGACGCCGTGCAGGTCCGTGCCCCACAGGTGGGCGACCGCGGGCAGGTCCTGGCCGTCGTACCGGACCGGGATCTGCACCACAGGCCCCGATGCGGACTCCGGGGTCGGCGACGGCGCCCACCCCCGGATGGCCTCGGCCGCCACGGCTGCGTCGGCCAGGCCGTCGAGCAGGACCGTCTTGGCGCCGGGCACGATCTCGACGGCGGCCAACTCGCCGGCCTCCCGCCGGCGCCACAGTTCGGCGAACCAGGCGGCCGGGTCGTCGACCTCCAGGAGCAGCGCGTCAGCGCCCACCGGTCGTACCCGCATCGCGGTCCACCCTTCACCTGGCGGTCTTGGTGCCATCATCGGCCACGCCGCCAGCTTCGGGGAGCCCGCCGGCCGTGTCGCCGCGCTCCGTCTGGTCGGCGGTTAGGGCTCCGGGACCGCCCTGACCAACGCGGCGGCGGCGAGCGGGAGCGCCTTCTTCAGCTCGGCCCGCGCTTCGGCTGCGGTGAGTTCGAGGGTGCCGATCTGGGCCACGAGGTTGCCGCGGCTGACGAAGCCGTCGCAGAGGTATGCCTTGTCACCCTTGCTCGCGCCCTTGAGGATCGTGCCGTAGTGGCAGTACGCCACAGCGTTGTCGACGCCGGCAGGTCGGCTCACCACGAACTCTCCGACGACCTTCATGTCCCAGGTGCCACCCCAGATCCAGGTCTTGCACGTCGTGAGCGCGGCGCGGACCTGGTCGATCACGGCGGCGCCACGCTCCGGGTCGTAGGCGAACGCATTGTGCGAGACGACCGCGGGCTTCGTGGCCTTGTACCCCCAGTGGTGCGCGGCCATGTGGCCGGCGATGAGGGCGTTGCCGCATGGCATCGTGACCTTCAGGATGGTGTCTTCGCTGTCGGCCTTCTTAACGCCGAGGTCCTTGGGCTTGAGGCCGGCCGCGTCGACCATCGCCTTGAGTTCCGCCCGGCGGTCGACGGTGGGTGAGGGTGGCGCTGCCGGGGACGTGTCCGTCGGCGTCGACGTGACCTCTGCCGATGGCGCGGTCGGGCCGCACGCCGCCGTCGAAGCGGCGAACATGGTCAGAGTCGCAATGATCCCCAACGTACGCATGACAGCTCCCCGTGGCGGTCCGGCATCGACAAGTAGGCAAGTTACCATCCCCCTAACCCGTCGGCGATGTCGTGAGGCTCGCCACTACCGACTGGTAACCTACGGTTCCGTAACCGTAAGATGAGGGCGTGATGACCAGCGACCTGAAACCAATGAGGCTCAAGCCGCCAGACATCGGCAAGCCGCGGATGCGCGGCTGGCTACACACCTATGCGTTCTTCGGCGCCGCCGTCTGTGGCGTCGTGCTGTGCTCGCTCGCGGCCACCCGGCCTGGCCTGGCTCCATTGGTGAGCTGCGCGATCTACAGCCTTACCGTCTGCGGGTTGTTCGGCGTCAGCGCGCTCTACCACCGGCGCGTGTGGACACCGCAGGGCTACCAGGTGATGCGCCGCCTCGATCACTCCATGATCTTCATCTTCATCGCGGGAACGTACACGCCGTTCTCGGTGCTGCTGCTTGACCAGAGCAAGGCGACCGTGATCCTCGCCGTGGTGTGGGGCGGCGCATTCGCCGGCGTCGCGTTGAAGCTCGGCTGGCCGCACGGGCCGCGCTGGGTCTCCGCACCGCTCTATCTCGCGCTCGGCTGGGTGGCCGTGGCCGTCCTCCCCGACATCCTCCACAACGGCGGGGTCGCCGCGCTGGTCCTGCTGATTGTCGGGGGCGCGGTGTACAGCACCGGGGCGATCTTCTACGCGTTGCGCCGGCCGAACCCGTGGCCCAACGTGTTCGGCCACCATGAGTTCTTCCACGCGTGCACGCTCGTCGCGGCGATCTGCCACCACATCGCGCTGTACTTCGCCCTCTTCGCCTGAACGAGCCGCTTATCCCGCCGATCTAGGGCGTAGTCGCGTGAGTCGATCTCCTTCCACGCGACTACGCCCTAGATCCACGTCCAAGGAGTGCGAGGATGTTCGCGTGACCACACGCACACTGGTGATCCTTCGCCATGCGAAGGCCGCCAACCCGGAGGGCGTCGCCGACGTGGACCGGCCGCTGACCTCACGCGGTCACGCGGACGCGACCGCCGCTGGTGCCTGGCTGTCGCATCGTGGGTACGCCCCCGATCTCGTTATCTGCTCGCCGGCGAGGCGGACCCGGGAGACGTGGCACGGGGTTGCCCTGGCGTTGGGCTCGGCGCCGAAGGTCAGGTACGAGGACAAGGCGTACTCCGCGTCGGCGAGTTCTCTCCTCGATCTCATCACTAGCGTCGGCGACAAGCGCACCTCGGTTCTGCTGATCGGTCACAATCCGGCACTATCCCAGCTGTCCGCGCTACTCGACCCGGAGCGGGCAGATCCGGAAGGACTGCGCACGGCCGGGGCGGCAGTCCACACATGGGACGGCTCCTGGGTCGAGTGTGGACCGCGGACGGCACCGCTGACCACCGTCCATACCGCACGCGCTTGAAGCGCGGACGACAATCAGTAGGACTCCTCGGCCAGCTCCATTAAGTCCAGCGTCGTGGCGGCAACGATCCGGCGATCGCTGGACAGGCGCGGCAGGACCTCACGGGCGAAGAATCGGGCCGAGGCGATCTTCCCCCCATAGAAGTGCCGATCCACGTCGGACAATGAGCCGCGGCCGAGTGCGGCGAGCGCGACCTCGGCCTGGCGCTGGAGCAGCCACCCGACCACCAGGTCGCCGAGCGCGAGCAGTATCCGCCGAGATGAGAGTCCGACCTTGTGGAGTTCGTTCGGTTCGCCCCCCTCGGCGGCGGTGAGCCAGCCGGTCACGGTGGCGAGCATGCCCTGCACATCCGCCAGGGCGGCGCCGAGCGACAGGCGCTCCTCTTTCAGTTGACCGTTGCCGGATTCGGCGTCCAGGAAGGTCTGGATCTCGCCGGCGACGGTCATCAATGCCTGGCCGCGATCCTTGACCACCTTGCGGAAGATCAGGTCGAGACTCTGGATCGCGGTCGTGCCCTCGTAGAGCGTGTCGATCTTCGCGTCGCGGACGTACTGCTCGAGAGGGTAGTCCTGCAGGTAACCTGAGCCCCCAAACGTCTGCAGGGACTCGTGGCCCAGCAGCTCGTAGGCGCGCTCCGAGCCGCACCCCTTCACCAGTGGCAACAGTAGGTCGTTGACCCGCTCGGCGTTCTGAGCGGCGGCCGCGTCACCGGCGAACTCGGCGAGCTTCACGTGGTCCTGCCAGCCCGCCGTGTAGCAGACGAGGGCACGGAGGCCTTCGGCGTACGCCTTCTGGAGAGCCAGCGACCGGCGTACGTCGGGGTGGTTGGCTATCGTGACGCGCGGTGCGGCCTTGTCACCGTGGCGAACGAGATCCGCGCCCTGCACCCGGTTCTTCGCGTATTCCAGGGCGTTCAGGTAGCCCGTGGATAGGGTGGCGATGGCCTTCGTGCCGACCATCATCCTGGCGTACTCGATGATGAGGAACATCTGGCGGATTCCGTCGTGCACATCGCCGAGGAGCCAGCCTTTTGCCGGAACGCCGTGTTCGCCGAACGTCAGCTCGCAGGTGTTGGAGACCTTGAGGCCCATTTTGTGCTCGACGTTCGTGGCGTAGACGCCGTTACGCTCACCAAGCTCACCGGTCGCGGCATCGAAGAGGTATTTGGGCACCACGAAGAGCGAGAGACCCTTGGTGCCAGGCCCGCCGACGCCCGCCACACCGACCGGGCGGGCGAGAACATAGTGGATGATGTTGTCACTCAGGTCGTGCTCGCCGCTGGTGATAAAGCGCTTCACACCCTCGAGATGCCAGGAACTGTCCGCCTGGGGAATCGCCCGGGCGCGACCCGCGCCCACATCGGAGCCAGCATCAGGCTCGGTGAGCACCATTGTGGAGGCCCATCGCTTCTCGATGAAGAGCTTGGCCCACTCCTTCTGCTCGGGTGTGCCCTCAACGTAGAGGGTGTGGGCGAACGCCGGCCCAGAGGCGTACATCCAAATAGGAGCGTTCGAGCCGAGGATCAGCTCCGCCAGTGACCACCAGAGCATCCGCGGAGCGTTGGTGCCGCCGAGCTCGCTGGGTAGGTCGAGCCGCCAGAACTCGGAGTCCATGAACGCCTGGAATGACCGATGGAAGTCCTTCGGCAGGTCCGCGGTGTGCGTCGCCGGATCGAAGACGGGCGGGTTGCGATCACCGGATACGTAGCTCGCGGCCAGATCCTCACGGGCGAGGCGGTCCACCTCTGCGAGGATGCTGCGGGCGGTGTCCACGTCGATGTCGACGTACGGGCCGGCGCCGAGCAGGCCATGCGCCGCTCGTGCAGCCTCCTCCGCGGCCGCACCGCTGCCACGGGGAGTGCCAGTCGCCCCGCCAAAGACCTCGAAGAGGTTGAACTCGAGGTCGCGGAGGTTGCTCCGGTAGTGGCTCATGGCGGCGGACTCCTTGGGTTACCCGGCAGTAACCCAGACTGTATTACCCGCCAGTAACCCGCGACAACCCGAACGGTGATGTGACTGCCACCACATCCGCCCCGCCGACGTGGTTGCCGCCGGCGAATATGTCGTACCCGGTCCATAGGCTCGCCGCGACCCTCCAGCGCCGCCCTGCCGTTCGGGGACCATCGCGACAGATTAACGACTAAACGTCACCGTTGTTATTTGGCGTCGTTGCAACCGGTAACACGCGGCGGGTAACGCGACGGATCATGCACAAGAACCGTTGGCACCCGGACATTACACGCGGACCAATCCCAAGGGGAGGCGCAAATGCTGAGCACCATGCTCCGATCGCTGATCGCGCCGCGCAACCCACGCCGATACGTCGGCCGGCACCGCGCGCGGTTCACGATCCAGATCATCTCGAGAAACTCGAGCACCTCCGCCGTCTCCGCGCAGATCGCGGAGTCAACGGCGGAGCAGTCCGCGGCGTAGCTCGCGGAGCGACCACATCGTCGGCCAACGGCCCACGGCGACTCAGCCGTGGGCCGTTCTCGTGCCGCCTATCTCCCAGCTGGGCACGGCGGGCTCGGCCTCGGGCGCCGCACCGATGTACTCCAACAACAGCAACGCGATGTCGTCATCGAACTGCCCCCGTACCCACTCCACCAAGGCGCTCTCTAACGAGGCGAGGCCATGCTCGACAGTCCCATGTCCGAGCAGGGCCCAGGCCCGATCGACGGTGGGGAAGAACTCTCCGGCGCGCCTCGCCTCGGCAAGTCCGTCGGTGTATAGGAGCAGCCGATCGCCCGGCTCGAGGTGCTCCACCCGGGCCTGCGTGGCCGGGCTGAAGCCCAGCGGCGGCGCCCGGTGAGGCGGGTCCAGCGCGATCACGCGGCCGCGGCGCAGCAGCAACGGCGCCGGATGTCCGCAGTTGACGACGGTCAGCGTGCCCCCGCGCTCCTCGACGATCGCCGCGGTGACGAAGTCCTCCTCACCGACGGAGCGGGCCACCGCTCGGTCCAGGTCGGCGACGATCGAGCGAAGATCGGGTCGTTCATAGGCCACGTGACGATAGGTGCCGAGCACGATGCTCGCCAATCGCACCGCGTCGATGCCCTTACCCCGGACGTCGCCAATGATCATCCGTACGCCGTATGGAGTATCCAGCGCCTCATACAGGTCACCGCCGATGTCGGCGGCGGCGCTCGCGGAGACGTACCGACCGGCGATGGCGAGTTGCCCAACCTGGGGCCCGATGGGGCTCAGCACGGCCTCCTGGGCGACCGTCGCCAACCGGGCGAGTTCGGCGTAGCGCTGATTCTGCGCCTGCCGGACAACACTGACCGCAACCGCGCCCCACGTGGCGATCGCCATACCGACCACGCCGGCGATCGCGATCGCCTTCCCGTCGCCGCTATCCGAGGGGGCGATCAGTGCCGTGACCAGCGCAATCGCGGTGGCCAGCAGGCCGACACCCACCACATAACGCCACGGGGCGAAAGCGGCCGCGAGGAACGGGGCGATCGCCAGCCAGCCCACGACCGAGGGCGCCGCACCGGCCGCAAACTCGATACTGGACACGATGATGAGCACGCCGAGAGCGGCCCCGAGGCCGGCTCCGGCCTCGGGGGAGAGCGTCTGGCGACGTACAGGCATGCCTATCTCACAGTGGGGGTTCGGGGCGCAGTGGGTCGGGGCGCAGAGACCAGCATGCCCGATCCAATGTCGCGGTTCCGACACACCGGACCTGTTCGTGCCCGGCCGGCGGTGTCTTCGATCCGTTCGGCCGGTGCTCGCCAGGTAACGACCTACCCCTTCACGCACACGACCTGGCGCAGGCGGGCGAGGATCTCCACCAGGTTGGACTGCTGCGCCATGACCTGGTCGATGTCCTTGTGGGCGCCGAGGATCTCGTCGATCGTGCGACTCCTCCGCCACATAGTTGTGATGGCAGGAGATCTCGTCGTCGAAGCCGGCGCAGTACGGGCAATGAGTCCCGTACTCGGTCCGGCGCTCCTTAGGTGGCGTCCTTCGCGAGCACCTCGTACCGGACGTCGATCACACCGGTGCCGAGACTGGCGATGGCCCGGAAGGCGGCGCGAGAGAGGTCGATGCAGCGCCCGGCGACGAAGGGTCCACGGTCGTTGATGCGAACGACGACGGACGTGCCGCTGGCGAGGTTGGTGACGCGAACCCGGGAGTTGAACGGCAGGCTGTTGTGCGCCGCGGTGAACGCCTCCGGGTCGAAGGTCTCACCGCTGGCGGTGCCCTGCGGCTCGTCGTAGTACGACGCCTCGCATGACCCGGTCGAAATGGCGGCGCCGTTGCCGGCGGGCTGGGTCGACTTCTTGGTCATCGGGCCCGGCGTTGGCGCGACCGCGGTTACCCGGGACTCGTCACGGCTGGCCCGGTCGGCCAGTGCGTCCCGGTCCGCCGGGTAGTCGCCGGCGTCGTACCCCAACTGCACGCCGGCCCCGGATCCCTGGCCTACCGTGCCGAACTGCATGGTGGCGCCGGCGCCGCCAATGAGCACGCCGGTGATCGTGAGTGCCGCCGCGGCGGGAAGGAGTTGACGACTTGGCTTCGAACGCGACCGCTTCTTGTTCACCCAGGCGCCGTGGCGAGCCTGGCGGATGTGGCGGCCGGTATACCGGTCAGCCAAGAGGGTCACCCTTCGTGAGGCAGCAAGGCCCGGCGGTACGCCCGGCTTGATGCCTACCGTGCGATGCGCCGTGTTGGACCCTAACGGATCACTATCGGCCAAAGTCAAGGCGACTCAGCGCTTGTGTATGGAAATGAGGCTTATCTTCATCCGATCAGTGGATGCGAGCTGCGCTATTTGCCCGATATTCGATATCCGGGTGCGAGGTACCGGACCCTCGGCCGGTGTGGACTCTAAGGGCAGGGGTTCGTGGCCTTCGTGGGCAGGGTTCTGGGCCAGCCACCCCCACAGCCGGCCCAGAACCGGTCGGGCGTCACACCGGACGGTCGACGTCGTACTCGTCGACGACGCGTCGCTCGTCCGGCGCCGGGGGCGTGGACGACGTGACCGTGCGGCGACTCCGGTTGAAGACCGTGAGAGTCAGAATCAGCCCGAGCGCACCGGCGGCCATCAGTATCCAGCCGACGATGTCGAGGTCGAGCCAACCGACGCGGAGATTAAAGGCGAACGTGATGATCGCGCCAACGGCAAGCATGAAGATGCTCGCACCGATACCCATAACGGTCCTCCTCGATGAGATGACGGGGATCGGCAAGGAGTTACCCCCATCGCACAGGATCTAACCGGTCAGGCCATCGGCGGCTGCCGGCTCGGTGCAACTTCAATGCAGCGACGGCTTGAGCCCTATCAGGACCAGGCCCAGGAAGCCGCTGAACAGTGCGGCCAGGCCAGCCGCGATGGCGACCGCGTACGGCTGCCGGCCGTCCCACCGACACGTCAAAGGCGGGGCTACCGTCAAGGCGTGCCCGATGCGTCATCGTGGAGCCAGGACCAGGTGGGTGCCGCCGAAGTGATCGCGGCCCTTTCTCTGGCGACCGACCTTGGCATGGGCTTACCGCTAGAGCACGGTCTGCACAGCACCGTGTTCGCCATGCGCTTGTGCACCCGGCTTGGGGTGGACGCCGAGACCGCGTCGCAGGTGTACTACGGCTGTCTGCTCTTCTACGTAGGATGCACCGCGGATGCCGAGGTACAAGCCGACCTCTTCGAAGATGGTGCCCTGCTGGCGCACTTCACCCCGGTGATGTTCGGTTCGCGGGCGCAGACAATCGCCGGCATAACGCGCGCGCTGGCCGCCTCGCCGGGCGCGCTGCCGGCGAGGGTCATCCACGCCGCGACCCGGTTGCCACACGCGGTGGGCGGGCATCGGGCGCATGTGGCCGCCCTGTGTGAGGTGGCGCAGATGCTGACCGAACAGCTCGGCCTCCCGGGCTCGGTGCGAGATCTGTTCGCTCACCTCACCGAACGGTGGGATGGCAAGGGAGAACCCGGACGGCTCAAGGGTGAGGAGATACCGTTCAGCCTCCGCATCGCGCACGTTGCGCGGGACGCGGCGTTCCAGCGCGTTATCGGCGGCGACGACTATGCGGCAAAGGTTGTGCTGGACCGGGCCGGGCACGCGTTCGACCCGGCGGTCGCGAAAACGCTCGCCAGCGAAGCCAGGCAGATCATGGCGCTCGATCCGGATGCCTCGGCCTGGGACGAGACGCTCGCCACGGAGCCGCGTCCTGGTCTGCGCCTGGAAGGCGAGCAGATCGAGCGCGCGCTCGCGGCCATTGGCGAGTTCGCCGACCTGCTGTCGCCGTACTTCGTGGGCCACTCGAGGGGCGTGGCCGACCTGGCTGAGGTGGCGGCGCGGCGATGCCGCCTGCCGGCGTCCGACGTGACAGCTGTGCGCCGGGCCGCGCTCGTGCACGATGTCGGCCGCGTGGCGATTCCGGCCCGCATCTGGCAGAAGGCGGCGTCGCTCACCCCGGACGAGTGGGAGCGGGTCAGGCTGCACGCCTACTACACCGAACGCGTCCTGCGCCGTTCGCCGCACCTGGCTGCTCTAGTGCCGATCGCCGTCTCCCACCACGAGCGTCTCGACGGCACCGGCTACCACCGAGGCGTGGGTGCGTCGGCGCTCACCCCTCCGGCTCGCCTGCTCGCCGCCGCGGACGCGTACCACTCCATGATCGAGCCGCGGCCGTACCGCGAAGCGCATTCGCCTGGCGGGGCAGCTGATGCCCTTGGCCAGGAGGTCCGCGCGGGGCGGCTCGACGCCGACAGCGTCGCCGCGGTACTGGACGCGGCCGGTCACGCCGTCCCGCGCCTGCTCCGACCGGCCGGCCTCACTGAGCGGGAGGCGGAGGTCATCACATTGCTCGCGCGCGGCCTCCAGACCAAGCAGATCGCCCGGGCGCTGGGCATCTCCGCCAAGACCGCGGACCGGCATGTGCAAAACGCGTACGGGAAGATCGGCGTTTCCACGCGGGCGGCGGCGGCGGTGTTCGCCATGCAACACGGACTCGTCGGATGGGGAGAACTCCCGATCGCGGGCGGCGGTGGCCGCTCCTAGCGTCCAAGACGAAGCACCCGGCATGTCGACCGGGTGCCCCGTCCAAGGAGGCAGCCATGAGCGTCCCGTCCAGCCAAGTGAAGCCCGGCTCAGACTCGGCCGGCGGAGCTGTCCGAGAGAGACGGCAGTTCGTAGCTCTGTCAGCCTGGGCTGGCATCCTTGGGCCGATCCTGTTCACCGCAGCTTTCCTAGCCCAGGAGGCGTTCCGCGTCGACGAGTACAGCCCCCTCGCCGAGCCGGTCAGCGCCCTCGAAGCCGGACCCAACGGCTGGATCCAGCAACTCAACTTCGTCGTGTTCGGGCTGCTGACCATCGCGTTCGCAGCCGGGCTGCACCGCAGCCTACGCCCGACGCGGGCCGGAATCGCCGGTCCAGCGCTGCTCACCGTCAGCGGCGTCGGTCTGTTGCTCGCGGCCGCGTTCCCGCTCCGCGAAGACGCCGCCGGCGTCACCTACGACCCCGGCGGACATATCGTCGCCGGCATCACGTTCTTCATGACCAGCGCGGTCGGTCTGATCGTCCTGTCTAGACGGATCGCCCGCGATCCGCAGTGGTCAAGCATCGCCGCGTACACGCTCGCGGCCGGAATCACGGCGCTCGCGGGCTTCGTCGCCGTCGGCGTGTTCGTGATGCCCGATGACGCGCCGCTACATCAATGGGGTGGCCTCGCCCAGCGCGCACTCATCATTCTCGTACTGTTCCCGTGCCGCATCGTCCTGTCACTCAGGCTCCTTCGCACCGCGAAGGCTGCCTGAGCGAGCCCACGACTACGCCGTGTCCAGGGGGCGCGGCAGGTATCCGCGCGACACGAGCTCGACGATGAAGGTGGCGGTTCGTCGCGACGTCCATCCGTTGTCGGCGTGGTACGCGCGCAGGTGGACGTAGCTCAGCACCACCATGTTGGTTAGGGCACCGATGAACATCCTCGGTTCCTCCGGCGGCTCCAACGAACCGTCTGCGACGGCGAGATCCAGAATGCGAAGCCACGGACCATAGAAGTCAAGCGTGATGCCGGCGGCATCGAGATCCGGACCGTGAAAGGCAGTCTCGGTGTGGGCCAGAAGCGGGAGGTTCCGTTCGGCGACTACGCAGAGCGCGCGTAAGGCGCCAGCCAAGCGCTGCTCGCCAGATCCGCTATCCGTCAGCGGCTCCCACATCAATTCCTTGTAGTCGGCGATGAGGCGATGACGAAGGACGCGCTCGACCGACGCGCGAGTCAGCCCCTGGCGCCAGACGGTGGCGCGTGAGACTCCTGCACGCTGCGCGATCGAGTCGAGGCTGAGCGCTGACCAGCCTCGTTCGTGGAGCAACTCAACGGCAACGTCCAGCAGCACTTCGTTCATCGTCGTCCCCCTGGTTGAAACATGCAGTCTCATGCTACGCATACATCCGTCTCACCTCACGCTCATCCAAAGGGGGCCACATGCACATCGAGCCTTCCACCGAGCCGGGACACCACGAAGTGACTTTCACCTGGCGCGAGACCGATCCGGACCGGCCCGCCCGCGCCGTGCTGGTGCGACTGGTGGCCATGACCGACCACGCCCAGGATGACGGCGATCTCAGCCCCTACCTCATGCACACACAAGGTGATGGTCTGTGGACCTTGTCGAGAAGGCTGCCCTCAACCTTGCGTTCCTCCTATCAGATTTGCCCGATCAGGGACGAGCCCCTGCACGGACATCCCTCCGAGGAGCGATGGATGCAAATTCTTAGCATGGGTGCGCGCGACCCGTACAACCCTGCGATCCTCGCGGCCGGAACGACCTACGGCAATCCAGGCCCAGCCTCGATACTCGAGTTGCCTGACTCTTTGCCGCAGCCGTGGCACGCGCGCCGGGCCGGCGTAATGGAAGGTACCGTGACGCCGTACGAGATCGTTGCCGGCGATCGCGCGCCTGCGATCGTGCATGTCTATCTTCCGCATGGGTACGAGCCGGATGTCGTTCCGTTCCCGCTGGTCGTCCTGTTCGACGCAAAATGGTGGATGAACGTGGATGTCACGGCCACCTTCGACAACCTCATTGCCGCTGCCGCCGTTTCGCCAATGATCGTTGTCGGAGTCGAGTCGATCCACTCCGCAACCCGGTGGCAGGGCCTCACCCACCCGGAAGTCTTCGAGCCGTTTCTCGTCGAGGAGTTGCTGCCCTGGGTAAAGGCTCGGTGGAAGATATCGGAGAACCCAGCCGAGACTGCGCTCGTTGGCCAGAGCCTCGGCGGTCTCCTCATCTCTCACGCGGCGCGGTCACATCCCGACCGGTTCGGCTGGGTGATCGGGCAGTCCATCGCCCTCTGGTGGCCCGGGGACAACGAGGGAGGCCTTACCGGCAAACAGGTCATCGACGCCTACGCCTCCCGTGATCATGTACCGGTGCGATTCTTCCTCGACGTGGGGTCGCGGGAACGCGAGCTGCTGGAGTCAATGCGGGTCATGCGCGACACACTTGAGGGGCTGCATTACGACGTCCGGTACCGCGAATATGACGGTGGTCACGACTTCGCCTGTTGGCGCGGTGGGCTGGCCGACGGTCTTATCGCCGCGCTGGGTCCACGAAATAGGTCCGCCAAACGCAAGATCACCGTCGGCGACGGACCTGCTGACCGAGACCGGCCGTCGGCTGGCGAGTCCCACAGGACGCCGGGCAGTAGGGCGACGAGGACGAGATGAGTGCTGTGTCGACGATGTCACTATCGTTCTTGGGTCTCCGATGCGGAACCGGATTGTAGGTGGTAGGCGGCGAGCAGGGCCTCCTCGATGACGTCGTCGTCACCTCGCTCAAGGTCAACCATGACGCTCATGTGCTTGACGAGACGTGGCGGCACCGAGAACGTCTCAGGCGACTGGCGCAGCAACAAGTCGCGTAGGTCGAACGCACACCTCACGACCACCTGTGTTTCGGTAATTTGACGGGCTACCATGCGACCGCGGTATCGGGCGGTGATGAGGCCGTCACGTAGACCCACGTCGACTCCGTCGAGACCGGCCACTAGGTGCTGGAAGTCTGCGATCCGCATGGGTCGAGAATCCCACTCTGTCGATGTGCCCTCTCCCCGGCCACTGACTCCCGTCCCGGAGGCACCTCTAACACGCAAGCTACGTCTCGCCAAACTGGTCCTCACGATCGCGGCCCACGTGCGACGCCTCGCATTGGTGGTTCTCTATGTCAATGATACGGCTGACGGGGGAGTCCTACGCTGGCAGAGGTGGGGAGGAGGTGGCCCCGGGTATGGCAACCGCTCAGCGACCGGGTGTTGGCCGGCGGTCACGGCTTCGACATCTGGAGTCCGCATCTGGGCGCCATCACCCCCGACGCGGTCGCCGCCTTCGGGAACCTCATTACGAAGGTGACCGAGCGGCTCCGGGCCGAGGTCGAGTCGATCGGGGCGTGGAGCCGAAGCTCGCGTCGGTCGCCGTGCACTGCGGCTCGCCGCACGGCGGTTAGCCTCACGGCGGACCGCGAACGGGTTGCCGCGTGTGCGTGCGCTGTTTGCCGATTATCCCGAACGTCTCAAGGTCACGGGCGGGAAGATGGTCTACGAGCGGCAGCCGAACATCGACTGGAACAAGGGCGGGGTGTCCTCCCTTCAACCGACGAGGTGCGGACCTTTCTGACCATGTTGGGGCGTTGACCGACAGGATCCGCACATTGGGGGCGCCATGCTTGACTCCACACTCAGTTACGACACGTTCGACCCGGCATCCGAGGGGTTGCGGGAGGCATTGACCTCGACCGGGAATGGCTACTTCTGCACCCGTGGTACGGCGGAGTGGGAGGACATGGACTCGGTGCACTACCCCGGCACCTACGCCCACGGCGTGTACAACCGGGAGACCACGATCTTCGACGGGCGGCCGGTCGGGAACGAGGATCTGGTCAACCTGCCGAACTGGCTCGTGCTGAAGCTGCGCATCGAGGGGCAGGCGGCGGTCCGGCTCGACAACGTCGAGGTGCTCGACTACCGGCACAAGTACCACGTCCCGTCGGCCCTGCTGCAACGCGAGCTGCGGTTCCGCGATGGCGCCGGTCGCGAGACGAGCCTGCGCAGCCGTCGGTTCGTGAGCATGGTTCACAGCCACCAGGCCGCCATCGAGTGGACGCTGACCGCCGAGAATTGGTCGGGCCACGTTGAGGTGGTGACCGCCATCGATGGCCGCGTGACCAACCGGATCGTCGCGCGTTACCGCGAGCTTGAGGGGCGGCACCTGGTCCCCGTGTCACCGCGGACGTTCGGGCCGGACGTGATCGCGCTCAAGGTGCAGACCCGCCAGTCGAACATCTACATCGCCGAGGCCGCACGCACCAAGGTGTTTGAGGGCGACTCCCCCGCGGACATAGCACGCGACCTCTACCAGATGGAGGACTACATCCAGCAGGTCCTCGCCTTCAACGTCGAGCAGGGCCGCCCCATTCGCGTGGAGAAGATGGTCTCGCTGTTCACGTCCCACGACAACGCGATCACCGAACCGCTGGCCGCCGCCGGCCGGCAGGTGGTGCGCTATCCGGACTTCGCCGAGGCGCTCGCCGCGCACACGTCGGCCTGGACCGAGCTCTGGGACATCTGCGACGTCCAGCTGCCTCACGAACCGCACGCCCAGCTGTTGCTGCGCCTGCACGTCGGTCATGTCCTTCAGGTCTGCTCGCGCCACACCGCCCGCCACGACGCCGGCGTTCCGGCCCGTGGCCTCAACGGCGAGGCCTACCGAGGCCACGTGTTCTGGGACGAGCTCTATGTCTATCCGTTCCTCAACGTGCGCTTGCCCGAGATCACCCGTGCGCTTCTCCTCTACCGGTACCGGCGGCTGACCGAGGCCCGGGCCGCCGCGTTCGAGGCGGGTTACCGGGGCGCCATGTTTCCTTGGCAGAGCGGCAGCGACGGCACCGAGGAGACGCAGGCCGTCCACCTCAATCCGCTGTCCGGACAGTGGGATCCCGACAACAGCCGAAATCAGCGCCACGTCAACGCGGCCATCTTCTACAACGTCTGGCGGTATTTCCAGGCGACCGACGACCTTGAATTCCTCGGCGACTACGGCGCCGAGCTGATGCTCGAGATCGCTCGCTTCTGGGCGTCGATCGCTCAGGTCAACCCGCAACGGCAGCGCTACGAGATCCACGGGGTGATGGGGCCGGACGAGTTCCACGAGGGCTATCCCGGCGCCACTGAGGCCGGCCTGCGCAACAACGCTTACACCAACGTCATGGTGGCCTGGATCGCCGCAACCGCGCCGAAGGTGCTCGACCTGCTATCACCCAGCCGGACCGCCGCGTTGCGGGAACGCCTTGATGTGACCGACGAGGAGCTGCACATCTGGGATGAGATGAGCCGCGGGATGTATGTCCCTTTCCATGAGCGCGTCATCAGCCAGTTCGAGGGTTACTCCGATCTCGAGGAACTCGACTGGGATCACTACCGGGCCGAGTACCCGAACATCCAGCGCCTGGACCGAATCCTCAAGGCCGAGGGTAAGGACCCCAACCGGTTCAAGGTGGCCAAGCAGGCCGATGCGGTGATGCTCTTCTTCCTCTTCTGCGACGATGAACTCCGGGTGCTCTTTGAGCGGCTCGGTTACGGATATGACCGTGACCTGGCGCGGCGCACGATCGACTACTACGACCGGCGGACGTCGCATGGTTCGACGCTCAGTTTCGTCACCTTCGCCGGCGTGCTGGCAGGACTCGATCCCGCGAGCTCCTGGGACCGATTCATGGTGGCGCTGGAGAGTGATGTGAACGACGTGCAGGGCGGAACTACCAAGGAGGGCATCCACATGGGAGTCATGTCGGGGACGCTGGACCTGCTGCAGCGTAGCTTCGTCGGTAGCAGCATCACCGACGGCGTGCTGCGCTTCCAACCACGGCTGCTCGATCGCCTGGACGGCGTCGCCTTCTCGATGCGGTTCCGGGGCACGTCGCTGCGGGTGAGCATAGAGGGAGATTCGCTGACGGTGCTCGCCCGGGCCGAGGGCTTCCGCGGCCCAATGCGGGTTGGCGTGGGCGACGAAGTCCAGGAGCTGCGTCCGGGAAGCGGTTGCGTGTTCAGGCTTGCTACCCATGCGTCCTCGGTGGCCCGTTAGTCCGGACGGCGACGGAAGGAGAGCCATGTCCAGCGGAGGATTTGACGGAGGCATCTTCGACGTCGACGGCGTCCTCGTCGACTCGCCGCACGAACGGGCGTGGAAGGAGTCCCTGCGCGACCTGATGGAGCATGACTGGGCAGACGTCCGCGACGGCAGCGAGTGGTCCGACGATCGCTTCACTCCGCAGGTCTACCAACGTGTCATTTCCGGCAAGCCCCGGATGGCCGGCGCCCGGGCTGGCCTGGAGTATTTCAAGGTTCCGGATGTCGACGATCGCGTGGCGACGTACGCGGAGCATAAACAGAAGGTGCTGGTCCGGCTGATCGACGCCGGGGACTTCACTGCTTACCCCGATGCCCTGCGGTTCGTGCTCGCCGTCCGGCGGTCGGGCATTCCGATCGCCGCGGCTTCGTCATCGAAGAACGCCGACCTCTTCCTTCGCCGGATCCGGCTCGACACGTTCGCCGAGCAGGAGGGTCTCACCGATCACTTCATTCGGCCGGGGATGAACCTGCTCGACGTGTTCGACGCCGATCTCTCCGGGCGCGACCTCGCCCACGGCAAGCCCGATCCCGAGATCTTCCTGACCGCGGCCGCCGAGCTCGGCGTCCCGGCCGAGCAGTGCTTTGTGGTCGAGGACGCGGCGAGTGGAGTGCAGGCCGCGAAGGCCGGCAAGATGGCCGCCCTGGGTATCGCCCGCGCCGACGATCAGGAGCTTCTCGCGGACGCGCACGCGGACCTTGTCGTCACCTCCCTGGACGAGGTCGACGTGGCGGGGCTGGCCCGGCATCGATTGGCGCGGGTGTCCGCATAAGGCGGGTGTCCGCATAAGCGAGGCGACGCTGGCGAGCTGAGGGTCAATTGCGCATGTCGCAGCATTGCATGCGGGGTGTGCAAGTACGTCTCAAGGGACATACCGAAGGGTAGTTCGGCAGTCCGCGACTCGTCGATGGCCGTGGCTCGACGCCGCTGACGGGCACCATTGGTGTGTGTACCGCCGGAACGCGGCGTTCGTCGGCCAGCGTGGCTGTATCAATGGCTTTACAGTCCCGGCACGGCTGAGTGCCTGGCGATCCGGTGGCATCGTGCCGAACATGATTCGTACATGGGCGTAGGCGGCCGTTCGCATTCGGGAATACGCAGTTTTGCAGATGTTTCCGACT
>Ga0184625_10000116_pt1 | contig 22822 bp, 20 predicted proteins | sample PLM3_30_b1_FD_133151 | JGI IMG/M metagenome (GOLD analysis project Ga0184625, IMG submission 133151) | Groundwater sediment microbial communities from an aquifer in East River, Colorado, USA - PLM3_30_b1 | ecosystem: Environmental > Terrestrial > Soil > Riparian zone | place: USA: East River... | reverse complement strand
CCAGGATCTTCCGGGGGAGCGCGCGTTCCCGGTCACGCACGAGGCGCTCGCGCACGGGGTCGGGTCCCTGATAGAGGAGCGAACGGTCGACCTCCGGACGCAACCCGTCGTAGCAGAGCTTGCTCGAGGTCGCCAGGTCGTTCAGGACGACTGCCGCACGGCCTATGACGACGCGGCGTTCCACCGAATGCGCCAGGCGTACGGCGGGCTGGCGGCGCAGATCGTGACGCCGGTGCTGCACAACGAGCAGCTCGTCGCCATCGTCTCGGTGCACCAGCTCGGCGAGCCACGCACGTGGACCCGCGAGGAGATCGCAGCGGCCACCCTCGCGGCCGACGAGGTCGAGAGGCTGCTGTGAGAGTCCCCGCCGACAGGTCGCACAACCGCTGGCACCCCGACCTGGAGCCGGTCGCCTCGGTCGTGCCCGACGAGGAGATCACGCTCGAGACGCGTGACGGCCTCGACGGTCAGCTGACCAAGGACAGCACCCATGACGATGCCGGCCACCTGGACCTCGGCCTGGGGCACCCTCTCACCGGCCCGGTGTGGGTCACTGGGGCGGAACCAGGCGACGTGCTCGAGGTGGAGCTCGTGTCCTACGACGTGGCCGACGCCGGCGTCACCGCTGTGATCCCCGGCTTCGGCTTCCTCGCCGATCTCTTCCCCGAGCCGTACGTCGTGTACTGGGAGGTTCGGGACGGCTGGGCGCGCTCACCGGAGCTACCGGGCGTCGCAGTGCCGGAGGCCGCCTTCGCCGGCGTGATCGGCGTCGCACCGTCGCACGCCCTGATGGTCGAGATTCGCCGGCGGGAGCAGGCGATCGCGGACGCGGGCGGCCCGGTCGCGGACCAGGCTCCGGAAAGCGCCCTTCCTCCCGTCGCGGCGTCGGGGCTGCGGACGATCCCGCCTCGCGAGATCGGCGGGAACCTCGACATCCGTCAACTCGTCGCGGGCTCGCGGCTCTTCCTGCCGGTCCACGTGCCGGGCGCGCTCTTTTCGGTCGGGGACCTCCACTTCGCGCAAGGGGACGGCGAGGTCTGCGGCACGGGGATCGAGGTCGCCGGAGCCGCCACCGTGCGCTTCCGTACGTGGAAGGCGCAGGAGCTCGCCTGGCGCCAGCGCTTCCCACGCTACGAGACGCCTCCGGAAACACCGCGCGGTCCTTCGGTGGCGACGACCGGCATCGCCCTTGACGTACCAATGGACGTCGATGCGGCGGCCCGCGAGGCATTGCTCGAGATGATCGGGTATCTGGAGGCTACGTACCGCTTCGAGCGCGCGGCCGCCTATGCGCTGTGCTCCGTCGCCGTCGATCTGCGCATCTCCGAAGCCGTCGACGTCCCCTACCCGCTCGTGTCCGCGCTCCTCTCGCTCGACATCTTCGAGTAGATCTCAGCTCTGCAGCGGCACCGCGTAGGAAGGCATCGGAGCCCCCGTGGCCCCACGAAGCTTGAGCGGGAAACCGAGGAAGGCGAATTCGTACTGCTTCTCCGCCGCGATCTCCTCCATGCTCACGACCTCGATGATCTGCGCGCCTGCCGTCGCGAACATGTACGCGTGGACGGGCAAGAAGGCATCCGGCTCGTCCCACGGAATCACCTCGAGAGCGATCGAGTCGCCTGCGATACACATCGCGCCGGCCTCCTCGCACAGCCACTTCGCCGAGCCGAGCGTGATCCCCGGCGGATTGACGAGATAACCGTCGAAGTCCGGCCAGACCGACATCCGACCCGTGCGCACCAGGACGACGTCCTTCTTGCGCAGCTCGACACCCTGCTTGGCGACGCAGTCCTGGAGGTCCTTCGGCGTGATCCCGTAGCCCTCCTCGAGGCAGTCGACACCGTGCATGCCGGCGACGTCGAGTAGGACGCCGCGCGCGATGATGGGCGGGTACTTGTCGAGGCCGCCCTTGTTCCAGACTCGGCTGCCGAGATCCTTGTCCGCCGTCCATCCGTTCCAGAACATGCCATGGTGGCCGAGGTGGTTGAGAGTGTCGACGTGCGTGCCGCAGTGCGTGTACATGTGGATCGAGTCACCGCAGTACGAGTAGCGCTCATGCGCCTTCGGGCCGACGCCCGAGAGGTTGTCATTGATCGACCCCTGCGGCGTGTGCGTCATCCAGATTCCATACGGCGGGTCGCCCGCAGCCACCCAGGACGGCATCCCGATGAAGTACTCGACGTTCAGGTCGAACACGTGGCTGCCGTCGAGGTGCTCCAGGATTGCCCGGTTCGTCTCCGGCGTGATCCAGTTCAGGCGGCCGATCTCGTCGTCCTTCCCCCATGGGGACTTCGAGACCTTCAGGCCGTCCTGCTCGAAGACGGCCTTGTAAGTGAGACTCTCTTCCGCGATTGCCATCGCTCCTCCTCTCGGTTGGAGCGAGTCTAATAACCTGGCAATCCATGCGGAAGATTCGCTTCTACTACGACGTGGTCTGCCCGTACTCGTACCTCGAGTCGCATGAGATCGAGGCGGCGGAGGACGCGGCGGCCGTCGACGTCGAGTGGCTGCCCTTCGAGCTGAGGCCGGCGCCGGCGCCGCTGCTCGAGGTGCGGGGCGACCACCTGCGCACCGATTGGACGCAGCACGTCTACCGGCGCGCGCTCGAGCGGGGCATCGAGATCCACCTGCCGCGCTACCAGCCGCGCTCGACCCTTCCGCTCGCCGCCTGCCTCTGGGCGGGCGAGCAAGGTCGACTGCGCGCGTTCAAGCACGCTCTCTACGAGGCGTTCTTCTGCGAGGGCGAGGACATCGCCACCGACGCGGAGATCGCACGCGCCGCCGGGCGGGCCCAGCTCGACCCGGGCGAGGCGCTGGCCGCTGCCTACTCCGCGGAGCGTCTCGAGCGTATCCGCGAGATCCGCGGCGTGGCCGAGGCGGCAGGAGTCCTCGGTGTCCCATCGTTGCTCACGGTCGAAGGCGAGTCGCACTGGGGTATGGGCGGCGTGGAGCGGCTACTGGCAGGCCAGCCGCTCCAGCCGCGCCGCTGAGCCCTCGATCCGAGGGAATCACGGCCCCCACGCCTGGCCGCGCAATCCGAACGAGCGGCTCGTTCGAACTAGCGAGTGAGGGGCGGTGATCCGCGAGGCAAACCTCGCCGTCCCGGATCACCGTCCCGCGCAACGCTGAGATCACCTGCGTAGCCGACGAGGCCGCTCGAATCCCGGCATGAGGTCACGTCGAGATCATCTTCTTCTCGATGCCCACGCCCGCCGCGACGGCGCGCTCGTACTCCAGTGGCACGGTCGCCGAGTCCTGAAGCGCGATGCCGGTCGAGTCGAAGACGGTGATCTGGTCGGCCGATTGGCGACCCTCGAGCTCTCCGCAGATCACCTTGCCGATCTCTCCCGTGACGTCCTCCTCGGTGATCGACCCTTCGCGGAGAGCGACGTTGATCTCCCCGTCGGGAACGCACTGCCGGATGTCGTCTACGAAGATGCGCGCGCGCTGCAGGATCGCCGGGTGCAGCTCCTGCTCGCCCGCGAGGTCAGCGCCGAGCGCCGCGATGTGTGCGCCGGGCTCGATCCATGCGTCATCGACGATCCAGCCCCGGGCGTGCGTCCCTGTGACAACGACGTCGGCACCGCGCACGGCCTGCTCCAGGTCGATCGTTCCCTCGATGTTGAGGTGCGGGAATTTCGGCTGCTCGGACTGCAGGAACCGGTCGACCGACGCTTGAGTGCGACTCCAGACGCGAACCTCGTGCCACTCGAACGCCGCGTCACACGTGGCGAGCGTGCCCTGGGCGACGCTTCCCGTGCCGATGATGGCAAGCACGCGGGAGTCCGAGCGAGCGAGCCACTTCGCCGAGACTGCCGCGGAGGCCCCCGTGCGCATCAGCGTGTGGTAGGAGCCGTCGCAAATGGCGAGCGGGAAGCCGGTCTCGGGATGCGTGTAGACGAGGATCGAGAACACCGCCGGCAGCTCGTACTTCGTGTTGTCCTCGCGAATCGAGACCCACTTGCAGGCTGCCGCCTCCGGCTCCTCGATGTACGAAGGCATCACCTCCCACTCGCCCTGATAGCGGTCGAGCACGATGTGCCCCTTCGGCTCCATGTAGACGCGCCCGAGACCGTGCATCCGGAAGGCGTGCTCGACGCAGTCCACGTACTCCGCCGGCGTCAGCAGCCCCATCATGTCGCTGCGGCTCAAGATCAGGGTCTTTCGGTTGCGCCAGCTCTCGGCCATGGGCCGACTCTACGACTCGACCTCGGCCGTAACAAGGTCGACCAGCGCCCTTGTGTCCGGAAATGGGGAGAGGCGACGCCTTGCATGAGCGAGCTGGCGGCGAGCGCGTGCACGATCGCCCTGCTGCACCCTGTAGCCGGCGGTCGAAAGGTGGCGCAGCCCAAGAAGCAGCGGGCGCTCCGCGGTCGAGGCGGCGGGCAGCGCGTCGGTGAGCGCACTGAACGCCGCGAAGTACTCGCGGCGCTCGAGGTGGCCTTCCGCCTGCCAGAGCGCAGAGCGGACCCTGGCCGCTGGAGGCGGCCATTCCTCGAACTCTCCGTCCACAGCACGCCGATACTAGAGTCCTCTCGTGACTGCGATCGACCGCGGGCGGAGCGCCGAACGCATCGAGCAGGACATCGAGTGTCTCGCAGGTCCCGAATACACGGTGTCAGCCGAGGCGATTCGCCGGTACGCGTACACCGGGGCGTACACGAACACGCTCGACTACTTCACGGGCGCGCTCGAGGAGCTGGGCTTCGAGGTCTCCACCGACCCCGTGGGTACGCTCGTCGCGCGTAACCGGCCGACCGGCGAGCCGGTGTTCGGGATCGGCTCACACTGCGACTCGAACCGGAACGGCGGCAAGTACGACGGCACGATGGGCGTCGTCACGGCCCTCGAGGTCTGCCGCTTGAACGCGGAGCTCGGCCTCGACCTCCCCCTGCAGCTCATCTCGTTCCTCGAGGAGGAGGGGTCGGGCTTCGGGCAGATGTTGCTCGGGAGCCGGATCATGCTGCAGCGCGTCACGGACGAGGATCTTCGCGAGCATTTCCGCGCTCTCGACGACGGGCGCAGCTTCTGGGAGCACGCTGCCGAGGCCGGATATGAGCCGGACCGGTGGCGAGACTCGATCCACGTGCTCGACGACCTCACCGGCTGGATCGAGATGCACATCGAGCAGGCGCGGGTGTTGCAGGACACCGGAAACCGCATCGGGATCGTTCACGCAATCGCCGGGTACGTCCATGCGGACGTCGTCGTCCACGGTCGCGGTGACCACGCCGGGGCCACCCCCATGGACTTTCGTCTGGATCCCACGCTCGTCCTTGCCGAGACGGCGCTCGAGCTCGAGCGACTGGCCAACGAGGCGGGCCACGGGACGGTGGGGACCATCGGCGAGATCGATGTCGACCCAGGCCTGATCAACGCAATCGCGAGCGCTGTGCGCTTCTCTCTCGACATCCGCGGCCCGGTCGACGAGCTCTACCGCGGCGTTGCCGATGCGATTGGCGCCCACGCCGTTGAGGCTGCCGACCGCAGAGGGATGACGGCCGAGGTGCGGCCACGGCAGACGCTTGCTGTCACACCTCTCGATGCGACCATCGTCACTGCTCTCGAGGACGCCGCGCTCGAAACGGGCGAGCCCTACATGCGAATGCACTCGGGCGCCGCGCACGACACGATGTGCGTGGCCGAGCGCGTTCCGAGCGCGATGGTCTTCGTCCCCTGCGTCGACGGGATCAGCCACCATCCGGCCGAGGAGGCGGAACCCTCGGACGCGGCGCTCGCGGCCGAGATCATCCTCAACGCGATTCGGGCGCTGCAGTAGGCACGCCACGGAGCTCGTCCTTCCCGGGGAGGAAGAGCAGCGCCCCCGCCCAGAGCAGGGCGACGACCGCGAAGCCGATTCGCCCGTCTCCGGGCAGCGAGAACGTGAGGCCGACGAGCGGTGTCCCCACGACGATGGCCAGCGCGGCTGCGCAGTTCACGAGGCCGACCGCGGTCGCCGGCGCGTCGGGGCGCATCATCGCGGCGCCGGTGAACGAGGCGGCGAAGGGGATACCCGCCGCGAGTCCGACAATTGCGGCTCCCAGGACGGCGAGGAGTAACGGCTCGGCGGCCGACAGCGCGAGCGTCCCGGCGGAACCCGCGAGGACGCTGCCGGCGAGGACCATGCGCATCCAGGGGACCCGGTGCCGCAGCAGCCAACCTCCGAGCGGCCGCGTGACGACTCCGAGCAGAAGCGTGAGCGCGCCGATGGCTCCCGCGATCGCCCCGGACTCGCCTCCGCGGCGCACGAGTAGCGTGACCGCCCAGTTACCGATCACCACGCTCAGGCCGAAGGAGGCGGCGAAGAACGCGCCCAGCCGGTGGAGGCGCGCGTCGCGCAGGACGGAGAAGACCGACGTGCCGTCCGCGTGCAGGCGGCCGAGGCGCGGGGCGTCCGCGGGTCCGGCGGCGAGCGCGAGCAGGGCGAGCGCAGCCACGAGCAGGCCTGTCGCGAACGGTGCCCGCCAGGAGAGCGAGTCCTCAGCGAGAGGAACAACGGCCAGCGCGAGCCCGCCTCCTGCGAGCGCGATGCCGCCGTAGACGCCCTGGGCGGTGGAGGACGCGCCAGCTGCCCGGACGTAGTCCGCTCCGGCGACGAAGGAGAGACCCGTGCCGATTCCGACGAGAGCCCGCATCGTGAACGCGAGACCAGGTTCCGGAGCGGCCAGAGCGACGGCGTTCCCGACGCCGATCAGGGCGAGCCCGACGAGGCCGGACCGGCGCGGGCCGAAACGGTCCGCCGCTCTCCCTCCCGGGATCTGCATGACGAGATGCATGAGGAAGAGCGAGGTCGTGAACAGGCCGACGGTGACAAGTCCGACCCCGTATTCCCGCGCGAGCGGCTCGGCGACTGCGCCGGTGTTCGCTATCTGCCAGCCCGTGGCCAGACCGAGCGCACACGCGCCGAGGACAGCCCGTGTCACGCCGCGGTCTGGGCCCAGGCGACCAGACCTCGCGCGACGAGCACATCGCGCTCCCTCTCGGTGAGCGTGACCTCGAGCCGGATCGGGCCGGCTGGCGTCGACGCGACGAGGGTCGTCGTGCCGGCACGCACGGCCCTGGCAACTCCCTCGATCCGCCACTCCTGCCCCTGCTCTGCACGCTCGTAGTCGGCCTCGTCCACGAGCGCGAGCGGCGGAATGCCCTGTGCGATCAGGTTCGAGCGATGGATGCGCGCGAAGCTCTTGGCGACGACCGCACGCACTCCGAGGTAGAGCGCCGCGAACGCGGCCTGCTCGCGGCTCGAGCCCTGGCCGTAGTTGTGGCCGCCGACGACGATGCCGCCGCCCCACTCCTCGGCGCGCGCAGGGAAGTCGGGGTCGAGGCGCCGGAACATGAACCGCGCGCAGGCCGGGATGTTCGACCAGATGGCGAGGCCGAGTGCTCCGTCCGGCGCCATGTCTCCAGTGGAGACGTCGTCCGGGACGACGATCAGCACCCGGCCCTCGACGGCCTCCGGGAGCGGCGGCACCGGTGGAGGCGGGACGATGTTTCTCCCCTTCTCGAGCTCGACCAGGAGAGCCTGCTCGAGTGGGGGAGGCTGAACGATCTGGCGGTCGTCCAGCGAAGGGTCCGGCGTTGGCATTGGCGAAAGCTGCGGCGGCGGCCCCAGTTCGCGCGGGTCGGTGATCTCGCCGCACAGGGCGGTGGCGGCTGCCGTAGCCGGCGAGCAGAGGTACACGCGGTCGTCCGCGGTCCCGCTTCGACCGGGGAAGTTTCGGTTGAACGTGCGGACCGAGACTGCTCCGGCCGCGGGCGCAGCCGTAATCCCGATACAGGGTCCGCATGCGGGTTCGAGGACGCGTGCACCGGCGGCGAGCAGGTTCGAGTACACCCCGCTGCGAACGACGAGATCGAGGATCTGCCGGGAGCCGGGCGTGACGGTGAGATCGAGAGCAGGCGGCACGGAGTGGTCGCGTAGCACGGCGGCGACGACCGCCAGGTCCTCGTACGAGGAGTTGACGGAGCTGCCGATGCATACCTGGCGCGTCCCAGTGCCCGCTACCTCCCGCACCGGCACGACTTTGCCCGGCGAGGACGGAAGCGCTATCAGCGGCTCGAGCGCGCCGAGATCGACGACCTCCGTCTCGTCGTAGCGCGCGCCCGGGTCGGCGGCAAGCTCGATCCACTGCTCTGCTCGCCCTTGGCGCGCGAGCCAGAGGCGCGTCTGCTCGTCGCTCGGGAAGATCCCGGTCGTCGCGCCTGTCTCCATGACCATGTTGCAGATCGTCCCCCGGTCGGTCGCGCTGAGCGTTGCCACGCCTTCGCCGAAGAACTCGAAGATGTGGCCGCGACCGCCGCGGACGCCGCGCCGCCGGAGCAGCTCGAGCACGACGTCCTTCGATTGCACCCACGGGTCGAGGCGCCCCTCGAGCTCGACGCCGACGATACGGGAGCGCTCGAGGGGGTACGGCCGTCCCGCCATCGCGACCGCGACCTCCGTCGCGCCTACTCCAACCGCGAGCATGCCTAGCGCGCCCGCCATCGTCGTGTGGCTGTCGGCACCGAGGAGGAACTGTCCCGGACGTGCGAAGCGCTCGAGATGGAGGTAGTGGGAGATGCCGTTGCCGGGCCGGGAGTAGAGGAGTCCGTAGCGTGCAGCGAAGCTGCTGAGGTAGGCGTGGTCCTCCGGGTTCCGGCTGTCGAACTGGACGACGTTGTGGTCGACGTACGAGACGACGAGCGGCACAGCGACGCGGTCGATCCCGAAGCGCTCGAACTGGAGGCACGCCATCGTGCCCGTGGCGTCCTCGAGCAACACTTGGTCGACGCGCAGCTCGATCTCTTCGCCCGCGCTCCCGACGCGGTGCTGCTCGATGATCTTCTCCGTGAGCGTGAGGGCGGAGCCCACGCAGAGAGCGTAGTACGTGCCCGCCGAGGGCCGGCTCAGCCGTGGGCGGTGCTCTCCGCCACTGTGGCGCCGGCCTCGGTGGTGCTCGCGAGGCCGTCTGAAACGGCGATGCGGTCTGTCACGCCGGCGCGCCTACCGCCGTCGGAATGCTGGCCACGTAGGCGAGCGCCTCGGCGAGCGAGACGACGTCGGCGTACTTCGCCTGGATGTCGAACATGTTCGCGTCGTGCGGCGCCTGCGCGCGGTCACCCACACACTCGCGGGGAACGAGCGTCGGGTACCCGTACTGGAGCAGGTCGATCGCCGTGGCGCGGACACAGCCGCTCGTCGTCGCCCCGCAGAGGACGACCGAGTCGACGACCTGAGAGATCAGGATCGCAGCGAGGTTCGTGCCGAAGAAGGCCGAAGCCCCCTTCTTCACGATCACCGTCTCGTCCGGTCGCGGTGAGAGCCGAGGGTCGATCTCCACCCAGCGTCCACCGAGCTGGAGATCGCCGAGCGATGGCACCTTCTGCAACCAGAGGCCGCCGTCCTTCAGGCTCGGCTCGAAGCCGATCGTCGTGAAGATGACGGGCAGCCCTTTCTCACGAGCGACATCGAGCAGCCGGCTCGTCGCCTCGACCTGCGGCGTCAGGTCCGAGCCGAGCGTGCTCTCGGGATCGGTGAAGCCGCGGGAGAAGTCGACGACGAGGACGACCGGGCGAGAGCCCATGGTGACGCTCTCGCCCAGCCGGGCCTTGGCATAGATCTGGCGGGCTTCCTCGTCCGACATCTCAGGCGATCGCTCGGGCTGCCGAGGCGAGCTCATCGCCGACGCGGGCCCGCGTGAGGAACTGGCCTGCGCCGGGCTGCGCGACGAGCTCGTCGTTTTCGACGATCACTTGACCACGCACGAGCACGACTTCGGGAGCTCCGACGACCTCCGTGCCCTCGAAGAGGTTGTAGTTGACGTTCGAGTGGTGCGTCTTCGCCGAGATCGTCAGCGGCTTCTCCGGATCCCAGACGACGACGTCGGCGTCCGAGCCCGGTGCAATCGTGCCTTTCCGCGGATAGAGCCCGAAGAGCTTGGCGACGTTCGTCGAGGTCAGCTCGACGAAGCGGTTCAGCGAGATCCGGCCCTCGCGGACACCGAAATGGTGGAGCATGTGCAGTCGGTTCTCGATCCCGGGCCCGCCGTTCGGGATCTTCGAGAAGTCGTCCTTGCCGAGGCCCTTCTGCTCGGGCCAGTTGAACGGGCAGTGGTCGGTGGAGAAGACCGAGAGCACGTCGGCCCCGAGAGCCTTCCAGAGGTGCTCCTGGTTCTCTTTGGGGCGGGGCGGCGGCGTATAGACGTACTTGCCGCCCTCGAAATTCGGCTGGTCGAGGTAGCTCTCGTCGATGAAGAGGTACTGCGTGCAGGTCTCGCCCCAGATGTCCCACCCCTTCTCGCGGGCGAGGGCGATCGGCTCGATGGCCTCCTTGCACGAGACGTGGACGACGTAGAGCGGGGCCCCTGCGACGCGCGCGAGCTGGATGGCGCGGTTTGTCGCCTCACCCTCGGTCTCGGGCGGACGCGTGCGCGCGTGCCAGATCGGTTCCGTCTTGCCCTCGGCAAGCGCCCGCTTGACGAGGATGTCGATCGCGTCGCCGTTCTCGGCGTGGACCATCACGAGCGCGCCCGTCTCGGCGGCGACTTCCATGGTCTTGAAGAGCGTCTCGTCATCGACCATGACGGCGCCCTTGTAGGCCATGAATAGCTTGTAGCTCGTGACGCCCTCGTCCGGCACCTTCGCCAAGTCCTCGAGGGAGCCACCCTCCTTGAGGTCGGTGATCGCCATGTGGAAGCCGACGTCGATCACCGGCTTGCAGCGCTCGATTTTCTCGTGCCAGGTCTCGAGCGCCTCGGGAAACGTCTGGCCGGGCATCTGGAAGCAGAAGTCGATGAGCGATGTCGTGCCGCCGAACGCCGCCGCCACCGTGCCCGAGGTGAAGTCGTCGCACGTGACCGTGCCGCCGAACGGCAGCTCGATGTGCGTGTGCGGATCGATCGCGCCTGGGATGACGTACTTGCCGGTCGCGTCGATCACCTTGTCGGCGGTCATGTCGAGGGACTCGCCGATCTGGGCGATCGTCCCGTTGTCGATGAACACGTCCCCGACGTAGCTGTCGGCGGCCGTGACGATGCGGCCTCTCTTGATGAGCACGGACATTGCTAGCTCCTACCCCCTTTCGGACGGAATCCTGACTCTGTATACAACGCCGCGGCAGGCCCTGCGTCAAGCGGCTCGCGCAGGTGCCAGCCCGTCGCTCCCTGGTAGGCGTGGGCGGCGGTCAGCACCGCCGCGTCCTCGAACTGCCGGCCCACGAGCGCAAAGCCGACGGGCAACCCGTCGACGAAGCCGCACGGGACACTCACCGCAGGCAGCCCCGCGAGGCTCCAGGGCGAGTTGAACGGAATCAGGGCAAGTCGGTACGGAATCCGCACGCCGGCGATCTCGACCGTGTCCTCGCCTATCGGAGGCGCGACGATCGGCATCGCGGGCGCTGCGAGCAGGTCGATGCGATCCAACACGCGATCGAGCTCGTCCCGATACCAGCGGCGGGCGTGGAGGCCCGTGACGTACGCCGTGGACGGCAGGAAGAGGCCGGCGAGAAGCCGCGCCCGAACGTCCGGTCCGTAATCGCCGAGCCGCGAGCGAAGCCACGGAAGGTGCGCTTCCGAGGCCTCGGGGAGCATGACGAGCTGCTGTATCACCCCCGCTTTCTCGAACAACGGGAGCTCGACGGGCTCCAGGGAGGCTCCCAGCGAGACGAGCTCCCTGAGTGCGACGTCGACCGCCTCGGCCACGGGCCGCTGGGCTCGTTCGAGCAGCGTCTCGACGATGCCGATCCGGACGCCCCGCACGCCGGCTCCGAGCTCGATGCGCCTGTTCGCGAGTACCTCCAAGAGGAGCGCGCAGTCCTGCGCGGTACGCGCGAGCGGCCCGACGACGTCGAACGTCGACGACACGGGGACGACGCCGGCGACCGGGACCAATCCGCTCGACGGCCGGAGGCCGGTCACACCGCAGAAGCAGGCGGGAATGCGAACGGAGCCCGCAGTGTCGGTGCCGAGAGCGCCCGAGGCGAGATCGGCTGCGACGGCCGCGCCGCTGCCTCCGCTCGACCCACCGCAGATCCGCTCGGGGAGCCACGGGTTTCGTGCGGGGCCGAAGTGCGGGCTCGTCGTCGTCGCCCCGTACGCGAACTCGTGCGTGTTCGTCTTCCCTACGACGACAGCGCCCGCGGCGCGGAGCCGCCGCACGCATTCCGCGTCGCGCCGGGGGACGTTCCCGGCAAGGATCTTCGACGCAGCGGTCGTAGGCATGCCCGCGACGTCGATCACGTCCTTCACGGCCAGCGGCACGCCGTAGAGCGCTCCACGCGGCGCCGAATCCGCCTCCGCGAGCGCCTCCTCGGCACGCAGCGTGATGAACGCGTTCAGGTGCGGGTTCAGGCGCTCGATGCGCTCGAGGTACTCGTTGGCCGCTTCACGCGGCGACAGTTCGCCGACCCGCAGCCGCTCGGCGAGGAGAACGAGGCTCACCGCCGGGAGTCCTCGTCGGACGGGGTAATCGGCGCAGGCGGAATCGCTCGCTCGAGCTCTTCGAGAGCAGGAAGGATCGCCTCGAGGAACGGAAGCACCGCCTCGAGGTCTTCGTCGGTGGGGAACACCCCTTGACGAGCGGCGAGCTGTCTGAGGAATTCGAGGGAGCTAGACTTGGCGGCCATGCCGATCTACGAGTATCGGTGCGAGAAGTGCGAGGAACGGTTCGAGGAGTACCTCTCGACCTCGGACAAGCCGGCTCCAGCATGCCCGAAGTGCGGCTCCGGGAAGGTGCAACGGAAGTTGTCCCAGATCAACACTGAATGGCTCCCGAGCGACGTGGCCTGGGACCGTGTCGGTCGCAGCTGGGACTGATCCCGCACCCACCACTCGACGTCTCGCGCACGACCACCGTCTCCTCAGGTGTTGGCGTAGAGAGTGGAATAAGTCAGACTTTCGGCTCCAGGTCAAGGGAGAGGATCGATGCCGTACGCCGTGCTCGATGACGAGACAAGGCTCTACTACGAGCTCACCGGTACGGACGATGCGCCGGTCGTGATCCAGTTCGGCGGAGGGTTGTTCGGACGCCACAACTTCGGTGCGGTCAACGACGGCTTCCGCGGGAACGGATTCAGGTTGCTGTCGTTCGATGCCCGAGGCTACGGCGCGTCCTCGGCACCCCGCGAGCAGTACACGATCGAGATGTGGGCACACGACGGCGCGAGGCTTCTCGACGGTCTCGGTCTCGGCCGTGTCCTCGTACACGGCACGTCGATGGGCGGCATGATCGCGATCGCGTTCACCGCGCTGCACGGCGATCGCGTGATCGCGACGTGCGCCGACGTGGCGTTCGCGAAGCCGGACGTGTACCGCCGCACGCTGTTTCGGGTCTGGAGGCGGATGGCCGAGTCGATGCCATGGGATGACTTCTCCGACCACGTCACGACGCAGGCGGTCGGCGCACGGTTCCTCGAGGAGGACGGCGCCGGCACGTTCGAGCTCGTCCGTTCCGTAATCGGCTGGAACGACCCGTACACGGTGCGGCAGGCGTGCATTGCGATGGAGGAGATGGACCTGACGCCGCTCGTGACCCAGATCGAGCGACCGCTGCTGATGACGAACGGCACCTACGACATCCTCTGTCCGCCGGTACTCGCGCCGTCCGGACTCGGTGCGCGGAAGATGGCCGAGATGAACCCGCTCATCACGACGCACGAGTTCTCGGACATCGGCCACGCCGACCTGCTCGAGTGCCCGGATGACGCAGTACGGATCGTGAGCGGGTTCTTCCGTCAGGCCCTCGACGCCGTGTAAGCGTTGCGCACTTCGAGCGCGCGGACGAGCGCAGCGATCGTCTCATTGCACGGCGCGTCGAGGCCGTGCTCCTTCGCGCGTGGCGGGATAGCGCCGTTTATTGCGTCGATCTCGCTCGGACGACCCGCACGGATGTCGAGCGCCAGGGAGGGCCGTGCGCCCGCGATCGCCTTTGCGAAGGACGCCACGTAGGCGACAGGGTCGTCGAAGCCGAGCGCGATCTCACCGGCCACTGCGACGTCGTAGGCCTCGACGGCACATGCTTTCGACACCGACCATGCGTGCTCGTTCTCGAGCACCTCGCCAATCGTCGCGTCGAGCACAGCGCACGGGCCGCTGAAGGCGACGTTGCAGATCAACTTCTCCCATACGAGCCGGTCGATGTCGTCGAACGTGGCCACCGTGAAGCCGGCCGCGCGCCACGTTTCCGCGATCCGCTCGAGACGCGGCGTCGCCGGTCCGGCGAGCTCGCCGAGGCGCACGAGCTCCAGCCCGTGGTGGTGGGCGTGGCCGGGCGCCACGATCGAGGCGCCGAATCCGCCCGCAACGCCGACCACGATCCTTTCCGAGCCGAGCACGGCGGCCGCCGTCTCGATCGATCCCAGGCCGTTCTGGATCGGCAGTACGACCGTGTCCGGGCCGAGCAGTGCATGCGCGCTCTCGGCCGCGGTGCGTACGTGCATCGCCTTCGTCGCGATCACGATGAGGTCTACGGCGCCGACCTCGCGGGCGTCGTGCGTTGCGTGCAGTCGTACGACTCGGTCTCCACTCGCGCCCTCGACGCGCAGGCCTCGCTGCCGGATCGCCGACACCTGGTCGAGCGAGGCGTCGATCACCGAGACGTCGTTGCCGGCGTCGGCGAGCAGAGCCGCGTAGACGGACCCCATCGCTCCGACGCCGACGACTGCGATCTTCACGCCGTCGCGGCGACTCCCGCGGCACGGCTGACGAACGGCTCGATCTCGGCGAGATAGTCGAGGACGCGCTCGAGCGACTCCACATCGCCGAACTTCGCGTCGATATCGAAGAGGTTCCACGCGACGACGCCCGGCACTCTGTCGCCGACGGCCTCGCGGACGACGATCGGACGGAATCCCTCTGCCATCGCGTCCTCGGTCGTGTGGCGGACGCAGCCGGCCATCGTGACGCCGGTGATGATCACCGTGTCGACACCCTGGGCGTTCAGATAGCTCGAGAGATGCGTGCCGTGGAAGCCGCTCGCGCGCTTCTTGACGATCAGGAGCTCACCCGGTTGTGGCGCGATCCGCTCGTCGATCTCGACGGCGTTGGTCCCCAGCTGCAGCAGCTCGACAGGGATCTTGTGCACCCAGAGGCCCATATCCGAGTTCTGCCCCTCCACGTCCTCGTACGCCGTGGTCGTGTACACGATCGGAATCCCCTTGGCCCGCCCGGCCTCGTTCAGGGCCTGCACGGCAGGGATGATGGTGTCCATCCCATCGCAAGAGAACGCGTGCCCGGGCCGCGTCCATGCGTTGCCGAGATCAATGTGTACGAGCGCGGGTCGGTGGCCGAAGCCGACGCGCCGCTGGAAGCCGCGCTCGCGGTAGATACCGGTGTCGGCGTCGAAGATCGTGTCGAGCGCCGCTTGCACCTCGTCGTCGGTTGGCATGCCGTCTCCTTTCTTCGGTCAGCGGACGGCGTCAGGCCGTCGAGGATGAGTTGCGTACCAATGGCGCGCGATGTCGGAGCGGCTTGCCAGCCAAACGTCGTCGCACGTCGCGACGTGCTCGAGGAAGCGGCGCAGGGCTGGCGCGCGGCCCGGTCGCCCGACGATGCGGCAGTGGAGCCCGACGGACATCATCCGCCCACCCTCGCGCCGAAGCTGATCGAGGGTGTCGACCAGATACTCGGCGAACTCTCGCGCCGTCACGAAGCCGTTCACGAGCAGGAACTTGAAGTCGTTCGCGTCGAGTGTGTAAGGGATGACGAGGTGGTCGTGGCCGTCCACCTCCGTCCAGTACGGCAACTCGTCCGCGTATGAGTCCGAGTCGTACAGGAAGCCGCCGTCCTCGACAACGAGCCGGCGGGTCGCCTCGGTCCCGCGACCCGTGTACCAGCCGACGGGACGGACCCCACACACGCGCTCGATCGCGTCGATCGCACGGCGCATGTGGGCACGCTCCTCCTCGACTCCCGTCTCGCCGTAGTCGATCCAGCGCCAGCCATGGCTCGCGACCTCCCACCCCGCGCCGATCATGGCGCGCGCGGCCTCGGGGTTCCGCTCGACGGCCTGACCGACTGCGAAGACCGTCACCGGCACATCGTGCGTCGTGAAGATGCGGTGGACGCGCCAGAAGCCCGCGCGGCTGCCGAACTCGAACATGGACTCCGTGTTGAGGTTGCGCCGGCCGACCGTCGGCGGCGCCCCGACGACCTCGTGGAGGAATGCCTCCGAGGCAGGATCGCCCTCGAGCGGCGTGTTCTCGCCACCCTCCTCGTAGTTGAGTACGAAGGAGAGCGCCACGCGTGCACCGCCCGGCCAGGCCGGGTCCGGCGGAGTGGCGCCGTAGCCGATCAGGTCGCGGTCGTTCATCGACAGCCGCGCCGGGTACGCCGACGCCCTATTTCAGGGGGTTTGTGCCCGCCATCCAGATGATGACGCGCTTGAATCGGCCATCTGCGTCGAAGTCGAAGAAGTTGCAGTTGTGCATGTCGTTCAGCGAGCCATCCTTCAGCTCTCCCGTGTATCCCTGCTCCGTGGCGACCTTGCCGCGGGCCTCCTCGACGACGAGATTGCGGATCTCGTGTCGGATCGAGACCGATGCAGCGAAGAAGTCAGCGAACATGCGCCGGATCTCGTCGGCGCCGCTGAAGGTGACCTGATCGGTCTGCACGGTCAGCGTCGCGTCGTCGGCGAAGTGGGCGAGCACTCCGTCGACGTCCATCGCATCGACCGCATCGAAGTACGTCTGCGGCGCGGCCGCGAGCGTCTCGTGCGTCCACGCATCGGTCGTCGTGGCCATCGTTGCCTCCCTCGCGTTCGTGGTGACGCAGGCGATCGTATCGTGACCGGACCTGCGGGTGCTCAGCCCGCCACACCTCCGAATACCCCCGCCGTCCGCAGTGCTTCGATCTGCTCGGCCGAGTAGCCGCACAGACGGCTCAGTACGTCATCTGTGTGCTCGCCGCGTAACGGGCCCCGTTCAGGCGGGCGTTCGAGACGCGTGTCACCCTGGGCGAGCCGCAGTGGGGTCCTGATCGAGCGAACGCGGCCGAGCGTGGGATGGTCGTGCTCGACGATTCCGCCGCGGGCGATCGTCTGGGGATCGGCGAGCGCCTCTTCGACGGTGTTGATGCGCGATGCCGGCACCCGGGCCGCGACGAGCGCGGCGAGCCACTGGTCTGTCGTGCGAGCGCGGAAGGCCTCCTCGAGCACCGGAAGAAGCTCGTCGCGATTGACGTCCCGCGCGGCCCGCGTCGCGAAGCGCTCGTCGCCCGACAGGTCCGGCCTGCCGATCACGTCGCACAGCCGCTCCCAGGCGTCCTGCTTGACCCCGCCGATAACGATCCAGCCGTCGGCGGTGGCGAAGTTCTGGAAGGGCACGATCGAGGGGTGCGCAGAGTTCCGCCGCCGCGGCGGGACATATCCGTGCGTCGCCGCCCAGGGGCCGATGTACATGAGCTCGTGCAGCGCCGTCTCGAACAGCGACACGTCGCAGTCGCAGCCGACACCCTCACGTCGGGCCATCCAGATCCCCGCCAGGAGGGCGATTGCCGACGCGTAGCCGCCGGACAGGTCGACGAGCGAGAGCCCGGACTTCGTCGGCGGCCCGTCGGGCTCGCCGGTCAGGCTCTGCCAGCCTGCGAGCCCCTGCATCATGTAGTCGTATCCACCCTCGCCGGCTCTCGGGCCGGTCATGCCGAAGCCCGAGAGCGAGCAGCACACGATGCGCGGGTTGACGTGGCGTAGATGCTCGTAGGTCAGGCCGAGCGTCTCCGGCAGGTCGCCGCGGAGGTTCGAATAGATCCCGTCGCAGGCGCGTACGAGGTCGTGCAGCACCCCGCGCGCGTCCGGGTGCCGCAGGTCGAGCGAGATGCTCTTCTTCCCGCGGTTGAACGCCTCGAAGAAGAGGGAATCCTCCCCCTCCTGGAACGGCGGCACGTAGCGGCCGACGTCGCCCCCCGAGGCCGGATCCTCGATCTTGATCACCTCCGCGCCGAGGTCGGCGAGCTGGAGCGTTCCCCACGGCCCGGCGCCGTATTGCTCGATCGCGACGATCCGAATGTCGGCGAGCGGGAGCGTCACGTCTGCACCGCACGCCTGGGCGCCGCGATCTCCCGGAGCCGCTCCACCTGCGAGAGGAACTCGCCGCCTTCGGCGGCAGGGTTGAGCGCGACGCGGACCGCCCCCGCATCTGCGTATGCCTGCACGCGCGCAGCGCACTCCTCGGGGGTACCGGCGATGCAGAGGTGCTCCACGTGATGCGGCTCAAAGCGCATTCCGTACCTCCGGGAGAGGTGCTCGCGCGTCGTCTCCCGCGCTTTGACCCCGTCGTCTTCGACCCGAGCGAAAGCAACGATCCCGTGGTGGAGCTCCGCCGGGTCGCGATCGGACGCGAGCGCGTGTGCCCGCACCCGCTCCACGCCTGCAGCAAACGTGCGTGGCGAGACGAGATACGGCAGCCAGCCGTCACCGAGCGTGCCTGCTCGCCGCTGTGCCGCTTCCGAGCGTCCACCGACGAGGATCGGCGGGCCGCCGGGCTGAACTGGCGCCGGCTCGATGGACACGTTCCGGAAGCGGTAATGGCGGCCCGAGTAAGACGCCGGGCGATCCACGAACAGCCGGCGCAGGGCGGCGATTCCCTCGTTCGCCCGCGAGCCGCGCTCCGCCAGCGGCACGCCCGCCGCCTCGAAGTCCTGGGCTCCCTCGCCGCCGACGCCCACGCCCAGCAGCAGTCGCCCACCAGAGACGTAGTCGAGCGACGCCGCCTGCTTTGCGACGAGGCTCGGCTGGCGTAGGGGGAGCAGGACGACGGCTGCGCCGAGCAGGATCCGGTCGGTTACGGCGGCGAACACGGCAAGCGCGACGCCGAGATCGAGGATGGGGTTGTGGAACGAGAGGTGCTCGCCCGCCCAGATCGAGTCGTACCCGAGTTCCTCCGCGAGCTCCGCGACGGCGCGGTACCGGCCCGGGTCGGGCACCCGATCTGTGAGCTGGCCCGAGCCTTGGATCCCGATCTCCACTAGGTTTGCCTGACGGTCACGTCGACCGTGGAGCCCGCCGGGCGTTCCGCCACGCCTTCTCGTAGTAGGGCACGAGAAAGGCGAGATGGTCGTGCATCTCTTGCGCCGCAGCATCCTCGTCGGCCGCGTCGACGGCCTCGACGATGCGGGTGTGATGCACGTGGATCGACCGATGGAAGTGTCGTCCGAGGCCCGAGCGTGAGAGGCTCGTCTGGAGGGCCAAGAAGACCGGCTGCGCCGCGATCTGCAGCATTGTGTTCCCGCAGCACTCGATCAGGGTCGCATGGAAGTCGCGGTTGTGGACGAACTCCGACTGGACGTCGAGTGCCGGCTCGTCGGCAGGGATCGCTTCCTGCAGCCGATCCACGTCTCCCGGACCCCGGCGACGCGCCGCGAACCGTGCCGCAGGCACCTCGAGTAGCTCGCGTGCCTCGATCAGGTCCTCGAGCGTCAGGTCGCGAGCATCTGCGAGCAGCGCGATGTTCGAGCTGAGCGAGTCCGAGATGTGGTCCACGGACGGCATCGTGACGAAGCTTCCACCGCTGGCGCCCTTCGTAGTTCGGATCAGACCCTGTGCGGCGAGCAGACGGAGGGCCTCACGTACCGTCGCCCGGCTCACCCCGACCTCGGCGGAGAGAAGCGTCTCAGTCGGAAGGCGCTCACCCTGCGCCAGCCGACCCGAGACGATCAGCTCGCGGAGCTGGTCGGCGACCTGCTCGTAGCTCTTCCGCACCCGCCGCAATGTCGGGTGTGAGGCACGCTCCACCGGGTGCTCCCCGCTAGCTCATGGCGAACTCGGCGTTCCCTGCCACCGACACCGGCTTGTTCTCGATCGGCAGGCCATCCTCGAAGTACGTCGTGAGCGACTTCACGGGCGGGCTAGCGCGTAGCTCCTCGCGGAGAGCCGCGGTCGCCGTCTGGTCGATCTCGAGCGAGACCTCGTCCACGAACACGACTCCGTACGCCTCGCGCGCGAGCTCGATCGTGGTGAAGTCGTCCAGGACGTCCTCCCGCACCGCCTCGGCGGGCCGATCGAGGGGATCGCCGTAGCCGGCTGCGTTGGGCTCCCGGAACTCGATGAACTCACCCGCGCCGAACGGGACTCCGGTCACCTTCGCCGGCAGGATCTCTTGACGCTCCGTGTCGGGGTTCTTCCGGCAGGAAGCCACGAGCCCGTCCCAGCCGCCGAAGATGCCTCGCGGCGGGTCGAACTGGCGATCACCCTCGCAGGAGTAGACGCCATCCACGAGGAACCGATTGCGTCGGACTATGCCGATCCCTCCACGCCAGCGACCGGGTGATGCCGGCTCGGGGCGCAGCTCGTACTGGTCGCAGCGGATCGGGAAGCGCATGTCGAGCTCCTCGATCGGGTTGTTCCGCGTGTTGGCCATCAGGTTGTCGACCGAGTCCATCGCGTCCTTGCCGTGGCGTCCGCCGTACGACCCCTCGTTGACCTCGAGGTAGAGCCAGTACTCGCCCATCTCCTCCGAGAAGCCCGAGTAGGCGCAGAAGTGGAGGCCGGCGGAGTTTCCTGCGGTCACCCCCTCAGGCAGTGCATCCGCCAGCGCGAGGATGGTGTTGTCGACGACGCGCTGCACCTGGCAGAAGCGTGAGAAGCACGCCCGCGGGAAGGTGGGGTTGTAGATCGTGCCCTTCGGCGCGATCACCTTCACGGGGCGGAACACGCCGTCGTTCTGTGGCACGTGCTCGGGGAACGTGGCCTCGTCGAGCAGGATCGTGCGCACCGCGTAGTACGCGCCGACGAGCAGCGACCCCTCGTACGGGACGTTGTAGCCAGTTGGTACCTCGGGGTTCGAGCCCGTCAGGTCGATCGTGATCTCGTCTCCCTCGACGATCACCTTCGTCTCGACGCGGAGCGGGATTCCGCGGTTGCGGGCGTCGTCGTCGAGCCACCCCGTCGGCGCCTGATACACACCGTCCGGGAGCTTGCGAATCTCCTCGCGCAACATGCGCTCCGAGTAGTCCATCCAGTCGTACGCGGCGCTCATCACCACCTCGACGCTGTAGCGCTGCACCAGCCGCAGGAAACGCTCGCGACCCAGCTGGCACGCGGCCATCATCGCGTTCATGTCGCCGCGGTTCATCGTCTCCGTCCGGACGTTGTCGAAGACCATCTTGTCGAGGTCCTCGTTCAGCTCCCCCGCGCGGTACCAGCGCAGGCTGTCGTAGATCTTCGCCTCCGCGTACATGTCGAAGCAGTCGGCGTTGATCCCGGGGAACGAGCCGCCGACGTCGAGCACGTGCGCGGTTACCGCGGTGAAGCCGAGGTGCTCGCCCTCGTGGAAGATGGGTATGGCGACCGCGATGTCGGGGCTGTGGGAAGCGCCGAAGTACGGGTGGTTGTGGATGATGACGTCGCCGTCCTGGAGCTTCCCCTCGAGATTGCGCATGAAGCCGCGGATGTACCAGGGCAGCGAGCCGATGTGCATCGGCGTCGAGTCCGACTCGCAGAGTTCGCGGCCCTCGGCGTCGAAGACACCTGCGCCCAGGTCTTCGGACTCGCGAATGATCGAGGAGTACGACATCCGAAAGAGGACGCTTGCCATCTCCTTGGCGATCGCGTGGAATGCGCCGCCGAGAACGCGCAGAGTGATCGGGTCGACCTCCACCCGCTCGCGTGCCGGCGGCCCGGGGTGTTTGCCAAGCTCGTATTCGAGTACCGACATCTCCATGCCCTCCTAGCGCCCGGTCACGGCGGACATCGCGGCCACGGCCCGGGCCTCTGCGGATGCTCCGACCTCGATGATGATGTTCCCGAAACGGTCGACGCTCGCCTCGATTCCGGGCGGGATGATCGTGGTGGAGTCGTACTGCGTCACGATCGCCGGGCCGACCAGCCGATTCCCGGCGCGCAATGCGCCGCGGTCGTAGTACAACGTCGGGAGCTGCTCCAGCGAGCCGTCCACGCGGAACCACGCCTCGCGCTCATAGCGCAGTGCAGCGTCAGGCGACTCTCCTCCCGCCTCGATCTCCGGGGCGGCGAGGTCGGGCATCAATCCGATGCCGCGCACGCGGATGTTCGGGACCTCAATGTCCTGCTCCTCGAAGCGGCGCGAGTACTCACGCTCGTGGATGTCGTGAAAGTCCCGGCGCACGCTCTCGACCCACCCGTCGCCGATCGCACCCGACGGTGCGTCGACGCGCAACTCATACCCCTGACCGAGGTAGCGGCACTCGGCGATACGCTGGACGACGATCTTGTCCTCCGGTACGCCGTCCTCCCGGAGTTGTGCCAGGGCGAGCTCCTCGAGCTCCTCGAACCGGCGTTCGAGCGCCCGCGCGTCGATCTTCGAAAGCCGCTGGTACGTCGTCGCGACGTACTCGTACACCATGTCCGTAGCCAGCAGGCCCATCGCTGCCGCGATCCCGGGGTGCGGCGGAACGAGCACTTGAGGGGTCCCGACTTCGGTCGCGATCTGCGCAGCCCACAGCGGTCCGGCGCCGCCCTCGGCCACGAGGACGAAATCGCGGGGGTCAAACCCCTTGCGCACCGAGTTCTCCTCGATCGACTGCACCATCGAGTGGGAGAGGATCTGGACAGCGCCCATGGACGCTTCTTCCACCGACATGCCGAGCGCCTGCGCCGGGCCCTCTTCGAAGGCCGCACGCGCGAGGTCGGCGCGCAGCGTCATGCCGCCGCCCAGGAACGCTTCAGCTGAGAGCCACCCGAGGTTGACCATCGCGTCGGTCGCGGTCGGCTCGCTGCCGCCGCGGCCGTACGCGGCTGGCCCGGGGATGGCGCCCGCCGAGCGAGGGCCGACGCGATAGATCCCGCCTGCGTCGACGTACGCGATCGAGCCGCCGCCGGCGCCGATCGTGTCGACGTCGACCATGGGAATCATCGCCTGGTACGGGCCCACCTTCGT
>Ga0184625_10000115_pt1 | contig 22977 bp, 21 predicted proteins | sample PLM3_30_b1_FD_133151 | JGI IMG/M metagenome (GOLD analysis project Ga0184625, IMG submission 133151) | Groundwater sediment microbial communities from an aquifer in East River, Colorado, USA - PLM3_30_b1 | ecosystem: Environmental > Terrestrial > Soil > Riparian zone | place: USA: East River... | reverse complement strand
GCGATATGGCCGCGCCAGCGGCAGAAAGCGGTCGGGATGAGCGTCGATGTTCTTGTGAACCTTCGTCTGCCCCTCGGCATCGACGATGCACACATGCATGCTCCTGGCATGCAGATCAACGCCGCAATAGAATCGGTGCTGCTGCTGGTAGAATCTCATCATGGCCTCCGTGGAAGATGGATGCGGTGGAGCCCGCCGTTTGGTCGGTCCCCGAGACCGGCCGCTGCGAGCCTTCGGGCATCGCCACAATAACTGGGAACACCGCCTCCCTCTGAAGCGGAGGCCATGATGAGTATCCAGGTGCTGCACCTGACCGGGGCGGCGTTACCCGTTATCCTGGTTCCACCTGCACCTGCCGCCGCGGCAGCTGCGCTTTGGCGTTCGGCGGCGGAGAGCCGTCTGAAGGAGGCAACGATGAGTCGGTTCACGGTGCTGGCCGCAGCCCTTCTGGTCGCCCTCGCGGGTTCAGGTGCCCGCGGGCAGCAAACACCTAAGGCGGAACTACTGGCTGTGGGTACCAAGTGGAAGGGATCTCTGACCGTCAACAACAAGTCCAAGCAGAGGGCCACGGTTACGGCCGTCGAGCGTGGTGAGAAGACCGCCAAGCTCTCGATCAGCTACGAGAACGGGGCGGTGTGGGTGTTCGAGTGTGCCGCGGACGGCAACCTGCTGAAGATCAAGGACGTGAAACGAGACAAGGCCTCCGATGTCAACGCAGGGAAACCCGGGTTGCGGCCCTTGGGTGGGACCACCGGGACAGTCGAAGTGACCGGAGAGAAAATCACCCTGAACTACACCGTGAAGGCGTACCTGAAAGAACCCGCTCTGGTATGTGTAGTGGTAGCCGAGCGGCAGCGATAGGCTGGGGGAGCAGAAAAGGGGATAAGTCGGGATCAGTCCAATCAACATCATTCGACTTATCCTCTTTTTCCTTCCGGGACAACAGCTCCTGGCTCGCCGAACTCGAAGCCGAACTCCTCGCCTGGATCGGAAACGACTGCCAACCCGCCGACCAGATCGCCGCCGCCGCCTACGCGGCGATCATCGCCCAGCCAGATATCGACGGAACGATTCGCGGCAGGACTGGGCAGTCCATGTTATTTCGCCAAAATGGCGCGGAAAGCAGCGGCTCACAACGGTGCGAAACTTGACCCAACTCCCTCTAGCAGAATAGGTTACATTCACTTCCGGGCCGTTAGCGAAAACGTGTTAGTTGACCAAACCGGCCACCTAACCACATTTGCCGAGCTGGATAAACATAGTTATCTGCTGAAATGTCGCAAACACAAAACCCATACAGCTCACCGCTGGTTCCCTCGGTTGCGGCCGTTAGTAAACCTAGCCGTATGCGGCGAATAATCACACTACTTTGCATCGCGAGCGCCGGCACCTGCATCGGTTCTTATGTGTCGGCGGAACTTCTATATCTGCATTATCCCGATGAAACTCGAACTTTGAGCAGGGTGATCGGAAACACGACTGAGGCCTTAATCTCCAGCCCACTTTCGATGACCTTTGGTGTCATCCCGACCCTCGGCTTCTACGGAACACATGGGTTCTTAGCTGTCCCCGGCGTCCTAATGGCAATGATTGGTTGCGTCGTCTACTATCGGCGCCCATCCCCGGTTTTCCTGGCCGTGGCTCTAACAGGTTTCGCCCTTTGGTCCCACAACAACTATCTCAGTTTCCATGCTCTCATGTCGGTGTGATTGCGAGACAGCGCGTTTTCAGATAACAATCCGTTGCACCGGAGCCGCGGGCCGCGCGGGTTCTGAAATCAACGTCGTTCACCGCGGCCCGGTGAACGGTGTCGTTAGGCGGCGGGCGGATCTGATCGATGGCAAAGAAGAAACGCAACCCGGACGAGCACTGGGAAGTTCTCCCCGCGGGCAAAATGCGCCGCAAGTATAGCCTCTAGGCTGACAATCGTCCCACCATCAGACTCGATCCCAATCGGGTTCCCAATCCGCTTCACAAGCTTATTCCACTCGCCGAGAAGTTTGGAATCTCCGACGACCTCATTCGTGACGATTTGTTTTCAAAGACTCCGAAGCCGGAACTGGTGAAGCTCAAACAGAGCTTGGCTGAGTGCGCTGGATCTCTGGGCAAATGGCTTGCCGGCCCGGAGGCGGATGGAAAAGAGTTTTCGCCTGAGTATATCGCGTTCAGTGCAATGCGGATGGGGGCAGACTGTTGGTGAGTCTCGCCTAACGAGGCGCTGCACCTGACCGCGGCGGCGTTACCCGTTATCTTGGTTCCACCTGCACCGGCAACGTGAACGCCCACGATGCGAGTGCTCCCGTGAGGTTTCGCATCAACTGCCTCGCCAATGCATACATCAACAAATCGACGATTCGAGTTGAGATTCGGGAAAAAAAGACCCATAAGGACGTTGGTGTTCTGGAAATCTCCTTACGAGATGCCGTGCTGGAAGTGGTCAGCACTCCAGTCCAGGAACGCTAGCTGCGATACAGCGAGGTCGCGTGCTCGGCGTTCTCGCCGCGCCGGATCCGCACTTCGACGGTTGCGGCCCTATGTCAATGTGGCCTGCCGAAATGCTGATCAAGGCGATTGAAAAAACGTCGAGCGGCGACAAGGGCCAGGTCAGGAACGACATCGACGCGATCGTTGACCGCCGTGCGCGGACGCCGGATACTGCGGCTTTACGTCGAACTCATCGAGGGTCGCGAAGATGATCCGTCGCCTGGTTTGGCTGGCGCTGGTTGGCTTAGTCGGCTGCGGACCTGCGGCGCCAGTAACGATTCCGGCGCCGGTGGCGCTGGAGAAGCTGCCGCGGGGCGTGCATAAGAAGACGGCTGATGTTCCGGGCGTCGGCAATGTGAAGTACGCCATCGAGGTCCCTGCCAGCTACGATGGCAGCACGCCGGCGCCGCTCGTGCTCGCGCTGCACTATGGCTACAACGGCAACACGCCGGAGCCGTACACGGGCCAAGGAATGATGGATGATTTCCGGGCCGGACTGGCCAGTCTGGGCGCGATCGTCATTGCTCCGGATGTTTTGGGCGGCGACTGGACCGATGCCAAGAACGAGCAGGCGGCGGTGTGGCTCACGCAGAGCGCGCGCGAGACGTATGCCGTCGATCCCAAGCGGATCGTCATCACCGGCTACAGCATGGGCGGCGCGGGGACGTGGTTCATCGGCTCACGGCATCAGGATCTGTTCACCGGGGCGATCCCCGTCGCCGCTCCGGTGGCGGGCTCTGCCGAGTGGAAAATCCCCGTGTACGCGATTCACTCGCAGCAGGACGAGATCGTCCCCTACAGCGCCGCCAAGCAGCACGCGGCTGCCGTCCAGGCCAAGGGCGGCAAGATTGAGCTCAAGACTGTCAGCGGCTTGACGCACTACGACTCGCCGGCGTACGCCCCGCACGTCGGCGAGGGGGTCAAATGGCTGCAAGAGCAGTGGAAGTGAAGCGACTGGTTCCCAGGCTCCCGCCTGCGAACCCACTTCCCCGAGGCTCCTGCCTCGTCTGAACCCGGAGCGAGGGTGGACCCTCGCGGTCGTGCGTTATCAGGGAGGACCCTGGTAACGAGATTGCGGCACATGAGTGTGCCTGCTACTACGGCACGATGACCGGATCCCAGGCGTCGCCCGTGACGGGCAGCTCGTATTCGTCGTGCTGGGAACGGCTGGATTTGGTGCCGGTGCCGAGGGGGCGGCGGTCGAGGGCGCCTTTGAGGCCGAGCTGGCGGGGGTCGCGGGCGATCTTGTCGGTGAAGACCCGCACGTCGGCCACGATCGGCTTGATCTTGGCACTGATGTCTTCGACGTTGGTCAGCGTCCGCTCCAGCCGCAGGTAGAGATCGTCGTCGTGCAGAATGCGGCCGAGCGTGCCTTGGTTGCTGTTGAGGCCTTCGCTGAAGGTGACGAGTTGCTCCAAGAGCTCGTTGATGTTGGCCAGGCTGCCGTCGAGGTTATCGACGATCTGCTGGCCGCGCTCGCCGAGCGGCTTGGTGAGGTTTTCGAGGTTTTCGAGGTTTCGCGAGGCCCGGTCGCTGACGGTCTTGAAGCCGTCGAAAGCCTCGGTGGCCTTGCCGGCGGCCGCGCGGATCTCGTTGAGCGTGGCGGGCAGGTCCTGCAGCGATTTGCGGAGGTCGGCCCGCATCTGGGGGTCGTCGAAGATCTGGTTGAAGTTGCTCATCGCCACGCCGAACTGGTCGAGGGCCCGCTCGGCCTTCTGGGTCATGCGGGGAATCTGGTCCTGGTTGTTGCCGATCGCCGAGTTGAAGTTTTCGGCGGCCCGCTGGAACGAATTGCCGGCCCGCTCGACCGAGATCAGGGCGCTTTGCAGGTTGGGCTCGATGTTGGTGATCGCCTCCAGCGGGCTAGAGGCGACGCGGCCGTTGACGATCAGCGTGCGATGCTCGACGCGTTTGGCCGTGGCCGGCATCGCTGGCGGCGCGACGAACTCGATCACCGAGTCGCCCAGCACCGACGCCGATTTGATCCAGACGGTATCGACGTCGGTCACTTCGTACGCGTTCTCGATTTCCAGCTCGGTGCGGACGCCGCGGGGCTCCGTTTCCAAGAGGATCGCGTGGACGCGGCCGATCTGCACGCCGCTGCGGCGGACCGGCGTGCCCGGCGTGACGCCTGGGGCGTTGGGGAAGCGGACATAAATGGTGTAGGTCCGCGTGCCCAACAGCGGCAAATCGCCGAACCGCGCAACGAGGAACGCCATGATCATGGCTGCCGCCAAGACCACCACGCCGACTCGCAGGCGAAGTACGCGATCGTCCATGCGTTAGAGGAACGGGGAGGGAGAGACGGAGAGACGGAGGGACAGAGGGACAGAGGGAGCATGTACTCCGACGTCACTCCGTCTCTCGGTCGCTCCGTCACTCCGTCCCGTGTGCAAGATATTTCTCCATGTTCACTCCGCGACGGCAGCACGAGCTTCTCTCAACTCCATTAGCCGCTCGCCCGCTTCGCCGTGGACGAATTGCCGGACGCGGCGGTCGCGGCAATTGTCGAGCTCGCTGGGCGGGCCGTCGTAGATGATTTGCGGCTCATCGCGCTCCAAGCGCGCGAGCGGGAACAGCATCACGATCCGGTCGGCGACCTTGCGGGCGGTCCGCATGTCGTGGGTCACGACGATGCTGGTCACCAGGTGCGTCCGCCGCGTGCTCATGATCAGCTCGTTGATGACGTCGCTCATGATCGGGTCCAGGCCCGTCGTCGGCTCGTCGTACAACATCAGCTCCGGATTCATGACCAGGGCCCGCGCCAGGCCGACGCGTTTTCGCATGCCGCCCGACAACTCCGCAGGCTTTTTCACGACGACCGTATCGGGCAGGCCGACTTCGGCCAGGCGGGCGAGCACGATCTCCTGCACCTCGCTGTCGCTGGCGTGCTTGTGCTGTCGCAAGGGAAAGGCGACGTTCTGACCAACCGTCATGCTGTCGAACAGGGCCGCGTTCTGAAATAGGAAACCGAACCGAATTCGCTGCTTGACCAGCTCCTTGTCGTGCAGCTTCTGCAGGTTCCGGCCGTCGAACAGCACCTCGCCCTTGGTCGGCGCGACCAGGCCGATCAGCGTCTTCAGCAGCACTGTCTTCCCGCAGCCGCTCTCGCCGATCACGGCCAGCGTCTGCCCGCGCGGCACGGTGAGGCTGATGCCGCGGAGCACGGTCTGCTTGCCGAACTTGACGAACAGATCGTTCACCGCCAGCAGCGGGGGATCGTTCAGGTTGACGCGGTCGGTGGACATGCTTCAAAACAGCTTCGATGCATTCGGGAACCACTCATAGTAAATCGTGTACATCATCCGGCCGAGCGTGAGGTCGATGGCCAGGATCATGACGAAGGACCAGACGAACGCCGCGGTCGCGGCCCGGCCGACGCCTTCGGCCCCGGGCGTGCAGTGAAAGCCGCGATAGCAACTGATCAGAGCAATCGCCCCGCCAAAGAAGAAGCTCTTGAAGATGCCGCTGAACAGGTCGAAGTTCTGCACGAACGTCTCGGAATTCTTCCAGTAGTGGTGCTCGTTGATGTTCAGGATGTGGATGCTATAGACGTAGCCGCCGACGACGCCCATGAAGTCGGCCATGATTGTCAGCGTGGGGATCATCAGGATGCAGGCCAGGAACCGTGGCACGACCAGGAAGTGAATTGGGTCGGAGCCCATGCTCTCCAGGGCGTCGATCTGCTCGGTGACCCGCATCGTGCCCAGCTCCGCGGCCATCGCGCTGCCGACGCGGCCGGCCAGCATCGTCGCCGCCAGCACCGGCCCCAGCTCGCGGACCAGCGTCATGTTGATCACCGCCCCCAGCCGCGTTTCGAGGTCCAAGTCGCGGAACGTAAAATAACTCTGCACCGCCAGCACCATGCCGATGAAAGTGCCCGTGAGCGCGATCACCGGCAGGCTGAGCACGCCGACCTGGTAGAAGTTCGGCAGCAGCGTTTCGGACTTCGGCAGGCGGAGCATCAGCCACGAGAATACGCGGACCGTGAACAGCGACAAATCGCCGATCGTCTCGACGGCGTCGATCACCGCCCCGCCCCAGTCGGCGACCGAATCGGCGATCGCCCCCGTGAGGCTTTGCCGGCCGTTGTTTCGCGCTGTTGTCGAACCCGAGGACATCGACGAATTCCATGCGTTCTGCTAGCACCAGCGCAGGAAGCTGCGCCGGCGGCCAGAGAATACCGCCCTCCTATTGTCGGCTGTTAAGCTGCAACGGTTGAGCAAAGTTTGACGGATCGACTGTATGCCAGAACTTGCTGCTGAATTGCGCCAGCTAAACGACGCTAGCACTCTCTATGCGACGCAGTTCGTTGATGCGCTGCTGGCGGCGGCGGGCGAAGCGGGGGCGAGCGACGTGCATTTGCATCCAACGCCGCAGGGCCTCTTGGTGCAGTGGCGGATCGACGGCGTGCTCTTGTCGATCGGCGAGTTTCCGCGGGGGAAGGCCGCCGATGTCGTCGCGCGTCTGAAAGTGCTGGCAGAGCTGCTGACTTACAAAACCGACACGCCACAGGAGGGTCGCATTCGGCCCGAGGACTCCGCGGCGGCTAATACGGCAGAAATGCGGGTCAGCACGTTTCCCACGCTGTACGGCGAGCGGGCGGTCGTGCGGCTGTTTGCCGGCGAGCAGCGGTTCCATTATCTGGCCGATTTGGGGCTGCCGGCGGAAATCGAGTCGGCGCTGGCCCTGCTGTTGGTCGAAACCAGCGGAGCGATCCTGCTGACTGGCCCAGCAGGCAGCGGCAAAACGACGACGGCGTATGCCTGCTTGCGGGACATCGTCCGCGCGGCCGGCGGCCGGCGGAGCATCGTGACGCTCGAGGACCCGATCGAATCGGCCTTGGAAGGTGTCAGCCAATCGCAGGTGCAGCCGGCGGCGGGCTTCACACTGGCTAGCGGTCTGCGATCGCTCATGCGGCAGGATCCTGAGGTCGTGCTGGTCGGCGAGATCCGCGACCGCGAGACGGCGGAGACGGTTTTTCAAGCCGCGCTCACGGGCCACCTCGTTCTCAGTACGTTTCACGCCGGCAGTGCCGCCGGCGCCCTGAGCCGACTGAGCGAGATGGGCTTGGAGCCTTATGTGCTGACCAGCGGCGTGCGCGCCGTGCTGCACCAGCGGCTGGTGCGGCAACTCTGTGAGTGCGCGGGTGACGCCGCGGATCTGCTCGGCCTGCCTGTGAAGCAAGCTCGCGCAGCCCACGGCTGCGATGCCTGCCGGGCCACCGGCTACCGGGGACGGCTCGCCCTGGCCGAAATGCTGCCGCCGCTGGCGGGCAACCTGGCTCAGGCGGTGCTACAGCGTCGCGATGCCAACGAGCTGGCGCGCCTGGCGGTGGCGGGCGGCATGACCACCGTTTTTCAGCGAGCCTGCACCGCCGTCGAAGCGGGGCAGACGGACCCCGCCGAAGTCCGCCGCGTGCTGGGGTTCACCTAGGCGGTCGCCCAGTAGCCGCCCCGGGCGTGGTCGAATGTTGCTTCCCGGCCGCGGATGGCCGCGTTGATCTTGCCGTCACGGAATACTTCTTGACCGAGGACCCAGGTGCGGACAGGCCAGCCGGTGAGCGTGACGCCGTGCCACGGGGACCAGCGGGACTTGGTTTCCTGCTGTTCGTTCAGGATCGTGGCGGACTTGTTGAGATCGACCAGCACCAGGTCGGCGTCGTAGCCGACTTCGATGCGGCCCTTGCCGACGAGGTCCCACACGCGGGCCGGGGCCTCGCACATCCAGTGGACGACTTGCTCGACGGTGCAGCGGCCACGGCTGACTTCATTGAGCAGCAGGGCGAGCGAGTTTTCGACAGCCGGCAAGCCCGAGGGCGAGCCGCCGTGGCCGGGCGAGTAAGGCTTTTGCTTTTCTTCGAGCGTGTGCGGGGCGTGGTCGGTGGCGATGACTTGAATCCGGCAGTCCAGCAGGGCCTGCCAGAGCCGGCGGTTGTCGTCCGCCGTTTTCAGCGAGGGGTTCATTTGTACGAGCGTGCCCAGGCGGGCGTAGTCGTTGGTGTTGAAGAACAAATGGTGCGGACAGACTTCGGCGGTGATCAGGTTGCGATGATCGGCAACGAGATCGGCCTCGTCGCCGGTCGAAACGTGCAGCACGTGGAATCGGTGCCGATGCCGAAACGCCAGGTCGAGGGCCCGCCGCGTGGCAATGATCGCTGCGGCATGGTCTCGCACGCGGCTGTGATCGGCCACGTCGATTGTGCCGGCAAGCCGCGCCGCGTTGGCCCGCACGGTGGCTTCGTCCTCGCAATGAGCACAGATCGGCAGAGTTGTCTCGGCAAAGATCGCTTCGAGAGTCGCCTGATCATCGACGAGCAAGTCGCCCGTGCTGGAGCCGATGAAAATCTTGATTCCCGGAGTGCGCGTGACCTGTTTCAGCTCCACCAGGTTGTGCGGCGTCGCTCCGATGTAGAAGCCAAAATTGACGAGGCACTTGCTCGCGGCCAGAGCAAGTTTTTCATCGAGCCGCTGACAGGTCGTGGTCGTCGGGTTGGTGTTCGGCATCTCCAGAAATGTCGTCACACCGCCTTTGGCACAGGCCCGTGTTGCCGCGACGAGGTCTTCCTTGTGCGTCAGCCCTGGCTCGCGGAAGTGGACCTGGTCGTCGATCACGCCGGGCAGCAGGTGCAGGCCACGGGCCGAGACGACTTCATCCGCCGTCGTATGGATCGCCGCGTCGATCGTGGCAATCCGGCCGCCTTCCAGGACGACGCTGGTCTGAACCGAACCCATTGGCAGAACAACAGTTGCGTCGCGAATGAGAGTTTTCACGGAATTGGCCGCGAAAGGAAGGACCGCTTTGGGGGCCTTTAGTTGTAACAACTCAGAGCGCTTTCCGCTTAGCAGGTCAGGCCGCTCGCTCGCCGCGGCAGCCGCGACTCGCAATTGAGAGAACATCATGCCTCTGGCGGCCCGTTTGCAGTCCGTCGCGTTCGACCCGACTAATTCGACCCTAACCGCCTCGCCGTCAGGCCCGCGCGTCTATTATCTTCTGTGGCGCTCGCGGCCGAGCCATCCGTGGCAAAGCGAGGAGCATTTCAACCGCATCGACGCCCACAACAAGTATTTTTCGCTGATTCAGCGGGGCTATGAAGCCTATTTGGAGCGTCGCGGCGGGATGGTCAAGCCGGCATAAGCGGCAATTTTCGCACTTGCGCCGCTGCGGCCCGTGAACCTACACTTGAGCGGCATGACCGCTCCTGCACCAACACGGCTTCTGACCTGGCCCAAGCAGCTAGGCCGCTTGCGGCTGTTGGCCGCCAACGCCCTCGTTGCGGCGTTTTTGCTAGTAATGGCGATCGAGGCCATCCCGCAGACGCCGCTGGCCTGGCGGCTGTCCGTCCAGCGATGGATCGTACCGCTGGGAATCGCCCAAGGGCCGTGGACGCTGTTTGCCCCCGGCCCCGACCGCACCAACATGCGGCTGCGCGTCGAGATTACCTACCGCGACGGAGTGCGCCGCGAATGGACTTTACCGAATTGGCGCGAGCAATCGGCACTGGCGATGTGGGCCGGTCACCGCCGGCGCGAATGGCTCACCCGTCTGATTACTCAGGAAGGCCAACCCGCCTGGAAACACTGGTGCCGACGCGTGGCTCGCGAGCTGCGGCCGGAGCTGACGGACGCTGAGCGCGGCGCAACGATCCGGATTATCTACCGGGAAGGCGTGATTGCTCCGGCCGAGCAGAAGCCCTGGCGGAGCATGCGCGAGCCACCGGAATTCCAGGGTGAAGTCGTGTTGTTGCGCGAGACCGTCCGATGAGGGATTCGGCGTACAGCCTCCGAACGACGACCGCCGCCATTTCGCGATGTTGGCAGACGTTCTTTCACGCGCCGTGCGATGCCCGCGTCGCTGCGCTCGTTCGCATCGGTTTCGCGGTGGTTGTGCTGGCCGACCTGGCCGTTTTCTATCCCGACCGGCAACAATGGTTTACCGACCAAGGCGTGCTGACCGCGGAGACGTCGCGCTTGCTGGCCAGCCCTTACGCCTGGTCGCTGCTGTGGTGGCTGCCGAGCACGCCTGCGGTCACCGACTGTGTATTTGCCGTCGCATTCGCCAGCGCCGTGCTGCTGCTGGTGGGCTTGCTGCCTCGGGTCAATGCCGCCTGCCTGTTCGTCGTGCTGTACTCGCTGGAAATGCGCAATGCAATCATTTTCGATAGCCAGGACACCGTGATCCGCCTCTTGGCGTTATGCCTGATTTGGATTCCCAGCGGTCGATGCTGGTCGCTTCAGGCATGGCTGGTGAACTCGATGCGTCTTCGCCCTCTCCCCGGCCCTTTCCCAGAGGGAGAGGGAGGATGCAGCGTCCCCGGCTGGGGCTTGCGGCTGATTCAGATTCAGATCGCGATGGTCTTTTTCTCGACGGCCCTGGTGAAACTCTCCGGCAAAGAGTGGATCGACGGCACGGCGCTATACTACGTCTCGCGGCTGGACGACTTCTTCGGCCGTTTTCCGGTCCCGGCGTGGCTGTTCGACACGCCCTGGACCGTGGCTCTGATGACCTGGGCGGTCATCACCGTCGAGCTGACAGTGCCGGTATTCATCTGGTTTCGCGATACGCGGCGGTGGTGCCTGGTCGCCACGCTGCTATTCCATCTGGCCAATGAATGGACGATGCACCTGTTCCTGTTCCACTGGATCATGCTCGTCGGTTGGCTATCCTTTCTAACCAGCGACGATCTGGTGTGGCTCCGTCGCTTTGTAGGACGGCCTTTCCAGGCCGTCCTGTCGGCCCGGAAGGGCCGACCTACCTCTCACGAATCCAGCTAAGAGGAACGAGCGTGATTCGCGGCATCGTGTTCGACATGGATGGCACGCTCGTCGATTCGCAGCTCGACTTCGACGCGATGCGGCGGGAGATGGAGCTGCCGGCTGGCCTGCCAATTCTGGAGGCCTTGTCTCGATTGCCGCCCCAGCTCGCTGCCCGCTGCCAGTCCATCTTGGACCGGCACGAAAGCGACGGGCACGAGCGGGCCACGTTGCTGTCTGGCGTGGAGCAACTGCTCGGCGAATTGCACTCGCGCAGCATTCGCGTTGCCATTGCCACGCGCAACAGCCGGGCGATTACGGCGGCAACGCTCGACAAGCTGGGGCTGAGCGTCGATTTTGCGCTCACGCGCGACGACGGCCCCGTCAAACCCGATCCCTGGGCGGTGCGGCACGCTTGCGAGCGCTGGGAGCTCTCCGTCGCTGAAGTCGCCGTGATCGGCGACTTCAAGTTCGACATCGAGTGCGGCCGCGCCGCCGGCTGCCGCACCGTGCTGCTCACGCATCCGCAGGACGCCGCGACGTACGCGAACGACGAGCAAGCCGATCTGCTGCTTACTTCGCTTGCAGAATATGAACGACTACTCGCGTGGCTGGATCGCGCCTGAATCAGGCCCGAAGGGCCGGCAGCCAATAGCCCCGACCGTAAGGTCGGGGTTTAGATGAAACAAAGCGATTTGAGGCCCGGCGGGCCGGCACCTGGATTGAGAAAACGTCCGCGCACGTGTCGGCCCTTCGGGCCTTAGCCGAACCCCGACCTCACGGTCGGGGCTACTAACTGTCGGCCCTTCGGGCCTTTGTTGCCGGCTACAGCTTTTTCCCTTTAGCCCGCGCCTTGAGCGGCGGGTCGCCAGCGAGCGGGAGCTTGACCGGCTTGGCGGATTCGGCCGACTTGTAGATCGCCAGAATCAACTCCACGGCGTGGCGACCCTCGGGGCCGTCAACCAGCGGCTGCTTGCCTCGTTTAATGGCGTTCAGCACGTCCTGGAACTGCAGCGTGTGGCCGTGATGGCCGATCGCCTTCGGATCGGCCGCGCCGCCGCCGGTATGCGTGCGGCTGGCCATCTTTTCGCGAATCGCATCGTCGCTCTTGGTTTCTTTGACGAACTTCCAGACGGCCAGGTCCTCCTCTCGCAGAACGACGCTGCCCGCGTTGCCGCTGATCTCGATCCGCTTCAGCTCGCCGGGCCACGTCGCCGTGCTGGCCTCGATTGTGCCCAGTGCGCCGTTAGCGAACTTGACCGTTGCAACGGCAACGTCTTCGACTTCGATCCGCTCGTGAGCCAGCGTCGCCGTGGAGGCGGAGACTTCGACGGCTGGACCCATGAACCAGAGCAACAGATCGACGCTGTGGACCGCCTGGTTCATCAGCGCGCCGCCGCCGTCCAGAGCCCAGGTGCCGCGCCAGGCGCCGCTGTCGTAATACTCCTGGGTGCGGAACCACTTCACGTAGGCGTCGCCCATTGTGAGCTTGCCAAAGCGGCCCTTGTCGATGGCGCTCTTGAGAAGCTGCGACGATTCGTGAAACCGCGAGGGGAAGATGGTCGAAAGGACCACGCCGGCCTTTTCGGCGGCGGCGATCATCGCGTCGCAGCGCTTGAGCGTGATGTCGAGCGGCTTCTCGACGATGATGTGCTTGCCCGCCTTGGCCGCCGCGACCGCCGGCTCCATGTGGACGCCGCTGGGCGTGCAGATCGTCACGACATCGACCGCCTTATCGGCCAGCATCTCATCCAGCACGTGATAGACCTTGCAGCCGATCTCGGCCCCGAACTTGTCGGCCGCGGAGGTGAACGAATCGAAGCAGGCCGTGATTTTGGCCCCTTTGATGTCTGCGACTGCCTTGGCGTGAAACCGCGAGATCATGCCGCAGCCGATGATGCCGAAACCGATGGTCATGGGAGAAGCTCCAAGGTGTGGATGCCCGTGTGTAATGGATGCGCGGCCAGAGTGGCAAGTGGGCCGTTTCGGTAGGGCGGGCTTCCTTGCCCGCCCAAGACGGGCTGGGAAGCCCGTCCTACAAGAAGTTGAACAGCGAGAGCTGGAAGAGATTGGCGGCCAGGCTGAGCGAAGCCTGATAGGCGGCCTGGCGGGCGGTGAGGTTGGTGATGGCGTCGGTGAGGTCGATCTCGATCTCGTCGGAGAGATTCGATTTCAGCAGAATCTCTTCGTCTTCCAGGTGCGACTCGACCGTCTCCAGCGTCCGGCCGCGAGCGCCGATCTCGCTGCGGGCGAACGTCACCCGCTCGAAATCCACGTCGAGCAGGTTGATGGCCCGCTCCAGGTCCTCGCGATCGAAGTTTTCCAAGGCGGCCTGCATCCGGAGCAGCGAGTTGTAAACCCCCGAAACTTCGAGCGGGTTCACGTCCCGGGCCGAGAGCGTATCGCCGCTGACCGAGCTGACGGCGGTTGCGGTTTGCGCGTCCTGCGGGACCAGGCCAAGATCCCAGGCGGCCGTGCTGCCGAACGTTCGCAGCACTTGCAGCGTGCCCGGGCCGGCCAGGTTGCCGTCGAACAGCTCGATGCCGTTGCCGGTCGCGTTCAGGCGGGCGACAACTTGCGTCGCCGGATTCAGGTTGTTGATGTCGTTGTTGATCAGGTCAATGACGTCGCCTATGGTCGCCGTGCCATCGATGTCGAAATCGAGCTGGACGCCGTCCTTGCGAATAATGCTGAAATCGACGCCCTGCCGCAGCCCAACGCCGCGGCCGTGGTTGAGGTCGGCGAGCATCGTATCGGTCGTCAGCGAGCGGATGCCAAGCTGCGTTGCGGTCGAGCCGCCATTCTCGCCGATCGAAAAATCGGCCCCGCTCAGCCGCGAACGGACGATGATCCGGTCGCCGGAAGCGTCGATCTGGGCCAGCACGTTGGCATCCGAGCCGTTGAACGCGTTCAGCAGGTCTTCGACGGTGACGGCGGCGCTGGTGTCGATCGTGTAGGTCTGCCCGGCATTGGTTATCTGCACGCCGGACGCGAAGTCGAACGGCGGCCCGCTGGATTGCAAGTCGGCCAGGGCGCTTGTCAGCCGCAGCTTCGGGTTGAGGTCGCCGCCGACCACGGGCGTCACGCCGGTGCCGAGCGGGCTGAGAATCCGCAGTTGCTCGGCCGTGTTGCCGTTCGGCACCTCTTTGATGGTCAGGTTGCCGCCGCCGGCGTCGTCGATATCGACCGTCAGGCCAGTGGCCGTGACCGTCGCGGTGATCGTGCGGCCCGTGGGCGGATTGGCCTCTAGCAGGTCGGCGACGTCGCCGATGGTGGCCGCGCCGCTGAGGTCGATCGTGCTCATGTTGGTGCCGTCGCCGATGACGAGGCTGCCCAGCGAAACGCCCCGCCCACCAAACAGGGCCGACAGCGGCGTATCCGCGGTGAGGGCCGGATTGAGATCGACCGCGCCGCGGACTTCGGCCGAATAGGCCCCGAAGACCTCGGCTCCGCTGGCGTTTGTCGCATACGGCAGGTTGACATCGACAAAACTTTGCAGCGAACCCTCGTCGCCGTGATAGGCGATCTGCTGGCCCTCATAGACGAACGGCTCGCCATCGGTCCGCGCGCCGCCGAACAGGTGGCGACCGCGAAAGTTCTGGTTGCCGGCCTCGAGCAGCCGCTGGATCGCACCGGAGACCTGTTCGGCGGCGGCTTGCCGCTGCTGCTCGGAGCTGGTGTCGCTATTGGCTTCCAGCGCGAGCGCTCGCACGTCGGAGAGCAACCCAGCGATGTCGCCCAAAGCGCTGTCGGAAGCGTCGAGATAGGACTGGCTGGTCTGCAGGTTGATTTTGGCCTGAGCCTTCAGTTCCAACAGCCGCTGCAGTGTTTGCCCGCGCTGGGCGGCCGGGGCGTCTTCGCTGGGATTCGTGATCCGCCGCCCGGTGCTGATCTGCTGCGTCAGCCGCGCCATGTCGATCTGGTCGGCGTGCAACTGCTGCAGCAGCTGAGCCTGGACGAGCAGGCCGCTGGTGCGGGTCGAGGGTACGGGATAGAAACCGGGCATGGCGGGCGGGGCGGACCTTACAAGTTGATCAGGGTTTCGAGCATCTCATCGACGGTCGAGATAACACGGGCCGAGGCTTGAAACGCCCGCTGGATAGCGATCATCCGCACGGCCTCTTCGTCGAGGTTGACGCCGCTGATCGCCTGGTGCTGGGCTTCGAGGGCTTGCTGAAAGACGCGAAAGCCGTCGGTCGCGCCGCGGGAGGTCTGGGCCGCCTGAGCGACGTTGTTGGTCAGGCGGTCGTAGAGCGCGGCCAGCGACTCTTGATTGTGCGAGTCGAGCGGCGCGGTCAGCAGGTTGGCGAGCAACAGGCCGTTTTGCGTGTCGGCCGCCACGCCGCCGCTGCTCATTGCCAGCTTCTTTGGATCGCTGCGAATGACCTGGTTGATGCCGATCGTCTTGGAGCCGTCGCCGGAGAAGAACGTGTTGAGGCCCAGGGCCGCCAGCGTGCCGCTGGTGTCGTTGGCGAAAGCAAACGAAATCTCCGGCGCGTCGGCGTCGATCTTCAACTCGCCGTCGTCGGTCACGGAGGCCGCGATGCCGTCGATCGCGTCGAGCTGCGCGGCGATGTCCGTGAGCGTCGTGTCGGCGCCTAGACCGTTGAGATCGATGCGGATGTCGGTCGTGTTCGTGATGCCGGTCTGTGAATTGGTGACCTGCACCTGAAACTGGCCATTGACCGGCGTGAAGCTGAGGCCTGCCTGGTCGAGGGCGACTTGGGGATTATCGACGCCGAATTCGCTGGTCAGCGTCGAGAAACCGGTCAGGCCCTGGCCACCGGAATAGAGCTTGTTGAATTCAAAGGTCAGCGCGCGGGTGAACTCATCGAGGCCGTTCAGAAAGCCGCCCAGGATTTCGTCGCGGGAGGCAATCAGCCCGGCCAGTTTCCCGCCGCCGGCCGTCAGTGGAGTCCCGATGTCTTTGATCTGAATCTCGGCGACGGGCAGACCGTTTTCCGACTCGTTGACGACCTCCACCGAGCGGTGGATGCCCAGGTTGACGAGGAACTCGCCGCCGCTGAACACAGTCACGTCGCCTGTCGGCTGCTCGATCGTGCGGATGTCGGTGATCTCGGCCAGCTTGCCCATCGCGATCGCTCGCTGGTCGCGGAGGCCCACCGCGTCGCTCGGCGAGACCGAGCCGCCTTCGGCCGAGACGATCTTCAGATTCAGGTCGGCGATTTGCGAGAGCAGGTCGTTGATCTCGTCGGCGGTGCCGATGACCTGCCGGTTCACGTCCTGGTGCAGCGTCCGCGTGCGCTCGTCGAGCCGGCGAATGTCCTCGGTCAGTGCCCGCCCGGTCTGCACGGCGACGTTCCGGACCGAGCCGCTCTCGGGCTGGTTGAGCACGTCGTGCAGGGCCCCGAAGAAACTGGTCAGCGAGGTGCTGAGGTCGTTGTCGCCCAGCTCGCCGATCAGCGATTCGAGCTGGTTGAAGGTGTTGGCTTGCGTCTCGCCGTTCACGAGGTCGCTGGTCGCGTTTCGCATCCGCTCGTCCAGGAACTTGTCGATGACCTGGACGACGCCTTCGACTTGCACGCCCAGGCCCAGCAGCAGGTTGCCGTACTTCTGCGTCGGGGCAGGCGTGAGGACCAGCCGCTGACGGATGTAGCCCGGCGTGTTCGCGTTGGCGATGTTGTTGCCGGTGACCTGCAGGCCCAACTGCCCCGCGATGAGGGCGTTGTTGGCGATCTGAATCGTGCTGAAGAGGGTCATTGGTGGGGCGGGCCTCTGGCCGGCCGCTGGGCATTCGCACGAAGGAGGAACTGGGCCGGCTAGAAGCCCGCCCCACACTACGCTTCCTGGTTCACCAGTCCGCCGCGGGCGTGGACCGACTCCTTATCTCCATATGTCGGCTGCAGCCGGCCGCCGGTGGCGATAATCTCCAGGAGCTGCGAAACGTGCAGCAGCGAGCGCTGTGCTAGCACCCAGTTGGCGAGGCTGTGGTGCTGTAAGAGCCGCATGCGGGCGGCCGAATCTTTGACCTGCTGGCCCAGCTTTCCGCGCTTGCCGCCGCCCACGCGCATCGCCAGTTTGCTCACACTCTCGCCGGGCAAACCTTCCTGCCGCGCCGCTGCGAGCAGCTCGGCCCGCCGCGCCTGGCAGTGCTCCAGCCGCGAGCCAAGCTCTTGCTCGACCGGCTGCAGACTCGCGAGGACTTCGACGTTGGCCGTGGCCAGGGCGTCGCGTTTTTTGGCCAGCACGTCGAGCAGGTCGGCCTGCACGCTGGACAGCTCGTCCAACAGGCCGCTGATCTCGGCTTCCCAATCGGTGGCAATAGCGGTCACAAGCAGCTCCGTGTGTGCTGGATGGAGAGACGGAGTGAGGGAGGGATGGAGAGATGGCGGTCTGCCACCTTCACTCTGTCACTCCGCCTCTCTGTCGCTCCTTCACTCCGTCTCTCTGTCTCTCCGTCCTCTTCCTGACCCCGAACCCTCTACCCTCGTTTGGCCATGAGCAGGTCAAACATCGGTCCACTGAACGAGCTGCCGCTGGCGTCGGTCATGCGTTCGACAAGCACCTGGTCGAGCTGCGACTGGAAAATATCCTCGCCCATGCCGCCGTGAAAAAAAGCCGGCTTATCGACGCTGGCCCGCATCTGCTTGAGCAGCTCGCCGTAGAAAGTCTGGCCGACGAAATCGGTGAAGGCTTCACGAAACTGAGGACTGGCCGCTTTCGCGGAAGGGGGTGAGGGCTGAGGGCTGGTGGCTGAGGGGCGAACCGCGCCGCCCATCCCGGCCAGGTTGCTGACACTGGACATGGCTGGGCTCCTTTATTCGATGATCAGCTCGCCGAACAGCGCTCCCTTGCGCTTCAGCATTTTGATGATGTCGATGATGTCGGCGGTCGGAACTTTCAGGGCGTTTAGCGCGCCGACCAGGGCTTCGAGCTTCGTCCGCTGGCTGTCGGCGACAGGGTTTAGAGCGACGGCTTCGTTGATCTGCTGGTCGCCGACTTGAATCAGACGGTTTTTGTGGCTCACGACGACGGGGCCGATCTCGACTTCCTCGCCGACGATGATCACCTGCTTCCGCTCGTTGATGATCACGCGCGTATCGACCTGCGGCGGCGCGAGGCTCGTTTCCAGGAGCAGCGACGCGAACAGGGCGGGGTTCTTTTCATAGTTCCGCGGAATCGTCACCTCGATCTGCACCTGGTCGATGGCCCGAGCAACCGGAGTGTCGCCGCTTTCCGGGATGAAGTCGCGCTGGCTGTTGATCTGGCTCTCGATCTCCGCCGTCGTCTGAAACGTGGCGTGGTCCTTGTTCATCACCAAGAGCAGCTTGCCGTCCTTGGTGACGAAGTTGTTGCGAATGTTTTTTTCCAATTGGCAGCCGAGCGGAATGCGGCCGGTCTGCGGCTTCGTCAGGTCGTCGATCGAGACGAGGCCCTTGGCCAGGCCATAGACCGCGGGATCGCCGGGGACCGGCCCTTTGAGCGCGGTCAGCATCAGCGTCCCGCCGTCCAGGCTCTTGGCGTTGAAGGCGCTGCTGATCTGGCACTCAATCGTGTCGCCTTGCTGGGCGCCGCCCGGCGGCACGACTGCCGTCACGAAGACCATCGCCACGTTTTTGACTCCTTTGAGCTCTTCGATCTGCGGCTGCCCAGTCTGATTGGTGCCGAGGTGATGGCCGAGCAGGTCCATGTATTGAGCCAGCGCCCGCATCATGACCTTGTTGTCGCCATCGCCGGTGCCCTTCAGCCCGACGACGAGACCGACGCCGTGCAGCGTGTTTTCTTCCTGCCCCTTGATCCGCGCCACGTCGCCAATGCGGTGATAAGCGAGGGCGGGGCCTGAAAATAGCAGGAGCATTAACAGGGTTATGATTTGTCTTTTCATGGAATGCTTCTGGCGATTTCAGATTTCAAATTTCAGATTTCAGATTTCAGATTTGCGGAAGTCCTAAATCTGAAATCTGAAATCCTAAATCTGAAATTATTAGAACGGTCCAAACTGGTCCCACCACTTGGTCAGCCAGCCGCGTTTGTAGGCGTCGCGAATCTGGCCCAGCTCGCGTTTATCGACCTTGAGGTTGGCGATGTCCTTGCTGAGGATGGCGTTGCCGGGACCGATGTCTTCGCGGCGGCAGACGCCCGACAGCGACTGCATCCACTGCTCGTCGTTGATCCGCACGCTCTCGTGGGCCTCCAAAACGATGTTGCCGTTTGGCAGCACGGCGGCGACGGTGGCGGCAATCTCGAATTTCAAGGAATTCGTGGTGTCGAGCTGTCCGGTCACGCGGTTGAGCTGGTTCAGATTGCCCTGCACGCGCTGATCGCCCTTGCTCTGCGGGGCCGGCTCAACCGCCCGCAGGCCTTCCAGAAAGATCCAGTCGTTAAGCCTGGCGTCGTACTGGGCCGTGCGGCGATTTTGCAATTGGGCGTTCGACAACGTACGTGAGCCCAAATCGACGCGAATGGAAATGATGTCGTGAACTTTCACTTCTTTGGGCGGCGGCAGCGGAACCTCGTACCAGCCGGTCGGCGGCGGAAGTGCACCGACCTTGCCCGCGGCAACCTGCGTCGGCGGCGGCAAGTGCCCGCTGTAGAGGCTCGAGTTGGGGCCGTCCTGAGCCGCGGCCCAGCCCGCCAGGCCGAGCGACAGGCCCGAGCAGAGCGCGCCGCGCAACAGCCGGCGGCGAGTCAATTGACGCAGCTCGTCGTTTTGTTGTTGAGATTTCATGCAGTCATCCTGACGCAATGGAATTAGGGCACTTCGACTTCGACCGCCTGCTGAGCCACGACGCGGGCGGGCATCTTCTCTTTGCCGCCTTCAATCTCGATGAGGATCGTTTCGCCGGCGACTCCAGCGGCGAGAGCCTTGCCGCTGGTCCGCACCACGGCGCCGCCCTTGCGGGCATAGACGCTGACGCCCGTCCCGCGCTCGACAAGATTGACCGGAGCTACAGCCGCCTGAGGCCGAGCGGCCGGAGCAGATCGCAACGGCCCCTTCTTCGCCGCGGGCGGATCGAAAACTGCCTGGCGGACGCCGGTCACCGCTGCGCCGCGCGGCGAGCGGACCGACGAGCCAGCCGTTGCTGCGGAGATGACGACGCGCTCGCTGCCCGTGACTTGAACGTCGGCGCGAGCCACGCCGCTGAGGGCCAGCAGTTGGCGGACCTCGTGCTGCGATAGCGTCTGCTCCCCGCCGGCAGCCGGCGCAGGACCAAGCGGAATCTCGGCCAGGGCCGTCGCCAGCGCCGGATCGTCGGCGTGAATTTCGGCCACGTCCATCAGCCGCACTACCGCCGATGAACAACTGGCCGACTCCCGCAGCCGCACCTCGGCCGCAGCGGCAGATCTGGCAACAAGCAACATCCCGAGCAACAAGGCAAATCGCATCCCCGTCTCCAACAAATGACAAATGACAAATGACAAATGACAAATGACAAATGACCAAACTCAATTCCGCGCCAAATTCGTAATCACCTGCAAAATCTGATTGCCGGCGTCGATTACCTGCGAGTTCATCTCGAACGAGCGCTGCGTCGTGATCAGGTCAATCAGCTCGCGGACCGGCTCGACGTTCGACAACTCCAAGAATCCCTGCCGCAGGACGCCCGCACCTTGCGTGCCGGGGTTGTTCTGAGCGACCTGGCCGGATGCGATCGTCTCGGCGTACAGGTTTTCGCCGATTTTCAGCAGCCCCTCGGGGTTCTGAAACGTCGCCAGTTGCAGCTGGCCGGCTTGCTGCATTTGCGGGTTGCCCGGCGACTGATAGAAGACCCGGCCATCCGATGAAATCGAAATGCCAATGGAGTCGTTGGGAATCTGAATCTGCGGCTGCACGACGCGGCCGGTCTGAGCCGAGCCCACCACCAGCGTGCCTTGCGAGTTCAAGCTCAGGTTGCCGGCGCGAGTGTAGAGATTCTGACTCGTGACGGGATCGGCGACCTGCAGAAAGCCCTTGCCTTCGATCGCCAGGTCGAGCGGCGCTCCGGTTTCCTGAAACGCGCCTTGCTGGAACTGCGTCTGCGTGCTCTGCATCCGCACGCCCAGGCCGATCTGCGTGCCCGTCGAAGTGTAATTGCTGGCCTGGTCTTGAGCGCCCGGAAACATCTCGTGGCGATAGAACAGGTCCTCGAAGTTGGCCCGGTCCGACTTGAAACCGGTCGTATTGACGTTCGCCAGGTTGTTGGCGATCACGTTCAGCTTCGACTGCAGCGACTCCATGCCGGTCGCCGCGGTGTACAACGATTGGACGCTCATGGGTTGGGTGAATGACTAAGGCCTAAGGACTAATGACTAATGACTTCAGACACGTAACATTCTGCTAATCAGTTGGCTGGTCGCCTGGTCATGCTGTTGGATCAGGCGGACGTTAGCTTCGTGCGAGCGGGAGGCCGCGATCAGCTCAACCATTTCCTCGACTGGTTTCACACCCGATAGCTCCACGTAGCCGCCGCGCACGCGGCGGTCTTCGGCCGACACAGGCTGCATGCTCTTGGCGGAAAAATAGTTCTGGCCGACTTTCTCCAGGCTTTTCAGGCTCGACGGCCGCATCAGGCCCAGCTCGGTGCGGCTGCCGGCCTGGTCGATGATGCCGCCGGGCGCCACCTGCCAGGGCAGATTCTGGTTGAGCACGATCGGGTCGCCGTCGCTGCTGAGCACCAGGTCGCCGCGAGCCGTCAGCAGTTCGCCCGCATTCGACAAATGAAAATTGCCGGCCCGCGTGAGCAGTTTCTCTTTGCCGCGTTGCACCAGGAAAAAGGCGTCGGCCACGTCCGGCTCGATGGCGAAATCCGTTGGGTTGTCCGTTTTTTGCACGTCGCCCGGTGCGAAGTCGGTCGAAGTCGCCCGCAGGGCCGCGCCGCCGCCCACGTCGTTCACCGTCCGCGAGCCGCGGCTAACCATCCCGCGCTCAATCGCTTCGCTCTCCTGCGATTCGAGCAGCGCCAGCTCCCGCTTAAAACCAAACGTGCCTCCGTTGGCGATGTTGTTGCTGAGCACCTGCACCTTCTGGCTCTGCATGTGCGCCCCAGCCGCCGACATGTACAGCCCGTAATACATCGCTGCCCTCACACGTGGGGCGGGACTCTGGCCTGCCCTGGAATTCGATTCGGGCAACTCGCTAAGCAACGGCCGTGCCAGAGCCGACGGAACTGCTACGACTAGAGCACTGCCAGCAAGGCTAAGCCGCATACGCGCTAGGACTTAGTGCATGCCACCAAAGAAGTCCGCCCAATCAGGACGCAACTGATCCAGCAGCCGCAATCGGCAAGAGCTGCCGAAGACAAGCGGCAGGAACCGCCGCGTTACTCGTGGGTCGGCCCTTTTGGGCCGCCAAGGACGGCCCGGAAGGGCCGTCCTACAAATGCATTCCAATTAACTTGGGTCGCGATGAGCGCTCGCGATCAGCTCGGCGGCGCCCTGCGAGAGCAGTTCCTCCGCTATCATCAGCCCCAGGTGAATCGCGTCGGAGGTCGTCATCGCCGCGGCTGCGGCCAGCCGCTTCCGGCCGTCTGGGCTGAGCACGACGGCGCTCAAGCTAAGTCGAGCCCCTTCGGCGAGACTCAAGGCGCCGACTGGCGCCAGGCAGCCGGCGCGAAGCGCTAGCAGCAGCGTCCGCTCGGCGACGACCGCCAGGTGGGTCGGCTCGTGATCGAGCGGCGCCACGAGTTGGCGCGTCCGCAGGTCGTCGGCTCGCGTCTCGATGCCGAGCGCGCCTTGCCCGACGGCCGGAAGCATGACCGGCGATACAAGCAGTTGCTTGATGCGGTCGGCCAGTCCCAGT
>Ga0184625_10000114_pt1 | contig 22984 bp, 20 predicted proteins | sample PLM3_30_b1_FD_133151 | JGI IMG/M metagenome (GOLD analysis project Ga0184625, IMG submission 133151) | Groundwater sediment microbial communities from an aquifer in East River, Colorado, USA - PLM3_30_b1 | ecosystem: Environmental > Terrestrial > Soil > Riparian zone | place: USA: East River... | reverse complement strand
TTATGTTAAATAGGAGATTTGGGATTTGGAACCCTTGACCTATAGTCGCCGCCTGGCCCTCCCCGTTCCGTAGTCTTACCTTATAACTAACAGTCCTGATATCCCTTTGGCTATTGGAAGGAACTCGACCCCCGTCACTTAGATCGACCACCCCCAGGGTCTTTGACCCCTGAGGGGGTTTCAAATAAAAAGCCCTCGCGAAAACGAGGGCTTCAATTAATTCTGACTTCTGAATTCTGCATTCTTTCCTAATGCACTCTATCCACATCATTAAACTTCACCTCAAACTCCTTCACCTTATCCTTTGCGCTCTTTTGATCGTAAATCGTAATCAAGAGATCATAGGCTTCTTTTAAAGCCGTCTTATCATCCATCTTCAATTTACCCTGTTTCCCTAATATCTTGTCAACTTCCAGGAAGTATGGTGCTGCCTCGTCAAATTTCTTCATAGCGTCAGCCTTCAGATCGCTTTTCTTTTTCGTATCCTCGGGTTTGGTGCCCTTGATCTTTTTTGATTCAGCTAAAATGTCAACGCCCTGGTTGAAGATGATTTGTCCTGCAAATAACTGGGCCTGCGCATAATCGGGTTTGGTCTTGATTACGGCATTTACATTGTCCAGTGCCTTTTGAATAAGTGCTGGCGAATTGGCCGGTCTCTTTGCTAAACTGGTATCATATGCATATTTATATAATTCATACGCATAATCGTATTTAAATAAATGATTCTCCGGGTAACGACTGATGATGTCCTCGTACTTTTTGAATAAAGAATCCTTGTTACCACCTTCCTTGGCCATGTCGATCTCAATACTTGGCCAGAATGAATCTTTTGGAAACAATTCCAGTCCCAGAGCGGCATACTTATTGGCATTTACATAATCCTTCTTGTCTGCATAGTGACGTGCCAGCCATTGATAAATTCCAATAAGGTCGTCCCCTCCGTACCTGGCTATTTTATTATCGGCCAATTGCCCGTAATAAATAGCGGCTTCGTCGGGCTTTTCGAGTTTCTCGGCAGACACACCTGCATACAATGTAGAGGTTGTATCAATTTTTGAAGTGAGCCATCCTTTCTCTGCCATAAACTTACTCACTACCAGTGCGTTTTTGAATGCATCATACGAAGCCTGATATTTTTTGTCGTTGAAATTATCAGCTCCTTGCTTGAAGTAAGCACCATAGATCTCATTCAAAGGCTGATATTTATCAATCTGAAGGGAGATCAGCATCTTATCGTCATATTGTACATATTTCTTTAGGGCGTCAAAGGCCGTGGCATGTGCCTCATCGGCCTTGGTTTTATCAGCCGCTGCAATGGCATTGTAAACTTTTGCCTTTGTATACCAGGCATCGGCATTTTTCTGGTTCTTTTCTACTGCAAGAAAACCGTCCACTTCTGTCTTTGCTTCGTCAAGTTTTCCTTCCTTCAATTTTTCTTTTGCCTTATCCAGTTTTTGCGCAAACAAACCTGTTACAAGGAATGCCAGCACGGTAGATAGAAATACGCGTTTCATTGTAGAATATTTAAGAATGAAATTTACGATTGATCCCCTGAAGATTCTGTTCCTTCAGGATTGGTTGCATCAGGATGCTCCTCAATACCTGGTGTTTCAACGATGTGGTTTCCATTCTCACCGTTTTCGTCCAGGTTGGTAATCGCCGCAATTGCATCGTTATCATCCAGCCTGATCAGTTTTACGCCCTGGGTTGCTCTTCCCTGCGTGCTGATTCCACTCACCGGCATCCGTATGGTGACGCCGCTCTTACAGGTGATCATCAGGTCTTCTCTTTGGCTCACATCCAGGATACCAACTACCTGGCCAGTCTTTTCTGTTACATTAATTGTTTTTACACCCTTTCCTCCTCTATTGGTGATCCGGTATTCTTCAACAGGCGTACGCTTACCAAAACCTTTCTCACTTACTACAAGAACTGTTCGGGTGATATCATCCTTATCGACACAAATCATACCAACCACCTCATCATTTTCATTCTCAACTTCTATGCCTGCAACGCCAATTGCGCCGCGGCCCGTTGGCCTAACCCTGTCTTCCGGGAACCGGATGGCACGACCACTCTTCACTGCCATCATAATTTCAGAACTGCCGCTTGTCAGTTTCGCCTCAAACAACTCATCTCCTTCTAATATCGTGATTGCATTTACACCGGTTTGTCTCGGCCGACTAAAATCTTCGAGCAATGTCTTCTTAATGACTCCCTTCTTGGTACATAGCACAATGCTATGTGTATCCACAAATTCTTTATCCCGCAGGTCTTTCACATCAATGATTGCTCTCACCTTGTCATCTGGCGGCAATTGAATAAGATTCTGTATCGCCCTGCCCTTGCTAGTCTTGTCGCCTTCGGGAATTTCATACACATTCATCCAGTAGCATCTTCCCTTCTCCGTAAAGAATAACATGGTGTGGTGGGTTGAAGCTACGAACAAGTGCTCAATGAAATCCTCTTCTCTTGTTCTGCCTCCAATGGCTCCCCTTCCTCCCCTGCGCTGTTGCCTATATTCGGTTGCTGATGTACGTTTGATATAACCAAAATGCGAGATCGTGATCACCACGTCTTCTTCCTTGATGAGATCCTTGATCTTAACCTCGTTGTCAAGATACGTAATCTCTGTTTTGCGCTTGTCGGCAAACTTTTCTCTTATCTCGGTCAATTCGTTTTTGATCACCTGGTATCTGAGTGTTACATCCCCGAGTAATTCCTTCAAGTGTTCGATCTGCTTCATCACCTCATCAAATTCCTGCTTGATCTTTTCTCTCTCCATCCCGGTGAGGCGCTGCAGGCGGAGATACAGAACTGCTTTTGCCTGAATCTCGCTCATGGCAAAATTATTCATGAGCCCTTCCCTTGCCTCTTCGGGTGTGCGGCTGTTACGAATGAGGGCAATCACTTCATCCAGGTGATCAAGGGCGATAAGGTAACCCTGCAGGATATGCGCTCTTTTTTCCGCTTCCCTCAGTTCGAATTGCGCTCTGCGGGTAACCACTTCCATCCTGAAATCAATAAACTCGCTGATCAGGTCCTTCAGGTTAAGTGTTTTTGGGCGACCCTTTACAAGTGCAACATTATTGATACCATAACTCGTTTGGAGTTCGGTGTATTTGTATAATTGGTTGATGATAACATTGGCAACGGCATCCCTTTTCAGGTCGATTACTATCCTGGTTCCTTCCTTATTGTTGGATTCGTTATTGACGTGGGCAATCCCTTCAATGATCTTTTCATTCACCAATTCCCCGATACGGTTGGTCATGGCATCACGGTTCACCATATAAGGAACCTCTGTGATGATGATTTGTTCCCTTCCGCTTGGCTTGGTGTCTACATTCAATTTGCCCCTTAACACCACTTTACCCCTGCCCAGGTGCATGGCTGCCTTTACACCCTCAATTCCGAATATGATTCCTCCTGTCGGAAAGTCGGGCGCCTTCACAAAATGCATGAGGTCTTCAATGGTGATGGCCTTATTTTCAATATAGGCTATACAGCCATCAATCACTTCTCCCAGGTTATGGGGCATCATATTGGTGGCCATTCCTACGGCTATGCCGCTGGAACCATTCAATAGCAACTGAGGAATTCGGGTAGGCAAGATGGAGGGTTCTCTTTCTGAGTCGTCAAAATTGAGCTGGAAATCAACTGTGTCCTTATCGATATCGTCCAGCATATGCTCTGCAAGCCTTTCCAGCCTTGCTTCTGTATATCGCATTGCAGCAGGTCCATCCCCGTCCTGGTTACCGAAGTTACCCTGGCCGTCCACCAGGGTGTACCGCATGCTCCAATCCTGGGCCATACGCACCATGGCGTCATAAACCGAGGTATCCCCATGGGGGTGATATTTACCCAGGACCTCCCCTACAATACGGGCCGATTTCTTATAAGGCCTGTTGTAGTTAAGTCCCAGTTCATTCATAGCAAACAAAATCCGGCGATGTACTGGCTTTAAGCCATCCCTCACATCAGGCAATGCGCGGCCCACAATGACACTCATGGAGTAGTCAATGTAAGCGGTCTTCATCTGCTCTTCTATATTAATGGGAACTATACGGTTGGAGTCGTTTGTTTGATGTGGCTGCAGTTCGTTGTCCATGCTTTTTTCCCTGTTAAAATGCTTGATTTATGAAGCCTGCAAATGTACCTTATTTCACCCTTAAAACCTGAATGAACAAGCTAAATTTTAACCACATACATCAAAGATTACTGATTTTGTAATTGAGGGATTTGGGGATTGAATTCTCCGGGGTTTTTTGGCCTTTATTCAATGAGCGTTGAGCAATAAGGGGAGTTACCAAAATCCCAATCCCGAGCGCCCGCAGGTTCCTTCGGGCAGGCGAAGGGCCGCCCCAACCACCTTACCCTGATTACATTTAATCCTATTTCAGTAGGGCCCACCAAATTCTTTAACTCATTATTTAAATAATCCCTATTTTGGATTGTTGGAACTCGGGAAGCATTTACTAACTTTAAGTATCCCTTCAAAAACCTCTGGTAAATTTCTGCTTAAACGGCATCGGTATTGCAATTAATAAATTAGGTATGCAGAAATTTTTGTTGTTACGGAATAACAAGCAAACCGGCCCCTATTCTGTAGAAGAATTGGAACAAATGGGGCTGAAACCATATGACCTGATTTGGGTCAATGGCAGGAGTGCTGCTTGGCGTTATCCCGGTGAAATTGATGATTTGAAATCTTTCGCTCCCCCGGTGGAAGAACAGCCTTACGATCGTTTTTACAAAAAGCCAACCGAAGAATCGCAGAAAAGGAAGGAACCTTCCAAGGTGGATTCATTAAGCGATCCTGCACCGCTTGGAAATGGATCTTCCAATGGAAACGGCAGTGGAAATGGAAATTCTGGGAATGGTAATAGCATAAACTACGCCCCTGCAGCAAATCCCAATCAGAAAAAAGAAAAGGAATATAAACGCGTATTTGTAACACTCCCTAATGCAATTTCCAATAAGAAGGCACCTGCTGTAGATGAACCTCCTGTTCATCAACAACCCCCTTCATTTGCGCCACAAAAATTTGTAGAGCCTATTCCCGCGGTTACAGAAAAACAAAAGCCTCAAAAAACTGAATCTCACACAGACGAGAGAAATGGTCATTCGTCTATTGATATTTACTATACCCGGAGAAAAAGTTTTTATTCAAGAAGGTCCTTCCTTGTTTCGGCTTTTGCTATTGGTATTCTTGCATTGATAGGACTTGGCATGTTTATCGGCCTCTCCCTTCAAAGACCCAACAGGGAAGCAGGTAAGCAGGAAACGGAGAGGGTATATCGTGTTTCTGATAAGGAAGCAAAAGGCCCGGGTACCGATGCGGCTAATAAAGACAATAGCGGGGCGGCAGCAAATTCCATTCTAAATTCCGCAGCCCAGGTGGATAGCGCTGCTATCCTGGCCAATGCAAAAAAAATAAAGAACAATCGCTCAACTTCAGTAAGGTCTCAACTGAAAGACCTGCAACAAAAATCTGAAGTCAAGCCAATAGATTCCAGCTTACTTAGCGCGGCACCTGCAAAGGTAGAGCCCGAAAAAAAGGCGCTGGAAAAGAAAGCCCCCAATCTTGGAAAGCTGGTATCAGTGAGTAGTAACGATTTCCAGGTTGGTCCATTCGGTGGGATTTCGAAATTGGAATTGACAGTTCACAACACTTCCGACTACGAGCTTGACCTGGTGATAGTGGATTTGGAATACCTGAAAGTGAATAAGGAAGTATACAAAACTGAAACGCTATATTTCAAAGACGTAGGGGCAAATTCATCCGTTACTGTTGCTGCGCCAAAAAGCAGCCGCGGCAATAAAATCAATTACAAGATATCGTTGATCAGTTCCAAGGATAAGCTATACCACGCTTCTTCAGATTGATCTTTTTTTTGAAATCCCCTCCCTCCTCCGCAATTCCGCCCGTTTAGACAAAGAATGGTGTACTGGCACAAAAGTTGAAACGATTTGTTTGGCCTTATCCCCTTACAATTCGAAAGCGCAAATATTCATCAGATGAAAAATGGAGCTACATTAACAGCAACCGTTCTATTGATCGTTGCATTGCATTCCTTTCGCGATTCTCAATCGGGCTCTATTGGTGGCACCATTGTACCAGCGGATGGAGCTATTTATGTATGGGCCTTTCAAAACAGGGATACTGTAAAAGCCGCTCCTGTCAACGGGCAGTTTACACTTCCCGCTTCCAATGGGGTGTGGAAGGTGATAGTGGATTCAAAGGACCCATATAAGGATGTGATGATCGAGAATGTTCAGGTGAACGATGGAAAAGAAACCAACCTTGGTGAAATCCGCCTGCAGCGATAAAGTCCGCCGACCATCCTCAATTCGCAGATAGAAAGTCCTCAGCCAATAGCCCATAGTCTATCATCTAAATACGACCACCAACGGGTGTTGCGAAACGAGTCGCTTATTACATTTTCAGAATCGAAAGTCGTTCTTGTCTGAGGACCTATTGCTTAAGAAGGTTAAGGTCTTTCCGTGGCCTGTGGTCCGTCGTCTGTGGTCTTCTTCCTAACTTAGTCCGATGAAGCAGATTCTATTATTCGGGGCGGGAAAATCTGCCACAGTTTTAATACAATATCTCTTGAAGCAGGCTGAAGCGGAAGGCTGGAAATTGGTTGTCATTGATCAGGATCTCTCCCTGGCACAATCAAAAATTGGAAATAACAGATTTGGGGAAGCCAATTCATTCGATATCCAGGACAAGAAAAAAAGAATGCAATTCATTACAGGAAGTGATGTGGTGATCTCCCTTCTCCCTCCTACCCTTCATTATTTATTGGCTGAAGATTGTGTTGAAGGAAAGAAGCCCTTGTTAACTGCATCTTATGTTGATGCAAAAATGCTCAACCTCAGGTCCAGGATAGTAGAAAGTAAAATATTGTTCCTCTGCGAAATGGGCCTTGACCCCGGAATAGATCACATGAGTGCAATGCAATTGGTTCACAGGATTAAAAAGGAAGGAGGAAAGATCATTTCATTCAGATCACATTGCGGAGGCTTGATTGCACCGGAGAGTGATGACAATCCCTGGCACTATAAGATCAGTTGGAACCCCAGGAATGTGGTGCTGGCCGGCAAGGACGGAGCAAGCTTCAAGGAAAAAGGTGAATTGAAGAATGTGCCGTATGAAGAATTGTTTGTATCAGAGCGATTGGTAGAAATTCCAGGCTTAAGCATTTTGAGTTGGTACCCAAACAGAGATTCGTTGAGCTATGTTCCGATCTATGCAATGGAAGAAGCCACAACTTTTATTAGAACAACCTTACGTCATCCTGATTTTATGTATGGTTGGAAAAACGTAATTGACCTAAAGCTTACTGACACAACGCAGGATTACGAATTTGACCAGGATATTAAATTGGCGGATTTTTTCAGATTGCATTTTGAGAAGCATGGGTTTTCGGAATGGGTCCAGGAAAAAATGATCCAGCGATTCTCGCAAACCAAGGAAATGCTGGAAAAATTAATGCAATTGATGGAAGCCGAAGAAGAAGCGGCCGAACAGGGCGAAAGCTTTCCAGACCAATTGATGATGGTGGATGGAAAGGGCAAACTGAATGATATTCATGTTGATGAAGTCAAAGAAAATGCTGCGGCCGTAGTGGCTCACCAAATGCATGAGGCCAACCTAACCCTTAAGCAACTCTTCTTCCTGGGCATGGACGATTTTCAAACAGTGATCCCTAAAGGAAAATACAGTCCGGCTGATATTTTACAACTGGCTTTGGAAAAGAAACTTGAACTGAAGGCAGAGGATAAGGATATGGTGGTGATGCAACATGAGGTGGAGTATGAATTGAAGGGCGAAACCCGCCATGTAAAAAGCTGGTTGTTGGTAAAAGGAGAAAACAGCCTACAGACGGCGATGGCTAAAACAGTTGGTCTACCCCTGGGGATAGCTGCCAAACTGATCCTTCAAAATAAGATTAAGGAAATAGGACTGCAGATACCCATTACGCCTGAGATATATGAACCTGTGCTGAAGGAATTGGAAGAAGAAGGCATTTCCTTTAATGAAACGGAAGATTCCGATCCTGGAGCGTGAATTAAAAGAAATCAACTCATCTAAATTTCAAATTCAAGGTGCCGAAATAATTCATCTATTCCTTCACCTGCTGCCTTCTCAATAGTTTTAAGGTTGTAAAGAGAAGAAGTATAAGGTATTCTTCTATCCAAAATGAATTTTGGGATTTCCCAGGGTGCATAGTTCACCAGGCCCGCTGCCGGATAAACCACCAGTGATGTTCCCACGATTACAAAAACGTCTGCAGATCGTACAATAGGAACGGCGGCTTCAATCAAGGGCACTGGTTCTTCAAACCAAACGATGTTTGGTCTCAATTGAGCACCATCCTCAGCCAGGTCTCCTAATTTCATATCACCCCTAATCTCATACACTAAATCATCGTTCCGTTCACTTTTCATCTTAAAGATCTCTCCGTGCAAATGGAGCACCTTTGTTGACCCCGCTCTCTCGTGAAGGTCATCGATGTTTTGTGTTATGATATGCACATCGTAACCTTTCTCCAGCGCTGTCAATCCAACATGCGCCGCATTTGGTTGGGCGTCCAGCACATTTTTGCGTCGATAGTTATAAAAATCCAATACCAACTGTGGGTTCTTTCTCCAGGCCCTGGGGGTAGCTACTTCCTCAATATCATATCCCTCCCACAAGCCATCGCTATCCCTGAAGGTTTTTAATCCACTTTCGGCACTGATGCCGGCCCCTGTAAGGACTACTAGTTTCTTCTTTGGATTCATATAAAAATAAAATCTCGCAGATCCGGATTGATTTTTATTTGCGTCGAATAATTTCTTTGCGCCCGCAAAAAATTTCGTCCAGACCGTGCGCGTCTTCGCGTAAAAGATTCGAGGCTTCAGCTGTTCTTTACAGCAATTTAACAATTATATGAAGGACCTTCATGCAACATCTGACCTGCTCTCGTGTAACTACTTCATAGAATTCTGAAAGCTTTTTCCAACTCAACACATACTGGCTGTAATTTAAAAAACGGGGAAAACTTCTGTTCAAAATAGTAATGCCATGAACATTAGATTCTACGCCTGCATGCTCCTGTTGAGTGGTTGTTCCCCTCCCGAATACACGAGTACTTATATTATTGATACATCCTGTGAGATGTCAATTGTTGAGGGGGAGCTGAATGGCAGGAAAACGTATTTTCTCCTGGACACAGGAGCCGGAATAACCACCTTCGATCTGAATCAAAGCAAGCAATTTGGATTCAACACTGTTGAGACCGATGAGGAAGTGGGCGGATTCACCAATGACAGGGCCAAGGTGAGGAGGGCAACGGACATTCATTCGATCAAGATAAGCGGGATCGAATTGACGGGAGGGACCACCTATGCCAACAATATGTGTAACCTCGTAAGGTTTATTGAGAACTGCTCTCACAAAACCATCAGTGGCATTATTGGTGCGCCCATTATCAGGAAACATGGATTGGTAATTGATCTAACGAATGGAAGGTTGTTCAGGGTGTATTAACGGAGAAAGGTCCGACCTTTAATTTCTACTTCTCCCCCGCCACCCCCGCCAGTTCCATGATAGCTTTCCATTCTTTTTCTGTTACGGGTTGAACGGAGAGCCTGCTGATTCGTACAAGGGCCATTTCTTTTAGGCGTTTGTCTTTTTTGACTTGATCGAGTGATACCGACTTCTTCAATTTTTTATGTGGTTTAAGATCCACTGCAACCCATTTGTCGTCATCAGTTGTTGGATCCTGATAGGCTTCTTTGGAAACTTTGGCAATGCCTACAATTTCTAAATTTTCCATGCTGTGATAATATAAAACCTCATCTCCCTTCTTCATCCCTCTTAGGTGAAGCCTGGCAGCATAATTCCTCACGCCATCCCAGGTAGTCTGTCCATCTTTTTCCAGTTGATCGTACGAATATGTTGAGGGTTCTGATTTTACTAACCAATAAGACATCTGCTTCTGTTTTTTGGAAAAACAAGTTACAGAAGGGGTACAGGAGACAAAAATTTTTTTTCAATTTAAATCTGTTCTGATCTCAGGCCCGTAGGTTTTTGGGTTGCGGGCAACAAAGTATAGAATTCAGAATTCAGAATTCAGGATTCAGAATTCAGGATTCAGAAGTTACAAGGATGATAGGGCCTATATTCTGACTTCTTCAAACCATATTCATCATTAACTAAACAAAAAGTGATCATGAAACTTATTAGAACTGCTGCTGTATTAGGGGCAGCTTTCCTACTATCAAATTCTTCTTTTTCGCAGACCAGTCATGGCAAGGAAATGACGGTTCAGGTGGGAGGAGCACCAATGTATCCTTCAAAGAACATCGTAGAGAATGCGATCAATTCTAAGGACCATACTACACTTGTGGCTGCCGTAAAAGCTGCCGGATTGGTGGAAACCTTGCAAACACCCGGCCCGTTTACCGTATTCGCTCCCACTAATGAGGCCTTCAACATGTTACCGAAAGGAACAGTTGATGCGCTCCTGAAACCTGAGAATAAAATGATGCTCTCTACTATTCTCACCTATCACGTGGTACCGGGTAAATTGGATGCTACCGAATTATCCAGGTTGATCAAGGCCGGTAATGGAGCCGCTGAACTCACTACCGTATCCGGTGGGAAACTCTGGGTGATGATGGACGGAAAGAATATCGTGCTGAAAGACGAAAAGGGCGGAATGGCCAAGGTGAGTATAAAGAATGTTTACCAGAGTAATGGCGTGATTCACGTGATTGATCATGTGGTGATGCCTAAGTAAGAAGTCAGAATTCAGAATCCAGAATTCAGAAGGAAGGAGCCAGAGGCTTACGAAAAAGCGTGAAACGTGTCATAAGCATTCCATCATCTTTCGTGAGTTGCTCTGGCTTCTTCCATAATTTCTTAAGTCGGTTATGAGAAAAAGGATTCAGATAATAATTCTACTTTGTTTTGCTGCCATATGTGGGATTTCACAAAAGGTGATCCAGGGTAGAGTGATAGACAAAATCAGTAGGCAACCTTTGGAGTTGGCATACATAAGAGTTGCCGATGAAAAAGGATTTACCGCAACTGATGAAAGAGGCAATTTCAGTTTAAAAGTCAAATCAGCTAAGCAGTTGATTGCGGGGTTGTTCGGTTATGATTCTGCTAGCATTATAATTCCTGATACCAGTGAGTTCATTCTTATTTCTCTGGACAGAGCCCAGGCGGACCTGAAAGAAGTTTACGTAACAGCGCATTCCCTCCATGCGGTATTCAGTGCGGTCAGCAAAATTGATCTTAATCTTCAGCCTGCAAAATCAACCCAGGATTTTCTGAAGATCATTCCGGGTTTGTTTATTGCGCAGCATCAGGGCGGAGGAAAGGCTGAACAGATATTCGTGAGAGGGATTGATGCAGATCATGGAACCGACATTAATATTTCAGTTGATGGCTTGCCGGTGAACATGGTTTCCCATGCGCATGGCCAGGGTTATGCGGATCTTCATTTCTTAATTCCTGAAACTGTTGGGAATATTGAATTTGGCAAGGGTCCTTATTATACTGATATAGGAAACCTTGCAACAACAGCATTCGCCCGGTTTTCCACTTTGAACGTTCTGGATAAAAACGTTTTTAGAATTGAAGGTGGGCAATTTAATAGTTTCCGCGCACTCGGAATGATGGAATTGTTAGGGAAGAAACAAAAAGAAAAGGGCACGAATGCCTACCTGGCCTCTGAATTCTTATATACAGATGGCCCATTTGATGTTCCCCAACATTTTAATCGTTTCAACATTTTTGTAAAATTCAATACACAGCTTGGAAAAAAATCCAGGCTGAGGCTTATTGCTTCAACTTTAAGCAGCCAGTGGAACGCATCAGGACAAATTCCGGAGCGGGCAGTAAAGGAAGGCCTGATTGATCGATTCGGGACTATCGACAGCGCTGAAGGAGGATATACCAGCAGAACCAATATCAGCCTGAAGATTATAAAAGAATTTGGATTGGGAAGTTGGGAAAACCAGGCTTATTTCTCCAAATACTATTTCAAGCTACATTCCAATTTCACTTTTTTTCTAAAGGATACCATTAATGGTGATCAGATAAGACAGAGAGAATCGCGAAACACTTTTGGATACCGAACCAGTTTCACGAATGTCACTTACGCTGGCTCTGGAAAATTAACGTCTGAGTTGGGAGCAGGATTTCGTTTTGATCAAACAGACAATAGCGAACTCTCTCACACCATCAACCGAAATGATATACTGGAGTACAAACAATTGGGTGATGTGGACGAAAAAAACCTATTCCTATTTGTAAGCGAAAGTTTGGAGCATGGTCCTTGGTTTTTCAACCTGGGTGCGAGGATAGACTATTTTCATTTTGATTATTTCGATGAGCTGAGCACCCAACAAGAACCTGCAAAAGGAAAAGCCACGGTGAGCCCAAGGATAAATCTTCAATACCGACTGAATAACCAGACACATTTGTATATCAAATTGGGTAAGGGATTTCATTCCAATGATACGAGGAGCGTCATCCTTGGCCATCCTGCCAATATTGTTCCCTCTGCATATGGCTCAGATCTCGGTATCTTCCTCAAACCTACCTCCACCCTACTCATCAATGTTGCAGCCTGGTATTTGTATTTCGAAGATGAATTGGTGTATGTTGGTGATGAAGGAACTACAGCGTCAATTGGTAAGACCAGGAGAATTGGGATTGACTTCTCCGGAAGATATCAATTCAACAAGTGGTTGTTTGCCGACCTCAATGTAAACCTTGCCAAACCCAGGAGTCTCGAGCAACCGAAAGGCCAGGACTATCTTCCATTAGCACCTACATTTACCAGTATTGGCGGATTATGCTGGAAGATGCAAAATGGATTGAATGGCAGTCTTCGTTATCGATACTTAAGTAAACGACCAGCAAACGAGGACAACTCCATTGTGGCGCACGGATACACGGTCACAGATTTAGCGTTTAACTATACCCGAAAAAAATTTGAAACTGGATTTGTTCTGGAGAATCTCTTCAATGTAAAATGGAATGAAGCGCAGTTCGCTACTGAATCCAGGTTGAAGAATGAACCTCTCCCTGTGGAAGAACTTCATTTTACTCCTGGAACTCCTTTATTCCTGCGGTTGAAGTTGGCAGTATTTTTTTGAAGGAACAAGGAGGAAGGCACAAGTGGGAAGGGTGAGTTTTTGCCAGTTGCCAATTGCCTATTGAATTGAAAGTTCACTACTCCTCACCATCCCTCCACCAGCACATCGGCCAGGTGCATTGTCTTTAGCGGCAATCCTTTCTTCTTGATATAACCGTCAATATGCATCAGGCAGGAAATATCTGTCGAGATGATGTAATCTGCACCGGTTTCAAGTGCATTATTCGCTTTTTGATCGGCCATGGCAATCGATATGGGCTCGAACTTGACGGCAAATGTTCCTCCAAATCCGCAGCAGGTTTCTACATCGTTCATCTCAACGAGCTGCAATCCTTTCACCTTTGCTAATAATCTTCTTGGCTCTTGTTTGATTTTACATTCCCGTAGTCCTGCGCAGGAATCATGATAAGTTGCCTTTGCAGAAAAAGAAGCGCCTACGTTGTCAATATTTAGAACTTTTACCAGGAATTCCGATAACTCAAACATTCTGCCCTGAAGCGCTTTCACGTCGTTATGAAAAGAAGAATTGTCGAAGAGTTTGGGATAGTAGTTCCTAACAAAGCCTGTACAGGATGCGCTGGGGGTCACGATGTAGTCGCTTCCACTGAAGTCTTCGATGAATTTAGTACATACGTCCTTGGAATCGTTCCAAAAGCCGGCATTGAAGGCTGGCTGGCCGCAACAGGTTTGTTTTGCATTGTATTGAACATCACAACCCAATTTCTCCAGCAATTTCACCATGTTGAAGGCTGTCTGGGGATATAGTTGGTCAACGAAACAAGGAACGAAGAGTTGGATATTCATCTTTCTAAAAAAATCTAAGAACCAAGATACAAGAACCAAGGAAAAAAAAACAAAGGAGAAAAAATCAGAAACAATTTGTTACTTCTCAAATTAATTGGAGGTATTTACATTGGAATTAATCCGCTCCCTTTTTTGATTTATTTTTTCCTATTTTCTCTTCTTTATTTGGATCTTGGATCTTGTCCCCCCGATAGCTATCGGGGCTATCGGGATTCGTTTTATTTCTTCACTGAATGAGACAACGCGATCATCTTGGCAGCGGTAACGGCAGCTTCTTCTCCTTTGTGTCCGTGCTTGCCCCCTAACCTTTCCTTTGCCTGGTCCTTCCTGTCAACCGTGAGTACACCAAAAATAACAGGAACAGGAAGCATCAGATTCAACTGCAACACTCCATCAGTGACTGCCTTGCACACATAATCGAAATGAGGTGTGTCTCCCCGAATAATACAGCCAAGCGCAATAAATGCACAAGGTTTGTCTTCCTGGTATTTCTTTGCCTCCCAGAAATGTTTTATGGCGAATGGAATTTCAAATGCCCCGGGAACTACAATACTCTTGATTTTAGAAACCCCAAGTGCTTCAAGCTTCTTCCTGCAACCCTTCTCCAATTGGTCAACCAGCTTTGCATTCCATTCGGTTCGGATAATAACAACACAGGCATCCTTTGGAAGGATGCCTGGTTCAATTTCATATAAATTACTCTTGCTTACTTCTGCCATTTGTGTTGATCCTTTGCCCGTGGGGGGATTTAGAAGTTTCAGGATTATTTCAACTCTCCTAACCTGGCCAGGTATTTGTCGATATCAAAACCATGCTGCGTAGTAGGGTATTTCTCCTTGATCTTTTTGTATGCGTCGATTGCCTCTTTATTTTTACCCAACGACTCATATAAATAACCGGCGCGAAACAAATATTCAGGAGAGTTGACATCATCTTTGGGAAAAGTGTTTGCAGCCTTTTGATAAAGCTCGGCACCATTTTCTTTTTCTTTATTGTTATTGGTACTAAATCCCAATTCCGAATGTGCATCTCCCAATAGTCCGAGTTTTTTTGCCTCTAGTTGATCTACGCTGGTCTTAAATTCTTCCAGGTGCTTGATTGCATTCTTAAAGTCTCCTTTCTTCAGGTAGATGGATCCTGCATACAATTGAGCCCGATTACCTGCATCAGTACCTCCATACCTGCTGATCACCTTTAGAAAGCCCTGGCTAATGCCGTCTCCATTCAATGCTTTATCAAGTGAATCCATGCGAAAATATTCTTCAGCCCTGAATACTGATTCTTCCGCTTTCTTCTCGTTAGGTTCTTTGATGAAGGAGTTGTATGCGAGGTATGCGCCAACAAGGACTACAATTACCAGCAGACCAATGCTCAGCGGTTTGCTATTTTTCGACCAGAACTCATGCGTTTTTTCAACCATCTTAGGTTCATGGGTAACAGGGGTGTTGTGTTTTACTTCTGCCATTTCAATTTTGAATATTCAATAATGATTTACAATTCTACACCGTGAAGCAGGACCTCAATCAGGGTAATTATCTTTTACGAATGGGTAATTTGGATCTACATAGATATCCTTGTAGACTTCGCTCTCATCCGGCCATGGGCTTTCTTCCGCGAATTTGACCGATTCCTCTACCTCGTTATTCACTCTTTGATTGATTGCATTTATTTCCTCATCAGAAGCGAATCGCTTGTCCTTGATCGTTTTCAATACCTGCTCAATCGGGTCCTTCTGCTTATACTCCTCAACCTCTTCTTTTGTGCGATACTTCTGTGGATCAGAGATCGAATGTCCTTTATACCTGTAGGTTTTTATTTCGATGAGTGTAGGGCCGTCGCCTTGCCTTGCACGATTTACTGCCCGTCCAACCGCATCATGAACAGATTCAGGGCTCATACCATCAATGGAATCTCCAGGCATATCGTAAGCATCTGCCAGCTTATAAATATCGATTACGTTAGACGTGCGCTCCACAGAAGTTCCCATTGCGTAGTGATTGTTCTCGCAAATGAAAACTACCGGCAGCTTCCAGGTCATGGCTATGTTAAACACTTCATGTAACATTCCTTGGCGGGCGGCCCCATCTCCAAAAAATGTTAGTGATACGTTATCAGTTCCCAGATATTTTTCTGCAAATGCCAATCCGGCCCCAGTCCCGATTTGTGCCCCCACAATGCCATGTCCACCGTAAAAATGTACATCCTTGCCGAAGAAGTGCATGCTGCCTCCCTTCCCTTTGGCACAGCCGGTGGCCTTGCCATAAAGTTCAGCCATACAGGCCTTTGCGGGCACTCCCTTGGCCAATGCCAAACCGTGGTCACGATAGGCGGTGATGTATGGATCTTCAGCGCGGGTAGCCGTCATGCAGCCAGCGGCTATAGCCTCCTGGCCTACATAGGCATGGAAAAATCCGCGGATCTTTCCTTCCATCTTATACTTCTCTTCGGCCTTTAACTCAAACTGGCGGATGAGGTACATCAGTTCGTACCAGTAGAGGTAGGTGTCCTTAGAAAACCGGGTAGCCTGGCCTGCTGGTTTTGACGTAATATCTGGCATCTAAAATATTTATGAAACGGGGGCAAAAATAAGGGTTAATGGGCAATCGTCCAACTGGCAACGGGCAATAGGCAATAGGCAAAAGAGGTTCAAATTCGTAATTGTTTTACTATTTCGGAGCCGAAAGAACTTCGATTTTCATTAACAATTTTAAAGACTCAACAAGATTTGCCCGTTGCTTGTTGCAAATTGCCCATTCTGCTAAAAGTCCAGCATTCTCTTGTGCCTTGCACCTTGTACCTTGTGCCTTTTTCAAATGCTGCGGCTAAACCATATCTCACTGCTCCAGTTTAAGAACTATCTGAATCAGTCTTTTGATTTCAGTGAACGGATCGTAGGTATTTGTGGGAAGAATGGAATCGGCAAAACAAACCTCCTCGATGCCATTTATTATCTCTGCTTTACCAAGGGATATTTTACCAAGTCAGACCTTCAGAATGTGCATCATGGAAGAATGGGTTTCCGGATTGCCGGAAGGTTTGATTTGAATGGAGAAGATGTCCAGTCCATCTGTATCCTTCGGGAGAATGGGAGAAAAGAATTTCTATGGAATACTTTGCCTTATGAAAAATTTTCAGACCATATTGGAAAGTATCCCGCTGTTTTTGTAGCCCCTGATGATGTGCATATCATAACCGAAGGGAGTGAAGAAAGGAGAAGATTCATTGATGCCTTGATCTCTCAACTAGAGAATGATTACCTGATCAAATTAATTGAATACAATAAGGTGATCCAACAAAGGAACAGCCTGTTGAAATCATTCGCAGAAAGAAAGTCTGTAGACCAGTCGTTGCTGGAAGTTCTGAATGAACAATTGATCAAACCAGGTGAATATATATTCAACAGGAGAAAAGAATTTCTCACTGAACTGATTCCCCTGATCCGGGAATTCTACGGCCAGATCTCCGGGGAGGAATACGAAATTGAAATTGTATATGAGAGCCAGTTGCTGGAGGAAGATTTCTGCAAACTCCTGGAGAGAAGCAAGGATAGGGATATAATGCTACAGAGGACAAACGTGGGTATTCATAAAGACGATCTTTCGATTTCTCTAAATCAAAATCCATTTAAGGCAATTGCTTCCCAAGGACAACGAAAGAGCTTATTGTTCGCTCTCAAGCTGGCAGAGTTCACCTCATTAAAGCGCCACAAAGGTTTTTCTCCCCTCCTGCTGCTAGATGACGTATTTGAAAAACTGGATGAGAGCAGGATGCATAACCTGCTGGATTTTGTATGTTGCAAGAACGACGGACAAATTTTTCTCACCGATACACATTGTGAACGATTGAATCATGCCTTAAGTGCTTTAGGCCAATCGTACCAAATCATACAACTCTAATAATAACTGACTAACTGAGCTGTGATTTACGTGCCAGGCTTACTGAACTTTTGGCACTTTCACCACATAGGCACATAGAGCCACATAGATTTCACATAGAAAAAAATATTCCATCAAATGCATCCTCTTCTATGTGCCTCCTATTGTGTCCTATGTGTCTATGTGGTGAATATGTCGTGACTTGAATTGAATTTCTTAATACTGTATAACTGTATAACTGCCGAATTGAAACCAGAAACCCGAAAAAGTTTATCTTAGCCCCATGGGTGAATTTTCGATGAAAGATGCAATGAAGCAGTTCCTCAATCAAAGCAAATTGAAAGGAGATATCCAGGCTTTACAGATTGAAGAGGTTTGGGATAATCTAATGGGAAAGACCATTTCAAAATATACAGAGTCAATAAAGATCATCCATCATACACTTATCATTACTACAAACGTTGCCCCATTAAAGCAAGAACTGCTTTACCAGAAGGAGAACATAATTAAGCGGGTGAATGAGGCACTGGGAGAAGGAGTGGTCAAAGAGGTCATCATCAAGTAAGATTAAGATGAACTTGTGTGATCATTAGCAGACCTTCAGCTATTCTATTCGAACCCTTGGGTCCACAAGACCGTAGAGCAAATCGGCAAGTAAATTCACCAGTATAAAAAAGAAAGAGGAAACCAGAACGGATCCCATTACTACCGGGAAGTCGAGTTTTTCCAATGCGTCCACCGTAAGCTTGCCGAGGCCGTTCCAACCAAAAATATATTCCACAAAGAATGCACCTGCCAGTAATTCTGCGAACCAACCTGTGATGGCAGTAATTACAGGATTCAACGCATTGCGCAAAGCATGCTTCCAGATCACCACCCTCCTGCTTAATCCTTTTGCAAATGCAGTGCGGATATAGTCCTGGTTCAGCACGTCCAGCATGGCGCTTCTTGTGAGTTGCGTGATAATGGCCAACGGACGAATGCCTAGAGTGATTGCGGGGAGGATAAGATTTTGCAATTGTAATGTTCTTCCCTCAAAAGGATCCACGTCGTATAAACTACCGGTCATGTGTAGGCCAGTATATTCACTCCACACGAATCCAAAAAGGTAAGCAATCACAATTCCCATGAAAAAGGAAGGAGCCGAAATACCAAGGATGCTGGTGAAAATTGCTGAAGTATCCAGCCATGTATCTTTCTTTACCGCAGCTACCACGCCAAGCGGGATCCCAATGAGGGTGGCGATGATCATGGCGGCTACGGCAAGAAGTATTGTCCTGGGAAGGGCCGTCATAATGATCTCCCAAACATCTTTCCTGGTTTGATAAGATCGCCTGAGGTAGGGCAACTTTAATGCGAACTTAGTTGCTCCTCCTATGAAGATTCCATTCAATTGTTTTTGACGGATTTCCTCAGCGGAATGGATGCTAACCGGGGAAACATCATTCAGGTAGAAAACAAATTGCCTCCACTTGGGTTGATCAAGATAGAGTTCCTTGCGAATGTTTTCCTGTGTGGCGGCATCTGCCCGTTGACCCATGATAAGCCTGGATGGATCACCAAACCCCTGGAAAAGAAAAAATACCAGGACAACAATTCCCAGCATTACCAGGATCCCATATACCAGTCTTTTAATTATGTAACGAAACAAAATTGTTCAAATTGAAAGTTGTGAGAATCTTGGCATCTATTTTCTGATGGTTGAATCAATGATCGCAGGAGACTGGTTCAACGAGTCTACAACAGGAGGATTTGGATCCTCTTTAGGATTGCCTTCCAGTTTATTCAATTCCAGTAGAGCCAGTTCAAAATCTGCTACTCCCCATTTGTTGATAATGGTGCCCTGCTTTACCAGGTAAAGAGTAGGATTTGTTCTTGCAGCCGTTTTGATGGCAGTGACATCGGAACGCAAAGGGAACATCAAGGCAATGAGTCTGGGCGATTTCTCCAGCAATGGATCCAGGGCCACATTTGTGATGATGAAACCGGGAATATTTTTTTGCTGGGCCAATTTCATGATGATCTCCAACTTGAGCGACCAGTCCGTTTCCTCGTAGTCATTTTTCAGAAAAAGCCAGAGTTGATAGCCTGGTTCATTCAGGAATTCAACTGTAAAATCTGTACCGTCCTCGGCCAGCACAACAAAATCTTTGATGGACGGTTCGGCATTTCCTTTTCTTACCAGTTTATCGTACCTCCGAACAAAGGTGTAGGTACTGTCAAAATCGGCTGGAAATTGACTGGAGGTGAATTCAACATCTTTTCCTCCTTTGTTATACACAAAAGTGATCACGCTACTGTCTGGGATTGCTCCGGCTGGCATTTTCATTTTCTCCTGGATACTATTCCCGGTTTTATAAGGCAAGCAATCCAGGATGGGCAGGTGCTTCAATACATACCATTGCAAACTGAAGGAAAGCACACCGGCAAGAAGGAGAATGATGGAACTGGTGAGTGTGTTGAAAACAGGCTGCACCCTTTTTCGGAAAATGAAGAGAAAGAGGATAAGCCCAGTAAGCACAAGATCTTTAATGAAGGAATCCATTGCCGTCAACTTGATGCAATCCCCAAAACAGCCGCATTCTTTAATTTTTCCTGAGAGTACGGCATATCCTGTGAGGAAGGTGAAGCAGAGGATAAGTGCCAGCAACAACCAGCTGAAAATTTTAAATTGCCATCCTAACAAAACCGCAAAGCCGGCAATAATTTCAAAACCGATCAAAGTAACAGAAAGGGCCAAGGTGTAATCGCTCCAACCGTGCCATCCCCACACCTCAAAGAACTCCTGCATCTTATAGCTCAGGCCCAGCGGATCATTGGCCTTAATGAGCCCTGAGAAGATGAATAAAACACCAACTATTATTCTTAATATGGCTAAGAGTAGTTTCATCTATTTAATCTACATGTTTTCCTTCCTCAATCAATATCAACGCAAACACAGCGTAGTTAATGATGTCAGTGAAATTGGAATCAATGCCCTCGCTCATTATGGTTTTTCCATCATTGGAGAGAATCTGCCGGATGCGCATCAGCTTCATGAGGATGAGATCCACGAAACTTTCCTGGCTCATTTCCCTCCAGGCTTCCCCGTAGTCATGATTCTTATCTTCCATGACAGCCCTGGTGATCTTGATTTTTTCATCGAACAATTTGGAAACTTTATCGGCCGGAAGGTCTTCCACCGCAATCTCCTTAAGTTGAAGCTGGATCAATCCAATCACACCATAATTGACAATGCCCTTGAATTCGCTATTCACCTTGTCCCCCACCCTTTGCACGCCCTTCTGTTGAATAGTTCTGATCCGTTGGGCTTTGATGAAAAGCTGGTCAACAATGGAGATAGTTCTTAACACCCTCCAGGATGTGCCATAGTCCTTTGTCTTTTGGATGAAAATATCTTTACAGGAAGCAATAGCCTGATCGTACTGCTGATTGGTATCGGTCATAACTGTTAAATGGGTCATATAGGATATTATACCACGAAACTCCGTTTTGTGGTGTGATAGTTTGTTCCCTGAATCAGTGATTCGGGGTACATTAGCTTCAAAAGTAACGAACTCAAATTAATGTTTACGCTGAATTGCAAAGATCGATTATTGGTTGTGGAAAAACCGTTGATGATGGGAATTATCAACGTAACGCCTGATTCCTTTTACACAGGGAGCAGATTTACCGCAATAGACGAAGTGCTGAAGCAAGCGGAAAAAATGACCAGGGATGGTGCAGATATTTTGGATGTGGGTGGACAAAGTACAAGGCCAGGGGCTGCCGAATTGAGTGCAGAGGAAGAGTTAGATCGCGTAATTGGCGTAGTGGAATCCCTTCATTTCAATTTTCCCCGAACGATTATCTCCATTGATACTTTTTATTCAACGGTGGCAAGGGCTGCGGCATTAGCCGGTGCGTCAATCGTAAACGACATTAGTGGCGGAAGCCGGGATGCTAACATGTTGAGTGTAGCGGGCAGCCTGGGAGTGCCTTACATCTGCATGCACATGAAGGGGACACCTGACACAATGCAGCAACATACGCAGTATGAAAACCTGGGATTGGAGATCATGGATTATTTTATCCAAAGACTTGCTGCTTGCAGAAAGGCTGGCATTAAGGATGTCATCATTGATCCGGGTTTCGGTTTTGCCAAAACAATTGAACAGAATTTTGCCTTGTTGAAGCAACTCTCTATTTTCAAAGCCTTGTGCGTACCTATCCTTTGTGGGCTTTCCCGCAAGTCAACTGTCTATAAGACTCTGGGTAACTCGGCAGAAGAAGCGTTGAATGGCACTACAGTTCTTAACACATTGGCCCTTTTGAATGGAGCCAATATATTGAGGGTGCATGATGTGAAAGAAGCCAGGGAAGCAGCAACCCTGGTAGCAGCATATTTGAAATGAAAGATCCAACCTTTCCACAAAAATGTTGAGTTGTCCATTTGGAAAGGTTGGATCTAATTATTTAAATCGGGATCTACATATTTATTTCCTCTTGGTTGTTGTATCCACCACAGGAGGCATCTGCGGTAGTTTTGGAGCAGGAGGGGCATCCTTCACTTCCAGCATTTCAATATCAAAGATCAGGTTCTGGAATGGTAATCCGCCTGGCCCAGCCTGGTCTTTATACGCAAGCTGATATGGAACATAGAGGGTACCTTTTCCGCCGGCATGAAATAATTTCAATCCTTCTTCCCATCCGTCAATAATGCCACCAACACCTAAAGGAAATTGTAAGGGCTGCTTGTTTGGATCGTCCATATTTGTTTCAAATACTTTTTCGGAAGGCATGAATTTGCCTTTGTATCTAACGGAAACAAATTTGCCGGAATCGGCCTGCGGCCCATTGCCTGGCTCCTTGATTTCAACATATACACCCCCGCCAGTTTTTTGACAAGTACTTTTTTTACTGGACATGTAGTTTTCAAAAACTGATTCTTGTTTTACCTGGTATGCTTTCATCTCCGCCTGTTGATCCTTCTGCATGGCTTCCATATCCGGGATGATCTTGACCACTTTCAGCGTCCAGGTTCTTTTTTGAGTATGTTTCATAAAAGGAGGAAGCATTCCCCTCTTTTCCAGGCTGTCTCCCAGTTCAACGATCACTACGCTGTCACCCTGGTGAAGGACAGGCAGAATTTCGAGTACA
>Ga0184625_10000113_pt1 | contig 23002 bp, 17 predicted proteins | sample PLM3_30_b1_FD_133151 | JGI IMG/M metagenome (GOLD analysis project Ga0184625, IMG submission 133151) | Groundwater sediment microbial communities from an aquifer in East River, Colorado, USA - PLM3_30_b1 | ecosystem: Environmental > Terrestrial > Soil > Riparian zone | place: USA: East River... | reverse complement strand
CGCGCGTGCGGTGACAATGTGAGCGAGGTCGTTACGGCCGCCCTGTAACCAGTCCTCGGCTCGCGCCCTGACCACGGTGGTCTGGGCCAACCCAAGCGCCGTCACCACCTCCGATAGGAACGCGGCACGCCGTGCCAACGGCTCCAGCAGGACGACCGACAAATCCGGTCGCGCCACCGCCAGTACGACGCCTGGCAGGCCGGCCCCAGATCCGACATCAATAACCCTCGCATCCGGGGGAATGATCTCCGCCACCACAACGCAGTTGAGCAGGTGCCGCTCCCAGATCCGCGGTGCCTCGCGAGGACCGATCAGGCCACGAACGACGCCGACGCCGACGAGTAACTCCGCATAGCTGACTGCGAGCCGCAATCGGTCACCAAACAACCGCTCGGCGGCGACGAGGTCCGTTCCGGTTGGCGACGCGTCGACCGGTGCAGAGGGCAAGGTCGCAGGGTGCACTACGACCGACCGCTCAGGCGCGACACGGCCGCCAGACTGATCGTCGGGTCGACGATCAGCGGGGCTGGGCGAACGAGCGCGATCGGACATGCCATCCATTCAGCCACACCACCGTCAGCGCGGCGCCGACGATCCCCACCAGGCTGCACGGTCGCCGATCGCGACCCGATCGTACGCGGTCAGGCAAAAGCCAGTAGCGCGCAGGCATAGCCGTTGGTCGATGGAAAGTTGCGCTCGTTTCGGTGGACACATTGTGGCCGATCAAGGACGTAGTCGCGTGCTTTGATCTCTAATCACGCGACTACGCCCTTGATCGACGAGAAGGGTGGGTGGGTCAGTCCTCAGCCGATCGGACGATGATGCGGCGGCTCGGTTCAACGCCCTCGGACTCGCTCTCGACGCCGGCCATCGCGTTGATGACGTCGTGGACGCATTTGCGCTCGAAGGCACTCATCGGCTCGAGACGAACAGATTCGCCGTACTGCTTAACCTTTTCGGCGGCGTTCTTTGCCACGGCAACAAGTTCCTTGCGGCGAGACGCCCGAAATCCGCCAACGTCGAGCAGCAATCGCGAGGGTTCGCCGGTCTGCCGAAACACCGCCAGGCGGCTCAGTTCCTGTAGGGCCTCCAGCGTCGCGCCACGGGTGCCGACGAGGTTGTTCAGTCGCCCGCCGACCACCTCTACCATGGGTCTGCCGTTCTGCACGAGCTCGTCGATGTCGCCGTCGAAGTCCAGGATGTCGAGCAGTCCCTCGATGTAGTCAGCCGCGATCTCGCTCTGTCGGAAGAGGTCAGAGTCGGTTGGCTCGGCCCGATCCTCGCCCGACTCATCGTCACCGGAGCCGTCACCGGAGCCGTCATCAGAGCCGTCACCGGCGGCGGATATGTCGTCCGCGCGTTCACCGTCGTCGTCACCGTCGCCCTCATCGGGTTCGTTGTCGGCGGCGTTCGCGTCCAGGTCCTCGGGCTCGTCCGAGGAGTGCGTCGTATCAGTCACGGTGTCTTCTTCTCCGAAGGCTCGGGGCGCCGTCGCCAGCGCCGTCACAGCTCGTCCGGCGCCGAAGCGCGTGGACGAGGACGTCTGCGAGGGGCGGTCTCAAGCGGCTGCGGGGAGCGCCACCGAGCGTACGGTGCCGGGTGGGCCCCGGTGCCCGTACCCGTGATTGTCGTCCACAGGTACCGGGATCCGCGGCGTCTTCGGGTCGCACACCAAGGTCGCGTCCAGCCGTCTACCGCTTGGAACCGCCCTTTTTGCCCGCGGGGCCCTTGCGGGGCGTCGCGGTAGTCTTCTTCGATCCGGTGGACCTCTTTTGCACCCCAGCCGACTTCTGCGCCCCAGCCGACTTCTGCGCGTCTGTTGACGTCTGAGCCGTCGTGTTGGCCGGCGGCTGTGCCGCGGCCTTGGGGGCGTCCGGGTCGGCAGCGCCCGGTTTCGGGTGCACGGGCTTCGCGCCTGGCTTCGGCGCCAGCGAGCGGTTGTCCACCGCGGGCGTCTCGGGCGCGGCCGGCGTCTGCTGGCGGCGCCGGAAGAGTCTGGACTTCGTCTCTGGCTGCACCTGCTTGAAGCCGTTGCCGCTGGCGGCCGCGCCGTTGGCCGAAGCCCGGCCAGGGTCGGACTTGGTGGGCAGGAAACGCGCGAGAACGCTCTTCGGAGTAGGGGTCGCCTTCGTCGGGGTGGCCTTGGCCGCCTTCATCGGGATGCTGCCGGAAGTGACGGGTGGAGGGTACTTGTGCAACACCCAGTACTGCTGACCGAACGAGAAGATGTTCTGGGTCACCCAGTAGATGATGACGCCGATCGGGAAGTACCAGCCGGAGAGCAGTAGCGAGATCGGGATGCCGTAGAGCATCAGCTTCTGGATCATCCGCTGCTGCGGGTCCGCGTTCCAACCGGTCTTCAGGATCATTTGGCGACTGGTCAGGTAGGTCGTCGCCATCATGATAAGGACCAAGATGCCCGCGACGACCTTGACCACGACGCCGTTGGCGTTCAGCGTGAGAAGCTCAGCCGGCGTCGAGGCGAAATGGGATGCGATCGGCGCGTCGAAGAGCCGGGCGACCGCGGCGCTGTCCCACTCCTGTTGGGTCCATCCGTAGAGCGTCGTATTGATCGTCTGGACCGGGTCAAGGCGCTTGAGCACATGGAACAGGCCGAGGAAGACGGGTATCTGCAGGAACATAGGCAGGCAGCCCATGAGCGGGTTGACCTTCTCCGTCTGATAGAGCTTCATCATCTCTTCGCGGAGCGCCTGCTGGTCACCCTTGTGCTTCTGCTGCAGTTCCTTCATCTTCGGCTGCAGTGCCTGCATCGCGCGTTGGGATCGGATCTGCTTAACGAAGATCGGGAAGAGGATGATCCGGACCGTGATCACCAGGAAAATGATCGCCAGAATCCAGTCCCAGTTCGTGCCCAGGAAATGTTGCGCTCCGGAGGGCAGCACGAGATCCCAGAAGTCGTGCCAGCGCAGAAGGATCCACGAGATGGCTATGTAGATCCAGTCCATCATCTGGTCACAGCTCCAGTCACGTTGTCGCGGCGCGTGCGGTTCCGCGGGGGTGGTACGTGGTCAATCCCACCAGGGTGGAACGGGTGGCAGCGCAGAAGCCGCCAAACAGCCAGGCCTAGCCCACGCAACGGTCCATGCGTCGCGATCGCGGTCAACGCGTACTCGCTACACGACGGATAGAACCGGCAGCGGGGTGGTAGTCCCGGACTTACCCACCGACGGTACGCGACGATGGGAAACGAGAGGATTCGGGCACCGAGAGTCGTGGGCCGCGGCACATCGCTCACGTCGCAATCACCCTTCTCTGTTGCCGGGATCCTGGGGTTCGTGATCGCGCTACCCGGCCTTCCCGAGCCGCAGCGAGCGCGGCGGTGAGGTCGGCACCGAGTTGCTGGTACGACCGGCTCGCCGCACCAGGTAAGGCCCGGACCACCAACGCCGTGCCGGGGGGGAGTTGGTTGAGCAGGTCCCGGACCAGGTGGCGCAGACGCCGACGGACCTTGTTACGGATGACGGCTGGGCCGACTGCCCGAGGAATGATGAACCCGGCGCGGGCCGGCGCCAGCGCCGGTTCGGTATTCGCCACGTAGACGACGACCGTGCCCCGCCCGGCGCCACGGCCGGCGCGGAGCGCGGCGGTGAACTGCTCCCGCCTACGCAGACGCTGCCCGGCCGCGAGCATGTCGGCCTCGTCTCAGGCCGAGAGGCGAGTGCGCCTCTTGGACCGGCGCGAAGAGAGAACCGCTCGTCCAGCACGGGTACGCATACGCAGCCGGAAGCCGTGGGTCTTTGCGCGCCGACGGTTGTTCGGCTGGAAAGTGCGCTTGCTCACTGTCGATGCCTTCCGTGCTCTGCCTACGCGTTCGGCGCTCTACCGCGCCAGTACGTGCCCGCGAGGCACGCAAGCGCGGTCACCCTGTGCGGGCGACGAGGTAACCGCTCTAGAGTACTCGCCGACCTTGCTCCGACCAAAGCGGCCCCGTCCGGCGGTCGTGCCCGGTCCGCGGTGACCACTAAACCGCCCGCAACCGCATGGCCGGATGGCGGTTGAGCGGATGTGGACAACGCTGTTAGCGTGCGCGGTTGCGGAGTCTGAATAGCGAGCAGGTTTCGGTCGAAACTCGGACAAAGCTGGTTAGCTACACATTCGTTAGCCACAGGGGGAACCACGACAAAGACCGGCCGATCGTGCCATAACCATCGACGTTCGGTGGATACACAGGGTGTGGACAACCTGTGGACGGAGCGTGGCTTGGGGGACGCACAGGCTTGCGCCGGCACATGAACGGAGCCGGTTCAGGGAGCCAGCAACAGGGGTGGGGCGGCAACGGTGACAGAGACGGTGGACTACGCCGCGGTGTGGAGTGCCGCGACCGACCTCCTCAATGATGAGATCGTTTCGCAACAGCGGCGGGCCTTTCTGCGACTCACCCAGCTTCGGGCAATCGTGGACGACACCGCCCTCCTCACCGTGCCGGACGCGTACATCCGCAATGTCATCGAGTCCGAGCTACGCCCGGCGATCACTGAGGCCCTCTCCCGCCACTTGGGCCGCTCCATGCAGGTCGCCGTGACCGTCCGGCCTCCCGAGGACGGCAGCCGGAACGCGCTCACCGCACCGACCGCCGTCGTGGCCATGGTGCCGGTGCCCAAGCCCAAACCCCTTCCGCTCACGAGTCGAGGACCGCAACAGGACAACGCCCTCTTCGACCCCGCGGACGTGGTAGCAGCCGGAGCGGAGAGCGGCCGGGAGAGTGGGCCGGGGAGGCCTATGAGCGACGGAGCACCCCGCGCCGGCGCGGGGGCGCCGGCATCGCATGTGGGCCTACACCACCGCGACGACCGACCGCGGGCGGCCAAGGATAGCGGCAACCGCCTCAATCCGAAGTACACGTTCGAGACGTTCGTTGTCGGTTCTTCGAACAGGTTCGCGCACGCCGCCGCCGTCGCAGTGTCCGAGTCACCCGCCACCGCGTACAACCCCCTGTTCATCTACGGGGACTCGGGGCTCGGCAAGACCCATCTCCTGCACGCGATCGGCCACTACGCCACGGCGCTCGACACCGCCAGGTCGATCCGCTACGTCTCGACCGAAGAGTTCACCAACGACTTCATCAACAGCCTGCGCGACGACAAGACCAGCGCCTTCCAGCGGCGGTACCGGGATGTGGACATCCTTCTCATCGACGACATCCAGTTTCTGGAGAACCGTGAACGCACCCAGGAGGAGTTCTTCCATACCTTCAACACGCTTCACAACGCGGACAAGCAGATCGTCATCACCTCCGACCGCTCGCCCAAACAGTTGGCCACGTTGGAGGACCGGCTGCGGACCCGATTCGAGTGGGGTCTACTCGCCGACATCCAAGCGCCGGACGTCGAGACCCGGATCGCGATCCTGCAGAAGAAGGCCGCCCAGGAGCGGCTGAACATTCCTCCCGACGTGCTGGAATTCATCGCCTCCAGGATCACCAAGTCAATCCGTGAGCTTGAAGGCGCGCTCATCCGGGTTACCGCGTTCGCCAGCCTCAACCGCGCCGTTACCGATCTTGCGCTGGCCGAGGAGGTCCTGCGCGACTTCATCCCGGACGGATCTGGGCCCGAGATTACGGTTGATCAGATCATGCAGTCGACGTCCGAGTACTTCGGTGTGAGCATCGATGACCTACACGGCCAGTCCCGCTCCCGACTGCTCGTGAACGCGCGCCAGGTCGCCATGTACCTATGCCGCGAGCTCACCGATCTGTCGCTGCCCCGGATCGGCCAGGCGTTCGGCGGACGCGACCACACCACCGTCATGCACGCCGACCGCAAGATTCGCTCGCAGATGGCGGAACGGCGATCTCTGTACAACCAGCTCGCAGAACTGACCAACCGGATCAAGCAGGCAACATGACGATCTCGGACATCGGCGTTCTTTGTCCACAACCTGTGGACAGAGCCTGGGGACGACGCTGTGGACCTGTTCGCTCGGTAGCCCTAGTGTCGACGAATGGTGACCGTTACTCGTCCACATGTGGGGTGGATGCGTGGGGGAAAACCCGTGGATACCGCTGTGGACGGCTGGGGAAAACGTCGTACGTGAACCTTACTGTGGACGGACGACGGGTTTGGCCTCCCCTTGTGCACAGGATGTCCACCCCCTCGGACCCGACCTGGACTGCGGCGACGCAGGTTATCCCCAGATTCCACAGCACCGAAGACGACGACGATATATCTCTCTAGAACACCAAGAACAATCATCGGGGCTGTGTATCCAGCGACACGTCACCTCGAATTCGGATCCAACAAACTCGGTGGGTAGCGCCGGAGCGGCTTGGCAGGACAGAATCGAAACCTTCCCGCAGGAGGCATCGCATGAAGTTCCGGGTTGAGCGTGACGCGCTCGCCGACGCAGTCGCGTGGACGGCCAAGAGTCTGCCCACGCGGCCGTCCGTTCCAGTCCTGGCGGGCGTGCTGATGCGGGTGTCGGAGGGGCAATTAACCGTCAGCGGCTTCGACTACGAGGTTTCCAGCCAGGTGACGATCGGCGTCCAAGCCGACTCAGACGGCGCGGCACTCGTCTCCGGACGGCTGCTGGCCGAAATCACTAAGGCTCTGCCGGCCAAGCCCGCCGAGATCGCTGCCGTCGGTACGCACCTGGAACTGGTTTGCGGCAGTGCCCGGTTCACACTGCCCACCATGCCGGTGGAGGACTATCCCACCCTGCCATCGATGCCCGAGATGGCAGGGACCATCGATGCGTCGACGTTCGCGCACGCGGTCGCTCAGGTGGCCATCGCGGCCGGGCGGGACGACACCATCCCGATGCTCACCGGTGTCCGGTTGGAACTCGACGGCACAACGTTGTCGCTGCTCGCCACGGATCGATACCGCGCGGCGGTGCGAGAGATCAGCTGGCGGCCGAAGGACGATGGGATCAATCTCCAGGCGCTCGTTCCCGCGCGAACCCTCGCCGAAACAGCGAAGACGCTCGGCCCCCTCGGTGGCGACGTGCTGGTCGCGTTGTCTCGAGGAGGCGTAGGTGAAGGCATGATCGGATTCACCGGCGGATCCCGTCGCACGACGAGCCGCTTACTCGACCCCGACTTCCCCAAGATCCGTTCGCTCTTTCCGGACCAGCACAATGCGCGAGCGACGTTGAGCGTGGCCGCCCTGACGGAGGTCGTCAAACGGGTCGCGCTCGTCGCCGACCGGACCACGCCGGTGCGGCTGAGCTTCGCCGAGGGCGAAGTGGTCATCGAGGCCGGCGGCAGCGAGGATGCCCGCGCGAGTGAAGCCATGGAAGGCGAGTTCACCGGCGAGCCGTTGACGGTCGCGTTCAACCCGGGCTACCTCCTGGATGGCCTCTCCATTCTCGATGCGCCAACGGTGTTCATCTCCTTCACCACCGCCATGAAGCCGGCCGTCATCAGCCCCGCGGCCGAGGATGGTGAACCCATTCCCAGCTACCGATACCTGATCATGCCGATGCGGGTGGGTAACTGACCCTCGTCCGGTAACGTTTCCCGCCGGGAGGGGACATGCAACTGGGGTTGGTGGGGCTCGGGCGCATGGGCGGCAACATGGCTGCCCGGCTGCGGGCCGCCGGGCACGACGTGGTCGGGTACGACCTGAACCCGAACATCTCTGACGTGGCCAGTTTCGCCGAGCTCTCGGATCGACTCGCCGTGCCTCGTGTCGTCTGGGTGATGGTGCCGTCAGCGGTCACCAACGAGACCATCGACGAACTCGCCAGTACGCTCGCGGCGGGCGACATTCTGATTGACGGGGGGAACTCCAGGTACACCGAGGATGGGCCGCGAGCCGTCCGGCTGGCGGAACGGGGCATCGGATACATCGATGTCGGCGTCTCTGGCGGGGTGTGGGGCAAGGAGAACGGGTACGCACTGATGGTCGGCGGAGACGGCGACCACGTGCGAAGGCTGATGCCGATCTTTGACGCGTTGAAACCCGCCGGCGAGTTTGGTTTCGTGCACGCGGGCCCGGTCGGCGCCGGGCACTACGCGAAGATGGTGCACAACGGCATCGAGTACGCCTTGATGCACGCGTACGGGGAAGGCTACGAACTGCTGCGCGCGTCGGAGTTTGTCACCGATGTCCCCGGCGTGATCAGGTCGTGGCGTGAGGGCACCGTCATCCGCTCGTGGCTGCTTGACCTGCTCGACCGAGCGCTGGAAAAGGACCCCGACCTGTCGGAGTTGCGGGGCTACGCCGAGGACACCGGGGAGGGTCGGTGGACGGTCGAGGAGGCCATCCGCCTCGCCGTGCCGACAAACGTCATAGCCGCATCGCTCTTCGCGCGGTTCCTCTCCCGACAGGAAGACTCGCCCGCGATGAAGGCTGTCGCCGCGCTGCGCCAGCAATTCGGTGGCCACGCGGTCAGAAAGGACTAGCGGTGTACGTGCGGCGGCTCGAGTTGACCGACTTCCGCTCCTACTCGCGGGCGGAGATTGACCTGGACCCGGGACCGAGCGTGATCGTAGGACCGAACGGTTACGGCAAGACCAACCTGGTCGAGGCCATGGGTTACGTTGCGACCCTTAGCAGTCACCGCGTCTCGAGCGACCAGCCGCTCGTGCGGGTCGGAGCCGAACGCGCGATCGTCCGCTGCGCGATCGTCCACGACGAGCGGGAGCTCCTGGTGGAGTTGGAGATCGTGCCGGGCAAGGCGAACCGGGCCCGCCTCGGCCGGGCTCCGGTGACGCGGGCCCGCGACATCGTCGGTGCCCTGAGGCTGGTCCTGTTCGCCCCGGAGGACCTCGCCCTGGTACGAGGCGATCCGGCCGAACGCAGACGCTATCTCGACGACCTGCTCGTCCAACGCCAGCCGCGCTACTCCGCAGTGCGGGCAGACTACGAGCGCGTTCTCAAGCAGCGCAACGCGCTGCTGCGTACGGCCTATCTAGCGCGCAAGGTCGGCGGTACCGGTGGGCGCACCGGCGATCTGTCCACACTGGACGTCTGGGACTCGCACCTGGCGCAGCACGGGGCAGACCTCATCGCGGGGCGGCTCGACCTCTGTGCTGCGCTCGGCACCCACGTGGCCAAGGCCTACGACGCGGTTAGCGCGGGAAGGGGCGAGGCGCGCGTTGCCTATGACGCCAGGTCCTGGCTCGAGGGTGGTCAGGTGAGCCTCGACCGGGTGGCGATCGCGGAACGGCTGGGTGAGGCGCTGGCCGCCGCGCGACCGTCCGAGGTGGAGCGTGGAGTAACACTCGTCGGCCCGCACCGCGACGACATCACTCTTACCCTCGGTGAGATGCCCGCGAAGGGTTACGCCAGCCACGGCGAGTCATGGTCGCTGGCGCTGGCGCTCAGGCTGGCCGCGTTCGAGTTGCTCCGCGGAGAGGGCATCGAGCCGGTGCTGGTGCTCGACGACGTCTTCGCCGAACTCGACTCAGGCCGGCGAGATCGGCTCGCCGAGATGGTGGCGGCAGCGAGTCAGGTGTTGGTGACGTGTGCGGTGGAGGCGGATGTGCCGCGGTCGCTCGCGGGCGAGCGGTATGTGGTGGGCGAGGGGGAGGTGCGCCGTGGCGGATGATCCCTCGGCCGAGGCGAGCGCCGCGGCCGAACCGGGCGGCCCCGAGCTCGCCAGAGCGGCTCTTGACGCAGCGCGAGCGAAACGGGCCGAACGACAGGGCGGCTCTCGCAAGCAGCGCGACGGTGGCTCGGCCAGGTCCAGTGGACGGCTGCGTGGCTACTCGGGTCCGGGTCCGGACCCGAGGGACCCTCAACCCTTATCCGTCGTACTGGCCAAACTGGTCAAGGCGCGCGGGTGGCAGAAGCCCGCCGCGGAGGCCCGGATCTTCGGCACCTGGCCGGCGGTCGTGGGCGCGGACCTCGCCACGCATTGTCGGCCGGTCAAGCTCGAGAACGGCGAATTGACCATCGAGGCCGAGTCCACGGCGTGGGCGACACAGCTACGGCTGCTCGCGGGCAAACTGCTGCCACGCATCGCTGGCGAGGTTGGTCGAGGTGTGGTGAAGACCTTGAATATCCACGGCCCGGTGGCGCCATCCTGGGCCAAGGGTCCCAAGCGGGTACGGGGTCGGGGCCCCCGGGACACCTACGGCTGACACCCCAACAGGGCGCCGTCGCTGCGATCAGAAGTCTGCGTAGACGGCGAATCCTCGGTCTGTGCAGCGGCGGTAGAAGTGCGCGAGCACGTCGAGCTCCAGGAGGGAGAAGTTCCACTGCGGCGGGTGGCCGTGTCCGTCCTTGAGGGCCTCCAGGCGACTCTCCAGCCAGCGCAGTTGGTGATCGGCGAGGCGGGCCTCCGCGAGTGCGGATCGAAGCACCTGAGCGATGGTGTCGAAGGTCACGGTGTCGCCCAGTTCGCCATGGCCGGCCACGAATTTCTCCAAGCCACCCGCGATCCAGGCGCAGCCGTCCGGGTCGATCACTGGGTCCTCGTCCTCGGCCGCGGCGTCCGTGGCGAAGAGCACACCCTCCAGCCCGAGGAGCAGATCAACCAGGTCGGTGTAGGCGCTGGCCCGAACTGTCGCCGTACGGGCGATATGACTGGCGAGCGCGGCGGCGGGCCCGGCCTGCGGCGGCGCGGCGGCGGCGAACTTGGCGAAGTCGGCGAACTCCTCGGCCACGACCGGCTCATAGAACCGTCCGGTGCGCGGCCATCGGACCGCGACGTTGTCGAGTCCCATCGCCCGTTCTCCTCCCCTGGGGCCGGCGCCTGTTCCGGCGCTGCCAGGCGCTTGTCGAACGCACGGCAACGGGAGACCCTACGACACCCCGACACCCTCGCGCGACCCCCGAACCGGCAGGCTTTGAAGATCGTTTCACGGTCTTGGAGTCGCTTCGATCAGATGATCAGCGATTCGGACACACGGTGCGTGTCGGCGATCAAGCGGACTCGCACGCCGCGTACCCACGGCGCCCCGGTAGCCTCGAACGACCCGGCCCCGTGGAGGGGATTGAGTCCGGCGGGTTTCGGCAGGCTGTGACGATTTCAGACCCGTCGTCGGGGTGCCGTGGCGTGGTTCTGTCGCTCCGACCAAGTAGTATTGGTAGGACCGAGACTTTACGTCCGAACGCGCGCCCTCCGCACTCGATTGTGACCCAGTGTGGACCGAGGCGTCCTACCCCCGCTAGGCACGTCACGCGTGACCTGCGCGGAGAAAGCGATCAAGCGTGGCAGCGCCGAAGCAGAAGCATGAGTACACAGCCGGTTCGCTCACCGTGCTCGAGGGACTCGACGCGGTTCGCAAGCGACCCAGCATGTACATCGGCTCAACCGGGGAACGAGGCCTCCACCACCTCGTCTGGGAGGTCGTGAACAACTCCGTCGACGAGGCGCTGGCCGGCTACTGCGACGCGATCGTGGTGACGCTGCTCGCCGATGGCGGTGTGCGCGTGGTGGACAACGGTCGCGGCATCCCCGTGGACATCCACCCGAAGCTCAAGAAGCCCGGCGTGGAGATCGCGCTCACGATGCTGCATGCGGGTGGCAAGTTCGATGGCAAGGCTTACGCGGTCTCGGGTGGCCTGCATGGCGTGGGCATCTCGGTGGTGAACGCGCTGTCGACCCGGGTCGACGTGGAGATCGAAAAGGATGGCTATGTCTGGCGCCAGACGTATACGCACTCCAAGCCCGGGCCACTGGACCGGGGTGAGACCACTCGCAAAACCGGCTCGAGTGTGACCTTCTGGCCCGACCCGTCAATCTTCGAGTCGACGAACTTCAACTTCGAGACGATCTACCGCCGATTGCAGGAGATGGCCTTCCTCAACCGGGGCCTGACGATCGCGCTTCGCGACGAGCGGATCGGCGTTGAAGCGCCGACCGAGGACCGCAAAGAGGTGACCTTCTGCTATAAGGGCGGCATCGCCGACTTCGTCCGGCACCTGAACCAGACCAAATCGCCGATGCACAAGTCGGTCATCGAATTCGGGGCCGATGGCGAGGGTATGGCGGTCGAGATCGCGATGCAGTGGAACGAGTCCTACGGCGAGAGCGTCTACACCTTCGCCAACAGCGTCAACACTCACGAGGGTGGCACCCATGAGGAAGGCTTCCGGGCCGCCCTCACCGGTGTCGTCAACAAGTACGGTACAGACAAGAAGTTCCTCAAGGCAGACGAGAAGCTCACCGGTGAGGACGTCCGTGAAGGACTCGCCGCGATCGTTTCGGTGAAGCTCGCCAACCCCCAGTTCGAGGGCCAGACGAAGACGAGGCTCGGTAATACGGACATGAAGAGCTTCGTGCTCAAGGTCTGCAACGAGTGGTTGGCGGACTGGTTCGAGCGCAACCCCGGCGAGGCCAAGACGATCATTACTAAGGCCAACGCGGCGGCCCGGGCCCGGATGGCGGCGGCCCAGGCGCGCAAGCTCGCCCGGCGGAAGTCACTGCTCGAGTCGGGCTCAATGCCGGGCAAGTTGTCCGACTGCCAATCCACCGATCCGCGGGTGTCTGAGTTGTTCATCGTTGAGGGCGACTCGGCCGGGGGCTCGGCCAAGCAGGGCCGCGACCCCAGGATTCAGGCGATCCTGCCAATCCGGGGCAAGATCCTCAATGTCGAGAAGGCGCGGATCGATCGCGTGCTCAAGAACAACGAGGTGCAGTCGCTGATCACTGCGCTGGGCACTGGAATCCACGAAGAGTTCGACATCGAGAAGCTGCGATACCACAAGATCATCCTGATGGCGGATGCCGACGTGGACGGCCAACACATCCAGACGCTTCTGTTGACGCTTCTGTTCCGCTTCATGCGACCGTTGGTCGAGCTCGGGCACGTCTATCTCGCGGCCCCCCCGCTCTACAAGATTAAGTGGAACAAGAAGGGTGACGACGCGCAGTACGCGTACTCCGATCGCGAGCGCGACGGACTGATCGCTCTTAGGCAGCAGAAGCGGCCGAACGCCAAACCGGACGACATTCAGCGGTTCAAGGGCTTGGGGGAGATGAACTACCCGGAGCTGTGGGAGACCACCATGAATCCGGGCACTCGCACGCTACGCCATGTCACGCTCGATGACGCCGCGACCGCGGACGAGCTGTTCAGCGTGTTGATGGGCGAGGACGTCGAAGTGCGCCGCTCGTTCATCCAACGCAACGCCAAAGACGTCCGTTTCCTCGATATCTGAGCGCCTCGGTCCGTAACGGATGCATGCGCTGAGCAGGCATTATCCGCACGGTCCACAGGGGTTATCCACAGTTGGCTGTCCGCGGTAGGGCCGCGCCGAACGATGAGGTTGAGTTGTGACCGAACCCACTGACCCAGTCGATGAGACCGAGCCTGTCGATGAGACGGAGCAGGTGGACGCCGACGACATCGTCGGCGTGGACGATGGTTCCATCGGTGTCGGCGGGGTGACCCCCGCGGGTGGGCGGACCGAGCCAGTTGGGCTCGAGGTCGAGATGCAGCGATCGTTCCTCTACTATGCGATGAGCGTTATCGTCGGCCGCGCCCTCCCGGACGTCCGCGACGGCCTCAAGCCGGTCCATCGCAAGATTCTGTACGCCATGTTCGACAGCGGGTTCCGACCTGACCGCGGCTACGTCAAATGCGCGAGGGTCGTCGGCGACGTCATGGGTACCTACCATCCGCACGGCGACTCCGCGATCTACGACACGTTGGTCCGCATGGCGCAGCCGTGGTCGCTGCGGTACCCCCTTATCGACGGCAACGGCAATTTCGGCTCCCCCGGAAACGATCCGGCAGCCGCGATGCGCTACTGCAGCACTATGGACGCACTTGTCCGAATTGCGTCCGGTACGGTGCGGCTTGGCGACATCGTGGCAAATGCCGACCCGAACTCCGACCACGACATTGATCTCAAGGTGGTCGATCGAAACGGCGACCTAGCCAAGGCGAGCAAGCTGTTCCACTCTGGCGAACACCCGACGCTTCGCCTGCGGACCCGCGAGGGTTATGAACTGAAGGGGACCCACAACCACCCGGTGCTGTGTCTGGTGAATCTGGCTGGAGTTCCCACGCTCCTGTGGAGACTCCTGGAGGAGATCCGGCCCGGGGACCGCGTCGTCATGCAGCGCGTTGTCGCCGATGAACTGGGATACCCCGAACTCTCAGCGGTTGAGGCGGCGGTCGTGGCCGGCGCGTTCGTCAGCGAGGGGTGGGCATCGGAAACTCGCGCCGGTTTCAACAATGTGGACAAGGACTACTTCAGCCGCGTCGTCGCCGCGTATGACGTCGCTGTTGGTGGAACTCGCTACCTGGGTGAGCGCGTTATCGCATCGGGAAGCCGCTTGTTCGAGTTGGATGTGCACAACCTGTCGGCCCTCCCCTCAAGCATGCTCGGGGAGCTTGTGGGCAAGCGCAGCGCCGACAAGTTTGTGCCGGAGTTCGTGTGGCAAAGCCACCCAGCGGTCAAGCGGGCGTTCTTGCAGTCGCTGTTTGAGGGCGACGGCTCGTCCTCGCTGCTGCCGCGCAATACGATCCAGATCTCGTACTCGACCCGCAGCGAGCGTCTCGCCAGCGAGGTCCAGCAGCTCCTGCTGGAGTTCGGCGTCGTGTCCAAGCAATGCCGGTACGACGATGGCGAGTTCAAGGTGGTCATCACCAACCGTCGGGACGCCCGGACCTTCGCCACGACAGTAGGGTTCCTCGGTCGCAAGCAGGCCAAGCTGGAGACCGACCTCGCGACGATTCCCCGCTCCAGTACGGCATTGTCCGACGACCACGTACCGTTCGTTGCCGACTTCATCCGGGCCCAGGGCGCGAACCGATGGACCGAGCGCGACTGGCTGCGACGGCACAACGTCGACCGCATCGAGCGCTGGGAGCGCGATCGCGAAGAGATCACGGCGCGGATCACCAATTCGGACGTCCTCGAGGTCGTAGAGCCATTGGTCGACGGGCGGTTCTACTACGCCGAGGTGGCCGAGATCACGGATGCTGGTGTGCAGCCCGTGTACAGCCTCCGGGTGGACAGCGACGACCACGCCTTCATCACCAACGGGTTTGTCAGCCACAACACGGAGTGCCGGCTCGACCCGCTTGCGATGGAGATGTTGCGGGACATCGATGAGGGCACCGTAGATTTTGGCCCGAACTACGACGGCCGCACCCAGGAGCCGGCAATCCTGCCGGCTCGGTTCCCGAACCTTTTGGTCAACGGTTCGGACGGCATCGCGGTCGGCATGGCGACGAAGATCCCGCCGCACAACCTCCGGGAGATCGCGGCCGCGGTGCAGTGGTGCCTGGCCCACCCGGAGGTGGACGAGGCCACCACCCTGGACGAGCTCATCAAAATCGTGAAGGGGCCGGACTTCCCCACCGGCGGCCTGATCGTGGGTACGACGGTCATCGAGGACGCCTACCGCACCGGGCGCGGGTCGATCCGCATGCGTGCGGTCGTCGAAGCCGAAGAGGACAAGCGGGGGCGTACCTGCCTCGTCGTCACCGAGCTGCCGTACCAGGTCAATCCGGACAACGTGGCGGAGCGCTGCGCGGAGCTGGTCCGCGAGGGCAAGCTCGCCGGGATCGCCGACATCCGAGACGAATCGAGCGGCCGTACCGGCATGCGGCTCGTGCTCGTGCTCAAGCGCGACGCCGTCGCGAAGGTGGTGCTGAACAACCTCTACAAGCACACCCAGCTGCAGGAGACGTTCGGTGCGAACATGCTCGCGCTGGTCGACGGGGTGCCCCGCACCCTGAACCTGGCGCAGTTCATCCGCCACTACGTCGCCCACCAGATCGAGGTTGTGGTCCGGCGGACGCAGTTCCGGCTGCGCAAAGCCGAGGAGAGGGCGCACATCCTGCGCGGCCTGGTCAAGGCCCTGGACATGCTCGACGAGGTCATCGCTCTCATCCGGCGCTCACCAACGGTGGAGGACGCGCGCAACGGGCTGGTCCAGCTGCTCGACATCGATGAGATCCAGGCGACCGCGATTCTTGACATGCAGCTTCGCCGGCTCGCCGCACTCGAGCGGCAGAAGATCGTGGACGAGCTCGGTGATATCGAGATCAAGATCGCGGAACTCCAGGACATCCTGGCCAAGCCGGAGCGCCAGCGCAAAATTGTCTCGGATGAGCTGGCGGAGATCGTCAACAAGTGGGGCGACGAACGCCGTACGCGGATTATCCCATTTGACGGCGAGGTCTCGGTGGAGGACCTCATCGCGCGGGAGGACGTGGTCGTCACCATCACCCGGACCGGTTACGCGAAGCGGACCAAGACTGACCTCTACCGCTCGCAGCGCCGGGGTGGCAAGGGCGTGTCTGGTGCGACACTGCGCCAGGACGACATCGTCAGTCACTTCTTCGTGTGCTCCACGCATGACTGGATCCTGTTCTTCACGAACAAGGGTCGGGTGTACCGGGCTAAGGCCTACGAACTACCCGAGGCGAGTCGCGTGGCGCGGGGTCAACACTTGGCGAATCTGCTGGCGTTCCAGCCGGACGAGCAGATCGCCCAGGTGATCGAGATCCAGAACTACGAGGTCTCCCCGTACCTGGTCCTAGCCACGAAGAAGGGCCTTGTCAAGAAGACGTCACTTACCGAGTTCGACTCGAACCGCTCCGGCGGTATCATCGCGATCAATCTCAAGGACGACGACGAGCTGGTCGGCGCCGCGCTCATCGGCCCAAACGACGACCTGCTGCTCGTGAGCAAGCGCGCTCAGGCGATCCGGTTCAAGGCTGACGACGAGGCCCTACGCCCCATGGGGCGCGCGACGTCGGGTGTGATAGGCATGCGCTTCACGCAGGACGACGAACTGCTGGCCATGGAGGTGGTTCGCGACGGTATGGACGTTCTCGTCGCGACTGATGGTGGATATGCCAAGAGGACACCTATAGACGAGTACCCGGTACAGGGCCGGGGCGGCAAGGGGGTGCTGACCGCTAAGATCACGCAACGGCGGGGCGGACTGGTCGGCGCTGTGGTAATAAGTCCTGACGACGAGCTCTTCGCTATCACCTCAAACGGTGGTGTAATCCGTACTCCGGTGAAGCCCGTACGGCGGACACGTGACCGGAACACAATGGGGGTCAAGCTTATGGACCTGCCGGACGGCGTGACCCTGGTGGCTATCGCGCGCAATGCGGACGAGCCCGACGAGTTACCTGGAACGACACAGCAGGACTAGAGCGGAACCATACGGGCTGGACCCCAACGAACAGGATTGGTCGATGACGGAGACACAGGCTAAGTCGGGAGCAGCGGGGGCCTCGACTCAAGCGGACGACCCACCGGTCGAGGCCCCGACGACCACCGACACGGGGGCGACGGAGTCGCCGGCTAGCCGTTCCGCAGATGACGTCGATTCTCCGACGAACGTGATCCGGCCCGCCGTGGCGGAATCGACGGGCTCGACCGGCTCGACATCCGCATCCGCATCTGCGGCCTCGGCTGGTGGCGGGTCTGCTGACGGGTCGGGTGGCGGCAGGGCTGAGTCCGGCCCGGCCGGCGAATCGGCCGCGGAGGTGGTTACCGACAGATCCGCCCGCACGTCGACCGCTGGTGCCGCCGTACCGGCGGCTTCTTCGTCTTCGCCTCCGCCGATCTGGCCCGCGATGTCGCCTCCGCCGTCGTCTGCGCCGCTGTCGTCGTCTGCGCCGTCGTCGTCCACGCCTCAATCCACACCGCTGTCCTTCGCTGGTTCAACGCCGACGGAGCGGGCCAAGAGTCCGTCGGGGGGTGGCTACACGCCGACGCCGGCGCCGAGTCCCACGCCGACGCCGACGCCGACGCCGGTCCCGCTTCCGGCGACGCTGCCGACCCCGGTCGCAAAGGTCGCCCCAGCCAGTGCCGCGGCCCCTGCGGAGGCCGAGGCGGCCAAGGCCTCGGAGCCGACCGTGCGGACCGCACGGATTGCGTCGCCTTCGGTGCCGGTCGTCGCGGGTGGAGTCCCAGCTGGCGGCTCGAGTACGACGGGCTCGCAGCCACCGAACACAGGGTCGACGGTGAGGAGTCCGTACGGTGCCGGCGCGTCCGCGACGGGCACCGCGACGGTGCCTCCGGTCTCGGGACCGGCGACCGGCGCCGCCGCCGTATCTGCGCCAGTGATCGCGCGCGCGTCGGTCGCGGCACCGGGGAGGACCAGCGTCACCGGCACTGGCCTTCGTCAGACGACTGGAGCGACGTCGATCATCGGCGCTCCGACCCGGCCCGGTGGCGGCGGGGCGGCAGTCGGCGCCGCCCGGGTCTCGGACGCGGTACGTTCTGCGCGGGCCACCGTCGCCGGCGCAGCGACCCGCGGTCCCCGACGCGCGAGGTTGCACCTCAAGCGCATTGACCCGTGGTCGGTCATGAAGTTCTCGTTCGCCGTCTCGCTGGTGCTCTTCGTCGTGGCGATCGTCGCGACGTCGGTGCTCTACCTCGCGCTCGACGCGATGAATGTGTTCGCGAGCATCAACGAGGCGTTCGCAGACGTGACCGGCCAGGCCGGCACCGCCGCGGACGCATTTAAGATCACTGCGAAAGGCGTCATCGGGTCCTCCGTGCTTCTCGGCGCGGTCAACATGGTGCTCTTCACCGCCCTGATGACGCTGGGCGCGTTCGTCTACAACGTCTGCGCCGACCTTGTGGGCGGCATAGAACTGACTCTCTCCGAGAAGGAGTAACCCCTCGTCGATCAAGGGCGAAGTCGCGTGGTTTGATCTCCGATCACGCGACTACGCCCGAGATCACGCGATGTTTGTGGTTACGATCCCGGGTTTGGGGACGGCTGCGCGGTGCGGTAACGTTTCACGTCGCGTCACGGGGCTATAGCTCAGTTGGTTAGAGCGCAGAGCTGATAACTCTGAGGTCGATGGTTCGATTCCATCTAGCCCCACTCCCCATCACGAACCGTGAGGTGGTCCGCGACATGTGGAAAAAACTGTTCATCCTCGTCGGCCTGGTCGGCGCCGCGGTGTTCGTGGCCAAGAAGGTCAAGGACGCCAACGAGGAACGCGCTCTCTGGCACGAGGCGACCACCGCGCCCGACCTTCGCTAGACGACCCGCCCGAGATCTTGGTGGTTCATGGTGGCTATTGCCGCCACGGAGAGCCAAGATCTACGCGGGTCCAGGGGCCGTAGCTCAATTGGCAGAGCACCGCCTTTGCAAGGCGGGGGTTAGGGGTTCAAGTCCCCTCGGCTCCACCCCACGCTCCCCGGCTCACAACCCGCCGCCGCCCAGGAGGCGCGTCCGGAGCAACGCAAGCTGGCGATCGCTTAGGCCGACTGAACCTAGGTAGGCGACCGTCCCGCCGTGGCGGGTATCGACGTGTGCCAACGTGCCGAGGATAGTGTTGGGATCGCAACGCTGTCCTTCACGGATCTTCTCCTGGTCCGTGGCGCTCGGCGCCTCGGCCAACTCCGCCGCGTACCGTTCGCGCAGATACTCGGCCGACAGGGCGTAGTCTGCCGCGATGTCAGCGTCGGCGACGCCCACCGCCCGCAACATTAGGGCGACGAGCAAGCCGGTACGGTCCTTGCCCGCAGCACAATGGACGACCACCGCGCCGGGTGGGGCGCCGGCCACGGCGGCCACGCCGGCCGCGATCCGCCGTCCGTTGCGGTCGATGCTCCCCATGTACGTTGCGAGCATGGTGGCTTCCGCCACCGGATCCCGATGACGGTCGGCCTGCTCGTCGATGAGGGGAATGTTGCGATAGATGGCGTCGGCAGCGAACGGCCCCGGAATCTCCGCTACCTCTTCCACGGAACGAAGGTCGATGATGCGGCTTACCCCGTACCCGCGGACGGACGCTAAGCCGGCGGGCGTCAGCCGATCGAGCACATCGGAGCGGATCAGAGCGCCGCGCCGCACCCGCCCACCGGACGCGGTAGGCAACCCGCCCACGTCGCGGGCGTTGTGACAGTCGGGCCAGTCCAGTCGCATGCCAGAACGTTATCCCGCGAACTTGCGACGTCACGTCGCTACGGCAGCACCGCCAGATCTCCGGATCGCGGTAGGAGCTGCGCCGACCCGGAGGCCGCCCATTGATGCGTGGATAGGTACCTCTTAAGGTGAGCGGGACGTCCGCCACCGCGACGTGGGCTGAGACCGAGCCGCAGATCAGGGGGTCGCGCTGCAGACCGACATCCCGAGCTCACAGCCAGCACGGTTGGTGGGCCGGGCACACCTGCTAGGTACCGTCGAATCACAGCTCGCGGCGGGCGGGAGCGTCGTCCTGACCGGGCCGAGCGGGATTGGGAAGACCGCGGTCGTGGACGCCGTGGGCGCGGCGGCCGTCGCACGCGGCGAGCGGGTCCTGCGCGTGGCCGGGGCCGAGACCGACCGCTGGATCTCCAACGCCGGCCTGGCCGATCTGCTCAGCCAGCTGCCGGAGACCTACCTCGCCGAGCTACCCGAGCCCCAGCGAGTGGCCGTCGAGGCGGTACTCCTGCGTGGCCGACCGGGCGGGGCAGGCAGCCGGGCCAGGCTCGCCCGCCGCCTGGCCTGGCAGGCTCTGCTCGAACGATGTGCCGACGACGGGCCGGTGCTAGTCCTGATCGATGACGCACAGTGGCTGGATGCGGCGTCCGCCGACGTTATCGCGTCCGCCTCTCGCCGCGTCGGTAGCAACAACGTCCGGGCGATCGTCGCCGAGCGATGGCCGGAGTACGGAGAGGCCGGGAAGACCGAGGCCGACCACGGGTATGCCGCGGGCCGCGCCAGTAGGCGGACCAATCTGTGGCGGGTGTCGCTACCCCGCACCGGGCAGCCGGCCCGGGCAGCCGCACTGGCGCCGAATCCCGTCCTGGAGATCGCGGTGCCACCGTTGGCCGCCGACGACCTCGCCGACCTACTTGACCTTTACGCCTTGCCGGCGCGCGCGGCGAGCAAGTTGCAAGCGGATTCCGGTGGCAATCCGTACCTCGCTCTCGCCCTGAGCGGCGCCTTCGCGGACCCGACCACGGCCGCCGGGCGTCCGCTGCCGCTACCCCCGCGGCTGCATGCGCTGCTTCGCGACCGCATGGCCGCGCTGCCGGATGACGTGCGCGAGACCCTGCTTCTGGCGGCGCTCGCCGCGCGGCCGACGGTCGAGTTGCTGCTGCGCGCTGGCCGAACCGAAGCCGAGCGCGACATCCGCGTCGCCGCAGCGGTCGGGCTACTCGTCACTGACGGCAGCCTTGTTCGCTTCACCCCTCCGGCGGTCGCCACGGTTGTCACCGAGTCGGCCACAGCCGCACATCGGTCCACGATCCACACCGCCCTCGCCGCCGTCGTCACCGACGCGGTCGAGCGGGCCCGACATCGTGCGCTCGCTTCAGCGGATCCCGACGCCGAGGTCGCTCGATCCATCGTGACCGCCGCCGAGGAAGCGCGTCGCCGAGGCGCCCACGGCCTGGCCGCCGAACTCTATCTGCTCGCCGCCGATCGAACCCCACCAGAGCTGGCTACCGAACGCCTGGAGTGGCTCGTCGCGGCCGCGGAGGTCGGCGCGGCGGCCAGCCGACCCGAGATCGTCACCCGGGCGGCCGACACGGTCATCTCCGCCGACTCCCTGCCGGCGCACCGAGTACGGGTGCGGATCGCGCTTATTGATCTCTCCGGTCAGGCGCTCGCGGATATGGACGAGACATTCGCGGCTGCGCTGGCCGATGCCGACGACGATCCCGAGCTGACGGCCCCGCTACGGCTGCGGCTGGCCTGGCAGGCGATGGTTGATGGAAACCCGCAGCGCGGTGAGCCCGAAGCGGACAAGGCGGTCGATCTCGCTCACGCGGTGGGCGACACTACGACAGAGGCCATGGCGTTAGCCGTCAAGGCCCAGCTTTCGCGGGTATTGGGGCGATCGGACTACATGAGCCTGCTGGACCGCGCGCTCGCCCTTCCCCAACCCGCGCTGGACGGACTGCTGCATCTCACCCCCCGATATCTCGCCGCCCGTTTCGCCGTCTTCGACGACCGTCTCGAGGAGGCCCGCGAAGATCTGCTCAAAATGCTTGCCCTGGTCGAGCGTGGAGGGGGAGAGGAGCTCGTCGGAGTCCTGCGCAGCCTCTCCGAGGTGTCCGCATTCCGCGGCCGCTGCGGCGATGCGCTGGACTTCGCCGGCCGGGCCATCCGGGTTGCCCAGGAGGCAGGCCTCAGCCCAGGCCCTGCCTGGTACAACGGCGCCGTCGCCGAACTGGCCGGCGGCAGCATCAGCCGCGCCGCAGCCTATGCGGAGCGCGGCTGCCGCGCCTCGGAGCAGGAGCGGGACGCCATTCATCTCGGACGCAATCTGCACGCCCTGGGACAGGCGAAGCTCCGCTCCGGCGACGCGCGGGGCGGGGTCGACACCTTGCGCCGCATCCGGGCCTTGGAGCTCGGCCAGGGCGTGGCCGAACCGACCGTGGTGCGCTGGCACAGCGATCTCGCCTCAGGGCTCGTCGCCATCGGCGAACTGGCTGAGGCGGATGCCACGATCCTGTCGGCACGGTCGGCGATCGCCAACCGCACCCACAACGCGGGCGTCGTAGCCAGGCTCGACCGCGCGGAGTCGCTGCTGCGCGCGGAACGCGGCGACATCAACTCGGCCGTCGCCCTGCTGGGCGCGGCCGCGCGTCGCTTCGAACTTCTCGGCCAGCCGATCGAGCGGGGCCACACGCTGCTTGTTGCGGGCCAAGTCGAGCGCAGGCGGCGTCGCCATGCGGCAGCGCGGGTGGCCATTGGCGAGGCGTTGGCGGTGTTCACTGGCGTCGGCGCCAAGCCCTGGGTCGAGCAGGCCACCCGGACACTGGCCCTTGTCGACGGCGCGGTCACGGAGACGATCCCAGCACAACTGGAGCGAGTCGACTCCGGTAAGGCCGCCGCCGGTGCCGCCGGCGTGATCGTAGCCGGGCTGACCATCACCGAGGCCAGCATCGCCGCCATGGTCCGCGAGGGAGCCAGCAACCGGGAGATCGCCACGCGGATGTTTCTCAGCGTGAAGACCGTTGAGGCCGCCCTCACCCGGATCTATCGCAAGCTTGGCGTCCGGTCGCGGACCCAGCTCAGCTCCAAGCTCGGCGGCGACTGACCTGCAATAGATCCGGCGAGCGATAGATCCGGCGCGAAACGGGGATCGACAATTGTTGCCGGCGTGTGGGACTGCGAACGTTCACGAGGTTCGCTATGGTGCGCGGCATGCCCGATG
>Ga0184625_10000111_pt1 | contig 23065 bp, 23 predicted proteins | sample PLM3_30_b1_FD_133151 | JGI IMG/M metagenome (GOLD analysis project Ga0184625, IMG submission 133151) | Groundwater sediment microbial communities from an aquifer in East River, Colorado, USA - PLM3_30_b1 | ecosystem: Environmental > Terrestrial > Soil > Riparian zone | place: USA: East River... | reverse complement strand
GTGGGCGTTCGGGGCCTTCGCCCTCGGCTACGTGTTCCTGCGCTACCGCGACGCGTAGAACGCCCTTCCGGCTGCGATACTCGGCTCGTGGATCCGAGGAACTCGGCCGAGGAGCTCGAGCGCACGATCGAGCGCTACAACGACGCCTGGAACGCCCACGACGTCGAGGCGATCCTAGCCTTTCACGCTCCGGGGATGGTCTTCGAGAACCACACGGCGGGCGAGCGCGTGGACGGAGACGACGTCGGCCCGCACATCGCGCGGATCTTCGAGAACGCGCCGGACCTGTCGTTTCGAGGACGCCGTCTGTACGCGCGCGACGGGCTCGTGGTCAGCGAGTGGACGGCGACTGCCACGCGTCGTGACGGTAGCCGGATCGAGTGGGACGGCATCGACGTCTTTCCGTTCGAGAACGGCCTGATCCTGCGCAAGGACGTCTACTCGTCCTCGCACCGTCCGCGCGTACTCGACTCCGGCTAGGTCCATGTCCACTCCGGCACGGCCGCGCGTTCATCTCACGATTCCCGTTGCATCCGAGGTCGAGCGCGTGCTCGAGGCCGACTTCGAGCTCGTGCCGACCGCATCCGGGGCGAACGGAGTCGTCGCGACACCGGCGGTCCTGATCGATGCTGCGTACCTCGACGCCGCCGGCTTTGGCTTGCGGATCGTCGCGAACGACGCGGTCGGTACCGACAACGTCGATCTCGAGGCCGCCCGCGCGCGCGGAATCGTCGTCACGAACACGCCGGACGTGCTCACGAACGCGTCGGCGGAGCTCGCGATCGGCCTGACGCTCGCGCTCCTCCGCCGCATCGCCGAAGGCGACCGCTTCATCCGCCGTCGCGAGCCATGGGAGTTCACGCCCGAGTTCATGCTCGGTGAGAGCCTCGACGGCAAGGAGCTCCTCGTCGTCGGTCCTGGGCGAATCGGCAGACGGGTGGCGGAGCTCGCCGAGGCGTTCGGTGCGCCGGCAACCTTCGCCGGACGGGGCGACGACCTCCACAGAAGCCTTGGGAACGCGGATGTCGTGAGTCTCCATACGCCCCACCCCCCGCAGACACACCACTTGATCGACGCGGCTGCGCTCGCGGCGATGAGGCCGACGGCGATCCTCGTCAACACCGCTCGGGGCAAGGTGGTCGACGAGCTGGCGCTAGTGGATGCGCTCAGGTCCGGCACGATCGCCGGCGCGGCGCTCGACGTGTACGAGTTCGAGCCTGCCGTGAACGATGAGCTGCTCGCGCTCGACAACGTCGTCCTGACGCCGCACATCGCGAGCGCCACGCGCGACACACGCCGAGCGATGCTCGAGCTCTGCATCGACGCGCTGCGTGCCGTTCTCCTCGACGGCCGGACGCCCGCGAACACCGTGTAGCGTCAGCCCGTGCCGCAGTACGGGAGCGCATCGATGACGGGGACGCTCCGGCGCGTGCTCGTTCGCCCGCCGCTCCGCGAGGATGTCGCGCGCTGGCGCGAGCACGGATGGCGAGCGGCGCCCGACCACTCGGCGGCAGCCGCGGAGCACGAAGGCTTCTGCACACTGCTCGAGGAGGCGGGTGCGGAAGTCGTCGTCTCGCGCCACGAGCCTGGGAATCCCGACGCCATGTATGTGTACGACCCGGTTCTCGTCGGTGAGGAAGGCGCCGTACTGCTCAGACCGGGGAAGGAGGGACGGCGAGGCGAGCCGGCAGCTCTCGAAGGAGCCCTCGAGGCCGCGAGCGTGCCCGTCGCGGCGGCGCTCGCAGCGCCGGCGCTCGCCGAGGGCGGTGACACAGTGTGGCTCGACGCGCGCACGCTCCTCGTGGGCATCGGATATCGAACGAATGAGGAGGCCGTTCCCGCGCTCGAAGCCGCGTTCCCCGGTGTCGAGGTCGTGCCCTTCGACCTTCCGCACTGGAACGGTGCCGGCGAGGTCATGCACCTCATGTCGTTCATCTCGCCGCTCGACGACGATCTTGCGGTCGTCTACCCGCGAATCGCCCCGGTTCGCCTGCTGCACCTCCTCGCGGAACGCGGGGTCGAGGTCGTCGAGGTGCCGGACGACGAGTTCGAGTCCCAGGGCCCGAACGTCCTTGCGCTCGCGCCGCGACGTGCGCTCTCGCTCGACGGCAATTCGGAGACGCGCAGGCGGATGGAGCGATCGGGCGTCGACGTGGTCGTCTACCGAGGCGAGGAGATCTCGAAGAAGGGCGACGGCGGGCCGACCTGTCTGACGCGCCCTCTGCTGCGCATCTGAGTCAGGACAAGGCGAAGCCGAGCGCAAATCCGAGAGCGGTAAGGAGCCCGGCCTCACGGCCTCCGAGGTCGAACGCCTCGGGCATGAGCGTGTCCGCGAGCATGACGAGCAGCGCTCCGCCCGCGAAGGCGAGAGCGAAGGCTCCTCCGCCTGTTCCGATCACCTCGAGGAGACCCCATCCGACCGCCGCTGCCACCACGGACACGGCGACGACCTTGCTCCAGAGCGCAAAAACCCGCCACCGCGTCCAGCCGGCCTCGAGGAGGCCGCTGGTGCCCGAGAGGGCTTCCGGGACATTCGAGACGAAGACACCGACGACGACCGCGACGGGCACGAGACCGTCCTCCTGTATCGAGACACCGAGGACGAACGACTCGGGGATTCCGTCCAGCACGGTGCCGAGCACGATCGCGTTCGCACTTCCCGCCAGCTGAGACTCGCCCATCATGCTCTTCCGACCGTGACCGCCACGGCGATCGAGCATCCAGTCCCCGAGATAGAAGACGATCGCTCCGATGGCAAACCCGACACTCGCGTGGCTTATGCTCGTCTCGAACGCCTCGAAGACGAGCTCGTAGGCGACGGCAGCGATGATCGCACCGGCGCCGAACGCCATCGCCAGCCCGATCCAGCGATGGCCGAGCCGGCCGAAAACCGCGAGTGCCGCGCCGACCCACAGCGACCCGGCGGTGAACAGGCCCCAGAAGGCTGCCTCGAGCATGCCGGGACCCTAGGAGCTCAGGGCTCGTCAAACGTGAGCTGGCGATGCGGCGAAAGCCCCGAGACGCCCACGCCCACGAGTCGAAGTGCCCCGGGCCGGTCGCGGAGGCCACGGTCGAGGAGCCCGCATGCGACCTGGCCGATGACGTCGGCCTCGTCGACGGCAGCCGCGAGCGTGGTCGAGCGAGTGCGGATGGAGAAGTCGCCGTAGCGCAGCTTCGCGGTGACCGTTCGACCCGAGAGGCCCGAGCTTCGAAGCCGCTCCGAGACGAGCTCGGCCAGGCGCTTCATCTCGTCGTGCAGTTGGGAGCGCTCCGAGACGTCGCGCTCAAAGGTGTCCTCGGCCGAGACCGAGACCGGTTCGGCCGCGAGCTCGAGGTCGCGCGGATCCATTCCTCTGGCACGAGCGCGCAGTAGGGATCCGAGCGATCCGGGCAGGAGCGCCTTCAGGTCCGGATCCGGCAGCGTTGCGAGGCCCCCGATCGTGTGCACACCTGCTGCGTGCAGGCGCGCTTCCGCGCGCGGACCGACTCCCGGAAGGAGACGCACTGCGAGTGGGGCCAGGAAGTCCGCTTCGGTTCCGGCAGGTACCACCGTTACACCACCGGGCTTTCGGCGGTCCGACGCGATCTTGCACACGACTTTCGAGGTTCCGACTCCGAGCGAGCAGGTGAGGCTCGTCGTCGCTCGCACGGCGGTCTGGATTGCCGACGCCACTGCGCGTGCCTTCACGAAGTCGTCGACCACTGTTCCGAGGTCGAGGTATCCCTCGTCGATTCCGGTGCGCTCGATGCGCGGGACGATCTCTGCCACCGTGTCCCAGACGACTCTCGAGTACTGCCGATACAGCGCATGGCGGGGGCGAACGAAGACGGCGGAAGGGCAGCGCCGACGCGCCTCGGCCGAGCTCATCGCCGAGCGGATCCCGAACCTGCGCGCAGCGTAGTTCGCGGTCGACACGACCCCTCGCCCGTGTGGATCGCCACCGACGACGAGCGGCTTCGCGCGCAGGTCCGGATCCTCGAGCTCTTCGACCGCGGCGAAGAAGGCGTCGAGATCGAGATGCGCGAAGATCGGCACGGCGGAAGGCTAGTGGGGAGACGGAATCCTGGGGCCGACCCAGATCCTGGTCGGAGACGGGGTCGAAACCGAGGTGAGTGATGCAGGCGAGCTCGCGGCTTTCTGTTCGCGTCGACTGCGCAAGTTGCACGTTGTCCGTTGTACGGACCCCGTCGTACGACCGCTTGCTTGAGCCGTTTCGAGCGACACTCCGTGAGGAGCCGGCTAGTAACAGGGTTGCTACTGCGGCTTCGGTCGTCTGGGTCGCGGCTCTATCGTTGCCCTGTGATCGATGCGCCCCCGCTGCCGCCGCCCGCGATCGAGCAGCCGGCACCGCATCAGGTCTCGTACGGCCTCGTGACGGGCCGCGCCGCTCGCGGTACCAGCCGGTTGATCGTCTTCGTCGACGGGCGGAAGCTGGCGTCGAAGCCTCTTCGCGGGCGACGTTTCTCTCTCCGCGTCTCGCTTCCCACGGGCGACCTCACGGTTCGAGTGACGACGATCGGCAATGGCGGTCGTCGCTCGTCGAGCGTCGTTCGCGACGTGTTCGGGCTCCCCGCGGCGTCGCGACCCCGTGTCGTTCGCCCGCGACAGGACTCCGTGCTGGCGAGGAAGCTCCGAACGCTCGATCGCGAGTTCAAGGGCACGACGGGCTTCTACGTGCAGAGCCTGACCGGAGGAGCGGGCGCGGCGTGGAACGCGAAGGCTCGCTTTCCAGCTGCTTCCACGCTCAAGCTCGCGATTGCGGCGACCGTGCTCGCCGAGCACTCGGGGGTCCCGCGGCCCGGCTCGCGTCTCGACGCGCTGCTGCGCGAGATGCTGATCCCCTCCGACGACGCGGCCGCGAACTCGCTCCTCGTCTGGCTTGGCGGCTCGACGAGCTCCGGGGCATACCACGTCAACGATCTCATGCGCTCGATCGGTCTCACCGACACACTGATGTACGGCGGGTACCTCACCCGCACGATTTCGGGCTCGATCCCAGTGCGGGTCGACGAGCGACCCGCGTTCGGCGTCGGCAAGTACACGACCGCATGGGACATGACCCGGCTGTGGCGCGCAATCTGGCTCGCGTCGGGAGGAAGAGGGCGACTCCGCAGTTCGCAGCGAGGGCTCACGCCTGCCGATGCCCGCTACCTCCTGTGGCTCCTGGCGCACGTCCGGGACACGCCGAAGCTCGACACGTCGCTTCGAAATGAGCGGGGCGTCGGCGTTCTTCACAAGGCGGGATGGATCTCGACCGCCCGCCACGACACCGGCCTCGTCTTCTGGAGCGGTGGCGTCTTCGTCGCCGGAGTGATGACCTGGAAACCGTACGGCGTCGGCGTATCCGCGGATCGTCTTGCCGGGCGCGTTGCGCGGATCACGCTCGAGCGGTTACGCCGCAAGGAGGGTTAGGCGCTCGGGCTCGACGCAGCCCTCGTCCTGGCCGGTACAGTTTCTGAACCAACTACGGCATCCGTACGAAAGTGAGAACCGTGAGCGAGAACGAGAACGCCATTCGCCTGCTGCTCGTCCCCCTGGAGGACCTCGTCGTCTTCCCGAACATGAATGTCACCCTGACCGTCGACGTCGGCGACGAGGATCGTGTGCTCCTCGTCCCCAAGCACGACGACGGCTACGCGAAGGTCGGCACGGTCGCCGAGGTCACCGACCGGATCAGGCTTCCCGGCGGGGGCCGTGCCGTCGCTCTGAACGGCCTCCACCGCGGCATCGCCGGCGCGGCAGCGACCGACGCCCAGGGACGCCTCTTCATCGACGTCGAGGGGCGCCCCGACGAGGAGGCCGCGGACGGCCGGAGCCGCGAGCTCGAGCGCGAGTACCGCGCCGTCGTCGAGGAGATCCTGGAGCTGCGCGGAGACGACGGGCGCATAGCCGCCTTCGTGCGCTCGATCTCTGAGCCGGGTGCGCTAGCCGACACGGCTGGCTACTCGCCCGATCTCACCTTCGAGCAGAAGGTGTCCCTCCTCGAGACCGTCGACGTCCGCGAGCGGCTCGAGCTCGCACTCCAGCTCCAGCGCGAGCGGCTGGCGCTCATGCAGGTGCGCCGACGCATCCAAGAGGACGTCGAGTCCGGCGTCGAGAAGCAACAGCGCGAGTACATCCTTCGGCGGCAGCTCGACTCGATCCGCAAGGAGCTCGGAGAGGACGAAGCCTCCGTCGTCGAGGAGTACCGCACGAAGATCGCCGAGGCGGAGATGCCCGAGAACGTCCTCGAGCAGGCCGAGCGTGAGCTCTCCCGGCTCGAGCGCATGGGCGACCAGACGCCCGAGGCGACCGTCATCCGCAACTACCTAGATTGGCTCCTCGCCGTGCCCTGGAACAAGCGCTCCGAGGAGCGGCTCGATCCGGTCTACACCCGTGAAGTGCTCGACGCCGACCACGCCGGGCTCGACGACGTGAAGGACCGCATCGTCGAATACATCGCGGTCGCGAAGCTCCGCAAAGAGCGCGGTATCGAGGAGGACCGCCGCTCTGGCGCGATCCTCACGCTCATCGGCCCGCCCGGCACCGGCAAGACCTCCATCGGCGAGTCGATCGCACGTGCGACCGGTCGTGAGTTCGTCCGCATGTCGCTCGGCGGGATCCGTGACGAGGCAGAGATCCGGGGTCACCGCCGGACTTACATCGGCGCGCTCCCGGGCCGGCTCGTCCGCGCTCTCCGTGACGCCGGGACGATGAACCCGGTGATCATGCTCGACGAGGTCGACAAGGTGGGCGCCGACTGGCGCGGAGATCCGTCCTCTGCACTGCTCGAGGTGCTCGACCCGGCGCAGAACCACGCGTTCCGAGACCACTACCTCGATGTCGAGCTCGATCTCTCCGAGATCGTCTTCATCGCCACGGGAAACATGTCCGAGACCATCCCTGGCCCGCTCCTCGACCGGATGGAAGTCATCCGTTTCGACGGGTACACGACCGACGAGAAGGTCGCGATCGCGCTGGGCTACCTCTGGCCGCGCCAGCGTGAGCGGAACGGCTTGAAGGAAGACGAGGTCTCGATCTCGGACGAGGCGATCGAGCTCGTCGTCACCGAGTACACGCGCGAGGCGGGAGTCCGCCAGCTCGAGCGCGAGCTCGGGACGGTGCTGCGCAAGACGGCGACGAAGATCGCATCAGAGCAGGCCGAGGCCACCGTCGAGATCGACGAGGCCGCCGTCCGCGAGGCGCTGGGCCGCCAGAAGGTGTTCCGCGAGACCGCCGAGCGGACAGCGGTTCCTGGCGTGGCAACGGGCCTCGCCGCAACGGCCACGGGTGGCGACGTCCTCTTCATCGAGGCAACGTCACACAAGGACGGTGACAAACTCGTGCTCACTGGTCAGCTGGGCGACGTCATGAAGGAGTCCGCTCAGATCGCGATCTCGTCGGTCCGCGCGCTCTCCTTGCGGCTCGGGATCGACGAGGACGCCTTCGACAACCGAGCGTTCCACGTGCACGTCCCCGCGGGCGCGATCCCCAAGGACGGCCCGAGCGCGGGCATCACGATGGCGACGGCCGTCGCATCGCTCCTCACGAACCGCCCCGTCAAGCACACGGTGGGCATGACCGGGGAGATCACGCTGCAGGGCCGCGTGCTACCGATCGGTGGCCTGAAGCAGAAGGTGCTCGCGGCGCATGCGGCGGGGATCACCGACGTGATCATTCCGGAGCGGAATCGGGCCGACCTCGTCGACATCCCGGAGAGGGTGAAGGACGACGTCACGTTCCATCCGGTGATGTCGATCGACGAGGTGCTCTCACTCGCCCTCGAGGAGAAGCCGGTCCAGTCGAATGTCCCGGTGTAAGCACGGGAGCCCCGTCCCGGACGACGTGCGCCGCGCGGCGGACCTCCTGGAACGGCGATACGCCGTATCGATCCTGTACGCCTCGTACCACGGCTGTAGGCGCTTCGGCGAGTTCCGGCAGGCGCTCGGCGCGATCCCTCCGGGGACGCTGGTCCAGCGCCTGACCGAGCTCGAGCAGGCCGGTGTCCTCCGCCGAGAGGTGCACGATGCACGCCCGCCGCTCGTCGAGTACGTCCTGACGAGCGACGGGCTGCGCCTCCGCACGGTCGTGGACGCGCTCGCCGCTTGGGCCCGCGCATAGCCGGTCGGGGGCCAGACCCCACGATCTGATCCCCCACGTGCCGTGTAATACTTCACAAAGTGAAGCGAAGAGTCGCCACGCGCATCGCTGACCCGTACCGCGACCTCGACGTCATCGACTCGCGCGCGCCTCGTTTCAACCAGGTGGTCGTTGGTGCGCTCTCGGCTGTCGCCGTCGTCACCGGATGGTGGTGGCTGCTCGCGCTGCTTGCTCTCCAGCTCGCGGTCGGGCTGTCATTCGGGCGCCGGTACTGCCTCCCCTGCCTCGCGTACTTCGAGCTCGTGCAGCCGCTCGTTGGCGAGGGCGCCCTGGAGGACGCGCGGCCGCCGCGGTTCGCGAACATGGTCGGCGTCGCATTTCTCACAGCCGCCTCTGTCTCGTACGTCGCGGGCTACGAAATGCTCGGTGCTGCGCTCGGCGGCATCGTGGCCGTGCTCGCATTCCTCGCCGGCGCGACTGGGTTCTGCGCCGGGTGCGAGGCCTACAAGCTCGGGTACGTGCTCACAGGGAGGCGCTTCGTCGCCTGCCCGCTGCCGCCCCGACCGGACTCCTCGCCCGAGCGCGTCTAGCGCTCACCGCTCCTTGGCGGCGCGCCCGCGCGGATCGGCAAGTTGCAGGTTGTAACTTCCTGACGACGTGGCTCGCTTCCTATGGCTCATCGTCAAGTTTCAACTCGTGACTTGCGTTCTCGTTCCGGTCGCGGGCGGAGCGCCGGAGCCGATGACTCCGCCGCTCCCCACGCTCCTCGCGCGGCACGTCCCGATCCTCGTCCTTCACCCCGCCGAGCGCTTCCGTCCGGTCCCGGTCGACGGCTTTCTCGCGGACTCGGATCTCCAGCGGAGGACCGCGACCGGCTGGGAAAGGGTCGACGGCCCACTTCCGATGGGTGCGGCCGATCACAGACTGGACCAGCGCCTCTGCCGGGCGATCGAGGGCATCGTGGCTTCGCCCTGCTACGCGCAGGCGGAGGCTGCGCATCGTGCAGCGCCCACCGTGTACGGCGCGGCCTTCCGCGTGGGGAAGCGAATCGAGCTGCAGTACTGGCTCTGGTACCCGTACAACGACTACAGCCCGACCGTTCCTGCCGGCGAGTTCTGGCAGGTGCACGAAGGCGACTGGGAGGCCGTCTCGGTCGTGCTCGACCTTCGCGGAAGGCCGCTGCTCGTCGGATATTCGCAGCATGACGAAGGTGTTCGGCGCGACTGGGCGCGGGCACCGAAGCGAGGCCTCCGACCACTCAGCTATGTAGCGATCGGGTCGCATGCGAACTACCCGACGCCGGGCGAGCACCGGTTCGATCCTCGCGTCGTCGAGCCCTTCTTCATCTCGATCATCGAGCAGAGCGGATTTCAGCCGGTGGATCACACCGGAACCGGGCGGGTCGTCCGGCCGAGTCTCGTCCGCGTTTCCCGGACGGTTCCGCCCTGGATGGCGTTCGCCGGCAGATGGGGCGAGGACTCGTACATCAAAGCCCCCGGAGGCGTTCCGACGGCCTACGCATCGGCCGGGCCGCCCGGCCCGGCTTTCCAGGAGCATTGGCGCTTCCCCGTGAGGGACGTGCTCGGCTGGCCGCGCGGCTGAACGCTCTACTCGGGCCAGAAGTTCTCGAGGTACTCCGCGTCGTCGCGCGAGCCGCCGGGAACGATCTTCGACACGATGATGAGCTCGGCGTCCTCGGGCTCGTCGTTCCAGACCGAGCGCCACGTCTCGGGTGGAACCCGAACGGCCGCTCCGCACTCGAGCTCGACGACCTCGTCGCCCAGCTTGAACTGCAGTTTCCCCGAGGCGACGAAGTAGATCTCCTCTTGTTCCTTGTGACGGTGGCCGTAGGCGCCCTTCCCGCCCGTGTGCTGCGGCATCCGCCGGTGCGTGAATGCCACGTGCTCGGCGCCGAGGGCGGACGTCATCATCCGCATCTCGCCGGGATAGTCCCCGAGGACGTCGTCCACGTCCTCGAGCCGGACGATCGTGTAGTCGGCCATCGCACCTCCTTGCGTCGGAACGACGACTCTAACCCGCTACGAGCTCGGCGATCACTGGTAACGCAACGCCGCCGCAACCAGGCCTTACGTTCTGCCAACAACTTCGCGGCGCTCCGTTCGTTAGAGCAGGTACGTACGAAGCCCGCCCGGGAGAGGGAGCGCGATGTCCACGTCCGCCGAGCAGTATCCGCCGAACGAAGAGCTCGACCTCGAAGATCGTCAGGTTGCCGACTGGCGCCTCGATCAGTTCCGGTCGCTCGGGTTCGGCGATGAGGACGCGTGGCTCCTCGAGGGCGCGGGCGCCGATCTCCACCTCGCACGCTCGCTGATCGGCGCGGGGTGCCCGCTACACCTCGCTCTCCGCATCGTGCTGTAACGGGCGCTATTGAGCGAACCAGCGCTCGAGGCGAACGCGCGCTCTCGGCCGCGTGCGTCGCATCCGGCTTCGCGAGGCCGCCGAAGCTCCTACCGAGGATCAGCGTGCGTGCCCTGTGCTCACCGCCGCTCCACTCATGCAGCTCGCCACGAACTCGAGCTCCGTCGGTGCGAACTTGTCGATGTGCTTCTGGACGCGGCTCATTCGTTCCTTTAACTCAGGTGAACTCTTCCAGCCGCGCACAGCCTCGATGCTCTCCCAGTCCAGGAAGCTGAGGAACCGGTCCGGCTCGCCGAGATCTCGCGCGAGGCGGGCCATGCCAGATCCGGGAAACCCAGTCGCCCAGCTCGCGAACTCGGTCCACGCCTCGATGAACGCATCCTCCTGACCTGGGAACGGCTTCCACGAACCCATCGTGTAGGCGTCAGGCATCACTGACTCCCTCCGTTCGATTACCTCGAGCATCATCAGGGATATCACTCGTACTGGAGCGCCTCGAGCACGTTGAGGCGCCCGGCCCGCCGGGCGGGCAAGATCGCCGCGAGGATGCCGGCGATCGCAGCCACGGCCGTAAAGACGGCGAGCTGGGTGAACGGGACCGAGAACTGCACGTCGTACTGCGAGAGGGCCGCGGTCACGAGCGCGGCGAGAGAGACGCCGAGCGGGAGCCCGACAGCCGCCCCGATGAGGGCGGTGATCACGCTCTCGTGCCGCACCATGCGGCGGGTCTGCCGGCGGGTCATCCCGACCGCGCGCAGCATCCCGAGCTCGCGCGTCCGCTCGTGGACCGAGAGGACGAGCGTGTTCACCATGCCGAAGAGGCTGACCACCACTGAGAGCGCAAGCAGGACGTAAAGGATGGCGAGGAAGTCGTCGAAGTCCGCTTCATACGTCGCGATCCACTCGCCGCGCGTCAGCACTCTTGTATCGGGAAAGCCTGCGAGGGTCGCTTCGAGCGATCTCGTCGTCTCCTCGCTCGGGTCCCCGGGCACGTTCACGAAGGTGAACAGGTTGCGGGAGCGCTCGAAGAGCGAGTCGAAGGTAGCCTGGGCGATGCTGACGCTCCCGAGGAGCGGATAGAAGGGGGGAGGCTCGTAGATCGCCTTCACCTCGAGCTCCAGATGCTTTCCGGACGCCGTCAGCAAGGGAAAGGTCTCTCCAACGGTGAGGTCCTTCCTCTCAGCGAAGCCGTCGTCGATGATCGCGCCATTCCGCCCGAGTCTCAGCAGCGTGGCGTCGGAGCCGTCCTTCCATTGGAAGCTGTACACGCGTGCGATCGTGCTCGGCTCGACTCCCGTCACGTAGTTGCCAGAGCCCGCGACCTTGCCGAGCTCGGAGCGGACGCTCGAGACGAGTCTCGCCTGCGAAGCACTGCCGAGCGCTTCTCCCGCGGCGGCGACGAAGGGTGAGAAGCCGTCCTGGGAGGTGACGACGTAGTCGGCGACCACCTGCCGCTCGATCGCTGCTCCGTTCGAAGCTTTCATTCCGCTCGCGAGCACCGCGACGAAGGTGACGAGCGCGATGCCGATCATGAGCGCGGCCGAGGTCGCTGCCGTGCGGCCGGGGTTGCGCCGCGAGTTCGACCGTGCGAGCTTCCCCGCCGCCCCGCCCAGCTTGCCGGCCGGCCAGCCGAGCACGGCGGTGAGCGGCCGCACGAGCCGGGTCGAGAGGAGCGCAACGCCCACGAAAAGCGCGATGCACCCGCCCACGAGCAAGAGCAGCCTCCTGGCCGTCCCCATGTCGTCGACGAAGAGCGAGAAGCCGAGAAGCGCGACCGCTAGGGCGACGATGGTCGCGCCGACGTACGGCGTCAGGAACGCGAGCCGTGACTTCGGCAGCGCCGCTCCCTCCCGGACGGCTGCGATCGGCGGTATGCGCGTCGCCCGGATCGCCGGCATCAGCCCCGCGAGGAGCGTCACGACAACGCCGATCAAGAGCGAGACGATCACCGTCCGGAGCGCGAGGACGAGCCCGACCTCCGGCAGCTCGGCTCCGAAGGCGGCGAAGAGCACCTTCAGGCCGTATGCCAGCCCGATTCCAAGGCCCAGCCCGATCACGGCCGAGACGAACCCGATCACGAGCGCCTCGAGCACCACCGAGCCGAGCACCTGCCGTCGGGACGCCCCGATCGTCCGCAGCGTGGCGAACTCGCGCGTGCGCTGGGCGACCGTGATCGAGAGCGTGTTGAAGATGACGAAGGAGCCGACGAAGAGCGCGATGCCGGCGAATGCGAGCAGGAAGTACCGGATGATGTCCGTGAACCCCGAGATCTCGTCGGTTTCCTCCTGGGCCGACTCGGCGCCGGTCAGGACCACGACCGAGCCGGGCAGCGACGCCCTGATCTCGCGCACGAGCTGCTGGGGCGAGACGCCTTGCTTTGCGGCGACGAAGATCTCGTCGAGCTTGCCCTCCTTCTCGGTGATTGCCTGCGCCGTCGGCACGTCGAAGACGGCGAAGGTCGCGTTCCCGATCGAGTCGACGCCGCCGTACTGCGCGATGCCGACGATCTCGAAGTTGCGAACCGGTCCGGCGGCGGAGACGCCTACCGACTCGCCAACGCGATAGCCCTCGCGGTCGGCCGTGCCGGCGTCGATCACCGTCTCGCGCGGCCCCGCTGGCCAGCGACCTGTCACGAGGTTGGTCGGGTTGAACCGCTCGAACTCGGGACCGAGGTCGACGCCGAGGGCGAACGTCTCACCGCCCCCGATCACCTGGCCGTCCCTGCCGACGAGCATCGTCTGGTCGTCCACGATCGCTCCCGCCGCCGCTTTCACGCTGGGAAGCGCTCGCACATCAACGAGCAGCTCCTCGGGAACACCCGGCGTCGCGGCCGTGTCGCCCTGGAAGCTGATGTCGACGGGTTTGCCGGTGACGCGGGCATCCGTCTCGGCGTACGTCTCGCCGATGAGGTTGGAGAAGGCCTTGTCGATCGTGTCCGTGAGGACGTAGGTGCCGCTCACCATGGCGACGCCGAGGACGATCGCGAACGCGGTCAGGACGGCGCGGAGCTTGCGGGCAGCGAGCCCTCTGAGCGCGACGCCGATCATGTCCGGCTCACCTCCTCCATCGCCTCGAGAACCTCGTGGGCGCTCGAGCTGCCGAGCTCCCGGACGATCTCTCCGTCGGCGAGGAAGAAGATGCGGTCGGCGATCGCGGCCGCCTGCGGCTCGTGGGTGACCATCACCGTCGTCTGGCCGTAGCCGGAGACTGCCTCGCGGAGAAGGGCGAGAATCTCGGCGCTCGTCCGCGAGTCGAGGTTCCCGGTCGGTTCGTCGGCGAAAACGACGCTCGGCCTCGAGACGAGTGCACGCGCGATCGCGACGCGTTGCTGCTGGCCGCCCGAGAGCTCGGAGGGCCGGTGCCTGCGCCGGTCGGCGAGGCCCACACCGGCGAGCAATTCGTCGATCCACGCCCGCTCGGGCTTGTGCCCGGCGAGCGCGAGGGGGAGGACGATGTTCTCCTCCGCGGTCAGCATCGGCAGCAGGTTGAAGAACTGGAACACGAAGCCGATGTGGCGGCGACGGAGCTTCGTCAGCTGGCTATCGCCGAGCTTCGAGACCGCGGTGTCGTCGATCCAGACCTCGCCCGAGGTCGGCCGGTCGAGACCGGCAAGGATGTGCATGAGCGTCGACTTGCCGGAGCCCGAGGGTCCCATCACGGCGATCAGCTCGCCCTTGTCGACCGCCAGCGAGACACCCCGCAGGGCGTTGACGGCGGTGTCGCCCTCCCCGTAGCACCGCGTCAGATCGCGGGCGGCGACGAGGATCGGGGGCCTGCCGGCGAGCGTCCGAGCCGGCGGCTTGGTGTCTGTCAGAACTGCGTTCATGCCATGCCTCTCTCATCTGTCGAGGTCGTTGTGCTCGACTCATGACGCTAGAGAGGGGCGACGAGGAAATCGTCGGCCGGGCCTCCGATTCGGGCTCGCCGGCGGAGGTGATCCTTCGGGTCGGACATCAGACCCAGGTCGGAGACAGCATCGTCGTAGCGGTTGATGCGAGACGCCGCGATGCAGGTTACGTTGGAGCCATGAGGCTTGGGCCACTTGTCCAACGCCACGCCGTGGACGCGTTCATCGTTGTCCTCGCCGTCCTCTGGCAAGTCTTGATCTGGAGCGAGGGCGCGACATTCACGATGGTAATCGCGGGACTGCTCGGAACCCTGCCGCTGCTCCTGAGACGCCGCTTCCCCTTTGGGGCGCCGGTTTTCGTCTTCGCCGTGCTCGTGGGCGTCTGCGTCGCCGATCCGACGGCTGCCGCCGAAGGCGAGGTCCTGACGCCCTTCTCCGCCCTGTCGCTCGCACTCGCCTTCTGGTTCCTGGGCGCCCACGACAGGGCGGAGCAGGCGATTGCAGGCACGGCGATCGGCCTGGCGAGCGTGGTTGCGGTAGGCCGTAGCCACGGGCTCGGGTTCGTCGTCACCGACACCGAGTCCAACCTCGGCATCGTCGGCCTGCTGCTCATCGCAGGCGGGCTCGCGGCCGCCGCCTTCGCGCTCCGGCGCCGAACGCGCCGCGCCCTCATGCTCGAGCAGCGGGCCGTTGCGCTCGAGCACGAGCGCGAGGAACGGGCGCGTGCCGCAGTCACCGCCGAACGTGCCCGCATCGCCGGCGATCTCCACGACGTGATCGCCCACAGCGTCAGCGTCATGACCGTGCAGGCCGGCGCCGCGCGACTCCTCCTCGAGAAGGACCCGCCGCGAGCCTACGAGCCCCTGCTCTCGATCGAGGAGACAGGTCGGGAGGCGCTCGCCGACATGCGGCGCTTGCTCGGGCTCCTGCGGGCGGACGAGGCCGAGGTCCGAGTGGCGCCGGAGCCGGCGACCAACACATTCGAGCCGGCACCCCGCGTGGCGGCGTCGTGACGCGACGCCTGACCCCCGAGCTCGCACGCCGGCACGTCTTCGACGCGCTCGTGGTGCTGCTGGCCTTCGCCGCCGAGATCAAGGTCTGGGTCGTGCCCTGGTCCGGGCCGAAGGCCGTCTTCATCGTCGGCTCGCTCCTCTGGACGCTGCCGCTGCTCTTGCGGCATCGTCTCCCGTTTGCGGCCCCGGTTTTCGCCTTCGCCGCGCAGGCCGGATCGGCCTTTGCGGATCCGACCCTGGGAGCCGAGACGACCGCCTTTCTCGCGCTCCTCCTCACGTTCTGGGTGGTGGGCGCAGAGAACGGGGGAAGCCAGGCGCTCGCGGGTGTGTTGATCGGCTTCGCCAGCATCGCCGTCGTCGCCGGGGTGGACGAGCGTCTGGCGCTCGAAGACGCGATTTGGGGAATCGTCTTCGGAGGGGCCGTGTCCCTCGTTGCCCACACCCTTCGGCAGAGGGGGAGACGGGCTGCCGAGCTCGAGGAGCGGGCGGCGCTCCTCGAACACGAGCGGGAGGAGACGGAACTGGCCGCCGTCGCCGAGGAGCGGCGCCGGATCGCGCGCGAGCTGCACGACGTGATCGCCCATTCGGTGACGCTCATGACAGTCCAGGCAGGCGCGGCCCGCCTGCTGCTCGCTGAGGACCCGGAGCGGGCGCGGGAGCCTGTCCTGTCGGTCGAGGAGACGGGTCGCCGTGCACTGGCTGAGCTGCGGCGCATGCTCGGAATCCTGCGCCCCGACGACGCGGAGGTGTCTCTCGTGCCTCAGCCGGGTCTCGGTCGTATCGACGATCTCCTGGCCCAGGCCCGCCGGGCAGGGCTTCCGGTCGAGCTCGCAACCGCGGGCGACGTTCGCGTCCTCCCGCCGGGAGTCGACCTCGCCGCCTACCGGATCGTGCAAGAGGCGCTGACGAACGCTCACAGGCACGCCGGCCCCGCGCACGCTCAGGTGTTCCTCCGATATGGGAGCGCTGCTCTCGAGCTCGAGGTGACGACCGACGGAGGCGACGCGGCGAACCGCACAGACCGCGGCGGGCACGGCCTCGTCGGCATGCGCGAGCGCGTCGCGCTCTACGACGGCACGTTCGAGGCGGGGCCCCGCGCGGAAGGCGGCTACATCGTGCGCGCACGCCTGCCGGTCGCAGTGAGCGAGCGATGATCCGCGTCCTCATCGCCGACGACCAGGCGCTCCTGCGCGGCGGCTTCCGCATGATCCTGGAATCTCAGAAGGACATCGAGGTGGTCGGCGAGGCTGCGGACGGCCGTGAAGCGCTCGAGCAGTCGCGGGCGCACTCGCCGGACGTCGTGCTCATGGACATCCGCATGCCCGAGCTCGACGGGCTCGAGGCGACGCGACAGCTAGTTGCTGCCGACCACGCCCCGCGCGTGCTCATCCTGACGACGTTCGATCTCGACGAGTACGTCTACGAGGCGATGAAGGCGGGCGCGAGCGGTTTCCTGCTCAAGGAAGTCCGGCCGGAGCAGCTCGCCGACGCGGTCCGAGTCGTCGCGGCTGGAGAGACGCTCGTGGCCCCGGCGATCACGCGCCGTCTAATCGAGGAGTTCGTACGCCGTCGGCCGCCGGGATCGGGCACACCGGCCGAGGTCTCAGAGCTGACCGAGCGTGAGCTCGAGGTCTTCAAGCTCGTTGCGCGAGGACTCTCGAACACCGAGATCGCTTCGGAGCTCTTCGTGAGCGAGGCGACGGTCAAGACCCACATCACGCACGTTCTGGCCAAGCTCGGGGTGCGCGATCGCGTACAGGTGGTGGTGCTCGCCTATGAGTCGGGTCTCGTCCTCCCTGGGGCTGAGTAGCGCTCCTCCGCCGGGACGACATCGAGCCGACGAAGACCCTCTCTGGAGCCAGGGAATTTCCGACTCGCCGCCGACGATTTCCTGCTCCGACTCGCCTAGCGTCCTTCTCGACATGAACGAGCCGCCAGACGGCGGCCGAACAGAAGGAGAGGACATGATCCATGCAGGCGACACGATCGAGAACCCGGTGACCGGCGAGCGCATCGTCTTTCTCGAGACCTCGTGGGAGACGAACGGCGAGGCAGTCGTTTTCGAGACGTTCGTCCAGCCCGACGGCTTCGTCGCGGCGGCGCACGTCCACCCGAAGCAGGTGGAGCGGTTCGAGATCCTCTCGGGCACGCTTGGTCTCAGGATGGGCCGCCAGGAGATCGCCGCCGCCCCGGGCGAGACGGTCACGATCCCGGCCGGCACTCCGCACCGCTTCTGGAACGCGGGTGAGGACGAAGTGCGCTTCCGCTGCGAGGTGCGGCCGGCGCTGCAGTTCGAGCAACTTGTCGAAACGATGTTTGCGCTAGCGGTTGCCGGGAAGACGAATAGGAAAGGAATGCCGAATCCGTTGCGCTTGGCGGTGATCGCCCGCGCCCACTTCGACGTCGTGCGGCTTCCGTTCCCGCCCGCCTTCGCTCAGCGGCTCGGCCTCGCACTCGGTGCCCCGCTGGGCCGGATCCTCGGCTACGCCCCGACGTACGAGGGGACTCGCGAGCCTCTCCCCGCGAATGCATAGTCGATGAAGCGGCCCTTGTTCATCGGCGTGATTGTCCTCGCCGTCCTGCTTCTGGCGTTGGGTGGCCTGACCGTGCGCGTGACCCGAGCGACCCTGCGATCGGTTGTCCAGCGTCGGGGGAGGGCGGCGTCTTTTCGGCAGAAGCGTGCGCCTCGCTTCGCGGGGAGGCTGGACGCACGGTGATCCTTGCAATGGTTCAGGGCTCAGGCTTCCCTGGCCGGAATCGTCACCGCTTCAATAGATCGCGTCCGAGTCCGGGTCGGCGACAGCTTTAGACGAGGCGTCGCTCGTGTGCCCATCGCGTCAGCTCGTGTCGCGACGAGAGCTGAAGCTTGCGCAGCACACTCGACACGTGCGCCTCGACAGTCTTCACCGACAGGTGGAGTCGTGCGGCGATCTCCTTGTAGCGGTAGCCGCGGGCGATCAGTTGCAGCACTTCCCGCTCGCGGCTCGTCAGGACGTCAAGCTCGGCATCGCCACCCACCCGCTCACCAGCCGCAAACGCGTCAAGCACGAACCCGGCCAGGCGCGGCGAGAACACGGCGTCGCCCTCGGCCACTCGTTCGATCGCGTCCGCGAGCTCCTCGCTGGAGATCGTCTTGGTCACATAACCGCGCGCCCCGGCGCGGATGACGCTGATCACGTCCTCTGCGGCGTCAGAAACGGAGAGCGCCAGAAACCTCACGCCCGGTCGCTCGGGAGCCACGCCGGCGATCACGCCTTCGCCCCCGCCGTCGGCGAGATGGACGTCGAGCAATACGACCTCAGGGTCGAGCTCGCGGATGAGCGCTATCGCCTCTGCGACGCTGCCAGCCTCACCGACGATCTCCATCGAGTCGCCGAGCTCGCCACGCACGCCCGCCCGAAAGAGCTCGTGATCGTCGACTACCACGACCCGACGTTTCATCCCGGCCGCCTTGGCAGCCGCAACTCAACTTCGGTTCCCTTCCCCAGTGCAGTAGCGACCGTGGCAGTCCCGCCCGCGCGGTTCATCCGCCCTTCGATCGACTCCGCGATCCCGCGGCGGTCTGGCGTCACGGCCGTGCGGTCGAAGCCCCCGCCGGCATCGCGAACGAACACTACGATCCCTTCCTGTCCGCTCTCCGCGTAGACGAACACCTCATCAGCACCTGAGAACTTCGCTGCGTTCGTCATCGCTTCGCGCGCAGCGAGCACGAGCTGACCTACGGGCTCATCGAGCGCAGTATCGCCAGCGCTCGCGACCTCGATTCGTACGCCGTGCAATTCCTCGACATCGGCGGCGGCGTCCGCCAGGGCGTCCACCAGCGACTCAACTGCTGCGACGCCGCTCCCGTAGAGCCAGCGGCGCAGCTCGCGCTCCTGGCGCCGCGCCAGCGCAGCGACCCGGGGAGCGTCGCCCGCGTGACGCTGCACGAGCGCCAGCGTCTGCAGCACGGAGTCGTGGATGCGTGCCGCCACCTCGGCGCGTTCCTGGATGCGGATCCGCTCGGCCCGCTCGGTCGTCAATTGCCAGACCCACGGCCCGACGACGAGCACCAGTGCGCCGACGACGGCCCCCGGCACGATGAACGGTCCGGACTTGCCATTCGTGCCGAGGAAGATCACGGCTCCCGCAAGTAGGAGCGTGACGCCGACAATCGGGAGCGAGCCACCGGGGCGAAGAGAGCCACCGCGGACGATGACGGTCGCAAACCCGGCGGTGAGCAGCGTGGCGCCGACCACGGCTGTAGACGACAGTCCGAGTGCCAGGAAGAGCATCGCCGCGGCTGCTGCGACGAGGGCTGCTGCAAGCCAGGCGCGCCACCCGCTGCCGTACGCCCAGAGCGCGAAGTAGAGGAGTATGCCGGCGCCGCCCGCGAGAGCGAGCAGCGCGAAGACGAGACGGACCAGCGTCGCGTCGACGCCGAGGCGTGCGGCCAATCCGCTGCACACCCCGGCGACGACGCGATCGTGTTGGCTGCGCTCGAAGAGCAGCGCCGACATCTGGCTCATCCTACGGCGCGAACGACGTCGATCCGACCGGCGCCGACCTTCGCGTCGATGACGAGCAGACCTCCCGAACCCGTGCTAACTTCGGCGTTTCGGCCGTCGTCGTGACGGCTCAGGACGTACACCTCGCCGACCTTCGCGCGCGCGCTTGCCGTGACGGAGACCGTGCGGGGAACGATGATCCGCAGCTCTCCAACCCCGACTTTCGCCTGCACGTGAGTCTCGGTCGTTACGGGGCCGATGTTCGACAGGTCGACGCGAAGGTCGCCCACCCCGAGCTCGTACGACGACTTCAGCTCGGCAGAGCTCGCCGGGGCCTCGACCCTAGTGCCGACCCCGTCGCCGACACCGACGTCGAACCACGCAATGGCCAGGCTCACCGCTGCGACCACGACGACGATCACTGTGACCATCAGTCCGACGAAGGATCGTAGGAGGATCCGCGAACGGCGATTGCCGCGGCTCGCGTCGGAGGTCCAGAGGATTGCGAGGCCTGCCAGCAGCACGAGCACCCAGCCGAAGCCGGCAGCGGGCCAGATCGCGGCACGCGAGAGGAGGACTGCCAGCGCGACAGCGGCGAGGCCGAGCCCGACGAGCGGCCATGGCCGCTCGCGCCGGCTTGCGAGAGTCTCTGCGGCGATCGACTGCCCCTTGCCCTCGTCCGGGACGACGAGCACCGCCGCAAGGTAAATGAGAATCCCAGCTCCGCCCAACAGCGTTAGGACGACGAATCCCAGCCGGAAGAAGGTGGGATTCAGGTCGAAATAGCGCCCGAGGCCGCCGGACACGCCCGCGATCATTCGGTCGGACGAGCTGCGCTCGAGGCGCTTGGTGCTTGGGGTATGTGTGATGTTTTCGCTCATGTCTCCAGGGTGCCGCGGCGAGACCGCGGTGTAAATCGGGATTCCCCCTGGTCCGACCCTAGAGGCTGGCACACTCAAACCAAGGGTGACACGGAGCGGACCCGCGCAGCTCGCGCCCGTAGGGAATCTGACTCTCGACAGCCTTGTCGTGCGCCGAACTCGCCTCTAGTCAACACTGCCGGTCCTCAAGCACGCTCGCTTCGCGAGGCTTGTGCTGTCAAGATGGGGACTCACCTGCGGACGAGAGGGGGAAAGATGCCGGGGAGTAACGGTCCGTGACCGGCCTCGCTTTTGCCTGGGCCATCTCCGTTGTCGGAGGTTCGGCGCTCTTGCACGAGTTCGGTCACGCCTGGACCGCTCGAGCAGTCGGCTGGAAGGTCCTCGGCTTGCGCTGGCACTGGTACGGGGTCTCATTCGTCGCCGACACGAATGGCAAGCCCGACGAGTTGTGGAAGGTCGCACTCGGAGGTCTCTCCGCGACGGCTCTTCTGGCGCTCGGCTTCCTCGCCGGTACCAGCTTGCCCGAACCCGCTTCGGTCCTCTTCGGGCTCGGCTTCGCGGTCAATGCCGCGCTACTGCTCACCAACCTCGTCCCGGTCCGCTGGCTCGACGGCGGTCAGGTGCTCGCAGGGATGAGGCAAGTCCGATCTCGCGACTCCGGTTCTCGTCTCTAGTTCTCTCGCCACCACTAGCTCCCGCTCCTTGATCGGCGCCATCGTCGCGCGGTACGCAAAGCGGCCCTGGCCAATCACGGGACTCGCTCCTGCCACCATGCCCCCCCATCGGCCGCTTCGACTGAACCAACGACAGTGCGCGCAGGGTCGCCGAGTCGTTAGCGTCAGAGGCAATGGAGTACGTCAACCTCGGCTCCACGGGCTTGCGCGTCTCCCGCGTGTGCCTCGGGATGATGGGCTACGGCAAGCACGAAAGCCGCGCGTGGGCACTCGACGAGGAGGCAGCAGAGCCGATCGTACGTCGCGCGGTCGATGCCGGATTCACCTTCTTCGACACCGCGGATGCATACAACGGCGGCGAGAGCGAGGTTGTGACCGGCCGTCTCCTGCAGAGGCTCTTCGGCACGCGCGAGGAGTACGTCCTCGCTACGAAGGTCTGCATGCAGACGATGCCCGGCGAGAACGGCCGCGGCCTGTCACGAAAGCATGTTCTCGCATCGATCGACGCATCGCTGGAACGCCTCGGGCTCGAGTACGTCGACCTCTATCAGATTCATCGCTGGGATCCGCTCACACCGATTGAGGAAACGATGGAGGCCTTGCACGACGTCGTGAAGTCCGGCAAAGCGCGATACATCGGAGCGAGCAGCATGTACGCGTGGCAGTTCGCGAAGGCGCAACGCGTGGCAAGGACCCCGTTCGTGTCGATGCAGAACCACTACAACCTCGTTTACCGCGAGGAAGAGCGGGAGATGATCCCGCAGTGCATGGACCAGGGTGTGGCCGTGTTGCCCTGGAGTCCCGTCGCCCGCGGGCTTCTCGCGGGCACTCGAACGCGTGACGGCGAGCGCCTGACGACACGTGCCAAGACCGATGCGTTCGGCGACAGCCTGTACTCGCCGGACACCGATTTCACCGTCGTTGAATGCGCAGCCGCGGTTGCGGCCGGTCGCGGAGTTGCCTTGGCGCAGGTTGCGTTGGCCTGGCTTCTCCACAAGCCCGGTGTTACGGCGCCGATTGTCGGAGCAACGAGGGTCGAACATCTCGAGGACGCGATTGCTGCCGAGCAGCTCGCGCTCGGCAAGGATGAGATTGCGGAGCTCGAGGAGCCTTATGTGCCCCACGCGATCTCCGGCCACAATTGACCGACGTCCGCTGTCGGAGGAGGGGTCGCCGCCGTACTCCGGCGCCGCTCTAAGAGCGACGCGGCGAGTACGGACTGGGGATGGCGCTTCGGGACTGCCTGCGGCCGGCAGCGCTCGCCCTTCGGCACGCGCTTCACTCGCAGGGCGCTCGCGTCCGCGGCTCGGGCTGTCGGCACACTGATCCTGCTCTTCGTGCGCCGGAATCGTCAGGATCCGCACGTCCCGCGGCTACTGCGCGCTACGCGACGCTCAAGGGAATGAGGCGCGGCGCATCGAGAAGAGCGACGAGGTCCTCGGGTGGTGCCGGCCGTCCGATCAGGTAGCCCTGGGCGATGTCGCACCCCATTGCATACGCGAACCTCCACTGCTGACGGGTCTCGATCCCCTCGGCTACGACGCGAGCACCCAGCCCATGGGCGATCTCGATGCAGCCGCCGACAATCGCCTCTGCACCCTCATCGCCAGGCACGTCTGCAAAGAGGCTCTGGTCGAGCTTGACCTGGTGAATCGGGAACCTTCGCAGGCTCGCAAGCGACGAGTAGCCGGTCCCGAAGTCGTC
>Ga0184625_10000109_pt1 | contig 23526 bp, 22 predicted proteins | sample PLM3_30_b1_FD_133151 | JGI IMG/M metagenome (GOLD analysis project Ga0184625, IMG submission 133151) | Groundwater sediment microbial communities from an aquifer in East River, Colorado, USA - PLM3_30_b1 | ecosystem: Environmental > Terrestrial > Soil > Riparian zone | place: USA: East River... | reverse complement strand
AGGCGAGCCTTTGCCTTTACGTTGCGGTCGACGTTGTGACCGTAGAGCAGCGAGCGCAGCGCCCGCTGCCAACGGCTGTCCGATTGTTTTTTTGGTCCATCCATTGCGATCATCGGCGCGCGGGCGGCAGCACGCTGCCGGTCGTATTTGGGGCAGGCGATAGCATCGCGCCGATCGGATCATTGCCGGGTGCCGAAGCGATCGAGGGCGGTCGTTCAGACAAGCGATCGAGCCTGTCGAATTGCGTTGACTTAACGGGCTGCAACGCAAGGTGCCGGTCGGCCAGGCCCTGTACGCGGCCGGGCGAATCGAGCTTCGCCCATTCGGCGCGCAGAGCGGCAATGGCGTTGCGCTCGCGGCGCAATTCGCCCCGCAACTTTGCAACACGTTCGGCCTGCAGGGTCGAATCGAACTTGATCTTGTACACAAACGAGGCCGCGAGGATCAGCGCGCCTATGACCAGAATGTTCAGCAAACGCATTGTCAGCGCCCCCTCAGAACATCGGCAAGCGAAGGCAGCGAAGGCACTAAATTCGCCGGGATACCGGCGCGGGCGGGGGCTTCGGCACGTTCGGCTGCACGCAACTTGGCGGAGCGGGCACGCGGGTTGAGCGCAATCTCGTCGGTATCGGCCATGACCGGTCGCTTGGTGAGCACTTGGAACGTCGGCGCCGGACGATTCACTTCAGGAGCGTGACGTGAGCCGCCCCGCCCTTGCGCACGATCGGCCAGAAAGGCTTTGACGATACGGTCTTCCAACGAATGGAATGAAACAGCCACCAGCCGGCCGCCCACTTTGAGGATTCGCTCGGCAGCCTGAAGTGCTGCAGCGAGTTCGCCGAGTTCGTCATTCACATAGATGCGCAGTGCCTGGAACGTGCGCGTTGCGGGGTGGATTTCGTTTTGACGCGAGCGCACAACCGAAGCGACCGTTTCCGCGAGCGCTCGCGTGGTTTCGAACGGCGCCTGCGCCCGAGCTTTAACAATTGCACGTGCCACCGAACGTGAATGGCGCTCCTCGCCGAGAGTGAAAATGATATCCGCCAGGTCGCGCTCGTTGGCTGAATTAACAACCTCGGCCGCGCTCGCGCCGTCGCCGCTCATGCGCATATCGAGCGGCCCGTCGAGCCGGAATGAAAAACCGCGATTGGCGGAGTCGAGCTGCATGGAGGACACGCCCAGGTCGAGCACGACTCCATCGACGGCATCGAAACCGGCCTCGCGTGCAACCGCATCGAGATTGGAGAACCTGTCCTCAATAAGTGTCAGGCGACCCGCGGACTGATCAACCAGATCAGCACCCAAAGCAACGGCGCTCTGGTCGCGATCGATGCCGACCACTTTGCAATCGGCCGCCGCGAGGATTGCGCGGGTGTAGCCGCCGGCGCCGAACGTGCCATCGACGTACACGCCGCCCGGCCGGGGCTTGAGAAACTCGATCGCCTGACGACCGAGCACGGGAATGTGGGGGGCCGGTCCGCCAGCGACAGCCGAGCCGCCGCCGCCCGCCATCATTCCCGTGCTCCGAGCGCATCGCGCGCCGCCACCTGGGAAGTCGGCTCTCCTTTGAGCGCGCGCACCTTTTGGGTGGCCTCCGCGAGCTCGTTCTGGAATCGGCCAGGCTCCCAGATCTGAAACTTGCTGCCGAGACCGACAAACGCCACCGTCTCGGTAATTCCTGCGTGCCGCTTTAGGTTCTCGCCCAAAACGACGCGCCCCTCGCCGTCGATCCTCAGCGTCTCGCTGGTTCCGTACAACGCGAGCGCAAGCTGTTCGCGCTGATCCGAAAACGGGGCATAGCGCCCGATCAAGGTTTCGATCTCCGCCATCAGCGCGCTTCCGCCGGCGTCGATCGCGGGACGATCCAGCGCCGGATAGCAATAAAGGCCCTCGAAGCCGTCGCGGGCGAGTACCGAGCGAAACGAGCCTGGAATCGAGACCCGCCCCTTGGAGTCGAGCCGCAACGTGAAATTCGCCACGAAGCGGTCCATACCCCCTACCCTGCACCTGCCGGACGCAACCAAGGACGCTCTCGGGCCACTCACAGACGAGTTGCGGCACGCCTGCATCGCGGCCGCTCAGAGTGTCCCATATTGGGAAATCGTGGGATATCATGGGATTATGTGGCCGTCAAGAAATGGCCCAATCCTCCCGAGGTGCTGTGTTGCGGCAGTTCAACGCCATTAACGGCGGTTAAACTTAAAGAACCGTTGCCGGATTTCGGCCTCCGCGGGGACCGGTAAAGCCATGTGGATTGGGCTGCTCAGCGACATTCACGCGAACCGCGAAGCCCTGGAGGTGACACTCGACCACGCGAGGCGCGCCGGCATCGGCCGCTTCATCTTTCTCGGCGACTACGTCGGCTACGGCGCAGACCCTGGCTTTGTCGTCGATACCATCATGCGCGAGGCCGAGACTGGCGCGGTGGCGCTGCTTGGCAACCATGACGCGGCCATCGCCGGCGGGCCGACTGGCATGAACCCGGTTGCTGCGGAAGCGATCGAGTGGACAAGGCCACGACTCAACGCGACCCAGCGTGAATTTCTTGCGCGATTGCCGCTGACGTTTGAGGACGACGGGCGGATGTTCGTCCACGCCAGCGCTTACGCGCCAGAGCGCTGGGACTATGTTACTGACTCATCGGCAGCGTCACGCAGCTTCCGGGCGACGGATGCGCACAGCACATTTTGCGGACATGTGCATGTGCCGGAACTTTTCTATCTATCGTCCACCGGAAAAATTTCCGGCTTTCAGCCGGTGCAAGCCGTGGAAATTCCTCTCCTTGCCAACCGACGCTGGCTTGCCGTGCTGGGCTCGATCGGGCAGCCGCGCGACTACAACCCCGCTGCCTGTTATGGGGTACTCGACGTGGAGCGCAATACGCTGACCTACGTGCGCGTGCCATACGACAACGAAACTGCCGCGCGCAAAATACGCGAAGCCGGATTGCCAAAAATCTTGAGTGACCGCCTGATCGCTGGCGCCTGAAAAATTCCATCACAGCGCAACGACTCGTCAAGTTCCGTTTTCAAATTCAAGTCACAGTTCCGCCGGAACAGCGACCGTGGACACGCGTTGTGATTATTGGATCCATTGGGATCGATGAGGAGGTTTAAATGCTCAAGAAATTGATGATGTCTACCGCGCTGAGCGCCGTTTTGGCGACGGCCGCATTTGCGCAATCAACAAGTTCACCGAGTACGTCCAGCGAACCACCCGCGGCGAAAATCGAGTCGCCCGCTCCGGCGGCGAAGTCCGAGGGTTCGGGTAAGATGAATTTTGTGTCGTCGCAGAAACCCGATCAATGGCTGGCGAGCAAGTTCAAGGGCACAGACGTTGTCGGCTCTGACAATGAGAAGATAGGTGACGTCAGCGACATCCTGTTTGACAAGAGTGGGAAGGTCGATGCCTTTATCATTAGCGTTGGCGGTTTCCTCGGCGTGGGATCCAAGGAAGTGGCGCTCGCGCCAGGCTCCTTCGATGTCGTCCCTGGTCAGAATGGTTCGCCCGATAAGCTGAAGGTCTCCGCGACCAAGGATCAGCTCACGGACGCGCAGAATTTTGCGCGGTATGAACCACCGCGCCCGGCAACGACCGGCGCCGGAAGCAGTACGAGCGGCATGAAGCCTTCGGGCACCTCACCGTCCACCAGCCGCTAATCTAGCTAAAAGCCAAGACGCGGCCCCGACGGAAACGCCGGGGCCGCGTTTCGCATTTACAAGCCTTGCTTTTTTTGTTCGACGCAGGAAATGATTGCGGGTCTCGATTCTGACCCACCGGTTTGTCCGGCCCATGCCCGCTTTTCAGCCGGATTCCTTTATCGTCGCCGACGTCGTGCCGTCACCGAATTTTGACGACCGCAAGGGCGGCCGCCCGCCCGATATGGTCTTGCTGCACTACACCGGGATGCAGACCGGTGAATCGGCGCTGGAGCGCCTTACCACCGCCGCAAGCAAGGTTTCGGCCCACTACGTGGTGTTTGAAAACGGGCGGATCGTTCAATGCGTGCCGGAGGAGCGCCGCGCCTGGCACGCGGGTGATTCGGTATGGGCGGGGGATACCGACATCAATTCGCGTTCGATCGGCATCGAGATCGTCAATCCGGGTCACGAATTCGGCTATCCAGACTATCCGCTGCGCCAGGTCGCGGCGGTCATCTCCACCTGCAGATCGATTCTCACGCGGCGGGGGCCGATTAGTGCCGACCGCATACTTGCCCACTCCGATGTAGCGCCCTCCCGCAAGCAGGATCCCGGCGAGAAGTTTCCCTGGGGCCTTATGAATGAGTCTGGCGTCGGACACTGGGTCCGCGCCGCACCTCTCGATCTTGAAGGGACCAGCCTGAAGCCGGGCGACCGCGGCGAGTCGGTGACGCGGCTTCAGCGTACCCTACGCTCGTATGGCTATGGAATTGCCGACAACGGGAGCTATGACGACGCCACGCGAGACGTGGTTACGGCATTCCAGCGGCATTTTCGACAGGCGCGTGTCGATGGGATTGCCGATCCTTCCACCCTTCTAACTTTGCGCGCATTGATCGAGACACGACCCGCGCCGCTGGTTTGAGCGCAGTTTGTGCTTTTTGCAGGTTTCTTAAGCCTGCCTGCGAACACGTCTTGACGCCCTCGCCTATTATCCCCATTCCTATCGGGGTCAGTCGGCCGGACGGCCGCTCCGCGCCAATGCCGAAAGGCGGCCGGAGAGGAAAGTCCGGGCTCCACGGACAAGCGGTGCCGGATAACGTCCGGCGGGGATCAAACCCCAGGGAAAGTGCCACAGAGAACAGACCGCCTCGGCGCGTAGCGTTTAGCCGCGGCAAGGGTGAAACGGTGCGGTAAGAGCGCACCGCGCTTCCGGCAACGGAAGCGGCACGGCAAACCCCACCGGGAGCAAGACCGAATAGGAACGGCGCGGGAGCAATCCCGATCAGTCCGGATCAGCCGTTCGGGTAGGTTGCTTGATGTGCCGGGCAACCGGCGCACAAGAGGAATGGCCGTCACGTCCGCGGCTCGCGCCGCAGGCCATACAGAACCCGGCTTACAGGCCGGCTGATACGTCGTAAGGGGGGCTCGGCGGCGAAACCGCCGGGCCCCCGCCATTTTGAAAGCGTCGCCAGCTATTGTGCCTGCACGCCCGCTCTCTTGATGATCGGCACCCATTTTTCGATCTCGGACTTGAGATGGGCGCGAAGGACTTCCGGCCGCGCGCGCTCCGGCGCCACCGTCTCGGCGCCTGAGCGCGCCAGCCGATCCTTGACTTCCGGATCCTGCAGGGCCTTCTGCAACGCCGCCGAAAGCTTGAGGGTCACGGCCGCCGGTGTCCCCTTCGGCGCGTACATCGCATACCAAACCACCATCTCGAAGTTCGGAAGTCCGGATTCAGACGCGGTCGGCAAATCCGGCGCCACCGTCAGTCGCTCCGGCGTGGTGGCGGCATAGGCCCTGATCAAGCCGGTGTTTGCCGGCTGCAAAACGTTGAGCGTTTGATCGCACATGAAATCTAGGTGGCCGCCGAGCAAATCGTTGAGCGCAGGGGCGGTTCCCTTGTAGGGCGCGCCGTTCACCGTGATGTCGACGGCGTGAAAGAAAAGCAGACTGCAAAGATGAGATGCCGAGCCGACGCCGGCAAATCCGTAAATCACCTTCTCTTTGTTGGCTTTCAGATAAGCGATGAATTCCTTGAAACTGTTTGCGGGAAAATCTTTGCGAGCGACAAACGCCATCGGCGATTCCGCCACCAGGCCGATCGGTTCGAAATCACTCACCGGGTCGTAGCGCAGTTGCGGATAGAACGCGACATTTGCGGCATGGCTGACATGCATCAGCAACAGCGAATATCCATCCGGCGGAGAACCCGCAAGTTTGGCGGTGCCGATCGTCCCGCCCGCACCGACCGCGTTCTCAACGACGAATTGCTGATTAAGAACCTTGCCCATGCCCTGTGCGAGTATGCGCGCAATGACATCGGCGGGACCGCCGGCGGCGAACGGCACCACCAGTGTCACCGGCTTTGATGGAAATTCCTGTGCCGCGGCGCCGCCAACAAATGCCCAGCCCAGCCATAACGTAATCAATATCCGATACATCAACTTCCCTCTCACTTTCCTTCGCAGTGTTTTGAGTATTCGAAGGCGGGCATTTAGACGGCGGCTAAATGGCCAGTCCAGAAAAAGCAGCCAACAGCGCGTGCAAGCATGCTTCACGCGTCAACTAGTCGGTGAATTTGGCTCTGAGCGACAACGTCGACGTGGAAATGGGAGTCAATTTCCCGAACGTGGCGATGCCGATTTCATTTTTTCGAGTCGCGTGTCGACGCCAGCCGTGTCGCGATGGCTGCGCAAGCGGCAAGTGAACGGTGGGGAGCTCTGACTATTTCCTGTACGCGGCTAGCATCGCTTCCCCGTCGGCGCCGGCGGAAGCTGCCCATTCCTTCGCTATTGCTCCACCGACCTTTGCCAGGCCGGATTCGAGCTGCGGGCTCGGCGGAAGCACAATGATCCCCGCATCTTTGAGCGCTTTGGTTTTTATTGTCATCTCGTCGATCGATAATTTCCAGCCACGCTCCTCAGCCGCCCTTGCTGCCTCGGTCAGCGCTTGCTTTTCAACTGCAGCGAGCCGATCGAACGCGGCCCTATTTACAAACACCATGTTGCGCGGAAGCCAGGCCTGAGTATCGATATAGTGGGTCAGATACTCCTCGGCTTTCGACTGAACCCCGCTCGAAGCCGAAGTAATCATGACGTCCACCCGGCCGGACGCGAACGCTGCCGGAAGATCGGGGACTTCGATTTGCGTCGGTTGCGCTGACACAAGTTCGGCGATCTGCTTGGTCAGCACATTGTAGGTGCGGAATTTCAGACCTTTGAGATCATCGATCGACTTGATCTCACGCTTGGCATAGATGCCTTGCGGCGGCCAAGGAACTGAAAACAGTAGAACCAAACCTTCTTTGGCAAGCTGCTTTTCGAGATAGGGCTTTTGCGCCTCATAAAGCTTGCGAGCGCTGTCATAGCCGGTGGCAAGAAAAGGAATCGAATCGACGCCGTACACGGGGGCCTCGTCGGCGGCGAGCGAAATCAGAGTTTCGCCCGCCGGCACCTTGTCTTCACTCACTGCCCGCTTGATTTCGGTGTGCTTGATCATCGCACCGCCCGGATGAACAGCGATCTTGAGCGATCCGCCGGTCGCCTTGTCTACGTCGGCAGCAAATTGCGCAATGTTTTTGGTGTGGAAAGCGCTTGCCGCATAGTTTGTCGCCAAATCCCACTGGGTCTGTGCGGACGCAGCGCTCAGAAGACCAATGAGGGTGCAGGTCAGCGCCAGGACCTTGATAGCCCTATCCATCGCGGCCTCCTCGCCCCGGCCTACTTTTTGTAAGCGGCGATAACCGCTTCCCCGTCGGCCCCCGCCTTTTTCAACCAATCGGCAGTGAGCTGGTCGCCGACTTTTTTCAAACCCGATTTCAGCACGTCGCCCGGCGGCTGCACCTTCATGCTATGCGACTTGAGTTGATCGAGGTACCAGCCAGCCTTTTCCTGCCACATCTTCCAACCCCGCGTTTCCGCTGTGGCCGCGGCTTTGAGCAGCGCCTCCTGCGTCGGCTTGTCGAGCGCATCGAAGGCCGCCTTGTTCACGAAAGTCACGTTCTTCGGAATCCATGCCTGCGTGTCGTAGAAATGTGTCATCGACTCCCAGGCCTTGCTGTCGTATCCGGTCGCTGCCGAGGTGACGAAGGAATTCACAACACCGGTAGCCAAAGCTTGCGGCAGCTCGGCGGCCTGCACGGTTACGACCTGCGCCCCGACCAATTCACCGATGCGCGCAGTGCCGACATTGTAGGCGCGCCATTTCAGCCCCTTCATGTCGTCAACCGAATTGAGGTCCTTCTTGGCATAGATGCCTTGGGGCGCCCACGGAACCGCAAACAATAACATCAGCCCCTGCGAGGCGAGTTTTTTCTCAATCGCGGACTTCGAAGCTTGCCAGAGTTTCATCGACTCCGGATAGCTGGTCGCAAGGAAAGGAATGACGTCGATGCCGTAGATGGGGTCTTCATTCTCGTGCAGCGAAAGCAGGACTTCGCCGATCTGCGCTTGCCCCGTCTGCACTGCTCGCTTGATCTCCGGCGCCTTGAACAGCGAAGCGCCGGCGTGGACGGTGATTTGCAGCTTGTTGTCCGTTGCAGCAGCCACGTCCTTGGCGAAGAGCGCGAGATTTTCGCTGTGCGGATTATCGGGTGGATAGGCAGCCGGCAAATTCCATTTGGTTTGGGCGCAAACCGGTTGTGCCGCCATCAAAATGGCGGTGGCAGCGGCAAGAACGAAAGCTCGAAGTAAGACCATTGGACCCCTCCGTCACTAACTACCCAGGGAAAGCCAAACGCGGTAGCACCATCACGATATCAGGAAATACCGTGATAATCGCCACCGCCACGACAAGCAGGAAGAAGAATGGCAGCGACGCACGCGCCACCGTGTTGGAATCTTTCCCGCTCATTGTTTGGAGCACGAACAGATTGAAACCCACAGGTGGCGATACTTCCGCCATTTCTACCACGAGCACGACAAAAATCCCGAACCAAACAAGGTCAAAGCCGGCCTGTTTGATCATTGGAACCACGATCGCAGTGGTCAGTACGATCATCGAAATGCCGTCAAGCGCCGTACCGAGCACGATGTACATCGCCGTGAGCGCCGCAATCAGCGCGTAAGGGCTGAGATGGAAGCTGTCGACCCAGTTTGCGAGCGCCGCTGGAATTCCGGTATAGGCCATTGAGGTCGACATGTAGGAGGCGCCGGCGAGGATCAGCATGATCATGCAGTTGACCCGGACCGTGCCCATGACGCTGGCCCAGAACGATTCCCAGGTCAGCGCATTGTGCCACCATGCAATTAATAGCGATCCCATCACGCCCCAAGCTGCGCATTCGGTCGCGGTCGCCCAGCCAAGCATCAACGAAAGGAAGACGAGAAGGATGAGCAAAGTAAGCGGAATAAGTTGTCTGGATTCGTGCAACTTTTCGCGGAACGTCATCGTCGGTTCCGGCGGCGGCGTCTTCTCAGGATGCAAGAGCGACCATCCGGCGATGTAACCGGAGTAAAGCGCCATCACCAGAAAACCTGGCAGGAACCCGGCAAGAAAAATCTGGATGATCGAAACATTGGCCGCGACCGCATAGACGACCATGGTGATCGACGGCGGAATCAGTATGCCCAGTGTGCCTGCGCCGGCGAGCGATCCGAGCGAGACCATTTCGTCGTAGCCGCGCTTCTTCAGTTCGGGCAAAGCGATCTTGGCGACCGTCGCGCAGGTTGCCGCCGATGAACCCGACACTGAGCCGAAAATGCCGCAGGCCAGCACGTTCACATGCATGAGCCGGCCGGGGATTCGGTTGAGCCACGGCGCCAGTCCGCGAAACATCTCCTCAGACAATTTGGTGCGGAACAGGATTTCCCCCATCCAAATGAAAAGGGGCAAAGCCGCCAATGTCCACGAATTGCTGTTGCCCCAGATCGTGGTCGCGAGAACCGGGCCAGATGGAATGTTGCCGCCGATGAATTGCATGCCGACATAGCCTGTCGCCATCAAAGCCATGGCGATCCAAACGCCACCGGCGAGCAAGACGGTCAGAAAGACAAGGAGCAATGCCGAGATGCCAACCAATTCGGCCATGTCAGACACCGCTCTGAATGGCTTGTTCGACGACCTCTTCTGCCGTTTGCGGCTTCGGCTTTTCGTAGCGCGGCGGGTTGCCACGCACGACATGGATGAACTCGTCGATAAAAGCGATCAGCAGGATGAACAACCCGCCGCTGTATCCAAGCTGTGGAATCCATAGGGGCACCGGCAATACGCCTTGCGCCATGTCATGGAAGCGCCAGGAGTCGAATGTCAGCAAAGCGGCGTAGTACGTAAAGAAAGCCACGAAGAACCCGCCAATCAGCAAAGCGGCGATTTCGACAAAATGCCGTGCGCGACCTTCCAGGCGATCGATCAGAAGCCCGACGCGGATCATTTCGCCATGGCGGAAGGTGTGGGCAAGCCCCAGAAATGACGTCGCCACCATGCACCACGACACAAGATCGTCACCGGCAGGAATATTGAAACCGGCGGGCCGGCCGGCCGAAAGCAACATCATCAGTACGAAGATGGCTAGCAAAAAGCCGCCTGCGGCATAGCCGGCGAAGAGATATAGCCTGTCAAGTGAAGCACGGATCATGCGCATCCCCTCTGTGCGCATGATGACGTTGGCCCTGGCCCGCAGGCAACAGATTTTGGAGCGGACAAAGGCGTCAGATCGGATCGACGCCCTTGGCCCTGAGCGTTGCTGCCGCGGCGGGCGCGGTCATAAAGCGGATGAGAGCCTTGCCCGCTTCCGGTTCCTTCGCAGACGTCGCCAGACCGGCGGCAAAGCCGATGTTGGTTTGCAGTTCTTCCGGGATCGGGCCGACGCGATCGACGCCGGAAACGTCGGAAATGCGGGTTGCCACGACCACGACCATATCGGCTTCGCCTCGCGCAACCACTTCGACCGTATCCTCCGCTTCCATCGGCCTGAGCTTGCTCTGCATCTCCGCCTTGATGCCCAGGCGATCGAGGAGGCCTACGAAATATATGCCGCTGGCGCCTTTGCCAGGGTACGCAACTGCCTTGGCTGCGAGCAGCGCGCGCTTGAAGGAATCGACAGTTGCGATATCCGGCTTCGGCGCGCCCGCGCGTACTGCCACACCGAGGCCGGAACGTCCGATATCGGCGCGTGGACCAAGCACCGCGCCATCCTTGATGAGCGCATCGATGATTGGTGGATTGCCAATGACGACATCGAAGCGCTCACCGGCCTCGATCTTTTCCTTGACGTCCACATTCACCCCGAAGCGCAGGTCAATCGTGTTGCCTGTAGCCTTTTCGAACTGCGTGCACAGCTCACGCACCGCGGCTCTGGCACCGTTCCCGCTCAGGACTCTGATTTCCGCCGCCTGCGCGATGGAGCCAAAAGCCAGCAGGCCGGCCACCAATGCAATAATCATTCTCATCGTTTCACCAGTTTTTTCTTCGCCGAGAGCCTAGCAGGCTTGTTTTGTCCCCGACAGGCCGGACATAGTGCTGGTTTCGTCCTGTCCAGTGCCATGCCAAGACAAACGTCTCAACGCCTCTGGGATTTCTGGATCGATCGCGGCGGTACCTTTACGGACGTCGTCGGACGACGACCCGACGGCACGCTGGTCGCGCACAAGTTGCTGTCCGAGAATCCGGAGGCCTATTCCGACGCTGCCGTACAAGGCATTCGCGATCTGCTTGGGCTGAAAGCCGGTCAGGCTATACCGCCGGGGCGCGTTGGTGCCGTGAAGATGGGCACCACCGTAGCGACCAACGCGCTCCTCGAGCGAAAGGGCGAACGCACGCTCCTACTTGTCACGAAGGGATTTCGTGATTCGCTCAAGATCGGATACCAGGCACGTCCGAAGATCTTCGCCCGTCACATCATCAAGCCCGACATGCTCTATGAGCGCGTCGCCGAAGTGGACGAACGCGTGCTTGCGGACGGCACTGTGGAGCAGGAACCAAACCTTGCGGCCGTGCGCGCGGACCTCGAACGCGCGAGAGCAGACGGCATCAAAGCGGTTGCAGTTGTGTTCATGCACGCTTACCGCTTCCCGGAGCATGAGAAGCGTGTCGCTGCGCTCGCGCGCGAGATGGACTTCGCACAGGTCTCCGTAAGTCATGAAGTCTCGCCGCTGATAAAGCTGGTCGGCCGTGGGGACACCACGGTAGTGGATGCCTATCTGTCACCGATCCTTCGCCGATATGTGGCGCAGGTCGACAGCGATCTCGACGCAAAACGCTCTGCGGCGCGGCTGATGTTCATGATGTCATCCGGCGGGCTGACTGCCGCTGATTTATTCCAGGGCAAGGATGCGATTCTTTCCGGCCCTGCCGGCGGCGTGGTCGGAATGGCGGAAACCGGACGGCAGGCGGGTCTGGAGCGCCTCATCGGCTTCGACATGGGCGGCACATCAACCGATGTGTCTCATTTCGAGGGCGAATACGAACGCGCGTTCGAAACCGAAGTTGCCGGTGTGCGCATGCGCGCGCCGATGATGCTCATTCACACAGTCGCGGCAGGGGGCGGTTCGATCCTGCATTTCGATGGCGCGCGTTTCCGCGTCGGTCCCGACTCTGCCGGCGCCAACCCCGGCCCGAAATGCTACCGGCGCGACGGGCCTCTCGCCGTCACCGACGCCAATGTGATGGTCGGCAAGCTCATCCCGGATTTCTTCCCAAAGATCTTTGGGCCGTCGCAAAATCTTCCGCTCGATGCGCATGCAGTACGCAATGCCTTCACGGACCTGGCGCAGCAAGTGGGCGGCCGCACGGCCGAAGAAGTCGCCGACGGGTTCATCAAGATCGCCGTCGAGAATATGGCGAATGCAATCAAGAAGATTTCGGTGCAGCGCGGCTATGACATTACAGGCTATGCACTTAATTGCTTCGGCGGTGCCGGCGGCCAGCATGCCTGCTTGGTCGCCGATGCGTTGGGAATGACCCGCGTGCTCATGCATCCCTTCTCGTCGCTGCTGTCCGCGTACGGCATGGGTCTCGCCGACATTCGAGCCACGCGCGAACAGGCAATTGAATTGCCGTTCGGAACAAAGGCGCAAAAGGCGATTGCCCGAATCGGGACGTCGCTCGGCAGAAAGGCAAAGTCGGAAGTCGCCGGCCAAGGTGCTCCTGCAAGCAAGATCAAGGTATTTGTGCGGGCGCACATACGTTACGCAGGGACTGATACGCCGCTCGTCGTGCCGGCCGGCGGCGCCGCCGCGATGAAGCGCGCGTTCGAAAATGCCCATAAGGCCCGCTTCGGTTTCATCGATCGCACAAAGCAATTGGTGGTCGAGGCCGTATCGGTTGAGGCGGTCGGGGGCGGCGCCAAGTTTACCGAAAAGGCCCTCAAGCGCTCGCGCCACACGTTGCCAAAGCCGACGCTCCGTACGCAATTCTTCTCCGCCGGAAGGTGGCACAAGGCAAACGTATACACTCGCAGCCAGCTAAAGCCTGGCTCGCGCGTTAAAGGCGCGGCCATCATCATCGAGCCCCATCAGACCATTGTAGTCGAGCCCGGCTGGCAGGCCGAATTGACGGCCAAAAATCATCTCCTGCTCACTCGCACCACGAAGCTCAAGCGGGCACATGCAATCGGTACCCATGCCGATCCCGTGATGCTGGAGGTGTTCAACAACCTTTTCATGTCGATCGCCGAACAAATGGGTGTCTCGCTGCAGAACACCGCCTATTCGGTGAACATCAAAGAGCGGCTCGATTTCTCCTGCGCGGTGTTCGCCCATGACGGCACGTTGGTCGCCAATGCACCGCACATGCCGGTACATCTCGGCTCGATGGACCGGGCGGTCGAAACCATCGTTCGCGAAAATATCGGCCGCATCCGTCCGGGCGATGTCTACGCCATCAATGCACCCTACAACGGCGGCACGCACCTCCCCGACATCACCGTTTGCACGCCGGTTTTTGACGACCGGAAGAAAACGATTTTGTTCTGGGTCGCTTCCCGCGGGCACCATGCGGATGTTGGGGGCATTTCGCCGGGATCGATGTCGCCGAATGCCACAACGATCGAGCAGGAGGGCGTCCTGTTCGACAACTTCAAGCTGGTTGACCGTGGCCGCTTCCGCGAAAAGGAACTGATGGCGGCACTGACCGGCGCCAAATACCCGGCGCGCAACCCCGTGCAGAATATCAACGACATCAAGGCGCAAATTGCCGCCAACGAAAAGGGCGTCGCCGAACTTCGCAAGATGGTTTCGCAATTCACACTCCCGGTCGTGAAAGCCTACATGCAGCACGTGCAGGACAACGCCGCCGAGAGCGTGCGGCGTGTGATCGATCGTCTGCACGACTCTGAATTCAGCTACGAAATGGACCAGGGCACCAAGATCAAGGTGAAGATCACGGTCGACAAAAAGCGGCGCGAGGCAACGGTCGATTTTACAGGCACGAGCGAGCAGCAGCCGACCAATTTCAATGCACCGGAGCCCGTTACGCGCGCAGCCGTACTGTACGTGTTCCGCGTCATGGTCGACGACGACATACCGATGAACGCCGGTTGTCTGCGACCGATCAATATCGTGATTCCAGGGCGTTCGATGCTATCACCGGAATTTCCTGCCGCGGTCGTTGCGGGCAACGTGGAAACGTCGCAGGCGGTGACCAACTGTCTCTTCGGCGCACTCGAAGCGCTCGCCGCCGCGCAAGGCACGATGAACAATCTCAATTTCGGAAATGCGCGCTACCAATATTATGAGACGATCTGCTCCGGCTCACCGGCAGGCCCCGGCTTCAACGGTACCGACGCGGTGCAAACGCACATGACGAACACGCGCCTGACCGACCCGGAAGTTCTTGAATTCCGGTATCCCGTGGTGCTTGAGGACTTCCACATCCGTCCCGGGTCGGGCGGCCGCGGCAAGTGGCATGCTGGCGATGGCATCCGACGCACCATCCGTTTCCTGGAAAGGATGGAATGCACCATTCTGTCAGGCCACCGGCGCGTAAGGCCATTTGGACTCGCCGGCGGTGAGGCCGGCCAGGCCGGCGAAAACTGGGTGCGGCGCAAGGATGGCCGAATGGAGCGTTTGCAAGGGTGCGACGCCACGGACATCGATAAAGACGAGGCTGTTGTCATTCAAACGCCCACGGCCGGTGGATACGGCGCGGATAAGAGTTAGCCGGCGCAGGTTGCGCCATTGCGCTTGATTTTACCGCCAATGATGCGAGTCTTTACGCATGCGCACGATCATAGGGGCAGCGTTGTTGTTCGGCGCGTTTTCGGCGCCGGCACAGGCACAGGTCTATCCGGTTCAGGGCCGATGGGGTCAGGGCGCAAGCTCTGAAAAAGGCGCGATCGACTGCACCGGCAAACGCGTGATCGAGTTTATTGGAAATCAGCGCACCGACAGCAATGGCGGCGTCCCCGCCTACCGCAGTCGATCGGTCTCGCCGGAGGGCTCGTCCAGTTTTCGCATCGTCGATGAATTCACCACCGGCCAGATCGGCGCCGGGCACACGTCTTACATTTTGCGCAAAATCGACAGCGACCACATCGAAATGGCGATGGAAGGCGGCGCCCTGAAGTTGCAGCGCTGCAAGTAAAGCTAGTTGCGTGCGATGATCTCGCGCTCGCCACGATAGACCGGCGTCGCGTCAGTAATCTTCCCAGATCCGCGCCGAAGGGGAATTGAGGGCCGGCGAGCCTTCAGCGCGCTGCGACGGCGCCGACGAGGACGCGGACGCGCCATCCGCAGTCCGGCCTTTTTCGCGAACGGGTCTGTCGAACTCGCACCTTCTTGCGCGAGCAAAAGCGGCACTCCGAGCAGCAGACCCCAGGCCTGCCATTCGGCCAGCGCCTCGTCTTGCTGCGATGTTACAAACAGGGGCAGCGTCAGCGCGGGATCGCTGTGCCTGAGCACCACTGCCAGCGCATCACCCGCTTCGCTCTCACCCGGCACCGGCAGCAATGCGACGCCGTCGAAGGCGGCCACGGGCATATTGAGCGCCATGCGCATGCCGTGCAGCGAGCGCCGCAGCACCACGCGCTCGCGATGGAGCTCCACATCGCGGAGCCGCCCGTCGGCAACGGCATCGCTTGCGGAAAACCGCACCGGCAAGCCAAAAGGGTCGAGCCGCAAGGCGCGGCCCGACCCGGCGCATCCGCCACTTCGCATCTGACGCCTCGAAACTCTCCCGCGCCCGACTTTTGTGCCGGGTCGCGTGGCAATCATGGCAGAAACGCGTCCGAATCCGCTTAATGTTCTGGGTTAACCGAAAGTAGCGGCGGGGCCTTCGCGATGAATGATTGACGCGCCGTTGCAAAGCATGATTGACGAGGTGTTGCCGCCGCTGCCCAAATTGTCTTCTTTGACGATTGAACGCATGACGATCGCACCCATTTGAAAGCCAACCAATGCTTGCTCCCGTCGCCTCACTGCTGGATCTCACCCCCCTCACCGACAGGGCGGAACGGCTGGTCAAAGCCGCACGCGCCGCCGGAGCGGACGCTGCCGATGCGATCGCTTTGCGCTCGATGTCATTAGGCGTTGAAGTGCGTGATGGCCGGGTAGAGGAATCCGAAAGTTCGGAAGGCGACGACATCGGCCTGCGCGTGCTGATCGGCCACCGTCAGGCAATGGTTTCCACCAATGACATCTCGGATGGAAACACGGCCACCTTGGCCGAACGAGCCGTCGCTATGGCGCGCGCAATCCCCGAAGACAAATTTGCCGGTCTCGCCGACAGCGGCCTGCTGGCGCGGGACTTTCCCAACCTCGATCTGCTTGATCCCGACCTGCCAACCGTTGCCACCCTTGAAGCGCAAGCGCGCACCGCCGAGGAAGCGGCTCTATCTGTCAAAGGGGTGAGCAAATCGGGTGGCGCTTCCGCCTCCGCCGGGATCGGCGGGATGGTGCTCGTGACCAGCCATGGGTTCCGAGGCACCTATATCGGGTCGAATCGCGGCCTTTCGGCCACGGCCATCGCGGGCGATGGCACCGCCATGGAACGCGATTACGACTATTCGTCTGTGCGGCACGCGGCCGATCTCGAACGCCCGAATAAAATTGGCCGCAGCGCCGGTGAACGTGCGGTCGCGCGTCTTAACCCCCGCAAGGTTTCGACTCGCAAAGTGCCGGTGGTGTTCGATCCGCGTGCGGCCGCTTCGCTCGTGTCGCATTTGGCCGGTGCGGTAAATGGCGCCTCGATTGCCCGCAAGACCAGCTTTCTTCGCGACAAGATGGGCGCGAGGTTGTTTGCCGATGGCATTAAAATTATCGACGATCCTCTGCGCAAACGCGGCCTGCGCTCTCATCCATTCGATGGCGAAGGTGTTGCCTGCAAAAGGCTCGCCCTGGTCGACGATGGCGTGCTTCGCTCGTGGCTGCTCGATAGCGCGACTGCGCGCGAACTTGGACTGGTCACCACTGGAAGCGCGCAGCGCGGAGGTTCGGCGGTGACCTCACCAGGGCCAAGTAATCTTCATCTTGAGGGTGGCCGTCTCAGTCCTGAATCGCTCATCTCAGATATTGCCGAGGGATTTTACGTCACCGATTTGATCGGTGTGGGGGCGAATATGGTGACGGGCGACTACAGTCGTGGCGCCTCGGGATTCTGGATCGAAAACGGCAAGTGCACCTATCCCGTCAGCGAGGTGACGATTGCCGGACATTTGCTTGACATGTTCCGCACACTCACGCCGGCCAATGATCTCGTGTTCCGCTATGCCACCAACGCCCCGACGGTGCGTGTGGAGGGTCTGACTATTGCCGGCCAATGATGCTCTCACATTGAGCGGGCCGCTCACAGCTGTGTTGCGCGAGGCCGGGGAACTGGCGCGCGCCACTGCGCGACGTCCATTCAAGCGATGGACCAAGGGTGCCGATGCCTCGCCGGTCACCGAGGGAGATATTGCGGTCAACGATTTCCTGCATGAACGGCTCTTGAAGCTGGTCAGCGCCGCTTGGCTGTCGGAGGAATCACAAGACCACGTTCGGGATCGCGCCTCGCCGCTCGTCTGGATCGTAGACCCAATCGACGGTACCCGGTCCTACATTTCTGGACGCGCTGACTGGACCATTTCGGTTGCTCTCGCCGAATATGGCCGGCCGCTGATCGCAACCGTTTATGCGCCGGTCACAGACGAGATTTTTGTCGCAGTGCTTGGCAAAGGTGCCACGCTTAATGGCGCAACCATCAGGGTAACGCCAGGTGAAACGCTTGTCGGAGCCAAGTTCGCCGGACCCAAGCGCTACCTCGACCGCCTTTCCGACATTTCGCCCCAGATCGTAGCTCAGCCCAAAATTCATTCCCTTGCGTTGCGAATTGCACGGGTTGCCCAGGGCGCGCTGGAGACGGCTATTGCTTCCGGCGGCAGTCACGATTGGGACCTTGCGGCGGCCGATCTTTTGGTGCACGAAGCCGGCGGCGCGCTCACCGACTTTGCCGGTCAACCGCTGAAGTACAATGAGCCGCAAGCCGCGCACGGCGCCCTGATTGCCGCCGGCCGGACCCGCCACAGCGTGTTAATCGAGCTTATACGCGACCGCGAAACCGAATTCGCCTAGGCTTGATTGGCCGCATCATCCACTCCGTCGCCGGGGCATTGACCAGGGATTGATCCATGTCCGCAGAACTGCCGACAACCAAAAAACAACTGTTACATCTCGTGTTCGGCGGAGAGCTTACCGAGCTCGGCGGCAACGAATTTAAGGATCTCGACAAGATCGATATCGTCGGTGTCTTCCCGAATTATGCCAGCGCCTATATCGCGTGGAAGGCCAAGGCACAGCAGACCGTCGACAATGCCCACATGCGCTACTTTATCGTCCATTTGCATCGCCTGCTCGATCCCGATGCCACGAGCCGCACGGTGCGCTAAATGATGCCGCGGTCGTTCAGGCATCGTATTGCCACCTCACCCGTCTTTCACGAGGCCGTCGGCATAGCGGCCGCCTCATATCTGCGGCTTGTCTGGCGCACGAGCCGGGTCACAGTCGAGCCTGAAGGCATTTATGAACAGGTGGAAATTCCGGCGATCATCGCCATGTGGCATGGCCAACATTTCATGGCGCCATTTATAAGGCGCGACGACCCAAGCCATCGCGCCAAGGTTCTGATCTCGCGGCACCGCGACGGCGAGATCAATGCGCGCGCCGCCGAACGGTTGAATATCGGCACCATCCGCGGCTCCGGTGCGCATAATGGCGGATTTCACCAGAAGGGCGGCGCTGTAGCCTTCACCGAGATGCTTGAAGCGCTCAAAGATGGTTACAATGTCGCAATGACCGCCGATGTTCCAAAGATTGCACGTGTTGCAGGGCTTGGTGTGGTAAAACGTGCGCAGCATTCCGGGCGGCCCATCTACGCGGTGGCGATGGCGTCCAGCCGCCGCATTGAGCTGGACAACTGGGATCGCACGGCGATCAACCTGCCATTTGGCCGAATAGGTGTAGCCGCGAGCGACGCGATCTTTGTAGCGCCCGACGCCGATCGCGAGATGCTGGAGGCCGCAAGACAACGGGTTGAAAGCGAACTAAACCGGGTAACGAAACGCGCTTACGAAATCGCCGACAAGACGGGGAGCAGCGAGCCTTGAGCGGCGGCAAATTGCCGACTGGTTTGCGGATCTATCGGCTGTTGTCAGCGGCTGCGGGTCCGTTCACTCCCATTCTTCTTTCAAGGCGTCTCAAGCGCGGCAAGGAACACCGTCAGCGTCTGCCGGAGCGCCGGGGCGAAAGCAGGATTGCGCGACCGGAAGGCCCCATGGTCTGGGTGCATGGCGCCAGCGTCGGGGAGCTTGCAAGTGTCCTGCCTTTGATCGATCGAATTCGGGCGCGCGGGCTGGGCGTGCTGGTTACAACCGGCACCGTCACTTCCGGCGGCCTTGCCGAGCAGCGCCTCCACCGTGGAGTGATCCACCAATTTGTTCCGCTCGACATTTGCCGGTTCGTGCGCCGCTTTCTAGATCATTGGAGGCCGGACCTTGCGCTGTTTGTGGAATCTGAACTTTGGCCGAACATGATGGTGGAGACGTCGACGCGCGGCATTCCGATGATTCTTGTCAATGCACGCCTGTCGGAACATTCATTCAAGCGTTGGCAACGTGCGCCAAATTCAATCGCCAGTCTGCTTCGTCGTCTTGATCTTTGCTTGGCAGGTACTGCGTCAGATGCCGCGCGTCTTGGCAAACTCGGCGCATCAAATGTCGTCACCACTGGCAATCTCAAGCTTGATACGCCCGCGCCACCGGCTGACCCCGCGGCGCTTGCGGTACTGCAGGATGCGATCGCCGGACGACCCGTAATTGCCGCCGCTTCTACGCATGCCGGCGAAGAAGACGTCATCCTCGAAGCGCACAGCCGCCTGTCCACAAATTTTCCCGGTCTGCTGACACTGGTCGCGCCGCGCCATCCGGACCGCGGCCCGAGTGTTGCCGAGATCGCAACTGCTGCGGGCCTGACTGCCACACTGCGCTCGCGCGCCGAATTGCCCAATCGCTCGACGCAGATTTATGTGGTGGACACGGTCGGAGAGCTCGGTCTGGTGTATCGGCTGGCATCCGCCGTGTTTATTGGCGGCTCGTTGATCAGACACGGCGGCCAAAACCCGGTTGAAGCGGCCAAACTCGGGTCCGCAATCCTGCATGGCCCGTACGTTTGGAATTTTGGCGAGATCTATTCAGCCCTCGACAACGCCCATGGCGCCGAGCCGATTGAAAACGCCGATCGCCTGACGGCACACCTTGCCGCCTGGCTGTCCGACCCCAACGCTTGTGCCCGTGTAACCGAAGCGGCCAATATTGTCGTCGAGAAGTTGGGCGGCGCCCTGGATCGCACACTGACGTCGCTCGATCCGTATCTGATGCAATTGCAATTGCGCCAACGTACTCACCATGCGTGAACCGGCATTTTGGTGGCGTAAGGGTTTCACTGCGAACATGCTCGCCCCTCTGGGCTCAATCTACGGCGCAATCGCCGCCAGACGCATGTCAATGAATGGAGCGCGGGTCGGGGTTCCCGTCATATGCGTAGGCAATTTCACGCTTGGCGGGGCGGGAAAGACGCCGACAGTGATGATGTTGGCACGGGCGCTCGCCGGCACCGGTGCGCGGCCATTTTGTCTCAGCCGCGGCTACGGCGGAAACATCGCGGGACCAAAATTGGTTGATGCACACAAGGACATAGCCGCCCAGGTTGGCGATGAGGCCATTATGATCGCGCATGTCGCGCCGGTTGTCGTTGCGCGTAATCGGGTTGCCGGTGCCACTTACGCTCGCGCGCAGGGCGCCGATCTGATCGTCATGGACGATGGATTGCAGAACCCTTCTTTGAGCAAGGACTTCAGCCTCGCCGTGGTTGATGCGCGACGTGGCATCGGCAACGGCCGTACATTTCCCGCCGGACCGTTAAGGGCCCCCCTGGACGCCCAACTTGAGCGAACCGACGGACTGCTGGTCGTGGGTGACGGAGCGAATGCCGAGGACGTCGCAGAACAATGCCGCGCACGCAGGCTTCCGGTTTTTCACGGCCGTCTCGTGCCAGATCCGGCTGCGGTGGCGTCCTTGAAGGGGCGTCACGTGTCAGCTTTCGCCGGCATAGGCGATCCCGAAAAGTTTTTCGCAACCGCCCTTGAGGCCGGCATCACTGTGACGCGACGCCGTGCATTTGGCGACCACCACCGGTATACGGCGGAAGAAGCGGCAGAACTTATCATGCAGGCCGAGCACAACGGCCTTGCACTCCTCACCACCGAAAAAGACCACGCGCGGATGAAAGGTGAACCCCTGCTCGAGGCACTTGCCTCGCGGGCGCACACTCTGGGGGTGACCATGCTGGTTGAAGAAGCCGAGGAACTGCGTCGGCTCGTGCTATCAAGACTTCGGCGCTAATCGCCCGTTCTTGCCAACGCATTCGAGCCACGACGGCGTTGCAGCACCGCCTCCGGGGTCGCATAGGCCTCCTGCAGATCAACGCTCCAGTACTTGAGCTCCTCAAGCGGAATCGGCACGCCTGACACCGCGCAGCGCACAAACGCACCCGGCCGCACCACACGGAAATCGCCATCGAGGTATTTTACCTCTGCCTCGCCATTCATCGGCGCGGAGCGGTCAGAGCGGTTAAGCAAGAGCGCCTCCAATTTCCGGGATTCCGTCCCCAAACATAATCGTTCAGCCGAGCGAGTGAAACCCTTGAAATGCCCTTATGAGCCGAACAGGTTGCCCTGCCCCGCCGGGCCTTCACCGTCGCCGCGCCCACGCGCCTTATTTTTTGCGGAGGGCAATGCGCGCTCACCATCAGCCGTTGCGCCTATGCGGCCATCAGCAAACTCAATATCGAGCCGCATCCCGGCACTGACTGCGGCCGACGAGCGCATCGGACGACCTTCCTCGTCGCGGATAAGTGCGAACCCGCGCGCCAGCACGCCTCGATAGGAATATGCCGTGAGCAATTGCCCAGCGCTTTGCAGTCGCTGGATGCGCCGGTCGTGAAAAATCCGAAAGGCACGTCGCGCCCGGCCGCTGAAGCTCGCGGTCTGCTCCTTGCAGCGGTCAATTCGGTGCGACAAAAGCCGTGGAGACAGGCGCGAGGCCACCCGTGTCAAGTGCGTGTGGTGGATCTGCGCATTGGCACGGAGTGCGCGCGGCAACCTGCCCGCGCAGGCGTCAAGCCGCTGGCGCGGGGTTGCCAGCAGATCATCGAGACCGGGCAGCGCGCGAGCGAGCAGACGAAGTTCTTTGCGATGCCGATCCATGTTGCGCCGCCAGCAGGCAAGCTTGCGAGCGCCAAGATTGGCGAGTGTAATCATTAGTTCGGCCCGAACCGGCACCGCCATCTCGGCGGCGGCAGTCGGCGTGGGCGCGCGCCGATCCGCAGCAAAATCGATCAACGTTACGTCGGTCTCATGCCCGACAGCAGAGATAAGCGGGATCAAGCTGGCTGCTGCTGCTCGCACGACAATTTCTTCATTGAACGACCACAGATCCTCGAGCGAGCCGCCGCCGCGCGCAACGATGATCAAATCGGGTCGCGGCAATGGACCACCGTCGGGCAATTCGTTCAGCCTGCGGATCGCATTGGCAACTTCGGTCGCCGAGGTTTCGCCCTGAACCCGTACCGGCCACACCAGCACGCGGCGCGGGAATCGATCTTCGAGTCGATGCAGAATATCGCGGATCACGGCACCGGTCGGCGACGTAACCACGGCGATCACTCGGGGCAAGAACGGCAGAAGCTGCTTGCGGGCCTCGTCGAACAGACCTTCCGCGGCAAGCTTTTTCTTGCGCTCCTCCAGAAGCTTCATCAGCGCACCGATGCCGGCGGGCTCCAAAGCGTCGATGACGATCTGATAACTTGAGCGTCCGGGATAAGTCGTCAGCCTGCCGGTTACGATGACTTCAAGTCCTTCCTCCGGCTTGACACGCATCCGGCCGTAGGTGGCTTTCCAGATAACGGCCTCGAGGCGGGCAGTTTCGTCCTTGAGGGCGAAATAGACGTGGCCGGACGAATGGGGACCCTTGAAGCCGGAAATCTCGCCTCGGACACGAACATAGCCGTATGTATTCTCGACCGTGCGCCTGAGCGCCGCCGAAAGCTCCGAGACGGTCCATTCCACAACGTTATCGAGCGCGGGCTCTGCCATACAGGTCGAATCTCTTGCGGGCGCAACGAGCCATGCTACACCAAACAGTCAATGTCCACTAAAGGCCGCCTGCGCGTCTCATGAATATCCTCATTATCGGTTCCGGCGGACGCGAGCACGCATTGGCCTGGAAGATTGCCGCCAGCCCACTTACCAACAACCTTTACTGCGCTCCAGGCAATGCAGGGATTTCGCAAGAGGCGGAATGCGTGGCGCTTGACCCTGCGGACCACAGCGCTGTGATCGCATTCGCAAAGGACAAAAAGATCGATCTGGTCGTTGTCGGACCCGAGGTGCCGTTGTGCGCCGGGATTGTCGATGATCT
>Ga0184625_10000108_pt1 | contig 23754 bp, 21 predicted proteins | sample PLM3_30_b1_FD_133151 | JGI IMG/M metagenome (GOLD analysis project Ga0184625, IMG submission 133151) | Groundwater sediment microbial communities from an aquifer in East River, Colorado, USA - PLM3_30_b1 | ecosystem: Environmental > Terrestrial > Soil > Riparian zone | place: USA: East River... | reverse complement strand
TAAGAAGGCAGAGATCATCCGGGTCTATCTGCCCCCTGACGCCAACCCGCTCCTCTCGGTCGCCGATCATTGCCTGCGCAGCCGCGACTACGTCAATGTCATCGTGGCCGGCAAGCAACCGCAGCCCACCTGGCTGGACATGGACGCAGCGGTCGCGCACTGCACCCGGGGGGTCGGCATCTGGGAGTGGGCGAGCAACGACGACGGCGATCCCGACGTCGTTCTCGCCTGCGCCGGTGACGTGCCCACCCTGGAGACGCTCGCCGCGGCCGATCTCCTCCGCCAACACCTGCCCGAGGTGAGGGTAAGGGTCGTCAACGTCGTGGACCTGATGCGGCTGCAGCCGTCCAGCGCACACCCGCACGGATTGTCCGACGCGGAGTTCGACGCCATCTTCACCACGGACCGTCCGATCGTATTCGCCTACCACGGCTATCCATGGCTGATCCACCGACTTACCTACCGGCGCACCAACCATGCGAACCTGCATGTACGCGGATACAAGGAAGAGGGCACCACCACGACGCCGTTCGACATGGTCGTCATGAACGACATGGACCGATTCCACCTGGTCATGGATGTCATCGACCAGGTGCCGGGCCTGGCCCGCCGGGCAGCCGTCGTCCGGCAGTCCATGGTGGACAAGCGAACCTCCCACCATCGTTACGTCCGTGAGCACGGTGAGGACATGCCCGAGATCCGCCAATGGGTCTGGGAGTCCTGATGTCAGGTGGCGAGGCGGTAGCCGCGCCTCATCACCGTCTGGACGAGCTCGACGCCCTCCAGGTCAGTGCCGCCCAGTGATCTGCGCAGCCGCGATACCGCCATCTCGATCGCGTGGTCGTCCACGGCCGACCAGGTCGGTACCAGGGCGCGTATCTCGGCCGCGGAGAGAACCCGTCCCGGCCGCAACGCCAGCGCCCGCAGGACCGCGATTGGTCCGGGCTGGATCGGCACCAACTGGCTCCCGATGACCACTCCTTGGCCGCGTACCTCTATCCGGTGCCCGCCAACGTCCAGCACCATGGCTCGCTGCGGCAGCTCCGCGACCAACAGGTCCACGAGGGAATCCATCGCGGCCTCGGCGGCGAGTAGCGGCGATAGACCCTTGGCTCGCAGCGGCGCCGCGGCGAGTGGTCCTAGACACGCGGCCGCAACGTCGGAGACGAGGGCGTTGAGAACCTCGCCGAGCGCCCCGTCGGCAGCTGCCTGCTGCAGTAGGTTATCCGTCGTGGCGGCACTCGTGAGAGCGACCGCGTCGACCTGGCGCCGGATCACCAGATCACCCAGGCGACGCAGGACGTCCATGTGATTGGGCGGGCGTGCCTGCGCCGTCGCGACCTCGACGACCTCGGCGCCGGCAGTACGCAGCGCCTGGCAAAGCTCGCGCTGAGCCTCCGAGTCGAGCTGAACCACGACGCGGCGGCCCGTCATCGGCTGAGCGATCAGATAGCGGAACAGATCCTCGGTGGTCGCCGCCGCAGTGGACCAGATTTGGCTCAGCCCCAGTTCGCGGAGTCCGTCGGCGGTCCGTGCGTCGCGGGCCAGGAGCCGAGCCTGCCCGAATCGGGCAACGATCGAATCGACGTGGCCAGAGCGACGCGCGACCTCGAGCCAGGCCCGTAGACCGAAGGCGGACGAGACAACAACCTCGTGCACCGGCTCCGCGACACAGGCGAGGTTGGCCTCGCGGATGGCCGCCACATCGGGCTGGGCCACCGACCGTACCGCCTGCACTCCGACGGTCCTGGCGCCCACGGCCTCTAGGAGTCTCGCCAGCTCGTGCCGGCGGCGGTCGGTCGCGACCGCTACGGTGTATCCCGCCAACGGCCCCAACGCTGCCGAACGCGGCGCGGCCGGGACCCGGCCAGACGCTCGCACGGCAACCACCGGCCTCCACCTTCCGCAAGAAAGACCACGCCGTTTGACTACGGCTACGAAGGCCCGCGGGGTCACCGCTCGCTCGACCGGGCCGTACCCGCGTCACACAGTTTCGCCTCGGGCACACGGAAAGTGACTCAATGGGATAGTTACGATTCGATGAAGTTGCGCTCACCGATGTCGCATCCCGGTTCTGGTCGGCCGTCATGATCGGCCGACTCCGTTGTCGCAGGCCAGAGCGCTGTGATCGCTCCTAGGGACGTCCGGGCTGGCGGCAATGGTGCCGGCCATCCAGTGTCGATCTTGTGAACAGTCCTTCGGTTGCGTCACGTAATCCACCCGACGCTGGCGCGACATCAAACGGACGGTAAAGACTCCGACCACTACACACAGCACCACGTAGAAATCGCCGGGAGAGCCGTGGCCAACGTTGCTTTTGATGAAGTGGGCAAGGTGTATGCGGATAGCACCCGCGCCGTCGACCGACTCACCCTGGATATAGCCGACGGCGAGTTTCTGGTTCTCGTCGGGCCGTCGGGCTGCGGCAAGACCACGGCCCTGCGTATGGCGGCCGGGCTCGAGGACATCAGTGAGGGCTCGATCCACATCGGGTCACGAGTGGTCAACAACGTGCCCGCTCGGGACCGCGACGTGGCCATGGTGTTCCAGAGCTACGCGCTCTACCCGCACCTGGACGTCTTCGACAACGTCGCGTTCGGGCTACGTCTGCGCAAGGTCCCGACCGCTGAGATCACCTCGCGGGTCAACGACGCCGCGAGCACTCTCGGCCTCACGGAGCATCTGCACCGCCGCCCCAAGGCGCTCTCCGGCGGCCAGCGGCAGCGAGTCGCCATGGGCCGGGCGATCGTCCGCGAACCATCGGTCTTCCTCATGGACGAGCCACTGTCCAATCTGGATGCAAAGTTACGGGTGCAGATGCGGGCAGAGATCGCGCGCAACAGCCGCCGGCTAGGGGTGACGACCATCTACGTCACCCACGACCAGACCGAGGCAATGACCCTCGGCCACCGGGTCGCGGTGATGAAGAAGGGCCTGCTGCAACAGGTCGCCGTCCCACAGGAGCTCTACGACCAACCGGCGAACATCTTCGTCGCGGGGTTCATCGGCTCGCCGTCGATGAACATGCTCAGGGCAATGCTCACGGTGGGTCCCGAAGGCCCGATCATGGTGCTCGGCGATCAGTGGTTGCGCCTTGACCGGGAGCTCCTCGCTTCCAGGCCCGGGCTCAAGGCGTATCAGGGACAAGCCGTGGCCGTCGGAATGAGGCCGGAGGACCTCTCCCAGGCGGGCCCGGACGCCGTTGCCGGCACCACCCTGCACGTGACCGCGGAGCTGACTGAGGCGCTCGGCTCAGATCTGTTGGTCCACTGTGGTATCAACATCGAGCCCGTGGTCACGGACGATACGAAGGAACTCGCCCGAGACGCCGGCGCCGGCGAGGACACGCCGACGGGCACTAGATTTCTGACCACCGTCGTGGGCCGGTTCAGCCCTCGATCGCGGGTCAGGGAGGGCGACCGCATCCAACTGGCGGTCGACACCAACCGGCTCCACCTGTTCGATCTGGAGACTGGTCGAGCGATCATCTGAGCGCCGGCCGCGACCGAGTCAACACCTCGACCGCAGCCGGCACAACCCGCTGCGGGCGTTAACCCGTCCAAGGCACCCCACTCCCAGCACTTCTCCCAAAGTCCCTTGAGGAGGGATTCATGGTACGAAAGGCACCGCTCGCCGCCATGCTCGCGGTGGCGGCCCTCGCTGCCGCAGCCGGCTGCGGCAGCAACCCTACGCCGGCGCCGTCGGCGGCCACCATCGACCTGACGGGTAAGACAGTCGAGGTCGCGGCCACCTGGTCCGGCACGGAGCAGGAGAACTTCCAGGCCGTCCTGGACGAGTTCGCGAAGCTGACTAAGGCCACGGTGAAGTACACCTCCGGCGGCAACGACCTTCCAGTCCTGCTCAACAGCCGGCTTGCCGGCGGTGCCCCGCCGGACGTGGCGTTCATCCCGCAACCCGGGGTGGTGGCCGAGTTCGCCAAGCGCGGCGCGCTCAAGCCACTCACCGGCGACGCCGCCGCCGCAGTGTCCGCCAACTTCTCCGATGCCTGGAAGGGCCTCGGCACGATCGACGGCAAGCTCTACGGCGTCTACTTCAAGGTCGCCAACAAGTCGGTGATCTGGTACCGCACCGACAAGTTCGGCGAAGCCGGCGTTCAGCCGCCAAAGACCTGGGACGAGTTCAAGACCGTGTCCAAGACCCTCTCCGAGGCCGGCATTACGCCGATCGTGGCAGCCGGCGGCGACGGCTGGGTGCTCACCGACTGGTTCGAGAATGTCTACCTACGGCTGGGCGGCCCGGACAACTACGACAAGCTCGCCAAGCACGAGCTGCCGTGGACCGACCCGACCGTGGTCAAGGCGCTCGAGGTGCTCGCCGACTACTGGCGGACGCCGAAACACGTCCAGGGAGGACCGACTGGGGCCGTCCAGGTCACCTTCACCCAATCCATAGCGGACGTTTTCGGCGAGAAGCCGAAATCCGCGATGCTCTTCGAGGGTGACTTCGTCGCTTCCGAGATCAACAAGCTGGCGAAGGTGAAGGTCGGCGAGGGCGCCAAGTTCTTCGACTGGCCGTCCGTCGAAGGCTCGAAGCCGGCTGTGGTGACCGCGGGCGACCAAGCGGTCGCCTTCAAGGACACGCCAGAGGCGATGGCGCTCATGGCCTTCCTCGCCTCGCCCGAGGCGGCGAAGATCATGGCCGCCAAGGGCGGGTTCATGTCCGCCAACAAGAACCTCGATCCGGCGGCGTACCCGGACCCGACCACTCGACAGCTGGCGAGTTCGGTCGTCTCCGCCGAACTGTTGCGGTTCGACCTGTCCGACCTGACGCCACAGGCGTTCGGCGGAGGTACCAGCGCCCACATGTGGGTCCTGCTGCAAGAGTTCCTGAGCAAGCCGATCACACCGGCGGCGCTGGCCCAGCTGCTGGAGGACGCCGCTAAGAAGGATTTCGGGAGTAACTGATGACACGCGCGTCCGAGCCGGTCGGTGGTGATCGTGCCAAGGTCCTGGCCAACGGCCGGTCGGGCGCACCCGCTCACCGGCGCCAGGGTGACCCTGGCGCCGGTGGCCGGCGTCGCGGCGGCAGCCGGCTGGGTGAGCGCCGTGTATTGGCTCTGCTCTTCCTGGGGCCCGCCGCGCTGATGCTGGCGGTACTTGTGTGCTACCCGATCATGTACACGATCTGGCTGAGCCTGCACGGCGGCGACGGCGCCACGTTCGTCGGTGCCGACAACTACGTCAAGATGTTCACGGCCGCGGAAACTCGCCGGGCCATCATCAACAACCTCGTCTGGGTAGTGGTCACTCCCTCCGTGGTCACCACCCTTGGCCTCATCTTCGCGGTGCTGACCGAGAAGGTCCGCCGAGCGACGGCGTTCAAGCTGATCCTGTTCATGCCGATGGCGATCTCCTTCCTCGCCGCCGGCGTCACGTTTCGGTTGGTGTACGACGAGAATCCGGAGCGTGGCGCGCTCAACGCAGTGATCGTCGCGGTACACGACACGTTCGCGCCGCCATCGCCGTACTACGGGGCGAATCCGCGCGACGGCGGCCCGCTCGCCGCAGTCGACGGTGGCTATCAGACCACAACGCCGGTCGACTCTGGCGACGCGGTTGCGCTGCCTGTGGTCGGCCTGCCGCAGGATCGGATTCCCGCCGATGCGGCGACCGCCGCGCTGCCGCCGGCCGGGCCCGGCCTGCGCGGCGTAATCTGGCTCGACTTCACCCGGGGCGGCGGGGGCAAGGCCGGGGTGATCGACGCGACGGAGAAGGGCCTGCCCGAGATGACGGTCGAGGCCGTCGCTGATGGGACGGTCATCGCAACCACGCGCACGGACGCGGCCGGGGGGTTCGCCTTCCCGGAGTTGACCGGTGATGGCTACACCATCCGACTGGCTGCTGAGAACTTCACCGAGCCGTTCAACGGACTTACCTGGCTCGGCCCGGGCCTCGTGACGCCGGCTGTCATCGGCGCGTACATCTGGATCTGGGCTGGGTTCGCGATGGTCCTGATCTCCGCCGGTCTTGCCGCGCTCCCGCGGGAAGCATTGGAGGCGGCTCGGGTCGACGGGGCAACAGAGTGGCAGGTCTTCCGGCGGGTCACCGTCCCACTGGTACGGCCGGTGCTCATCGTTGTGCTGGTCACGCTGACTATCAACGTACTCAAAGTATTTGATCTTATCTATGTTCTCCCGCCCGAGTCGTCACAGGACGAGGCGAACGTGGTCGCGCTGGAGATGTATCGGGTCTCCTTCGGCGGGGGCCTCGACTACGGGCTCGGTAGCGCGCTCGCCGTGCTGCTGTTTGTGCTGGTGCTGCCGGCGATGTTGTTCAACATCCGGCGGCTGAGGAGGGATCAGGGATGAGCGTCGTTACGACGGCTCGGGTACCCGAGCTGGAGCCGGCGGGCACCGCGGTGTCCGGAGCCCCACACCGGGGCCTGGTGGCCCGGCTGGTGACCCGGTTTGGCGGAGCGGCCGTACGGGTTCTGGTCGTGCTCGTTTCGCTCTTGTGGGTCTTCCCCACCCTGGGCCTGGCGGTTGCCAGCCTTCGCAGCACCGCGGACAACAGTGCGACAGGATGGTGGAATGCCTTCACCGCGCCCAGCCAGCTCACGCTGAACAACTACGCGCAGCTGATGCAGAACGACCGCATCGTTGGTTCGCTGTGGAACACCGTGCTGATCACCGTACCGTCGACTCTGTTGGTAGTGGCGTTGGGTTCACTGGCCGGGTACGCCCTGGCTTGGATCGACTTCCCCGGCCGTGATCTGCTCTTCGTCGTCGTCGTGGCGCTGATCGTAGTGCCGATCCAGGTGGCGATCATTCCCGACGCGACAATCTTCAAGCACGTCGGCATCTACGGGCAGATTCCGGCCGTGATCGCCTTCCATGTTGCCTTCGGTCTGCCGTTCGCCATCTTCCTGCTGCGAAACTTCTTCATCGGCATCCCTCGCGACCTTCTCGAGGCGGCGCGGATGGACGGTGCCACGGAGTTCAGCATCTTCCGCAAGGTCGTGCTGCCGATCGGGTGGCCGGCCATCGCGTCGCTGGCCATCTTCCAGTTCCTGTGGGTCTGGAACGACCTACTGGTGGCGCTGGTCTTCGGCTTCGACAACCCGCCGATCACCTACGCGCTCAAGGAACAGATGCGAGCCTTCTCCTCCAACATTGACGTGATCGGTCCCGGCTCGTTCCTGTCGATGCTGGTGCCGCTGGTCGTGTTCTTCGCATTCCAGCGGTACTTCGTCCAGGGTGTCCTGGCGGGATCGGTCAAGTAAATACTGTTCTGCCCCAGTTTCTCGCAGCGATTCCAGGTCACGGAACCTTCCGGGATCGGAATACGTAGAGAAGGTCGCCGCGCTCGCGTTCGTTGTCGCAGCGCCGAGGCTAAGGGGGCCTTCGTGACAGTGGATCAAGCCGGGTTGGACGTCGGAGCGACCGCCTGGTTGCTCGTCTCCGCAGCGCTTGTGCTTTTGATGACGCCCGGCGTCGCCTTCTTCTATGGGGGCATGGTTCGGGCGGCCAACGTTCTCGGCACGATCATGCAGAGCTTTATGGTCATCGGAATCGTCAGCGTCCTGTGGGTCGCCGTCGGCTTCTCGCTGGCCTTCGGGCCGGGTAACCCCTACATCGGCGGGTTGGATATGGCCGGGCTGCCCGATCTGAGCGCGACCGTGCCAGGCGTCGCCCTCGGGGGCGTTCCCCTGCTCGCCTTCGTGGTGTTCCAGATGATGTTCGCCGTGATCACCCCGGCGTTGATCACCGGCGCCGCCGCCGAACGGTGGCGGTTCGGCGCCTCCGTGTTCTTCGTCGCGGCGTGGTCATTACTGGTCTACGCGCCGATCGCCCACTGGCTGTTCTCCCCAACCGGATGGGCCGCGAAGCTCGGCGCGCTGGACTTCGCCGGCGGCGCCGTCGTCCACGCGAGCGCCGGAGCGGCGGCGTTGGCACTCGCGGCTCGCTTGGGACGCCGCGCCGGATGGGGTGATCCGCAGATGCGACCGCACAACCTGCCCCTCATGCTGATCGGTACGGCGCTGTTGTGGTTCGGCTGGTTTGGGTTCAACGGCGGCTCAGCACTCACGGCGAATGGAGTGGCCGCCGTCGCGGTTGTCAACACGCAGGTGGCCGCGGCGGCCGCCCTGATGTCGTGGGCGTTCGCCGAACGGGTCCGCTTCGGCAAGCCCACTACGCTCGGCGCGGCGTCAGGGGCCGTAGCCGGCCTGGTCGCCATCACCCCTGCCGCCGGGTATGTCACTCCCCTCGGCGCCATAGCGATCGGCGCGATCGCCGGGGTCTTCTGCCACCTGGCCGTGGGCCTCAAGGCCGTTTTCAGGGTCGACGACTCGCTGGACGTCACCGCGGTGCACCTTGGTGGTGGCCTTATTGGTTGTCTCTGCGTTGGTCTGTTCGCGAGCCGCGATGCTAACCCGGACGGCGCGGACGGGCTCTTCTATGGCGGTGGCTACCGCCAGCTCGGCGTGCAGGCATTGGCGGTGTGTGTCGTCATCGCCTACTCAACGCTGATGACGCTACTCATCGCGAGCATCGCCAACCGGATACTGGGAAACCGGGTGACTCCGCGTGAGGAGGCGATCGGCCTCGACCTTTCGCAGCACGGCGAGTCGGCGTACACGTTCACGCCCACGGCCGCACCGATAGCCGCACGTGGCGTCGAGCGTGTCCCAGGGCATGCCGTGTCACCGCCGGCCGACCGTGCGCGGGCACAGGGTCGGTGACGAGATGACCTCCAGATCGAGTGAGTCTCGCTTCCGCCGCGGCATTCGGATCCTCGTGGCCGTCGCGCTGTTGTTGGCCGTGGGTGGGCTCTACGGCGCAATGGTGGGGCAACTGAAATCGGCAACCGACGAGGACGAAAACTTCGTCGCCCTAGAGCGCCACGGCGTCGCCTACCTGCGGCCGCTGACTCGCCTCGTGGGGGAACTGACGGCGGCGCAGTCCGCCGCGGTACGCGGCGCGGCCGTCGACACCGTCGCACTGAACGCCGCAGTCGCGGCGGTGTCCGACGTCGACCGCACGGACGGTCCGGTGCTGCGGACCGAGCAACGATGGACCGATCTGCGCGCCGCCATCGACAAGGTCGGGGCGCAGCGCTCGACGGGACTGGCCGCGTTGGACGTGTACGCCGACGTGGTGGCCCTCGCGGCCGACCTGGCCCGGAAGATCGGCGACACGTCAAAACTGATCCTCGACCCCCAGCTGGACAGCTACTACCTCATGGACGCCGCGATGCTCCAGCTGCCGACCGTATTGACCGCCGCCGGACTCGCCGCCGACCTCGCCTACGTGACAGCCGACCGTGGCGAGGATGACAAACTCTCAGAGGGTGCCTTCATCGACGTGGCCGTGGCGCGCCAACAGGTCGCGACCGCCACGGAAGCCACCAGCACGGGCATCCGCAAGGCCCTCGACGCGACGCGACGCGGCGCCGTCGGCGCCAATCTGACCGAGCCGCTGGATGCCTTCCGGGCCGCGGTGGACCAGCTCGTTCCCCCGGCCGCGCTACGGCAAGCGACTCCGACCGGGAATTCCTCGGCCATCTGGGCCGCCGCGCAGAAGATCCGGGCGGCGGCCGTTCCGCTGGCCGCCGCGGTGCTGACCGAACTGGACGCACTCCTGGCGATCCGCCAGGACGACCTTGCCTCGCAACGCATCTACGCCCTCGGCGCGGCGGGTGCCGGAGTTGTGCTCGCCGTGGTCCTCCTGTGGTGGTCGGTACCGGCTCGTGGTCGTGCCCGCAGTGACGAGCTCGCCGCCGTTACTGCCGGCCACGAGGGTGGCGCCGCGGGCGACGTGGCCTCGCTCTCGGTGCAGCTGCCCGTAGTTGACGCGCGCGATCTGCTGGCCCTCGAGGAGCTCGTGCACGTGGGCCGTGGCGTACGTGCACAGCCGAAGGAGAAGCCCGACGATGCTCGCTAGGCTCCGCATCACACAGCGTCTCAGCCTGCTGTTGATGCTGCCACTGGCGGCCGTGCTGCTCACCAGTGTGCCGTTCACCGTAGAGCGGGTCGACGACGCACGGGCGGCGGCGGCGATCGTGGACAGCGCCGACAACGCTCGGTCTGTCGGCGCCGTGGTCCAAGAGCTGCAGCAGGAGCGCCTGCTCGCGTTGGGGTACCTCGCCTCAACCCGACTGCACCGCAGCACGCTGGTCGCCCAGATGGAGTCTTCGAGGGATCTCGGCGCGGAGGCACGCGCCACGCTCCGTCAGTCGGTACCGCCCGAAGTGATCGCGGCCCTGACCGGGCTGGCCACCCTCGACGCGTTACGCCAGTCGGTACTGCGGCGCGCCGTGTCCGCGACCGATGTCCACCGGGCCTACCACGACGCCGTGCTGAGCTTGCTGAACGCGCTTCGGCTGGCCGATCAGCCCAAGGCCGACGCGGTCGGTCTGCGCCAGATGGCCTCGCTCGACGCACTGCTGCGGACCAACGAGGAGGCGAACCAGATCGGCGCGGCACTCGTCGTCGCCGCCGTCGACCCGGCGTCCGGCGCGACCATCGTGTCCGGTGTGCTGCCGCTGGAAGAGGTGCATCTCGAGCGCTTCCGCCAGCTCGGGGAGGCGCAGCATGTGGCGCTGTTCGCGCTGGGCGCGGATGGACCGTCCGGCATGCGAGCGGCGGCTATCACGGCCACGCTGACCGCGGCTACGCTGCCCGTCACCGTCGCCGTCGAGGAGGCACTCTCCGTCGCCCAGGCCGGTATCGCCATCCGGCGTGGTCTGCAGCAGCGGATCGTGAGTGACATCGCTTCACGCGCGAGCGGCCGGGCCGCCGAAGCGAAGGCGGCCGCCGGCGCCATCGGTGGCTTCGCGGCGGGCCTGCTGGTAGTGGTGATCTGGCTGGGTGCGGCCGTGAGCCGGTCGGTCGCGTGGCCGTTGCGGCGGGTAACGGTCGCGGCGACGGCCGTCGCTGATCTCGCATCCCGCGAACTCGTGAGGGTCACCGACGTGGAATTCGACGACCACCGACCGCCCAGGCTCGCCGCCGTGACGTTGCGGTCGGCAGATGAGATCGGGGAACTCGCCTCGGCCTTCAACCGGGTGCAGGCAACCGCCGCCCTGATGATGGAGCAGCAGGTGACCACGCGGCACAACGTCGCGGTCATGTTCGCCAACATCGCCCACCGCACGGGCAGCCTGGTCGCTCGCCAGCTGGCTCAGATCGACGAACTCGAACGCGATGAACGCGACGAGCAGCGCTTGGCCAAGCTCTACCGGCTCGACCACCTCACCACCCGGTTGCGACGCAGTGCCGACAGCCTGATGGTCATCGCGGGCTCTCGCGAGGACGCCCGCATCGCCGCTCCGATGCCACTGGCCGACGTCATTCGATCGGCGATCGCCGAGATCGAAGGATACCAAAACGTGCGTCTCGGGACGGTCGGCGACGTCACCGTGGTCGCAGCCGTCGTTCCCGACCTGACCCTGCTCCTCGCGGAGTTGTTGGAGAACGCCACCGCCTTCTCCCCGCCGGACGTGCCGGTCGAGGTCTACGCCGGTCTGCAGGCCAGCGGCCTCATCCAGATCGTGGACCGAGGCATCGGCATGACGGCCGAGCGGTTGGCCCAGGAGAACAGCCGGCTGGTGTCGCGCGAACGGCTCGACATCGCGCCAACGACGATGCTGGGACTGCTCGTGGTTGGCCGGCTCGCCCGCCGCCACGGCCTGACGGTGCGCCTCCTGCCCACCCCCGTCACGGGCGTGACAGCCGAGATCCTCATACCTACGGAGCTCTTCCTATGGGGTTCGCCGAAAGGAGCGCCGCATGATCCGGCACCGACCTCCCAGCGACCGGCGATGCGCGGCGGTGCCGCACCAGTCGCCGCGATCATGGCAGAGGGTCCCGACTTCGGATGGTTCAACCCCCCTGGCGCCGCGGTCATGGGCCAACCCAATGACAACGCACCTGTGAATGGGCGCCTGCTCGAGGCCGCGGAGCCGACGCGCGCCGGACTCCGACGACGCCAACCTGGTGCGAGCCAAGCCGACATCGACCTGCCAATTGCCAGACCCCCGACCGGCGGGGCGCACCGTGACCCGGACGCCGAACGGGCCGGGCTGGATGCCTTCGCGCACGGCACCGCTCGCGCCGCGATGTCGGCGCCTACCGACACCGCCGACAGGTCCCGCGGCGGCCTGCAGCGGCGACGCCCCGGCGAGCACCTCGCCGAGGCGCTACGCGCCGAGACGGCCGATCCCCGCTCGCACCCCAGGGCGGCCTCGTCGCGGCAGGTGGCGCGCGACCCCGAGGCCGAGCGCGACGCACTCAACGGATTCCTCAATGGGCTGGCCCGCGCATCCGACCCCCACACCCCCGACCGCGACAACTAGACGGAGCTAACCATGACAATTCCGGCCTACCAGATAAGCAGCGAGGCTCAGCAATTCAACTGGCTGCTCTCGCGCTTCGCCAACGAGACGGCTGGCGTTTCCGAGACGATCGCCGTCTCCTCGGATGGCCTGCTCATCGCGATGTCGGCCAATCTCTCCCGGGCGGACGCGGACCGTCTGGCCGCGATCACCTCGGCGATCACGAGCCTCGCCAACGGCGCAGCGCGGGTCTACGACCTGGGCAGCACGAACAAGGTGATCATCGACCTGGACCGGGGCTACATGCTGGTCAGCGCGATCAGTCCCGGCTCCGCGCTGGGCGTGCTCGCCCGCAAGGACGCCAATCTCGGCAACCTCGCCTACGACATGGCCATGTTCGCCAATAGGGCCGGTGCTGTTCTCACGCCGCAACTGATCGACGAGCTGAAGATGACCCTGAGGGTCTGACCGTTATGGCCACCGACCCACCGCCATCGTGGGAGCCGCTCGGGCCACGACCGTACGTCGCCGGCCATCGTGGCGTCGACGTACCCACACCGGTGGCCGCCTCCGACCCGCAGGTCTCCGGCGTGCGCCCATACCTCATCACCGGAGGCCGGGCGCGCCCTATCGACTCGACGCTCCACGTGGAGACGCAGGTGCTGACCACATGGGACGGACGGGCCGCGTTAGACAAGCTCACCTACGAGCACCGCGACATCGTGACCCTCTGCATGCGCCCGTCCGCGGTGGCCGAGGTCGCCGCACACCTTCGCCTACACCTCGGCGTGGCCAGGGTCCTGGTCGCCGACCTCGTCGCCACCGGCTACCTGGTCATCCGCCAACCCGAGGTCGGCACCCACCAGCAAGTTCAGATCATTGAAAGGGTCATCCGTGGACTCAAAGCCATTCGTTGACGCGTCGGGCACCAGCAGACCACCCCTGCCCGTCAAGATCGTCATCGCCGGTGGGTTCGGCGTCGGTAAGACCACCGCCGTGTCGCAGATATCCGAGATCCCGGTGCTGACCACCGAAGCGCCCATCACCGAGATCGCCGCCGACATCGATCGCACCGGCCAGGTCCCGTCCAAGACCACTACCACGGTCGCGTTGGACTTCGGCTGCATCACCATCGACGAGGAGATCAAACTCTATCTCTTCGGCACACCCGGGCAGGACCGGTTCGGCTTCATGTGGCGCGACCTCACCGAGGGTGCACTCGGTGGACTGGTCATAGTGGACAGTCGACGGCTCGACGACGGCTACCCGGCGGTCGACTACTTCGAGAAGACAGGTCTGCCCTTTGTCGTGGCGGTCAACCTCTTCGACGGGCTCCTCAGCCACAATGTCGAGGACGTCCGGTGGGCGCTGGCCGTCTCGGACGACATCCCGATCGTTACCTTCGACGCCCGCGACCGCGGCTCGGTACGCGATGCGCTGCTGGCAGTGCTGCAACGCAGCCTGGCCCGGGTGAGCTGAACGGCCGCGGGACTACGCGGCGGCGCGCCGTTCCCGACTCCTCCGAGTGGAGGCGGCCTGGCATCGGGGACCGCAGTATCGCGCATGCCCGGTGCGGGTCGCTCTAACCGGCTGCGTGTTGCAGTAGGCGCACACCAGGGAGATGGCCTGCCTACGCCGATGGACCTCCACCAGCAGCATTCCGCCGCGAACCACGCCCAGATCGCCGCTGTGGACAGCCTCCTTCAGGCATGGCTCCCGCACCGGGCACCCGAGACAGATCTGCACGGCGAGCGGTCGCATCGCCCGGTTATCCGACCACCACTCGGGGTCGCGGCCGGCGCACGCAGCGAGGTCCCACCAGTGGCCGTCCCGCGCGTGACCGGGTCGCTGCGCGATGCCGGCGCTGGTCATGCTCACCGACCCCGCCCGGAATCCCGCGCATCCGGAGGCTCCGCGCGACCGTCAAGGCCGACGTGGCTGAGGTGCCGCATCATGTGACTCCCACGTGATAACTCGGTGTCCTATGTGCTACGGACCAGCCGAGCTCAAGGTTCGAAGTCAGGCGGACGTGCGGGAGTCTAGTGCCTCCGCCTCCTCAGGAGTTGGTGCGCTTCCGCCGAGGTGAGCCGGTAGCCACCAGCGGTCGTCGGGCGTAGCGGGCTCGTCGGGGTAACCTCGCTGGACACCGTCGAGAAGGGCGGAGAGTCGTTGCCGAAGCTCGGCCGTCACGGCCTCTGAGTCGTCGCGGCGTTGCGGCGAGAGGGGCTCTCCGATCGCGATGAAGATCGGCACGTGGCGGCGGGTCAACCTGCGGGGATGTCCCTTGGTCCACAGGCGCTGCGAACCCCACAATGCCATGGGAATCAGCGGCACCCCGGAGGCGGCTGCCAAGCGTACCGCACCGTTCTTGAGGTCCTTGATGGTGAACGACCTGCTGATGGTGGCCTCCGGGAACACACCGACCACCTCGCCGTCGCGCAGGGCGGCCAGGGCCTGCTTGTACGACGCGAGACCGGCGTCCCGGTCGACCGGAATGTGGTGCATCCCCCGCATCAACGGGCCCGAGATCCGGTTGTCGAAGACCTCTTTCTTCGCCATGAAGCGCACGAGCCGGCGGGCCGGCTGCGCGCCCAGCCCGCAGAAGATGAAGTCAAGGTAGCTGACGTGGTTGCAGGCGATCACAGCGCCGCCTGACCGCGGTATTCGCTCCGCGCCGTTAATCTTGATCTTCATGTCCAGCACCCGGAACATCACCTTAGCCGCGGCGATGACCGGTGGATACACGATCTCCGACATGCCCCAACGGTATACCGAGCTCTTCGGCGGGGCGCTGCTGCTCAGACGATCTCGACCGTGAGGTCGATGTTGCCGCGGGTGGCCTGGGAGTACGGGCACACCTGATGGGTTACGGCGACGAGGCGCTCCGCCGTCTCACGGTCGACACCGGGCAGGGTCACGCGCAGCGCCGCGACGAGGCGGAAGCCCCGGACACCCTCCGCCTCCGAGGGGCCGATGCCGATCTCGGCCGTGACCTGCGAACCGTCCACATCGGTCTTCGCGCGCCTGGCGACTAGCCTCAATGCGTTATGGAAGCAGGCGGCGAAGCCGGCGGCGAAGAGCTGCTCTGGGTTGGTGGCGCCGCCCGCGCCACCCATCTCGACCGGGACGGCGAGCTTGGTGTCGATAAGGCCGTCGGACGAGCGGACCTGGCCGTTGCGCCCCTCGCCGGTCGCCGTGGCCTTTGCGGTGTAGAGAACCTTCATCTGCGTACTCCATCTGTCTGGTGTGCTGCCGGCGCGGTGACGGCTTCAGTGAGGGCTACGAGCGTGTCGCGCAGAGCGGACAGCTCCTTGGCTGCCATCCCGCTCGCGCGGGCGACGGTGGTGGGCACGGTGGCTGCCTCGCCACGAAGCGCCTCACCGCTAGGGGTGAGGTCGATCAGTACGGATCGCTCGTCCCCGGGGTCGCGACGGCGCGCCAGGTAGCCGACCGACTCCAGCCGCTTGAGCAGCGGCGACAGCGTTCCCGAGTCGAGCATCAGCGCGGCGCCGAGGTCCTTCACCGAACTCTCACCGTGCTCCCACAGGACAAGCATGACGAGGTACTGCGGGTAGGTGAGGCCCAGGCGCTCCAGCGCCGGGCGGTACAGCCCGGTCACCGCTCGCGAGGCGGCATAGAGCGCGAAGCAGACCTGCCGCTTCAACCTCAGGTCATCCATGCCGGTAATGCTAAGCACACGATTCAGTTGTGCACAATCAGATGTGAGCCACGCCGCTACGGCCGCCGCGGTGCCCCCGGCCGGCTGAGGATCTTCGCGTCGGCCCGCCGGCCCACTGTCCACTGTATGATCGTGTCGCGCGATTGAGTCTTCGTCGCCTTGCTCGCCACGGCAATGCCGAGGGCGGTGGCGAGGGATCTGAGCTGCGCCGCATTGAGGTGCAGGTCGTCGAGGTAATGCGCCGCCGCGGTGCGATCGACGAGCGCCGAAAGCGCGGCCCCGATCTCGTCGACCGGTCGCGGCAGCGCAACAGGGACGGTCGCTGCGCGCGCTGGCAGACGGCGGCCCGACGGCTTCGCCACCACCTCGAGCCTCGCCGTTCCCGCGGCCAGATCCTCGAGCTGTTCCGTGGGGAGCTTGCGTAAGAACTCCGCCACCCGAAGGAGCACCTCGTGGGTGAGTTCGGCCGAGTCGGTCACGTCGCCCCCTCGATCATGATCCTGGTGAGAAACTCGGTCGCGAGTTCTCGCAGCTCATGCTGGACATTCGGATTCGCATGCGGCAGCAGCACCGCGGGCACACCGCGTTCACCCGCGGCCGCGAAGAGGGTCTTGCTCTCGCGGATCATCTGCCGGAACACCGGCACGTCGTACTGCTCCGTGTGCGTCACATAGTTTCGCACGGCGATGATCGGAACCTCGCCGGCAAACTGGATCATCGTGAAGACGACGCCCAGAATCGCCGGGTCGATTGGCTCTGCGCCCGCGACAGCGTTGTAGTCGCGCACCAGCTCCGACAGCTTCCGGCGCAGATAGTCGATGCCGAGCGTGGAGAGGTAGTCGGCCTTCGCCGGGATCAGGATGTGGTCGCTCGCCACGATCGCCGTTCTGGTCACCATGTTGAAGTTGGGCGCACAGTCGATCATGATGACGTCGTAGTCCCGGAACACGCCGTCGCCCAGCGCGTCGGCCAGCAGCCGGTGCACCCAGAGATATCCATCACTCGAGATCTGAAAGCGAGATCCACCGACGTGTGCCGCCAAATCAAGATCGACATCAATCAGGCCCAGGTGGGACGGGATCAGGTCAAGCTTGCCGCCGTGCGACTTCAGCACCTCGTTGACCCTGGGCGGTGAGACCACGTAGTCCCTCAGCGGCTCGGTGGTCTGGTCGTCGACGAACGCCTGGAACCAGTGCAGCAGCGTCCCGCTGTCGGTGAATTCCTTGGCCAGCGCGTCCGAGCTGTAGAACGACAGCGTCAGGCTGGCCTGCGGATCCATGTCGATGAGGAGTACCTTCCGACCCCGAAAGGCTAGCTCCGCGCCGAGATTGGCGGCCACCGTCGTCTTGCCCACACCGCCCTTGTAGTTAAGGACAGCGACGACACTCATCGTGTCAGCCGATGGCGCCATAGCCAGGACGAGAGGGTCACGTCCGAGACGGTACCGAGCGCCGTGAGGTGCCGTGACGGCGGCATCGACCTGCGCGGTTATGGCACGGTCTTCTCGATGGCCGCTGGACCCAGCTCCTCCAACTCCCGACGGGCGCGTTCGACGTTCTTCGGCGTCGGGTCGTGGCCCTCGGCGACGGCGAGGTCCTCGGGGTCCCAGGGCTGCTCGGAACCGGTCCTGATCACCACCCGCCGCATGTGCATGGTGATCTTGGAGTCGTCCGGCTCAGCGTTCAGTTCGAGCGCTTCGGGTGGCATTTCGTGCATGGCAGACTCCTCAGAGCTAAAGCCACCACCGGAGGCCCCCGCGTCGTAGGCGATCTCGTCGGTCTCGAAGTCCTCGTGCGCGCCCTCGTCTGGTTGGACGAGCCGACCGATCTTGGCGGTGGATGGGATGCCTTTGATGTAACGGTCGTACATAGAGACGTGAGAGCCGAGGTGCGGATCCACCTGGTCGTCCTCCGCGAGCATCTCGGTGTCCTCGTCGACGCGGTCGGCGGCGTCGGGATCCACTTCCTCGGCCAATCGCGGATCTGGGTCTACCGGCAGCCCGTCGGCGTTGAAGTCCGGCAGTTCGCGCACGAGTCGCCCATCGAGGGACTCTCCCTTTAGCCGCTCCGCCGGGGTGGTGCCGAAGTCGTCCAGCGCCAATGGGCCATCGTCGCGGTCGGGCGGCAGCGGAGACGGGGACGGTCCGTCCGCGATGCGGGTGGAGTCCATGTCATCGTCGGCGTGCGAATCATCGTCGGCGGTCTCCGGCAGGCCGTCACCCTCAGGGTCGGAGACCGGCTTGGGATATGGATCGGTGTCGTACATGACATGTCCTCATGCCCATCGTGCCACCTCTGGGTACTCCTGCGGTCGCTTTACGAATCGCAGACTTGTGCGCGGAAGGCGCCGACACGCCTGTCCGGCCTCGGCAGGGGGAGCGCGCGAGGCCGGACAGGCCGGCGCGAGCATGCGCGAGACGGGGAAACGCGCTCCCGCGCCGGCGGATCGAGAGCGGCAGAGTCAGCTTCCCGGCCCTGCCGATCTCACTCCGAGGGGTTGCCGTTTTGTACGTCAGGGGGCGCCCGAAGGTTCAACTCCAACCTGGGGCAGCGAGAGCCCGGGGCCGACCACCATCGCGGGACGTATCGGGGACCAATCAGGGTCTTCCCCGACGAACTCGGGCGATCTCGGCCGCGATACTTGGGCTCCTCAGGCGACGGGGAGGGGCGAGGGCGGATGAAGAATCGCGTGCTGGTGTTCGCACTCTCCGCGCTCCTGGTGCTGTGTGGTGCCTGCGTCGGTCTGGGGACATTCGTCTGGAACCGGCTCGTCATGGACACCACTGGGAAGGTCGATTTCGCCAACGCATTGGCCGTACCCCCGTTGGCCGCGTCCCGACTGGACGCTGCTGGCCGGCGCGTGTTCGACCTGCGCCCCGGCGAGGGGCGCCATGACTTCGGTCGTGGGTCCGTGCCGACCTGGGGCTTCAACGGCGCGTACTTGGGTCCGACGCTTCGCGCCGCACGGGGCGAACGGGTGGTGATCAACGTGCACAACGAACTGCCCGAAACCACCACCGTGCATTGGCATGGAATGCACCTGCCGGCCACAATGGACGGCGGCCCTTATCAGCCCATCGCGCCGGGCGAGACGTGGTCGCCTACCTGGGAAATCGACCAGCCCGCGGCCACCCTCTGGTATCACCCGCACCCGCACGGCGAGACCGCGAGCCACGTCTACCGAGGGCTGGCGGGCATGTTCATTGTGGACGATCCGGGAACGAGCGTCGCGGTGTTGCCGCACCGCTACGGCGTCGACGACTTCCCCGTCATCGTCCAGGACAAGCAGTTCACCGATGACGGCGAGCTGGACGAGGGGCGGTCCTTCCTCGGTGATATCGGCATCCTCGGCGATACGATCGCCGTCAACGGCACCGTAGGACCGTACCTCGACGTGACCACGGAGCGGGTCCGGCTGCGGTTGCTGAACGGGTCCAACGCTCGAAGTTACGAGTTCGGTTTCGCCGACGACCGGAGTTTCGCCGTGGTGGGCACGGACGGCGGGCTGCTGCCAGAACCCTTCGGCACCACGCGGATCGCATTGTCGCCGGGCGAGCGGGCGGAGATTGTCGTGACCGTAGGCCCCGGCGAGCGGCCGGTGCTGCGGAGCACCCCGCCGCCCCTCGGCCTGGACCCGTTGAGTAACCGTTTCTCCGGCGGCGCGGACACCCTGGACATCCTGCAGCTGCGTGCGGCCGACCGGCTGACGGCTAGCGAGGCGCTGCCAAGCCGCCTGGTCCAGGTGCCGCGCCTGGACCCGGCGCAAGCGACGCAACGGCGAAGCTTCCGGCTCAGCGATCGCGCTATCAACGGCGAGCGCATGGACATGACCCGCATCGATGCCACCGCCGTCAAGGACACGGTCGAGATCTGGCGGCTCACCAACAACGATGGTTCGCCGCACAGCTTCCACATTCACGACGTCCAGTTCCAGGTGCTCACGGCGGATGGTCGTACCCCGCCGCCGCAGCTCCTGGGCTGGAAGGACACTCTGTTCCTGAGGCCTAACGTCCCTTACGAGATCATCGTACCGTTCACCGACTACACCGACCCGGCCGTGCCGTACATGTTCCATTGCCATGTGCTGTACCACGAGGATCAGGGCATGATGGGCCAGTTCGTCGTGGTCGAACCCGGCCAGCACGCCGGCACACCCGCCGGGGCGCCGGGCCACCTGCACGGTCGCTCAACTCCGTCAACCACCCTCTGAAGGTGAGCAGGGCTCATCCGTACCGGGTCGACGATGGCGACATGACTGACCGCACAGTGATGCCCGCGCCAGGTCAGCGAGCACCCGACTTCTCCCTGCCGATGTCGCCGGAGCAGCGGGTCAGTCTGGCGGACCTTCGCGGCGCGCCAGTGATCATGGCCCTCTATCCGGCGGACTTCAGCCCCGTCTGCAGCGACCAGATGGCGCTCTACCAGGCAGTTCTGCCGGAGTTCGCCCGATTCGGAGCATCGCTCGTGGGCTTGTCGGTAGACGGCGTCTGGTGCCATCGCGCCTTCGCGGAGAGTCGCCGGCTCGAGTTTCCGCTGCTGTCCGATTTCGAGCCGAAGGGTCTGGTCGCCCGGGAGTACGGCGCCTACGACACCGACGAGGGTACGGCCGAGCGCGCACTGTTCGTCCTCGACCGCGACGGAATGGTGGCCTGGAGCTATCTGTCGCCGACCGGGATCAACCCGGGCGCGGACGGCATTCTCAACGCACTCGAGGAACTCAGCCGCCAGGGGGCGGCGAGATGACCACGACTCCGTTCCAGGTGACCGGCGCGAGGCTGACCGTGCCGGTCAACGAGTCCGACCACGTCCGGGGCCCGGCCGGGGCGCCGGTCACGATGGTGGAGTATGGCGACTTCCAGTGCCCGTACTGCGCGGCCGCCTATCCAGTGGTGGAGGCACTGCTCAACGAGCGGCCCGAGACGGTGCGGTTCGCCTACCGCCACTTCCCCCTGACCAACGTCCATCCGGCCGCAGAAATCGCCGCCGAGGTCGCCGAAGCCGCCGGCGCGCGCCAGAAATTCTGGCCGATGCATCATTGGCTGTTCCAACACCAGCCGCAACTCAGCCCGGCGGTGGCGATGCTTGGGGTCGCCGAGCTGGGTCTGCCGGCTGACGTGGTCCAGCTCGAGCTGACCGGCCACGTCTACCTCGACAAGATCCAGCGCGACTTCGTCAGCGGCGTACGCAGCGGAGTCAACGGAACCCCCACGTTCTTCATCAACGGAGTGCGCCACGACCGCGGACACTCGCTCGACAAGCTGCTCTTCGCCGTCGACTCCGCGGCCGCCGACTCGTCAACCGGCAGCTGATATTCACGGCTTCACCGTGATCCGGTTCTCCACCGAAGAGACCCCCGGGGCCGACCAGGCCACCCGCTCCGCCTCTTCCCGCTCGAGCCACGAACGAACCGTCCCCTTGAGGATGACCTTGCTCCCGGACGTTTCGATCGTGATCCGTTCGGCGTCGGTCTCCGCACTGCGAACAAGGGCGTCCTCGATCCTTCGTTTCAGGTCCTGGGGCGAGGGGCTGACCTGCGGTTTGACGTTGATGAGGTTGGTGACGCCGCGGATGCCGGTCATTCGGCGGACGGCCCGCTCCGCGGCGCGTCGCTGGAATTCCCACTCGACATCGCCCCTGAGCGTGACCCACCCCTTCGACACGGTCACGTCAAGATTGTCGATCGGGACGAACGCGTCCCACTCCAGCGCTCGCGTCACGGCGGCCGCGATATCGGCGTCGGTGCGCTCGGCTGAGGCCAGCAGCCGGACCTCGATATCGTTGGCAACCGCCTTCACTCCGCGCACCCGGTGGGCGGCCCGCTCCGCCGCCCACCGTTTGCTGAAGCTGTCCACCCAGCCGGTGAGGGTGACCACTCCGTCCTTGACCATGACGCCGATCTCATTTGGCGCGACCCGGGCGTCCCACTTCAGCTCGGCCAGGACGTCTCGCTGGATCTGCTCGTCCGTTCGCGGCACCGTTGCTGTGCTCATGCGAACATGATCGGCCAAGTTCGGGTGAGGCACGTTCACCCACCGAAGATGAACTCGCCGGGAGACAGAACTCATCCTCCATGGGCGAGCCTGGCTCACCCGACGCGCACAGACGATGTGTTCCAGATCAATCAGACCAAGACGTCGTAGGCACAGTGCGCGCAGCGGGCCCGCGGGAGTGAAGCTATGGCTAAGGCAGTCGGTATCGACCTCGGCACGACCAACTCTGTGATCGCCGCGATGGAGGGTGGACAAGCGACGGTGATACCCAACGCCGAGGGCTCCCGGACGACCCCGTCGGTGGTGGCGTTTACCGACAGCGGAGAACGGTTGGTAGGCCAGTTGGCCCGGCGCCAGGCGATCCTCAATCCGAAGGGCACGATCTACTCCGCTAAGCGATTCGTCGGTCGCCGCTACGACGAGGTGCCCGAAGAGGCCAAGGCGGTCGGCTTCGACGTCGTCCCCGGCCCGGACGGAATCGTGCGCTTCGATGTCAAGGGCAAGCTCTACTCCCCGGAGGAGATCAGCGCGCAGGTGCTGCGCAAGCTCGCGGATGACGCGGCGAAGTATCTCGGCGAGAAGGTCACCCAGGCCGTCATCACCGTGCCCGCCTACTTCAACGACGCCCAACGAACCGCGACCAAGGACGCTGGAAAGATCGCCGGCCTCGAGGTTCTGCGCATCATCAATGAGCCGACCGCCGCCGCACTGGCCTACGGACTGGACAAGAAGGGACACGAGACCGTCCTGGTCTTCGACCTCGGCGGTGGCACGTTCGATGTGAGCATCCTCGACGTGGGCGATGGCGTGGTGGAGGTACGGGCGACTGCGGGCGACACCCACCTGGGCGGTGACGACTTCGACCGCAGGCTTGTCGATCACCTGGCCGACGAGTTCAAGAAGGCGCAGGGGATCGACGTTCGCGCCGACCCTCAGGCCCTGCAGCGTCTCTTCGAGGCGGCGGAGAAGGCCAAGGTGGAGCTGAGTTCCGTCACCCAGACGCAGGTGAGCCTGCCGTTCATCACCGCCGACGCGTCGGGTCCCAAGCATCTGACCTCCACCGTCACCAGGTCCACATTCGAGCAGATCACGGCGGACCTGGTCGACCGGTGCCTCGAGCCGGTCGAGCGCGCCATGTCCGACGCCAAGGTGGGCGCACACGACCTCGACGAGGTGATCCTCGTCGGTGGATCGACCCGGACTCCGGCGGTACAGGCGCTCGTCCGACGGCTCACCGGTGGCAAGGACCCCAACATGACGGTCAACCCGGACGAGGTCGTCGCGCTGGGCGCGGCGATTCAGGCCGGAGTACTGACCGGTGAGGGACCGGATGTCCTCCTGCTAGACGTCACTCCGCTGTCATTGGGGCTGGAGACGCTCGGCGGCGTCATGACCAAAGTGATCGAGCGCAACACGACCATCCCGGTACGGCGGTCCGAGGTGTTCTCCACCGCGGAAGACAACCAGCCGGCCGTCGATGTCGTCGTACTGCAAGGAGAACGGGAACGGGCCGCGGACAACCGGGTGTTGGGGCGATTCCGCCTGGAGAACATCCGCCCCGCGCCGCGCGGCGAGCCACAGATCGAGGTCACGTTCGACGTCGACGCCAACGGGATCCTCAACGTCTCCGCCAAGGATAAGGACACCGGCGCTCAGCAGACCATCACGATCACCGAGAGCAGCAACCTGGATCGGTCCGAAGTGGAGCGGATGGTGGCGGAGGCCGAGCGCAACCGCGAGGAGGACGTCCGGACGCGCCAGCTGATCGACGCGCGCAACGAGCTCGAGTC
>Ga0184625_10000107_pt1 | contig 23758 bp, 24 predicted proteins | sample PLM3_30_b1_FD_133151 | JGI IMG/M metagenome (GOLD analysis project Ga0184625, IMG submission 133151) | Groundwater sediment microbial communities from an aquifer in East River, Colorado, USA - PLM3_30_b1 | ecosystem: Environmental > Terrestrial > Soil > Riparian zone | place: USA: East River... | reverse complement strand
GCCGCGTGAACCCGTACCAGCACCTCATTGTCGGCGGCGATCGGCTTGTCGACCTCTCTGAGCTGCAGGACGTCGGGCGAGCCGTAGCGGTCCTGGACGATAGCCTTCATGGGTCTCCTCCGCGATTTCATCCAACCTGGGTGTACGGTGTACACCGCATGTGTGACAGTAGGTGTACGCCGTACACCTGTCAAGAGGAGATCGGTCAACGGCTGTTCGAAGGGGAGGTTGGCGAGATTGGTTCAGCAAGCGGACGCTCTGCGCCGGGCCCCCCTGAGCAAGGACCGTGTGCTGCGCGCCGCCGTCGCGCTTGCCGACGACGCCGGGATCGAGTCACTCAGCATGCGCAAGCTCGCCCAGGAACTGGGCGTCGTACCGATGGCCCTGTACAAACATGTGGCCAACAAGGAAGAGCTCCTGGACGGCATGGTCGACGTCGTCGTCGGCGAGATCCATCCCGCGGTCCGCGGAACCGACTGGAAGAGCGCGGTGCGGCAGCGGATCCTCTCGGCGCGACGAGCGCTCCTACTTCACCCCTGGGCGTCTCAAGTGATCGAGTCGCGAACCGCCCCCACCCCGGTTGTCCTGGAGTACATGGACTCGATGATCGGATTGTTCCGCGTTGGTGGCTTCTCTGTCGATCTTACCCATCATGTGATGCACGCCATGGGCAGCCGAATACTGGGGTTCAGCCAGGAGCTGTTCGACGACTCACAAAGCGTCGACCCGGAGCTGCAGGCGATCATGTTCCGTGAGATGGCGGGCAAATATCCATATGTCACGGAGATAGCCATGGCGGCGGCCCACGTCGAAGAGTCGATCGTAGGTCAAGGTTGCGACGATCAGTTTGAGTTCGAGTTCGCCCTGGATCTCCTCTTGGACGGGATCGAAAGGCTCGGGCAGCGAGGCTGGACGTCCACAAACCATTCCCGACGGGACGACAGCACGTAACCGCCGCCGACGAAACGGTTGCCTTTCTTAAAGACGCAGGGTTCGGCGCGGTCGTTAGGCCGTAGTGCATTGGGAATGTCCGGAACGGCAGACCCGACCCGGATCGGCGCGTAGCGTCGCCCGACGGGAGTGGTCCACGGGTGGTGGTCCACGCCGTCCCGTCCGATGACGAAAGGACCGCCGAGCGACGCGGCGAATGCCGCGGCCTGGAGGTGGACCGATGGCGACGACGGCAGCGCTTGAGCCAGTGATTCGTACGCGGATTCACATGCTGCGCAGCAGCGTCCTGATTAGCTCACCAACCCGGGTGGCCGCTTCGGCGCCCCTGCGGATGACCTCCTGGTGGTCCAGTGTGGCACCGGCAAGCCCCGCCGCGACGTTCGTCACCAACGAAATGCCCAGGACCTCCATGCCGTAGGCCCGTGCCTGAATGCACTCCGGGACGGTGGACATCCCGGCTAGGTCGGCGCCGATCGTCCGCAGCATGCGGATCTCGGCTGGGGTTTCGTACTGGGGGCCACGGTGCAGTCCGTACACCCCCTCCTCCAGCGTCGGATCGATGCCCCTAGCCAGCGCGCGCAGGCGAGGTGAGAATGCATCGGTCATGTCGACGAAGTCACCGCCGCGCAGCGGCGTAAGGCCGGACGGGTTGATGTAGTCACTGATCAGAACCGGCTGCGGCGGGACCAGTCCAGCGCGGATGCCACCGCAGGAGTTGGTGAGCACAAGGACACGGCACCCCGAGGCGTGGGCCACATGGACGTTGTGCACGACGGAGTCGATGTCTCGCCATTCGTAGTAGTGAGTGCGGCCCAGAAACATCAGCACCCGACGGCCGGCAACGGCGAGGCTGCGCACGGTCCCGCCGTGCCCCTCGACGGCAGGCGGCGCGAACCCGGGCAGGTCGGCCAGTGGAATCTCCCCCTCGGCAGCGCCGATGACGTCGGCGGTGGGTCGCCAGCCAGAGCCAAGGATGATCGCAACGTCGTGCGAGGCGATGCCAGTCCGATCGGCGAGCACCGCAGCCGCTTCCTCCGCGAGCGGAGGCGCGACGCGTGGCGCCGCCGAGGTCTCGCTCATAGACAGACGCTAACAGCGCACGGCCCGCCGGCGAGAATGCAACGCCATGACGGCCCGCGCGGTACCACGCCCGAGTTGTGCCGCTGCACCCGCCAACCGATAGCCGCCACCGGGCGTAACCCTAGAACGGCGCTGGCCTCGACCCCGCGAAGGAATCGACGCCAGCGCTGTGAAGGCGATCTACCCGGCGACCCGGGCCACGCCTACTGGTCAGGTCAGGCCGTGGGGCCGTGGTTGCATTACCCGTTCGGGTTTTCTGACTGAGAAGGTAGTCGTGCTTGGCGTCGATGTTAGGACGCGGTGTCAGCGAAGGTGGAGGACGAGCCGGAGCGCTTCGTCTACTTCGGACATTTCTCGATGAGATAGGTGACCGACGAGTTGGCCGAGGCGTTCGGGATCGACGGCTGCAGTCTGTTCGACGAGAACGTGGGTATTCTTTCCGTCGACCTCGACAGCCGGCCGGAAGCTGGCCGGTCGCGCGCTGGTGGACGTAGGCGCGACGAGCCAGGTGGACAGCGGTAGCAGGTCGGACTGAACGACGACGGCGTACCGGTTGTGACGCTGCTCGTGCCCTTTGGCACCGCGAGGGGCGCGGAGTTCGTAGACGTCACCACGCACGTAGCGACTCCATGTCGCTCAGCACGGCACGTGCTTCCTTCCGGTCGTCCTCGTCGGCGGCCAGGGCTTGTGCTTCGGCCTGTAAGCGCTCGTCCCGGCGGGTGCGCCAGGCGGCCAGGATCGCGTCGCGGATTACTTGGGAGCGGTCGCGTTCGCCGGCCGTGAGTTCGGTCAACGCCTGGTCGACTTCGTCATCGGTGCGGAACGTAATCACAGACATACTACAAACCGTACTACGCCGCGTAGGACGAGGCCAGGGGAGGTGAGTTGTCCGATGCGAATCGACGTCGACCTGCCACCACGGCAGGTCGAGGCCGATTGTGCTGCAGGGCTAGTGCGGGCGGCTCGCCTCAGGGGTCCGCGCGACGCCGACCGGGCACGTGAGGCCGTTGGGGCCGTGGTTGCAGTACCCGCCCGGGTTCTTCGACTCTGGCGGACAGTGCGGTACATCGGGAGGCCCTTCTACGGGGTATAGAGCGCGCGGAGCCTTTCCTCGATGTGAGCGACCTCCGTCAGTTCGCCTCGGGCTACCGAAAGTATGAACGCCTCAGCCGCGTCGACGTCAATGTCGGGCACCGAGTGGCCATTGAGGGCCAAAAAAGTGACCGCGGCCGCCCAGGCCAGTCTCTTGTTGCCGTCGATAAGCGTGTGGTTTTGGCAGACTGAGAAGAGCAACGCTGCGGCCTTGCCAAACAGGGTTGGGTAAGCGACCTCGCCGAACACCACTGTGGACGGACGCGCGGCAGCGGCCGCTAGCAAGCCAGGTTCACGTACGAGGGGCTTCTGGCCGAGGATGACCTCGGCCAGAACGATCAGATCTTCGGCTGTGAGGTACTCGACAGGCTCAGAGGTCACAGAGCGAGCCGTCGGAGCAGTTCGCTGTGCCGGTCGGCGATCTCAGCCCCGATATCGGCGACCCGCTTCGTGCGCTCGCGGTGTCGAACGTGGTCGCTCAGTGCGACCACGATGGCGGCGTTGATGGAGCGATGGTCGGCGGCGGCCTCGGCCTTGATCGCTTCGTAGATCTCGGCCGGCAGCTTGAGGGAAGTCGTGATCGTCTCGGCATTCATACTGAAACGGTACCACTTCAACACCGTTACGGTGTCTCACGGAGGTTGTCGGCCTGCCTCAGGCTAGTGCGCAGTGGCACTTGGGGTGCGGGCGACGCCGACGGGGCAGGTCAGGCCGTTGGGGCCGTGGTTGCAATAACCGTTCGGGTTCTTGGGCTCCAGCGAAGGGTGTGCTACTGCGGACAGTCGCCCCAGGGTCCGGTGACGCGCCGGGCCGCTGGGTCAGCGGTGCTGGTGGTATCGCAGTCCGACGATCCCGTTGCTGAACGGGGTGCTGGAGACCAGGTCGAGCCGGTACGACTTGGGGAAGCCGTCGAACAGGCGGGTGCCTTCCCCCGTGGCATCGACCACGACCACGACCTCGAAGGTGTCGCCCACGCGCTTCAGGTAACGGTCAGACTAGGTACTGTACGTACGGGAAACCGCGGTCGCACGGCTCGGAACCGATGAGTTCGCTGGCGTCGGCGACCTTCAGCGCGTTCTCGAGGTCAGCGTTCGACTCGGCGAGCACATACCACCAAAGCCCGACGGCATCGGTGGACGCGGCCAACGCCGGCGACAACGGGTTTGGATAGTCACGCGGGAAGCTCTGCGCCTTCATGTGCGCGGCCGCCGACTGCAGGCGCTTCACGAACTCCGTATCCCGCGCGGCCCGAAACTGGTCGGCGAACCGGCGCCATTGTGGGAAGACGCGGTGGAAGCGTTCCGGGTCCACGGTGCGGAGCATCATGTAGGCGTATCCCGGCGGGGTGAGCTCGGGGAGCTCTACGTAGAACAGGCAGTCGTCTGTGATCGTCGGACCGGCGGGCACCTCCGTGAGCTTTACCGCGGCGACCGCGATCTCCACCCATCGATGACGCATGCCGCATGCCGTCGCATCGTCGAGCGAGTTGTCGTTGACCAGCGCCTTCAATGGCGCCAACTGCTCGAGCGTGGATTCGGACAGAAAGTCCATGACCATGTAGTGCCAGTCACCGGAGTTCCATCGCGTCGACTTCGGGCCCCAGAGGTCATCGTACGATTTCTGCGACCCCGGCCAGGCGAGCATCGCCTGAGCGTTGCTTTCGGTTCCAACGCTGATTTGTATGTCGCCATACACGGGATCGGCCCACACGGCTAGTGCGTAGACCCTGCTGTCGACGGTCGGCAGAAATTGGGCCAGAAATCCGTGCAGGTCGGCGGCCACACTGCGCGCGAAATCAAGATCCCCCACGGGGTGCAGGGTAGCGGACGGCTAGAGCGCCGCTGCCCGGCGTACGGGCAAGCCGATCGGGCAGGTCAGGTCGCCCCGGGGCCCGTCGGTGGTTCTTGGCATCCGAGAGGCACCGCTGGTGGCGGTACTCGGTGTCGCAACGTCGAGGTCGCAACTGCTCCAAGATGGCCTGGGCGCGGGCGTGTGCTGCTCAGCCTGACGTGAGCGTCCAGCGAGGAGGATCGGGAAGCGGCGACGGCTGTCGGGAGAGCCTCTGCGAGGGCGACCGCGTCGGCTCGGTAGGGAATCGGGAACTTAAGCAACAGGCCACGCTCTGCGCCGGCAATCCCGATCGTGACCCGCGTGCCATAGCAGCCCACGCTTCACGGGCTACGCGGCTAGGGCGGTGCGTGGCAGGGCATGCTGCCGCCCGGTCGGACGGCCATTCCCCTGGTTGACCTCCATGATCAACAATCGCTCGTTGGTCAGGATCACGTAACTCTTGGCCTGAACTCCGATGAGTCCGCCACCGACCGCACCCCCTGTCAGGAGGGCTGCGGCGACACCGACGGCGGCACCAGCGGCCATGCCCGCGACCGGGCCAGTCGGTCCGCGACCCTGCCAGCTCGGACCTCGACGCTCTTCGCGCGCATCGGGCCGCAATCGCTGGCAGGAACAGAACTGGCCCGAGCGACTGGTGGTGTTCCCGCGCTCCCGGTCGCAGTGGTAGCAAGGTCAACAAGGCGTCAGTTCGGGCCCATGCCTCCTCTGCTGGACTGTCGGTGGCTAAGCCCGGCAATCTCCCAGGAATGCGGGGCTCGGTCATGCGCTCGGGAGAGACTGGGTTGACGACCAAGGGGGAATCGTGACCGCTGACACGCCCGACACCATCGTGCTCATTCACGGCTTCTGGGTGACCCCACGAAGCTGGGAGCACTGGATCGACCACTACGAGCAGAGGGGCTTCCGTGTCCTCGCGCCGGCCTACCCCGGCTTCGAGGTCGAAGTTGAGGCCCTCAACGCAGACCCGACGCCGATCGAGGAAGTCACCGTGCCCGCCATCATCGAGCGCCTCGCTTCTGTGATTCGGCCGATCGACCCGCCGCCTATCCTCATTGGACACTCCGCCGGCGGTGTGTTCGTGCAGATCATGTTGGACCACGGGTATGGCGCGGTCGGCGTGGCGATCAACTCGGCACCGACTGAGCTGCTGTTCCTCTCCGGCGGCGAGGACCACCTCATGCCACCGTCGGTGCAGAGGTTCGAACGCCAAGCACTACAAGTCCCGGACCGTGACGGAGGTCAAGGAGTACCCGGGGCGTGCGCATCTCATGCCAGCCCAGGCCGGCTGGGAAGAGGTCACGGACTACGCGCTCGACTGGGCTATCCAACACGCCCGGCGACCGCAGCCGGCCTGATACGGACCCAAGGCGGGCCTGATCAAGAGACGCGACTGGCCTCGACCCATGCGCGGGGTCGAGGTCAGATCCATGTGAGCGGGCTAGTGTGCCGCGGACGAGGTCCGGGCCACGCCCACGGGGCAGGTCAGGCCGTTGGGGCCGTGGGTGCAATAACCATTCGGGTTCTTCGCGTCCGACAGGTTCGGCGGGTGTCGTAGCAAGGAAGGCCGACCGGCACCGTCAGACGCGTTCTTTACGGCTCTGGCGCGTGCTTCTCTGGGCTGACGCCTTCGGTATGGGGACCGCTGGCACGTCGGACACCAGTTGTTCAACACGTTGGTGGGACATGCCGAGTGCTGCGCCCGCGTCGCGGAAGCTGAGCTTGGCGACGCGCACGAGTGCGATGGCGGCCCGGGACGTTGCCTGTCGGGCCTCTTCGTGGAATCTCTCTGCCTGTTGGCGCGCGTTGATGGCAGCGTCTACCAGTTCGGTGGCTTCGCCGACGCCGTCGATGTGGACGGTGATGTCGACGGCGTCGATCGGCACGTCCAGGAAGAGTGCGAGTGCATCGCGGAGGTGTTCCTTGGTGCGGGCCAGGGTGCGCCCGTAGGTGTGGGCCTGGGGAACCTCGCGCACCTCGGCTACCCAGACGTCGCCTTCGCGGTGGAAATCGCCGGTGTACATCTTCAGCTCAACCACCCCTTTCCGAGACATGGCTCCAAGTCCCTCTCGATGCTGCGTAGGGTGCCGGTGGGAATGTCGCCACCATGGATGGGCACCGTTGTCTGACAGGTCGCGCCACACCGCACGATCAAGTGCGATCCACTTTGGCGCACCTCGGCACAACCGAGGTCTCGAAGCTGTCGGCGGATTTTCGATGCGGTCACGCGCAAAGTCTAGGGTAGTTGCCGTTGGGCGTCTAAGCAACTAGACGGAAGTTTCGCCGAACAAACGATTGGCCTCGACCTGAGGTTCGGATCGAGGCCGGATGCGTTGACGCACATAGCTAGTGAGCCGCGCTGGCTGTCCGTGCGACGCCGACGGGGCAGGTCAGGCCGTTGGGCCGTGGTTGCAATAACCGTTCGGGTTTTTGGACTTTGGCGCAGGGTGTAGTACTTCGCAGCTGGGACCGCCGACTCCCCACTCACTCATCACCGGGTTGCGGGCCGCGGCCGAACCGTCGGACCTCCTGGGGCCAGCCGCATGCTTCCGCGATCTTGCCGGCCCACATCCGGGCCGTTTCCTCGTCGGCCACGTCCACCACGGTCAGCCCGCCCAGCCACTCCTTGGTTTCGACGTAGGGCCCGTCGGTGAACATCAATGTGCCGCTCGTGGCGTCGGCACTGAAGACGGGGCCGTCCTCTTCCAGGCCCCCGGCGAACACATACGCCCCGGCCGCCTTGATCTCGTCCACGACCGCCATGGCGAGTGGCCCGCGCCCGCGAAACCACTCCTCAGTGTGGTCACCCACCCACTGCTGGTTGAAGTAGATGAGGTACTCGGCCATGTCTGCTCCCTCGTCTCGGGCGGACCTTTGTCTGCCTCCATCTTCGCTACGAACGGCGCCGGGCGGATACGACACCTCAGGCCGGAAATTTCCACGTCGATGTTGGCGGGGGAGTGGTGGTGCGGGTCCGTCACGGGTCCACGTGGGCGACCGATCCGTACGGTTGTCGTCCCGTTTGGGGTGGCGGCCGGCTCTGTCCAAGAGACTAGTGAAGGTCGGACGACACCCGGGCGACGCCGACGGGGCAGGTCAGGCCGTTGGGGCCGTGGTTGCAATAACCGTTCGGGTTCTTCTGACTTGAAAGGTACTGCTGGTGGTAGTCCTCGGCGTAGAAGAAGGGCCCGGCGGGGGCGATCTCCGTCGTGATGTCGCCCAGCCCGGCCGCATTCACCGCGGGCGCGAACGCGTCGCGTGACGCGGTGGCCGCAGCAAGCTGCTCGTCCGACGTGGTGTAGATGGCCGAGCGGTACTGCGTACCGACGTCGTTGCCCTGGCGCATGCCCTGAGTTGGATCGTGGTTCTCCCAGAACACCTTCAGCAGGTCCTCATAGGACACCTTCGCCGGGTCGTAGACGACCTGAACGGCCTCCGTGTGACCGGTCCGGCCGGTGCACGTCTCCTCATAGGTCGGGTTCTGGGTGAACCCACCCTGGTAGCCCACTGAGGTCGAGTAGACGCCCGGCATCTGCCAGAAGAGCCGCTCGGCGCCCCAGAAACACCCCATCCCGAAGTACGCGACCTGCAGCCCCGTCGGCCAAGGCCCGCGCAGAGGTGTGCCCAGCACGGTGTGGCGGTCGGAGACGGGGATCTCGGCGGAACGCCCCGGCAGTGCCTCGGCGGGCGTGATCATGTCGACCTTCTTGTGGCGCAGAAACATGCTCCAAGCATGCCGCGGCGGCGCGGCGTCGGCCATTACGAGCCGAGAACGGTCGAACGATCACTGCAGCGCGGCCGCGATCCGAGCGGCGTACGACGCCGCCTCCTCGGGCGAGTCGTACTTGGTCCGGGGCCAGAAGAATCCACGCAGTCCATCGCCCTTTGTGCGCGGTACGACGTGAGCGTGCATATGTGGCACCGACTGGCTCACCCGGTTGTTAATGGCGACAAACGACCCAGCTGCGCCTAGTCCCACCTCAACCGCCGCCGCGAGGCGCTGAACGTCGCGAAAGAACGGCCCGACGTCGGCTTCGGGCAGGTCCGCCAACACGGGGACATGCGCGCGTGGGACCACCAGCACGTGGCCCTTGAACACCGGACGGTGATCAAGAAAGGCGAACGATGTCGCCGAGGACAACACCACGTTCACTGACACCGAACCCGCGACCGCGGCACAGAAGAGACACTCGCCCACGGCGCTGACGGTACAGCGGGATAGCCTCGGGCCATGACCTTCGGCTTTGAGACGCTGGCCATCCACGCCGGGCAGGAGCCCGAGCCGCGAACCGGTGCCGTGGTGCCACCGATCTACCAGACGTCCACCTACGCTCAGGACGCCGTCGGCGCCCCCCGGGAGGGCTACGAATACTCCCGCACCGCCAACCCCACCCGCGAAGCCCTGCAGGAGTGCCTCGCCGCGCTCGAGGGAGGCCGTCGTGGCCTCGCCTTCGCCAGCGGGCTCGCGGCCGAGGACACCCTTCTGCGCACCGTCTGCCAGCCAGGGGATCATGTCGTGATCCCCGACGATGCGTACGGCGGCACATTCCGCCTCTTCGCCAAGGTTGCCCAGCGCTGGGGCCTGGACTGGACCGCCGCGAAGGTCTCCGATGTCGACGCTGTCCGCGCCGCGATCACACCGACGACGAAGATCATCTGGGTAGAGACCCCGACAAACCCGCTGCTCGGCATCGCCGACATCGCGGCGCTCGCGGCGCTCGCCAAGGACAGTGACGCGTTGCTGACGGTCGACAACACGTTCGCGAGCCCGTACCTCCAGCAGCCCCTCGCACACGGCGCGGACATCGTCGTCCACTCGACCACCAAGTACGTGGGCGGGCATTCCGACGTCGTGGGCGGTGCCCTCATCGTCGATGACGAGGGCCTCGGCCAGAAGCTGGCCTACCACCAGAACGCCATGGGGGCGATCAACGGCCCGTTCGACGCGTGGCTCACGCTGCGCGGCGTCAAGACTCTCGGCGTACGCATGGACCGCCACTGCGACAACGCCGAGCGCGTGGTGGAGTTCCTCGCCTCGCACAGGAAGGTCGCTCAGGTGCTCTACCCGGGCATGCCCGAGCACCCCGGTCACGAGATCGCGGCCAAGCAGATGCGGCGCTTCGGCGGCATGATCAGCTTCCGGGCCGCCGGGGGAGAGGATGAGGCCATCGCGATCTGCAACCGGGCCCGGCTGTTCGTACTCGGTGAGTCGCTTGGCGGCGTCGAGTCATTGATCGAGCACCCCGGTCGGATGACCCACGCGAGCGTCGCAGGCTCTCCGCTTGAGGTCTCAGGCGACCTCGTCCGGCTCTCTGTCGGGATCGAGACCGTCGACGACCTGGTCGCGGATCTGGACCAAGCGCTCGGGTGAGTCGTTAAGGGAGTGAGAGCGGCGAATGGCGACAGGGGAGGCACGCCATGCTCGGTCAACACTCCTGGGTCGGCGCCACCGCGCAGCAGATTGCCCGGGCCGTGCAGCGTGGCGACGCGACGGCCACCGAGGTCGTGGCGGACCACATTGACCACGCCCGCGTGGCCGACCGCGTCCTCGACGTGCTGCGCGTCTTACGCGATTGCGAGGGCATCGCCGAGGCGGAGCAGGTAGATGAGCAGCCCGACCTGGCGAACCTGCCGCTCGCCGGCGTACCAGTCCTGGTGAAGGAGAACACCCCGGTTGCGGGGCTGCCGACCTGGAACGGCTCGGCGGCGGCCCGTACCGGGGTGGAGCCCGAAGACCACGAAGTGGTCCGGCGGCTGCGAGGTGCTGGGGCGGTCGTGCTCGGGGTCACCCGCATGTCCGAACTCGGTCTGTGGGGGATGACCGACGACGCATCCGCCGTGACCCGCAATCCGTGGCGCAGCGATCGGAGTCCCGGCGGTTCCTCGGGTGGGTCCGCGGCGGCGGTCGCGGCCGGCGTGGTACCGATCGCGTACGGCACTGACGGGCTCGGCTCCGTGCGCATCCCGGCCGCCTGTTGTGGCCTGATCGGGCTCAAGCCCGGCGGCGGAGTCATTGCGCACAACCTCGGCATCACGGACTGGTTCGGCCTGGCCGAACACGGCATCCTCGCCACGACGGTGGCCGACGCGGCCCTCGGCTTCGATGTGCTCGCGGGCAGGTCGCCGGCGCCCCTACCGGAACCCGGACGGCTCCGCGTCGCGGTCTCGTTGCGTAGCCCGATGCACGGCGTGACTCCAGACTCCGACGTCCGCGAGGCGGTGGCCCAGGCCGCCCGCCTGCTCGTTGGCCTCGGCCATGACGCTGTTACCGCCGATCCGGCCTATCCGGCCCGCCTGGCCATGATGGGTACGGGCACCTGGTTCGCCGTCGCGTACCTGGAGTCCAAGGCCGCCGATACGGCGAACCTGCAGCCGCGGACCCGCCGCCACGCGGCGCTGGGCGCGCAGGTCCTGCGGCGCGGCCTGGTCCGTGAGGGCGAGCGAGCCGACTGGCGCGAGCGCTGCGTCGCTTGGTTTTCGGACGGCGGATTCGACGTTATCGTGTCGCCCACTCTGGCCGGTCCGCCGCCGGCGGCTATGAGATGGTCTGCCCGGTCCTGGCGGACGAACATGGGGACGTGCCTGCGCTACGCCCCGTACACGGCGGCGTGGAACCTCGCCGGCCTACCCGCGATGGCCGTGCCGATGGGGGTACGCCGCGACGGCCTGCCCGCATCGGTACAGCTGATCGGGCCGCCCGGCGCGGAGGCCCTCCTGCTCGCCGTTGCGGCACAGCTCGAAGCGGCCGCGCCGTGGCGGCCACACGCACCGAGCTGGCCACGTGTCGGGTTGGGCAGTCGACCAGCCCGTCGCGCCGCTGTCGGCGCCCAGTTCGGGTAAACGCATCGTGCGCCCGGCTTCTCTGGGTGAACGTTCGGCGCGGCTGCGTGCGACGATCTGGGCATGACCTCGGATCCGCCAGCAACGGAGCTGGTGACCCTGGAAGACGTCGAGGCAGCGCGGACGGTACTTGCGGGGGTCGTTCGGTTGACCCCCATGGAGCCGAGCCGTCCACTCAGCGCCGCCTTGGGCGGTCCGACGTGGCTCAAGTGCGAGAACGTCCAGCGGGCGGGCTCGTACAAGATTCGCGGCGCGTACCTGCGGATCTCGCGGCTCAGCTCCGAGGAGCGGGCGCGTGGCGTGGTTGCGGCCAGCGCCGGAAACCACGGCCAAGGCGTGGCGCTGGCGGCCGGCATGCTCGGCACGGCGGCCACCGTATTCATGCCCGTGGGTGCACCGCTGCCCAAGGTCGCCGCCACGAAGGGCTACGGCGCGAAGGTCGAGTTGGTCGGGGCAACGGTCGACGAGAGCCTCATCGCCGCACAGGAGCACGCGGAGCGTACCGGCTCCGTCTTCATCCACCCCTTTGATCATGCGGACGTCATCGCGGGGCAGGGCACGGTGGGACTGGAGATCCTGGAGCAATGCCCGGACGTGCGCACGATCGTCACTGGAGTCGGCGGGGGCGGACTGATCTCCGGCATCGCGGTCGCCGCGAAGGCGATCAGCCCACAGGTACGCGTCATCGGCGTGCAGGCCGCCGGGTGCGCGGCGATGCCGGCCTCGCTGAAGGCCGGCCGGCCCGTGCGCCTCGAGTCGTACGCGACGATCGCCGATGGTATCGCCGTCGGCCGCCCAGGCGACCTCACCTTCGCCCATGTCAGCAAGCTCGTCGACGAGATGGTCATCGTGACCGAGGAAGACATCTCCCGGGCGCTGGTGATGCTCCTCGAGCGCAACAAGCTGGTGGTGGAGCCCGCGGGCGCCGTCGGCGTCGCCGCCCTGATGGCGGGGGTCATCCAGGCTGTTGGGGCGCCGGCGGTCGCAGTCCTCTCCGGCGGAAACATCGACCCGCTCCTGATGATGCGCGTGATCGAGCGAGGACTCGCGGCTGCTGGGCGCTACCTGCGCTTCACGGTGCAGTGCACGGACCGCCCGGGCCAGCTCGCGGCGCTGCTCACCTTGATCGGCCAGCAGGGCGCCAACGTCGACGACGTCGTCCATCGCCGCCACGACCCGAGGCTGCGCTTGGGGGAGGTGGAGGTGGAGCTCTCGGTGGAGACACGAGGGGCCGAGCACTCCGACCGGCTCATCTCCGCCCTCCGTCGGGCCGGCTACCCGGTCACGCTCGCGCGACCCGACCACGCCTGAGTTCAGTTCAGCCGGCGAAGGCTTCGAAGGACACCACGGTGACCTTGATGTCCGCGCCGCTGGGTGCCGTGTACGTAACGGTCTGACCGGCCCGCGCGCCGAGGATCGCCCGTCCCAGCGCGGACTCGGGGCTGTAGACGGTCAGCTCCGTGCTGGACGAGATCTCCCGGGAACCCAGCAGGAAGGTCTCGGTGTCGTCGGTGTCGTCATCAAAGTAGATCGTCACGACGGTGCCAGGCGAAACGATGTCTGCCACCGGCGCCTCGCCCACCTGCGCGGTGCGGAGGAGTTCCTTCAGGTAGCGGATGCGCCCCTCCATCTTGCCCTGCTCCTCGCGGGCGGCGTGGTAGCCGCCGTTCTCGCGCAGGTCGCCCTCCTCGCGCCGGGCGTTGATCTCGGCCGAGATGGCCGGACGGTGCGCGATGAGCGCCTCGAGCTCTGCCTGCAGCCGGTCGTGCGCGTCCTGCGAGAGCCAGGCGGTGGACGCGTCGCGGTCGGTGGTGGACACGGAGATCTCCTCGGCGGTGGACAGTCGGACTTTCCAAGGTACCAGTGACCCGGCTTTCGCCGACCATGTCGATCAGCGGTGAGATGCGAAGTCACCGAAGATCCGTGCGGTCCCGGCCCTGGTCAGCGCGTCGGACCGCAGCCGGGCACCTCGCCGGTGACCGGCCGTTTTGTGGTCCTGAGTGTAAAGGTGATCTGCGTCGTGGTCTCCTGTGGTCCGCCGGCAGGCACGTCCACCTCTGCCTTGCCCACCTCCTCGCCGGCGCGGGTATGGGCGAGAACGGTGCACGTCGCGCCCTTTCCCGCCGGTCTGCGGACCTCGAAGGTGACCGTGACCGCGCTGTCGGTGAGGTCGGTGACACTGACGATGCGGACCTGGTACGGGGCGTCGGCGTACTGGCGGTAGAGCTTGACTGAGATCGCCACTCCGGCGAGCACGACAATGGTCGCGAGCGCGTACGCGATCCATCGGCGCCGGCGCTGGCGCGATGGGTCGCGCCTGCGTCCATACCGCCCAGTCGGGAATACGGGCGAGGCGTCGGGAGTCTGCACGGTGTGGCTGACCTCTCATCTGACGGGTGAGCTAGCGTGGCATTCTCCCAGCAGCCAGCGGACCAGCCGTACCCGGAGGAGACATCGGTGTCCGAGACGCCCGAAACTCTGCGCCTCATGGCCGTCCACGCCCATCCCGACGACGAGTCGAGCAAGGGTGCGGCGACGACATCCCGCTACGTGGCGGAGGGCGTGGACGTCATGGTCGTGACATGTACCGGCGGGGAGCGGGGCAGCGTGCTGAACCCGAAGCTCGACCGGCCGGAGATTGTGGAGAACATGAGGGAGATCCGCCGCGCGGAGATGGACCGCGCCCGCGAGATCCTCGGTGTCCGGCAGGAGTGGCTCGGCTTCGTCGATTCGGGCCTCCCCGAGGGCGATCCGCTGCCACCGCTGCCCGAGGGCTGTTTCGCGCGGGTGGATGCGCAGACCGGCGCCGAGCCCTTGGTGCGACTCATCCGCGAGTTCCGGCCGCATGTGGTCACCACGTACGACGAGAACGGCGGTTATCCGCACCCCGACCACATCATGTGCCACACCGTGAGCGTTGTTGCCTTCGATGCGGCGGGCGACCCGGACCGTTTCCCCGGTACGGGTGAGCCGTGGCAGCCGCTGAAGCTCTACTACCACATGGGGTTCTCCAAGGAGCGCATCACAGCGTTGCATGAGGCGATGCTCGGCGCGGGGCTGGAGTCGCCGTTTACCGAGTGGCTGGAGAAGTGGGGCGATAGCGACGACGCCCGGGACAAGGGCCCGCGGGTGACCACGCGCGTCGTCTGCGACGACTACTTCGATGTGCGCGACGACGCGCTACGTGCCCATGAGACCCAGGTCGATCCGGACGGGTTCTGGTTCCGGGTGCCGATGGAGATCCAGCGTGTGGCGTGGCCGACCGAGGATTATGAGCTCGCCCGATCGCTCGTCGACACCGGCCTCCCGGAGGACGATCTCTTCGCCGGAGTGCGGGAAACGCTCCCGTGCGGCGAGCCCGTGGCGCGGCCGTGACAGGTCGGGCGTAGCGTGACAGTGCCGGCGTAGCGCGTGCCCGGTCGGAAGGAATGATCATGATCGAGCTGCTCGCGGAGAACAACTTCGGGGATACCCGCTCCGGCGGCCTCGCGGGGCCGACCGGTCTGGTGATCATCCTGCTGCTCGTGGTGGGCACCGTCCTGCTGATCCGAAACATGAACGCGCGTCTTCGTCGGCTGCCGGACCGCTTCGAGGAGCCGCCAACGTCGGCGGCGGGTGAGCACAACCGAACCGAGGACGAAGAAGCGAAGTAAGCCATCCCGATTGTCAGGACCCCATCGCCTTGATGGATCATTGAGAGATGGCGAACCGGCTGGCCGAGGCGACAAGTCCGTACCTGGAGCAGCACAAGGACAATCCCGTCGACTGGTGGCAGTGGAGTCCAGAGGCATTCGAAGAGGCGCGCCGGCGTGACGTTCCCGTGTTGATTTCGGTCGGGTACGCGGCGTGTCATTGGTGTCACGTCATGGCGCATGAGTCCTTTGAGGACGCTTCGACGGCCGCAGTGGTCAACGCGTTTTTCGTACCGATCAAAGTGGACCGTGAGGAGCGGCCGGACGTCGATGCGGTCTACATGACCGCCACCCAAGCGATGACCGGGCACGGCGGCTGGCCGATGACCGTCTTCGCGACCCCGGACGGCGAGCCATTCTTCTGCGGCACCTACTACCCCAGGGATGCCTTCGTGAACCTGGTGCAGGCGGTCTCGCAGGCGTGGCACGACCAGCGCGACGCCGTCGTGCGTCAGGGCGCCGCCGTCGTCGAGGCGGTCGGACGGTCCCAGGGTCGCGGCTCCTCCGTGGTCCGGGGTTCGGTCACCTTGGAGCTGCTAGATTCGGCCGCCGCGTCCTTGCATGGCGACCACGACCCCACATACGGGGGGTTCGGCGGCGCGCCGAAGTTTCCGCCGCACCTCGCGCTGCTGTTCCTGCTGCGGCATTACCAGCGCACCGGCGACCCAAGATCGCTGGAGATCGTGCGCCACACGTGCGAGGCGATGGCCCGCGGTGGCATCTACGACCAACTCGCCGGCGGGTTCGCCCGCTACTCCGTCGACGACAGGTGGACCGTGCCGCACTTCGAAAAGATGTTGTACGACAACGCGCTCCTCCTGCGTCTGTATACCCACCTGTGGCGACTCACCGGTGACCGGCTCCCGCTTCGGGTGGCCGCTGAGACGGCGCAATTCATGATCCGGGATCTGTTTCACGATGGGTTCGCGTCGTCCCTGGACGCCGACACCGACGGGGTCGAGGGGTCGACCTATGTGTGGACGCCGGCCCAGCTGCGCGATGAACTGGGCGACGACGACGGAGCATGGGCAGCGGACCTGCTCGGTGTCACAGACCGTGGCACCTTCGAGCATGGGACCAGCGTCCTGCGGCTGGCCCGGGACATCGACGCCGCCGACCCGGAAATCTCATCGAGGTGGGCCGCGATCAAGCGGCGCCTGCTCGCTGCCCGGACCCGGCGTCCCCAGCCCGGCCGGGATGACAAGGTGGTCGCGGCCTGGAACGGACTCGCGGTGACGGCACTGGCCGAGTTCGCCGCCCTCGCCGATGGCCCGGTCGCCGCCCAGGCCCGTGAGTTCGCACAGCTGGGCGCGCGGGTACTGGCAGACCGGCACATCGTCGACGGGCGGGTGCGGCGCGCGTCGCGGAACGGGATCGTGGGGGAACCGGCGGGGGTGCTCGAAGACTACGGCAGCACGGCGGAGGCGTTCTGCGCCATGCACCAGCTCACCGGTGAGGGACATTGGTTGGCTTTGGCCGGGCAGCTGATCGACACGGCTTTGGCCCATTTCGCCGACGGCGACAGCGGATTCTTCGACACTGCCGACGACGCGGAGACGCTCGTTGCCCGGCCGGCCGACCCGACCGACAACGCCACTCCATCGGGGCTTTCGTCGATGGTGGCGGCGCTCGTCGCGTACTCGGCCCTGACCGGTGAATCCCGCTACCGCGAGGCGGCCGAGCGGGCCTTGGAGGCGATCGCGCCGGTGATGGCGCGCCACGCCCGGTTCGCCGGATACTCGTGCGCGTCGGCGGAGGCCCTCGTCTCCGGTCCGTACGAGATCGCCGTCGCCGGCGCTGGCGATTCTGACCTGGCCCGGGCCGCCCGCCGGCTGGCGCCCCCCGGCGCGGTGGTCGTGACCGGCGCACCGGACGCACCCGGTGTGCCGCTGCTCGAAGGCCGACCAATGATCGACGGGATAGCGACCGCGTACGTCTGTCGCGGCTTCGTCTGCGACCGTCCCGTGACCGCGGTGGACGACCTGGCCGGGATGCTCCAGCCGACGCGATGACGGCACCCGACGTGCTGACGGCACCCGACGCACCGCCCACTCGTTGGCCACGGTGACGCCCTCGCTGCTACCCCACCCCACCCCAACCCCACCCATATCGCGTCGATCGAGGACATATGGTCGTGATCAAGTCCTTGATCGGCGGGGAAGGGCTCGTGACATGGCCGGTCTCGCCGCAGTGCTCAACGCACCCGGATCCATCGACGCCATCGCGGTTGCCCTGGCATCGCGCGGGGCAGACGGTGCACTCTGCCAGCTCGACGGCCGCGGCGGAACCCAATTGGAGGTGGCCGTCCGCGCCGTCATGCCGGCGATCCCCAGGGTGGCTGACGACCACGAGCACACCGTAGCGGCGTTCGCCGTTGACGGCGTCGCCTCGATCACCGCACTTGATGCCGGCTACACGGCGCGGGGGCCGGCCGGGCTCACCGCGGGGGACGACGAACCGTATGCCGTGATTCTCGCCGATGCCGAGCGAGGGGAACTCGTTCTCGCGCGCAATGGAGACGGGCCGGGCCTCTACTACGCCCGCCACGGCGACGGTTGGCTGGTCGCCTCGGAACCGCTGGCACTCGTCAGCGCGGGGGTGGCGGCTCGGCCCGACGTCGATGTGATCCGGCGGTTCATCGAAACGGGCCTGTGTGACGACACCGATCGGACCTTCTTCGAACGCATCCGGCGGGTACTGCCCGGCGAGGCGGTGGTGCTTACGGCCGACGGCGCAGCGACATCGTCCGGGTCCTCGTGGCAACGGGGCACGCCGTCGGTGTCGACGGCGCTGCGGTCGGCGCTGCGGGCCGCGGGGGCCGACGCGCGCGTCGGTGTGCTGTTGGGTCCGGGGCTGGCGGGTGCAGCGCTGCTCGGCACGGCGCTGTCCCCCTCCGATGGCTCCAATCGCCCTCGGCCGGTCGCCGTGTACACGGCGACCTTTCCAAGTCTGCGGGAGCCCGCCTCGCAGACGCCCGCGGTCCTGGCGGCGACGCCGTACGGCACGATCCGCCACGTCCCGTACGCATTCGAGCCATCCGAACTCGACCTGGACGGTTTCCTTCGCGACCTGGGCGAACCCGTGCCCGATCTCGACCTGTATCTGTTGTGGGCGATCGCGAAGGGACGCAGCGGCGAGGTGGACACGCTGGTGGATACGGCGTTGGGCGAATCAGCCTGCGTGGCTCGGGTCTGCGATCGCATCTCAGCACGCTACGGCGTGGTGGTGCGCTCGCCGCTGCGTGAGGTCGGGCCGGTCGAGTTGATCGGGAACGAGTTGGAGTCCATCGTCGGTCAGACACTGTTACCTGGGGTCGCTCGGTACGCCGGCATGGATTCAGCCCAGGCGGTCACCGCAGGCGAGATCGTGTTGTGGCTGCGCGACACGGTCGCCGCCGCCCTGGCGGTACCCAGGCCGTGGCATGACCGGACGGGCGGGATCGACCCGCTGCGGCGGCTCGCCGCCGGGGAGGCGACCGATGAGGAGTCGCTTCTGCGTGCGTACCTGGTCGAATGCTGGCTGCGGGCCGTGGGCGACCCGGGCTCCACGGACGCCTCGCCGTCCGAGGATCTGCCCGAGCCCGACCTGGGTACGGACGACCTTGAGGTTGCCGGTGTGACGTGGGCCCGCCTGCCCGTGCGCACCGAGGCGTTCGCACCCGGCGCCGAGTTGGTGGCGAAGGCGGCCTGGTATGTGGCGGACGCATTGACGGAGCAGTTCGCGGTCAGTCTGCTCCGGGAGACACTGCGCGGGCCATGGTTCGCCACGCTCGCGGGCAAGGTGGTCGCCGTCAGCCAGCGCCGGGTCTGTCCACTGTGGGATATCAAGCCCGACCTCGCGGCGCGCGTGCTGGCCCGGATCGCGCGACGCTGGTTGCCCCGCCTCGGCGAGGCGTGGACGATGCAGGTGGCCATTGACCACGGCGGGCTACCGCGGGTGGCGGCGGGCACGCTCGCCGCGGCGCTGAGTGTGGAGTGGTCGCAACGGCTCCTGCCGCAGGCCGCGGCCACGCTCTACCCGCCCCGAGCCGGCGCCGTTGCCCCCGCAGATGGTGCGGTCGTGCGCGGTCCGTTCAGTCCGGACGACGTTGCGGACGCACTCCTCGACGCGCTGCACTACTCGCTGGCACCCCACCTGGTAGACACGCTCGCCGGGTGTGCGGTCATCTCGGCGGACGAGATGGGCAGCCGGCTGTTGGGTTTCGCGCCTGGCCCGTACGTCCACGCCGTCCCGCACCCGGAGCCGATCGTCGCGGAGATCTTCGCCGACAACCCGGCCGGTCAGGGCGGCGAGTGCACGCCGATCGTGCTGGTCTGCCCGGCCCCCCAGCCCCGAACGGCGGGTCCTCGTCAGCGCGGCACGGACTTCGCGGCCCTTGACACCACGACGAAGTCCGGACAGTCGGTGTCGCGGGAACGCGGTGTGACTACCCGGCCGGCGTGACAATCATTGCTGGGCACGCAGCGCAGCATCCTTCTCCTCAACCAGGGCGCGCAAGCCATCCTGGAACGCCGCCATCCGCTGCCGCAGCGAAGCGTCGGTGGCGGCGAGGATACGCACCGCGAGAAGCCCAGCGTTGCGGGCTCCGGCGATGGAGACAGTCGCGACGGGAACGCCCGCCGGCATCTGCACAATTGAGAGGAGCGAGTCCATCCCGTCGAGATACCGCAACGGTACGGGTACGCCGATCACTGGCAATGGAGTGGCGCTCGCCACCATTCCGGGCAGGTGCGCCGCGCCGCCCGCGCCGGCGATGATGACGCGCAGGCCACGATTGGCCGCGCCGCGGGCGTAGGCCAACATGGCCTCCGGGGTGCGGTGCGCGGACACAACCCGGACGTCGTGGGCGACGTCAAACTCGGCGAGTGCCTCCGTTGCCGCGCGCATGGTCGGCCAGTCGGAGTCGCTGCCCATGATGACTCCGACAATCGGTGCGATGTCAGTCACCGACACCCTCCCTCAGCCACCGCGCAGCGCGGGCGGCCCGTACCCGCAAGAGTCGCAGGTCTTCGCCCAGGACCGTGACATGGCCGATCTTGCGACCTGGCCTTACCTGCTTGCCATAGAGATGCACACGCGCACCGGGGTCGGACGCGAACAGATGGTGCACCCGCTCGTCAATCCCCATCCCACCCGACGGTCCGCCGAGGACGTTGGCCATCACGACCGCGGGCGCGGTCAGCGAGGTTTCACCGAGCGGGTAATCGAGCACCGCCCGCAGGTGCTGTTCGAACTGCGACGTGCGGGCACCCTCGATCGTCCAATGTGCTGAGTTGTGCGGGCGCATGGCGAGTTCGTTGACGACGAGGCCGCCACCGTCCACTTCGAACAACTCGACCGCGAGGACGCCCACGACGTCGAGTTTGGTCGCGATGCGGATGGCCAGCTGTTGGGCCTGTACGGCCGCATCGACGGTCAGCCCGGGGGCTGGGGCGAGCACCTCGACGCAGATGCCGTCGCGCTGAACCGTCTCAACGACCGGGTACGCCGCGACCTGGCCCCACGGCGAGCGGGCCACCACCGCCGCCAGTTCACGGCGCAGCCTTACCTTCTCCTCGACAATCAGCTCGAAACCCTCGGCGAGGAGGGGTTGTACGTCGGATGGGTCGTTGAGGATCCACACGCCGCGTCCGTCGTAACCTCCGGTCGTCGCTTTGGCGACGATAGGGCCACCACCGAGCCCGGACGCGAAGTCAGCGACCTCAGCTTGACTCGTCACCGCGCGCCATGAGGGCACCGGCACACCGAGTTCGGTGAGCTTGTCGCGCATGACCCGCTTGTCGTGAGCGTGCTGTAACGCGTCCGCGCTTGGGCACACCGTCACACCCTCGGCGGCGAGGGTCCGGATGTGCTCTCCGGGCACGTGTTCGTGGTCGAAGGTGACGACGTCGCAGCCCTTGGCGAACCCGCGCAGGGCCTCCAGATCGGTGTGGTCACCGATCACCGTGTCGGCGACGACGAGCGCGGCACCATCGTCGGGGGAGACGGCGAGCACGCGCAGTGACTGGCCAAGGGCGATCGCCGCCTGGTGGGTCATCCGCGCGAGCTGGCCGCCGCCCACCATGCCGACGATTGGCAGACCGGTCCGGGAATCCATCGCTCGTCAGCCTAAGTGACTGGTGAACCTGGTCGCTCTCAGGTCAGGGCGACAGCCAACGCTGGGTCGGCCGGGCACTGGGTCAGGACATCCGGCGAAGCGCGCCGCGCAGGCGTTTCTCCGACAGGCCGCCGAACACGATCAGCACCACACCGGCCACGGCGACCAGCACCGCACCGGCTATCGCCCCCTGGACCAGCAGCCGGATCATCTCGGTCAGGGCGACGACCACCGCGACGGAGCTCCCGGTCACCACGGGCGCGTGCCGGCGTCGCCAGGTGCCCATGATGACCGTGACTATCGCGGCGGCAAAGAGAGCCACCCATCGCCACACGACGCGGTCGCCGACGAGGACCAAGGCCAGGCTGGGCAGGAAGCCGCCCGCCAGGGCGGGACCGTAGGCGATCCACGACGACAGTTCAGGTCGTCTGCGCAGCTCAAGCGCGCCGCTGAGGAGAGCGATCGCGGCGAATGGCAGTGTGTACGCCTCGGTCAACCCCACCTCGACCGAGTACAGCAGCACCCAAGACGCCCCGACCTCGGCCGCGAGGGCTGCGCGGACGAGCCACTGACGACGAATCGCCGGACGGTCGCGGCGGAGCGCCGCGCCGCCGAGCAGCAAGCCCCAAATGGTGAGGACAGCGGCCGCGTGACGCGCCGAACCTAACGCCAGCAGCAGCGCGAAGGCGGCGCCCAAGGATGCGCACAGCTCCACCGCTGCGGCCTCCGCACGGCGGGTGGCGGAGCGGGCAAGCGCCCAGGCCACGGCGACAAGCAGGCCACAGACGCCGAGCACGCCGAACGCGCCCGGCCGCAGCGGGCGGCTTGCGGCCGCGAGCGCCGTCACGGGCAGGGCGAAGGCCGCTGCGGCCGTAACGATCCACGCGACCATCCGGATGGCGGGGTCCCGGCCGAGCCAGGCGGCGACCGCGGCGGCGCCGACGAGGATGCCCAGCGCCGTCAATGTGTCACCGCGGGTAGCCAGGGTGCCGGCGAGCCCGGCCCCACCGGTGACCGCGCAGATGATGCCGGCGGTTCCGCGTAGCAGCCGGGTCGCCGACGGCACCGTCGGGGGAGCGAGCGCGGCGCCGAGGCCGGTGGTGAGCGCCACGCCCAGCGCGACCCATGGGGCGCTAGCTCGCGGTGCGCCGATCGCCGTCGGCGCGACCAGGGCGAGGGCGGCGAGTGGCGGAAGGATCGCGGCGAGCAGATGGCCCCGATCCCCCAGGGTGAGCGCGGTCGTGGCCGCGACGGCCGCGAGCAGCGCGAGCGTCACCATGGCCGGCCCGGCACCCTCGGGGATGGGCGCGACGGCGTACCCCTGCCAGATCTGCCGCAGAGTTCGGTACGGCCCGACGACGGCGGTCAACCACGCCGGTGCGCTGGCGACGACGGAGAGCAAGGCGGCCGGTCCAGCCGTCGCGATGATCACAGCGCCAGCCGCGCGTTTGTCGTACGAACGAAGTGTTGCGGCCGCGGATACTGCCACGAGGGCGGCGGCGGCGGCCCACACCTGCGCCTGACGGAGGTCGGGCAGCGATGCCAGCGCTACCACCAGGGCGGCGGTGCCAACGCCGAAGGAGGGATACCCACCCCACCGCACCTTGGCCAGCCGGAGGGCGCCGACGATCAGTACTCCAAAGGCGGCCAGGGCAAGCGCGGCGCCGAGTACACCGGTTCGGGACGCCCCACTCGCCACCGCGATCGTGGCGGCAGCACCCGGGGCGGCGATCAGCGCGGCCGCCCCGGCGACGCCCGGCACGACCGGAGGGACGCCCGTTCGTGCCTGGGCGATCGCGGCGACCATCACGCCGGCGAAGACGACGCCGCTCAGCGCTATCACCGCGGACCCGTACGTCCCCGCCGCGGCGGCTGTGGCGTAGAGACCCAGCATTGCGGCGAGGCCGAGCCGACGCCGGGCGACGTCCTCGGCTGCGATGTTCGTGGCATCGTGCGGCCCGACCAGTGCCGCGCCCACGCCGGCGGCGAAGGCCAGGGACCCGGCGATCGCGATCGGGCTCCACCAGGCCAGGCCCAGCGCGGCCGGGGCGGCGAGCCCAGCCACCGAGAGCGTCACGAACCCGACGTCGCCGCCGACCGGAGCGGGCAGGAGCGCGGCCGCGGCGGCCGCGGCCAGCAAGAGGCTGGCCGGCACCTG
>Ga0184625_10000105_pt1 | contig 23902 bp, 19 predicted proteins | sample PLM3_30_b1_FD_133151 | JGI IMG/M metagenome (GOLD analysis project Ga0184625, IMG submission 133151) | Groundwater sediment microbial communities from an aquifer in East River, Colorado, USA - PLM3_30_b1 | ecosystem: Environmental > Terrestrial > Soil > Riparian zone | place: USA: East River... | reverse complement strand
TCTTCGGTTCTTGGTACTTTGACCTGAAGCCATGCGTATCCCGTCCTTATACCGCGATCGCAAGAGTCTGGAGCTGCAACTGACGCCGATGATCGACTGCGTGTTCCTCTTGATGATCTATTTTCTTTGGTCGTCGAGCTTCGCCGTCGTCGAAATGTCGCTGCCTAGCACACTCGCGGCGCAAAACGCCGGCAGCGGCCCGGGCCGCTCGAATCAGCGGCCGTCTCCAGAGGCCGACTTCGACAAGATCGTGATTCGCGTCCTTCGTGACGGAATCGCGCCGGCCTGGCAAGTGAACGATTCGCCGATTGCCTCGTTGGCGGAGCTGCGGCGCACATTAATGGCGATTGCCAATATAAAACGCGACGCGCCCGTTGTGATCGACCCCATCGGCGACGTGCCGCTGGGAGAAGTGATCGACGTCTTCGACATCACCCGGCTGGCTGGCTTCCAAGAGGTCCAGTTCGCCGCAGAAATGTAGTCTCCGGCCTGAAATCCGCATCCGTGTTTCATCCGTGTTTTATCCGTGGCTTCTGCTGCCTGCTCTCCGCCAGCGTTTGGCTCGCAGGCGGGATGCTGCTGGCGGATTCGCACGACGCCCAGTTCCTCAGCGGCCTGCGCGAGCGGCGGCTGTTCGAGCTGGCCGAGATGTACTGCCTCGATTGGCTCCGGCAAGAGACGCAAAACGGGATGGCGGAGAGTGAGTTGACGCTGGAGCTGATCCGCACGCTGGCCCTGCACGCCGCCCACGCGCCGGCGGACCGCCGCGCAGCGCTGTGGGCGAGCGCCCGAAAGACGGCGGCCGACTATCTCCGCCGCTCGCCCGCGCCGCCGCGTGCAATCCTGATCCGAGTGCAGAACGCGCTGACGCCGCTGGCACTCGGCGAGCTAAGTCGGCAGGAAGCGGAAGCCGGCGTCATCGCGGCCGCGGACTTGGAACCGGCGCGGCAAGCGCTCCGTGAGGCGACGAGTCTTCTGGAAGGGCTCGACAAGGAGCTGACACGCGAGATTCCTCTGCGCCGCCGCACGCCGCCGCGAACCGGCGAGCTGACGGCTGACGAGCTGTTCGGGCTGCACCAGGACGTACAACTGCAACTCGCCCGCGCCCAGCGCAACCGGGCGCTGCTGGCCGAGGCCGGCAGCGACGACCGCCGAGCGCTCTTACTCGTGGCTATCGAAACGCTCAACCGTCCCCTGGCCCAACTCACCGAGGACGACGCGCTGCGGGCCGCCATCCAACTCGACCTGGCCCAGTGCCGGCGGCTGCTCGGTGAGCCGGCAACCGCCGGGCAGATTGCCGCGGCGATCGACCAGCCGGGGTTGTCGCCCGACGTTCGATTGCGAGCGCGGGCCGAGCGCATTCGAGCCGCGCTCGCGCAGCGCGACCTTGCGGCTGCAAAACAACTGCTCGAGCAGCCGCGGACGATCGCGGACCAGTCGGCCGGCGACCTGGAATTCGCGCGATTTGAGGCGCTGCTGGCGCTGGCGGGTTCAGCCAAGGAACCAGAGGCCAAGAGTTATCAAGAGCAGGCCGCCGACGCGGCGAAATCGCTGGACGAAGGCTTTGGCGCCTACTGGGGCCGGCGGGCGGACCAGTTGCTGATTGCATCCCTGCCGCGCGGCGATGGGACCGGCAACGTCGAGTTGCTCAGCCGTCAGGCCGACAGCCTCTATCAGAAACGGGACTTCGAGCGGGCCATCGCCGCTTACGATGAGGCGTCGTCTGCCGCGCGGTCGGCGGGGAACCTGCAGCGCGCGTTCGAGCTGGCCTATAAGGCCGCGCTGGTCGAGCAGCAGCGCGGACGACATGCTGCGGTTGCGAGCCGGCTGCGAATTCTCACCAAGGGACTCGCATCGCACGCGCAAGCCCCGGCCGCTCATCTGCTCGCGGCCTGGAATGCCGCTCAAGCATCGCAGGAGGATCCCGCAGCGGCCGAGCTCTACGTCGAGCTGCTGCGCGAGCACGTATCGATCTGGCCTTCGGCAGAGTCGGCTAGTCAGGCGAGATTGTGGCTCGGCAGGCTGACGGAATCGCGGTCCGATCTGGCTGGCGCGATCACCCACTACGCGGTCGTTGCACCAGCCTCGCCCCATTACGCGGCGGCCATCGCGGCCCTCACGTCCTGCTGGCGACAAAACCTGGCGAAAATGGCGGCCGCGGGACAGCCGACGGCGCTGCCGGCCAGCGAAGCCATCCGCTTCTTCGCGGCGGCGGCCCAACGCACGTCGCCGCCAGGCGGAGTCGAGCGAGCCGCCACGTTAGCTCTGGCTGAGTTGATCCTAAGCTACGAGCCATCGCGGGCGGCCGACGCCGAGAAGGTGCTGCGCGAGGCGCTCTCTGCGAGCAACGACACGCCCGCCGCGTGGCGGACCGAGGCCCAGTCGCAGTTGGTCGTGGCCCTCGCCGCCCAGCCCAGCCGCGAGATGGAGAGCGTCGATGTATTGCGCCAGATCGGCTCGGCCTCGCCGGCGCAATTGTTCGCCGTGCTAGAAGGGCTGACTCGAATCGCCGCCCGCAGCAGCGGCGAGAGTCGCCGCGCTGTCGCTGCCACACAATTGGCCGCCGTCAATCTGCTGGCGACTAGCCGCCAGCAGCTCGGTGCTAAAGAGCAACTTTCCCTCGGCCAGATCGAAGCCGAAGCGCTGGCCGCGGCGGGGCGGCGCGACGAAGCGCTCGCGGCGTATGCCAGGCTGAGCGAGGCCCATCCCGACGACGCCTCGGTGCAGGCGGGCTTTGCGGCGCTGCTCCTGGATTCGACGGATCGCCGGCAGCTCGAGCAGGCCCTCGACCAGTGGCGAACCGTTGCCGCTCGCTGCAAGCCGCGGACGACTCGCTGGCAGCAGGCGAAGTACTCCGTCGCCCTGGCCCAGTTCAAGCTGGGCGACCGGGCCGGCGCTTCGGCCCTGCTGCGCTACATCCTGGAAACGCCTCCCGGCCTGGCAGGCAGCGAGTGGGAGGCAAAATACGCCCTATTGCTGAAACGCTGTCAGCCGTAGCCGAGGACAAGGCGCCCTCAAGCGCGATCAGGATCAAACGACAGCTCCAGCGATTCGCCCGCCGGAACTGTGGCCCACTGGGCCAGCAGGTCGCAGAGCATCGCCCGAATGTCTGCCAGCTGTTTCTCGGTAATGGCTGACGTGGCCGCCGCGCCGTGCGATTTGAAGAACTGGACGACAAACTCATTAAACTGGATCGCGCTCCAGCGCGTGCCGCTGGCGTGCTCCGCATCCAGCAGCCCCACGAGCAATTCCGACGGGTCGGCGTTCGCGGGGATCCGCCCGCGCGGCCAATCGCTGCTGAAATCGCTGAAGTTCCAGCCGGAGGCCAGCAGCCCATAGAACCCCAGGCGATGCCTGAGGACCGTCTCCACGGCGATGTGCGTCAGGTCGTGCCGCGTAAAAAAGGCCGCCTGCCCCTCGCGCAGGTTCTGCCACGTGGCCGTCCCATCCACGCGCGTGCAGCTTTGAGCCGAGCTGCCATCGGCGCGTTTCTTCAGGCGAATGTGCAGCGGGAACATATGGCCAGCGAGGACAACAAAAACCTAGCTTGGTTCGCGACCGCAGTGTAGTCAACCAATTGGCAGCCCGCGCCCCACTGTGGCATACTGGCTGAGGCTTTGGACCTTGGACCTTGGACCTCGTGCCGTGCCCGCCCCGATCTTAACGCCCGCAATCAAGCCCCGCCGCGCCACGGCCACCCACTTGCCGACGTTTGTCTTTGAGACGAGCGACGAGCTAGCGAACTACGTCGCGCAGCTCGTGGCGGGAGTGATTCGAGAGCGGAACGCCAACGGCCAGCAGGCCGTGCTGGGCCTGCCGACGGGCAGCTCGCCGGTCGGCGTCTATCGCGAGCTGGTGCGGATGCACCGCGAGGAGGGGCTCGACTTTTCGCGGACGATTGCCTTCGTGCTCAACGAGTTCTATGGCCTGGCCGGCGACCAATTGCAAAGCCACAGGCGGTGGCTGCGCGAGCATTTGCTCGACCACGTCAATATCCCGGCTGCCAACATCCATATTCCCAACGGACAAACGCCGCCGGCCGAGATCGAAAACCACTGCCGCGAGTATGAGGCCCAGATCGAGCAGGCCGGCGGCATCGACGTGCTGGTGCTGGGCATCGGCAGCAACGGGCACATCGGCAGCAACGAGCCCTTCCCCGGTGTCGGCGGCCGTACGCGGCTCTCGACGCTCGACCCGGTGACGCGGCGGGCCTTGGCCAGCGACTTTTTCGGCGCGGCGAACGTGCCAACGCAGGCGATCACGATGGGCCTGGGCACGATCTATGACGCCCGCAAGGTGCTGCTGTTGGCCCTCGGCGAGCACAAGGCGGCGATCATTCGCGAAGTGACCGAGGGGCCGGTTTCGCCGCGCGTGCCCGCCTCGTACCTGCAGGAACACGCCGACGCGGCGGTGCTGGTCGATAGCGCCGCGGGCAGCCAGCTCACGTCGAGCCAGACGCCCTGGGTCATCGGCAGCGTGGACTGGACCGACGCACTCATCAAGCGGGCGATCCTGTGGCTCTGCGGCCAGACGGGCAAGGCTCTGCTCAAGCTCACCGACGACGACTTCCGCAACCACAATTTGCACCAGCTTCTGCGGCACTTTGGTCCGGCGCCCAAAGTCGCTCACGAGGTCTTTCAGCAATTGATGGGCACGATCGTGTATCACCCCGCCGGCAAAGAGCCGCGCCGGGTAATTTGCTTCAGCCCACACCCCGACGACGACGTGATCAGCATGGGTGGCACGCTGATCCGCCTGGTCGAGGACGGCCACGAAGTTCACATCGCCTACATGACCAGCGGCAACATCGCCGTCTTCGACCACGACGCGGCACGCGTCGCCGATCTGGTCACGGAATACAACCGCCTGTTCGGCATCGACCAGGAGCGAAGCAAGCTCGTCGAGGGCACCGTGCTCGAATCGCTGCAGCGAAAGGCGTCCGGTGAGCCCGACATCGACGCCGTGCAGAAGATCAAGGGCCTGATCCGCTGGGGCGAGGCCAAGGCGGGGGCTCTCAAGGTCGGCTGCCGCGAAGAGCACTTGCACTTCCTCGACCTGCCGTTTTATCAGACCGGCACGATCGCCAAAAAGCCGATCGGTGGGGACGACGTGCGGATCATCCGCGAGCTGCTGGAGCGCGTTCAGCCGCAGCAGGTCTATGTCGCGGGCGACCTTTCCGATCCGCACGGCACGCACCGTGTCTGCGCCCAGGCGATCTTTCAGGCGATCGGCGACCACGAAGCAGCGGGCGGCAGCCGGCCCCAGGTGCTGCTCTATCGCGGGGCCTGGCAGGAATACGAGCTGCACGAGATCGAGCTGGCCGTGCCGCTTTCACCCGGCGACATCCTGAAGAAGCGCAAGGCGATCTTCATGCACCAGAGCCAGAAGGACGAGGCCCTATTTCCCGGCAGCGACCCGCGCGAATTCTGGCAGCGGGCCGAAGACCGCAACACCGGCACCGCCGCCCAGTACAACCAGGTCGGCTTGCCAGAATATTACGCCCTGGAAGCCTTCGTCCGCTGGAACGGCGTGCCGATCTAAAAAAGAACGCCAGCCTCCCCAAGCGACGCAGGTGCAGGCTGGCGTTCGTCAACTGCAGGTCTTACTTTCCTGTGGCCGCGGCTTGATCCGCGGCGCTCAGCTTGTCGAGCGGCACGTTGACCACGGTGCCGTCGGGCTTCTTCAGCTCGACTTTGCCATCGGCCACACGGACCAGCTCGGCTTCGATCTTGAACTTGCCGGTCGTGTCGGTCCAGGTCCGTGGTCCCTTCGGCGTCGCGGTCGCAGCCGGCACATCGGCGCCCAACTCGGCCAACTTGGCCTTGGCGATCTTCGTCGCGGCCGGATTGGCGTTGCGGCTGACAATCGCGGCGAGAACTGTGATACCCTGCTTTTGAAGCGTCGGCATCTTCTGCCCGGCGAGCGCCAGCGCCCGGTCGAGCGACTCGGCGGCCTGGACAAGCGGCTTCAGCTCGGCGTTCTTCCCCAGGTCGCGCTCGGCCGACACCAGGTCCTTCTTCAAATCGGGGATGACGCCATAAATGCGGCTGGCAGAAACGACACCCAGCACGCCGGCGAACTTGTCGTCGCCGGTCAGCTTTCGCTGGGCGTCAGATAGCGCCGCCTTGCCTTGCTCGACGAGCTTCACGTACTGCTCGTCGGCTTCTTTGGCGATCGTGGCATAGCTCCCCAGCTTGCCCGGTGTGCCGAGCTTGCTGAGGGTGTAGGCCCTCTTGACCGCGGTGAACTCGTCCTTCTCCGCCAACGACTTGTTGACGTCATCGACCACCGACTTGATGGTCGCGAGCTGCTGGTTGTTGAAGATCGTGCCGGAGTTGCGCAGATGCGTAATCAAGAACTGGGGCAGCTCAGCGCCCTCTTTCGATCCGCTCTGACCATAGAGCTTCTCGCCGTCGGCCCGAATCACGTACAGAATTGGAATCCCGGTGCCTTCGTGGCGATACTTGGTGGCCCATTGACCCCAATTGGGTCCATCCGTCTCAACCTTGAGTGGCACAAACTGTGCCACGAGCGATGCGATCGAGCCGTCTGTGTTCAGACGCTCTTGCAACGCCTGGCAAGGGGCTCACGTCTTGGAGCCGGCCATGACCAGCATCGGCCGGCCGGTTTCTTTCGACAGGGCCTGGGCTTGCTCGATCGTGAGCACCTCAGCCGTGGCAACGGCCGAGGCGTAGGCAGCGATGGCTGCTGCCAACGGAAATACAAACGGAGAATGCAGCCGCATGGTGTTTGCTCCTGTAGCCCACCGCCTGCGGAAAAGGTACGGCGGGTGGCTGGGAACCAATATATCAACTACAGCGCGCAGCACCAATCGCTTTGCCAAATTGCCGCCCGCCCCCCAGATTTTGTGCGGTTATACTGCGGGATTCGCTTGAGTCTGAGGGCCTATGCCTACCGCCGCCGACACCGAATCGATTGCCGCGTTGCCACCGGCTGCGGAAGTGCTGCGCGTGCGGGGAGCGCGGACGCACAATCTGCAAAACGTCGATCTCGACATCCCGCGCGGCAAGCTGGTCGTCATCACGGGGCCTAGCGGCTCGGGCAAGAGCAGCCTGGCGTTCGATACGATTTTTGCCGAGGGCCAACGGCAATACATCGAAAGCCTCTCGACCTATGCCCGTCAGTTCCTGAGCCAGCTCGAGCGGCCCGATGTGGATGAAATCGACGGCCTGTCGCCCGTCATCTGCATCGACCAGCGGCCCGGCGGCGCCAATCCCCGCAGCACCGTCGCCACTTCGACGGAGATTTACGACTTCCTGCGGCTGCTCTTCGCCCGCGCGGGTGAAGTCTCGTGCCACCGCTGCGGCGAGCCGATCCGTCAGCAGTCGAGCGGGCAGATTCAAGAGGCCCTGATGGCCCTGCCCGAGGGGACGAAGCTGATGCTGCTCGCGCCGCTGGTCCGCGGACGCAAGGGGCAGCACGCCGAGGTCTTCGAGCAGATTCGCAAGGCGGGGCAGGTGCGGGTGCGCGTGGATGGGGCGGTGCTCGATCTCGATACCGTCTCCCAGCTCGATGGCCGCAAGCCGCACACGATTGAGGCCGTCGTCGATCGGATCGTCATCCGTCCCGGCTCCCGCTCGCGGCTGGCCGAATCGCTGGAGCTGGCAATCAAACAGGGCGAAGGCGTCGTCGTCGCCAGTTATGTCGCTCCCAATGACACGCAATGGACCGACCGGCTGTTCAGCACGCTGTATGCCTGCCCCAACTGCCAGCTCAGCCTCGAAGAAATCGAGCCGCGGACGTTCAGCTTTAGCAGCCCGTACGGCGCCTGTCCCGCGTGCGAAGGACTGGGATACAAGGTCGAGTTCGACTCAGAGCTTTTTGCGCCGGACCCAACACAGTCGATTGGCGATGGGGCGATCGCTGCCTGGCGCGGAGTCAAAGCCGCGACTGGTAAAAATCGGGAGACAGGCGTCAGGAGTCAGAAGGAACAGACGCTGGCGTATTTGGAGTCGCAGAGAACTTCGCCGGATTCGCCGCTGGCCGAAATGCGTCCTACGGTGCTGGAGAAGCTCCTTCGTGGCGACGGCCAGCAGTTTAAGGGACTGGTGACGCTGCTGGAACAGGAATACGTCACGGCTGCTGATCCAGCACGCCGCGAGCAGCTCGAGACGTTCCGCGGCCACGTCGTCTGCCTCGCCTGCGGCGGCACGCGGCTTCGCCCGGAAGCGCTCGGAGTGCGAATCGCCGGGCGGTCGATCGCGGAGGTGTGTACGCTCAGCGTGGAGGAAGCGCGGGAGTTTTTTGCCAAGTTGACAGGCCTTCCTGCCGACGTGGCCCAACCGCTGCTTGCCGAAATCACCTCCCGCCTCGGCTTCCTCCACAAGGTCGGTCTCGACTACCTCACGCTCGACCGGCCGACCGAGACCCTCTCCGGCGGCGAGCTGCAGCGGGTGCGTCTGGCCACGGGGATCGGCAGCGGCCTGGCGGGCATCTGCTACATCCTCGACGAGCCTTCGATCGGCCTGCACCCGCGCGACAACCAGCGGCTGATCGAGGCGCTCCGCGATTTGCAGGCGGCCGACAGCTCGGTGTTAGTGGTCGAGCACGACGAAGCCATGATGCGGCAGGCCGACTGGCTGATCGACATGGGGCCCGGCGCTGGCAGCCGTGGGGGCCGCGTCGTCGCAGAAGGCACACCCGCGGACGTCATGCGAAAGAGCGCTTCACTCACCGGGCGCTATCTGAACGGGACCGAGCGGATCGAGGTTCCGTGCGAGCGCCGCAAGGGGGCGAAGTCGCGGAGCCTCGTGATCGAGGGCGTCACGACCAACAACCTGCAGAACGTCACGGCAACCTTCCCGCTGGGGCTGCTCATCGGCGTCACGGGCGTCAGCGGCTCCGGCAAAAGCTCGCTGATCAACGAAACGCTCGCGCCGGCGCTCATCCGCCGACTGGGAGGGGCCGCCGCGAAGCCGGGGCCGCACGCCACGCTGCGGGGAGTGAGCCAGATCGACAAAGTGATCTCGATCGACCAGTCGCCGCTGGGCCGCTCGCCACGGAGCAACGCCGCCACCTACACCGGGGCCTTCGACGAAATCCGCAAGGTTTTTGCCGCCACGAAGGAGGCCAAGCAGCTCGGCTTTCGCGCCAGCCGGTTCAGCTTCAACGTCGCCGGCGGACGCTGCGAGGAGTGCCAAGGGCAGGGCCTCAAGCGGCTGGAGATGAACTTTCTGCCCGACCTGTTCGTGTCCTGCCCGGCCTGCGAAGGCCGCCGCTTCAACCGCCACACGCTGGCCGTGCGGTACAAGGGCCTGTCGATCGCGGACGCCCTCGACCTGTCGATCGAAGAGGCGGTGAGTTTCTTCGCGAACTTCCCGGCCATTCACCGCGCGCTGACCAGCCTGAACGACGTGGGCCTGGGCTACCTGCCGCTCGGCCAATCGGCGACGACGCTCAGTGGTGGCGAGTCGCAGCGCGTGAAGCTGGCGACCGAACTGGCCCGCGTCGATACCGGGCAGACGCTCTATCTGCTTGATGAGCCCACAACCGGCCTGCACGTCAGCGACATCCGCCTCTTGCTGGGCGTCTTGCAGCGGCTGGTCGATCGCGGCAACACGGTGCTGGTGATCGAGCACCACCTGGACGTGCTCAAATGCTGCGACTGGCTCCTCGATCTCGGCCCCGGCGGCGGCGAGCACGGCGGCCAAATCGTCGCCGCCGGCACGCCCGAAGAGCTGTCAGCGATGGAATCCAGCGAAACTGGCCGCTACCTCCGCGGCGTGCTGTAGCGAGCTACGCCGCCTCGTCGTTGGACCGGCGGGGCAGGTTTCGGCGGCGAATTGGCGCGGCGTCCGGTTCAGCTTCGGGTAATTCGGCCAGCGGCAGCGTCCGCGGATAGAGCGCCGTATCGAGCAGCGCGGCGATTTCCTCGTCGGTGACGGGCACGGGCGTTTCCGGGACGGAGGAGGCGAGGGACGGAGTGACGGAGGGAGGGAGAGGCGGAGCGACCGAGGTCGGTTGCGGTAGTTCCGGCGTTGGCTGTGGTGCAGCGACCGGCGCGGCCTCTGTGGTCGTGTTTGCGTTCGGCTCGGTACAAAGTACTGTGTACGGCGTACTGGGTACGGGGTACTCCGTATCGGCAACAGAAGCGATCTCGTCACCGGTCTCCTTCTCCACCGCCCCCAATTTCGCAATTCGCTCGTCTGGCGCTCTCTTCCTCTCCTTCACTCCGTCGCTCCGTCTCTCTGTCCCTCTGTCGCTCGCTCGCTCCATCCCTCTGTCCCTCCGCCTCTCCTTCCCGACTTCCGACTCCCGACTCCCGACTCCCGCCCCTCGCTCGGCCAGCCATCCCAGCAGCGCCGGGAACAGGCAGATCGACGACACAAGGCAGGTCGTCACGCCGAGCGTCAGCACCTGGCCGAGGCTCTGCAACCCTTGATGCCGGGCCAGGATGAGCGCGCCGAAGCTGGCGGTGGTCGTCGCGGCTGTCAGCAGCACGGCCGTAGCCGTCGAGTCGTTGAGCTCGAACCGCCCGCGCTGCTGCCGCCACAGGTGCACCAGATGAACGCCATGATCGACGCCGATGCCCAGGATCAGCGGCAGCACGATCATGTTCGCTGGGTTGAGCGGCAGGTCGAGCCAGCCGATCAGCCCGCACATCTGCACGAAGCCCAGGGCCAGCGGGACCATCGCCAACAGCGAATGCCACAGGCTACGGAAGTCGATCCACAGCAGAATCAGCACGGCTCCCAGGGCATACAGACCGGCCCACAGGTAGCTCGACTGCATGTGCCGCGAGGCATAGTACGTCTGCACCGGATGGCCGGTGACGCGCGGATCGACCGTTTCGACCGCTTTGACGAAGCCCGCCAGCTCCTGCATGTTCCAGATGTCGCCCTTGGCATAGACCTTGAGCAGCCACGTGCGGCTGGCGCCCACGAACCGATCGACTAGCTCCGGCGGCAAGTCCTCCAGCCGCGGCGGCACGGGGCTGGCTAGTGCGCGGAGCGGAGCGAGCTGCCTGGCCGCCTCGGCGGCCACCATCGGCAATCCCTGAGCCAGGCGGGCCTCGGCTTCCGCAGGCGACCGCGCGTCGAGCGCTGCCCGAAGCTGCGCCAGTCCGATCGTGGCCGGCGTTTCCAGCGGCGTCTCTTGCGACAGCAACTCCGCGGCGCGGGCCGCTTCACGCTTGAGCCGCAGAACGTCCGGCTTGCCCACAGCCGGCGGGCGATCGCCGATCGCGGCCAAGTTGCGGCACAGCGCGGCGATTTGCGCCGCGTGTTCGGCTGACGGATCGGGCAACAGCGACGCAATCTCTTCCGTCTTAGCTACGATCGGCAGCGACTCGAACTGCGCCTTTCGCTCGCGCAGCTCCTGCCGCGACGAGCAGACGCTCACCGCGAACCAGACGCTGTCGTCCAGCCGCGTGAAAAGTTGCCGTTCGATGTCGGCGCTTTCCGTGTGGCGGGGCTGCAAATTCAGCAGGTTGTGGTCGTAGCGGAGCCGGGCAGCGCCGGTGCCTAAGGCCAGCGTACCGAGCACGGCGGCCGCCATTGTCAGCCGCGGCCAGCGGAGCGGCCACTGCAGCCAGTGGCCGGCCGGCAGAATCACCGGGGCGCTCGTGCTGGGCCAGCGGCGATCGACGACGAGCACGAGCGGTGGCAGGATCACGACCGCCGCGGCGACGCACAGCAAAATGCTACCGCCCGCGATCAGGCCCAGCTCGCGGACGCCGACAAAGTCAGTCATCGCGGCCATGAAGAAGGCCGCCGCGGTCGTCACGCCGCCCGTCACCACGCCCGGTCCGACTTCGACCGCCGTCCGCAGCAGCGACTCTTCTTCATCCAGCCCTTGCTGCCGCAGCTTGAGGTAGCTGGCGACATAGTGAATCGCAAAATCGATCCCCAGGCCGATTAGGACCGCGCTGAAAGCGCTGCTGAGGATGTTCAGGTGTCCGACCGCCAGCGTTACAAAGCCAAACGAATAGGCCGTGGCCAGCACCAGCACGACGTTGAGCAGCAGCGCGTGCCGCAGGCCGCCGTAGGCCGCCAGGTAGAGCGCGATCACCAGCGCCAGGCTGAGCACGCTGGTCCAAAGCATGTCGGTTTGGCTGGCCTGCATCTCGTCGTATTCGATCACGGGCATGCCGGTCAGCCCGATCCAAACCCGCGGATGTCTGACCATTGCGGCCCGAATGATCTCCCGCAGCCGCATGATCGCCGCGCTATTTGTGGACGATTCGCCGGCTTGCAGATTGAGCCGCGTCAACACGAAGCCCAGCCGGTCGTTGTCGGCGAGCAGATACTGGGGATCGAACTGCCGCAGCGCGCCGGCGACGTCGGCGGAAGAGGAACCGCCCTGCGGCAGCGGCGGTTGCATGGCGTTTGGTCCCGCGAGCGCGGCCAACAGCGGCTGCACGGCCCGTACGTATTGCTCGTCGATCGCCGCTCGCTGCTGCGGATTGGCCGAGGCCACGTGGGAAAGCTGTTCGTTCAGCGCGGCAAGCGCAGCAGCTGGATCGGCCGCACCCGATGGCGGCGCCATCGCTGCCGCGGCTTGCACCTGCCGCGCGAGCTGCGCCAGTTGAGCGCTCGGCAGATAGTGCAGGCCCTTCTCTTTGAGCCGCGACAGATCGCGGCCGCAGAAAATGGATTCGAACAGTTGCGACTCCTGGCGAAGCTGGGCCGCCAGGTCGTCGATGGCCGCGGTAAGCTCCCGACGTTGTTCGCCTCGAACGACGATCACCGCGTCATCGCGGCTGCCGAACTCGGCCAGGTAAGCCAACCAGCGGCGGTTGTACTCGCTGCGCGGATTGAGCAGGTCCAACCGACTCGTCTTGAACGACAGCCCGTTGACCGTGACCGCGATCGCCAGCAAAGCCAGCCCAACGGCTCCGAACAGCACGACCCGCGGCGCACGCAGCGACCACTCCGTGATCGCCAGGAGCGGCGCGGAGAGGAGCGAATCGTCGGCGTGCGGAGTCCGTTCCGCGGGCATGGCGTCCTGCCGGATGAACAAGGATGTGCGGGTACTGTAGTCTGCTGGCACCAGCCGGCAAAGACGAATTCGTGCTAGCACTTACGCCGACGCGCTACTTGGCCGCTCGCAGCGATTCGGCCAGATGGGTGTCGCCGGCTGCGTTGGCAGCAGCCGCAAACTCAGCGATCGTTTCGGCCAGGCAGTCGGTCGTCCGCCGACTGTGGTCCCAATGTTCGGCGAGTTGCCGACGGAGTTCGACCGCCTCTTCCCAGGCGGCGCGGGCGGCGGGCCAATCGCCCGCGTGCATCGTGAGTTTCGCTTCTTGCTCCAAGCCGGAGGCGAGCGTGGCCCGGATGCCGGCGGCCGGGGAGGAGGCGAGCGGAGCGATGGATTGCCTGGCGCTAGCCAGGCTTGCGCGAGCCGCACCGTGGTCGCCCATCGCCAACGCTACTTCGGCCCGCCGGGTCAAGAGTTGCGCGCGAATGTGCGCAAACGACAACCTGTCGCTGGCTGCAGCCAGCGCCTGGTCGATGGCAGTCATTGCATCCTGCAAGCGGCCTGCGCGAATTGCGAATCCGGCAAAGCTCTCGACCGCCATCGCCAATACCACTTCAGAATCCACCTGGCGAGCCAATTCGACACTGTCCCGTGCCAGCTCGAATGCCGCCAACAGTTGTTCCTGCTTGTATTCGACGTACGCCAGTTTCCGTTTCCAGCGCGATGCCTGGGCGAATTTCGCGAGCGGCACAGACTGCCTAAGCGCCTCCGCCAGCTCCTCTTCATAAATCTGGCGAGCGACATTCCACTCGCCGTCGTTCTCAGCCTGCTCGGCCATCAAACTGCGCAGTACTTCCGGCGAAGGCCCCTTCGATTGCTCCTGCTCGACCACGAAGGCCATGATTTCGTTGCTGGCCGCATCCGCGTCGGCAATGCGGCCTTCGTCCATAGCCGCAGAGTAACGCTCGACGAGCGCCACGAACCTGGGGTCGATTTCGTCGGTTGGTGGAGGATCGGCGGCGGTCATAACTGCCTGCGAGACGACGCTGGCAGCGTCGTCAACGCAGCGGCTACTCCTTCGTGTACGCCGCGAAGGCTTCGGCGATTTTGCCGGTCTTCTCGTCGCCCTTGTGGAAGATCACGCGGTAGCGGAGCGTGAACGATTCGCCCTTCTTCAGCTTGTGCTCGCTCGGCGTCTGGCGGAAGTCGCCCAGGCCCCAGGGATTGGCCGCAAACAGGCCGTAGGCCCGCACGTGCCAGTGCGTCGGATAACGGAAGCTCGACGGGTGGTTGAGGATCGCAATGCCCAAATGTTCGTCGTCCACGGGGCCGTTGCAATCGACCCAGGCCGCCGGCTTGCCCCAGCCCGGCAACGGATCCTTGCGGTTGGGGCTGTTGCCCAGGCCCTCGCTCGACATCACATTGCCCCCCTTATCGACTCGCATCGACTCGGCGATTCGCAGGCCGAACGAGCCCTCTTTCGTATCGCCGAACGTTACCTCGTCCGCCGCGGCCGTCACGACCGTGTCAAAGTCGATCCACCGCGAATCGGCGTCGCCGCCGAAGCGGAGCGTTCGCACATCGGTGCAGATTTTCCCGCCGTCGGGTCCCAGCCAATCGTTCTTGGTCACGAGCGAGCCGACCTTGCCGCTTTCGGCCTTAACCAGTTCGGTCTGCACTTGCTTGCCTTGCGACTTCGCCGTTTCCGCCCAAAAATCCACGCCGTTGACGTTGCCGTGGTCGAACCAGAACGACTTCTGGTGGACGTGGTCGGTCGCTTCCTTCGCATTGCCAGACCGCAGCGGCCAGGCCCGCGTCATCTCTTTGCCCGTCGGCCCGAGCACTGGCCACAGGACCGGCTTGAAGCCCGAGTTGAAGATGTACGTCGTGAACGGCTTACCATCGATGGCGACTTCGACGCTCTTGTCGGTCTTGGTAAGCGTCACCTCTCCGCGGGCGGCGGCGCAGAATCCAACCACGCAGAGCAAGGCGAAAAACGAGAGGCGTTGCATCGCAAAATCTCCAGGGACGGAGCGGCTCGGGTGGCCGCTAGCGGAAGTGGCTCGCACGGCGGCATGATACCTGTAGCAAAGGCAGGAATCCACACTCCCCAGGTGTCGCAATGTGCCCAGTCAATCGCCTGATTATGTCGCTGGCGTGCATCCTTGTCGCTGCACCGGCCAGCGCAGCGGATGCCCTGCCTTGGATTCGCGTCGCCGCCGATCAGCGATCCTTTGTCCACGAACCGGGCGGCCAGCCGTTCGTGCCGTGGGGCTTCAACTACGACCACGATGAGACCGAGGCCGCCCGCCTGCTGGAAGACTATTGGACCGATGAATGGCCCAAGGTCGAGGCGGACTTTCGCGAGATGAAGACGCTGGGTGCCAACGTCGTCCGCATTCACTTGCAATTCGGCAAGTTCATGGAGGCAGCCGACAAGCCCAAGGAGCAGTCGCTGGCCCGACTCGAGCGGCTGCTCAAGCTCGCCGAGGCGACTGGGCTGTATCTCGATCTGACGGGGCTGGGCTGCTACCACAAGCAGGATGTGCCCGCCTGGTACGACGACCTTGGCGAGCCGGAGCGGTGGGCCGCGCAGGCAGTCTTCTGGAAAGCAGTCGCCGCGCGGTGCGCGGAGAGCCCGGCGGTCTTTTGCTACGACCTGATGAATGAGCCCGTGGTTCCCGGCGCGGTTGGGCGCACGGCTGATTGGCTCGGGCCGCCGCTGGCCAACAAGCACTTCGTGCAGTACATCGCCCGCGAAGCCAAGGGCCGCGAGCGACCGGAAATTGCTCGCCAATGGATCGCCACGCTGGTCAAGGCGATCCGCAGCGTCGATAAGCGGCATCTGATTACCGTGGGACTCGTGCCCTGGAGCCTCGATAAGCCGGGGCTGACTTCGGGCTTTGTGCCGGACAAGATCGCCGCTGAGCTCGACTTCGAGGCAGTACACATCTAACCCGAAGCAGGGCAAGTTGAAGCGGCGCTGGAAACGCTGCAGGGTTTCAACGTCGGCAAGCCGGTGATCATCGAAGAGATGTTTCCGCTCAAGTGCTCCGCGGCGGAGTTGGGCCGGTTCATCGACGCCAGCCGCGAAAAGAAATCGGCCGCTGGCTGGATCGGCTTCTACTGGGGCAAAACGCCCGACGAGTACCGCCGCGGCGGCACGCTGAGCGACGCGTTCACGCTGAATTGGCTGGAACTGTTCACCAAGAAGCGCGCGGAGTTGTTTCCGTAGGGCTCACAATGCATGGTCGATCAGCCGCAGTGCTTCGAGTGCGCCCAGTGGAAGCGAAATCGCGCCGGCCGGAACTTCAGGCTCGTGGGGGTTGATGCGGATCAGCGTGCCGCCGGCGGATTCGCATTCCAGGCGAATCGTCGGAACGTGGGTGCCGGCGCCAAGCTCGATGACGACCAGCAGCTCGCCACGAATCGAACGCCGCCACGCGTCGTAGCGGGCCTGTTGCTCGAGTGTTCGATCTTCCAACCAACCGCTATCCCCGAACATCAGCACGTTCGGGCGCGCCAGACCGCCACAGTGCGGGCAGGCCGGCAGCGGACCGCGAGCGCGGAAAGTTTCTGAATCAACGTCGATCTCTCGGTCGTCCGCCTGCCAGATTTCGCTCTGACAGAGCCGCTGACACTGCAAGTGCTCCAGCGAGCCGTGGCATTCAACGATCCGGTGTGGGTCAAGGCCGGCTCGTTGAAAATGACCATCGACATTGCTCGTAAAGACAAACCAGCCCGCGGCGGCTCGCTCGCACCAGCGGCGGAGGATGGCAAAGCCGGCGTGCGGCTGCGTGCAGCGGTAGAGGTTTCGCCGGTGGCCGTAAAAGCCCCAGGCCTGCTCGGGGTCGTGGCGAAACCAGTAGGGGTTTGCCAGCGTTACGAACGACAGCCCCAACTTCTTAAACGGCGGATAGGCCTGCCAGAAGCCTTCGTTGCCGCGGAAGTCTGGCAGCCCCGAATCGACCCCCATCCCGGCGCCTGCGCCGATCAACAGAGCGTCGGCCGCACGAATGGCGGACGCAGCGGCTTCAATCGGCGGTTGCATGGCAGCCCGCTAGCGAGAGCCGCAGCACTCTGCAGACAAGAATGTCTGCCCCACCCGGAAGTGCGGCTGAGAGGACTTGAACCTCCACGACCTTACGGCCACTAGAACCTGAATCTAGCGCGTCTGCCAATTCCGCCACAGCCGCAGCGGGAAGCGATCTGACTAGTTTATAGGATACGACGCCGCGGCGGGACAAGGGGTTCACGGTGCGGCGGACATTCTTGTCTGCCGCGGCCCAATTCAGGCGTTCTTCAGGACATCCTGAATAATCTGGTCGAGCGTCTTGGCATTGGAACCGATCGAGTCGAAGACCGCGTCGCTCAGCGTCTTATGGTCGTAGCCGGCCAGCTTGGCGAGGATCTTTTGAACCTCATCAGGCGAGTAGCCGCGACCTTTGAGGTAATCGGACAGGGCCGCGTTGGTTTCGGGTGTGGTGGTCATGGATTGCGGCACTGGGCCTCCTCGGTTCCATTTTCACTGTAGTCATTCGGCCAAATCCCGCAAGGAGTTTGTGTGGCCGGCGGCTTACGTTTGGCAGTCTGATAGCAGCGTTTGCCAGCGGTTGTAGTGGTCGTGCGGAGGCGGCCGCATGTAGGGGAAGAGCAGCGCCAGGCCGAGCCAGAGCAGACCCAGCCCGGCCACCGCCGGCGCGAGGTGATCGAGGCTCGTGTAGCCGACGTGCAGATGGATGATAAGCGTCGTCACATAGCCGACCGAGCCGGCGATCGCGAGCATCCACCACAGCCAGGTCTCGCCCTGCCGCACGCCCCACAGTGCCGGCAGCAGCGTGGCGATGCCGACCGAGAGCAGCATGCCGCCGAAGCTGGCCCGGTCGTGTGCAACGACCGGCACCAACCGCGGATTGGCAGACCGCAGGTGCTCGGCGGTCGTGCTCATGAACTCCAGGTCTTCGGGGACGAAGACTGATGAGCTGCCGATGCAGCAGATCGTCACCCCGGCGGTCATGACGGCCGCGGCCTCGATGATCAGCAGGAGCTGCCCCCACTGCGCTAGCCGCCAGCGCCAGTCGTCCGCCAGATTGGGCGGCGGCGGTCGCTCGGCCGGCTTCAGACGACCTTGAAACGCCAGTAGCAGAAACTGAAACAGGATCGCAGTGACGAAGGCGTGGAACGGATCGAAGTAGCCGAAGCCGAGAAAGAGAAAGAACGTGCCGAAGCCGGCGAAGGCCGAGGCGACGAGCGTCAGCTTGGCCCAGTGCAGCCCGCGGCGGATGCCGCACCAGGCCAGGAACAGGTACTGGATGCCAATGGCGAGCATCGTGCCGGCCAGCGTGACGCGGTCGTGAGCCATGAACGAGAGCAGCCGCGGATTCACCCGTTGGGTCAGCTCGGCGGCAGTCATGCCCAGGTACTGTTCGTCGTAAGGCAGCACAACACGCGTACAGGCGATGCCCAATGCCAAGAGGCCGCCGCCGAACATCGCAATTCCCAGCAGCAGCGCCCAAAACCAAGACATCGCCGCCGCGTGCGGCTGTTCCCAAGTAGTAGGCACCGGGGCACCCGCAGAGCGGGTCGGTGTGCCTTCGCGTAGGACTTTGTTCTGATCCGCACAGCGGGCAAACAGCACCGCCTCGTTGACCCGCTTCGGCAATCCCGGTCCGGCGAACACAACCCCCGCGTCGATCTGCACGGCCGTCGCGCCGGCGGCCAGGAGTTGGACGGCGCCCTCCGGATCGACAGCGCCGCCGGCAATGATCGGCAGCTCGCTGCCGTGCTCATCACGCAGCCGGCGGACGGTTGCTACCGCCGCGGCGTGTGCTGCGCGGCCGACAAGCCAACCGCCGGCCGGATCGCGAATACGGCCATCGACAATTACGCCGCAAATGCCGATCGGCAGAGCCTTCGGCGGCATTGGAATGTCGGCTGCAATGCACAGCAGCACTGGATGGTGCACGGCCGCTACTGCGACCTGGTCCGCAGATTCGACGGAGTACGCCGCGACGTGAGGTGCGAGTTGCGCCGCGACAGCGGCAACATCCTGCGTGCCGGGCGCAAGCCGCGCGATGACTGGAATCGTCAGCCGGGCTGCGGCCAGGCGCTCGGTAGCCATCTGCGCGGAAATTGCCGGTGGCTCGTCAGGCAGCCAGAGTGATTGCGAGTTATCCTGGCGGTGTACGCGACTGGACGCGTCGCTCGATTGCTCGGCGATCGGGCCGATTTCGATCATTCCGAATCCGAAACGGGCCAGTGCCCGCGGCGCCAGCAGCCGCGGATCGAGATGCGGGCCGAGCACGACGGGGCCGGCCAGCGACAAGTCCGCAGATTTGATTTGCAGGCGCGGATCGGGCCGCATGTGGCCGAGAAAGTCGATCACCGCCGAACCCAATGGCAGCCGGGCCAATTGGCCCATGAATCCCAGGCAAAGATCGCGCGCGAGCGGCAGCGGCAGCCGAAACAGCAGTGGCCGGAAGATGGTGCGATACGACCAATCAGGCATCAAGGGTCTCCAACGGCGTGCGGCCATGAGTGTACCCGGCGGCCGGCGGAAAAGTTCACCGCACCCGCCGGGCGATCGACAGGGCGGTCCCTTGACCGTTTGCCGAGGCAGCCGTAAACCAGGGGTACGACGCTGGCAGCGTCGTTAACGGGGGACGACATGGACCGCATTCCGATCCGGCGAGCGATCATCAGCGTCAGCGATAAGGCGGGGCTGGCTGAGCTGGCCAACGACCTGGCGGCAGCCGGCGTGGAGATTTACAGCACGGGCGGCACGCGGCAGTTTCTGGTTGAGCGGGGAATCGCGGCGGTCGATGTCGCGGCCTACACGGCATTCCCGGAGATGATGCACGGCCGGGTGAAGACGCTGCACCCCAAGGTTTTTGGCGGCATCCTCTGCCGCCGCGATCACGCCGAGGATGTCGCCGCGGCCCGCGAGCACGGGATGGAGCTGTTCGACCTGGTGGTCGTCAACCTCTATCCGTTTCGGCAGACGATTGCCAAACCCGGAGTCGCGGCGGCCGAGGCGATCGAATACATCGACATTGGGGGCCCGAGCCTGATCCGCGCCGCGGCGAAAAACCACGCCTTCACGGCGATCGCCACGTCGCCCGCGCAATATGCCGAGATCAGTGCGGCGCTACGTGAAGGCGGAACGACGCTGGCCCTGCGGCAGAAGCTCGCGTCGGCGGCGTTCGCCCATACTGCGGCCTACGATGCGGCGATCGCGAACTGGTTCGGCCAGTCTCTGCAAGGCGAACTGTTTCCGGCATCGCTGCAAGTTTCGCTGCAGCGGCAAACAGAGCTGCGGTACGGCGAGAACGCGCATCAGCGGGGGGCGGTCTATGCCGACGAAGCAGCCCGCGGCGTGAGCCTGGTAGCGGCCCGCCAGCTCAACGGCAAGGAGCTGTCGTACAACAACCTGCTCGACCTGGACAGCGCGCTGGCGGTTGTGCGGTCTTTGTCCGAGCCAGCCGCGTCCGTCATCAAGCACAACAATCCGTGCGGCGCGGCGACGGCGGCGACTCTGTCCGATTCGGCGAAGAAGGCTCTGGACGGCGATCCGCAGAGCGCGTTCGGCGGCGTGCTGGCTTTCAATCGCATCATCGACGTGGCGACGGCGGAGGTTCTGGCAGCGCCGGGTCTGTTCATCGAAGCGATCGCAGCCCCGGATTTTGAGCCGGCCGCGCTGCAAATTCTGACGACAAAGCCGAAGTGGAAGGCCAACGTCCGCCTGCTCGCAACGGGCCCGCTCGACGCGCCGACGCGGGCGCTCGGCCTCCGGCAGATTGCCGGCGGGATGCTGGTGCATGAACTCGACAACGCCGCGGACCCGGAAGGCGAATGGAAAGTCGTCACGCAGCGTTCGCCGGACGATGGCTTACTCGCCGATCTGCGGTTTGGCTGGGCCGTTTGCCGGCACGTCAAAAGCAACGCGATTGTGCTGGCCAAGGGCACGTCGCTCGTCGGCTGCGGCGCGGGCCAGATGAGCCGCGTCGATTCGGTCGAGATCGCGATCCAAAAAGCCGGCCCGCGAGCGAAAGGCTCGATCCTGGCCTCCGACGCTTTCTTCCCGTTTGCCGATTCGATCCACCGGGCCGCCACCGCCGGAATCGCGGCAATCATTCAGCCCGGCGGCAGCGTCCGCGACGACGAGGTGATCGCCGCCGCCAACGAACACGGCATTCCGATGGTGTTCACGAGCCGGCGGCACTTCCGGCATTAGACTCCGCATGCGGACTCCCGAATTTCTCGCCTGGGCCATCGAGCACCAGTGCCCGATCCGCGGCGGCCAGGACGGCAGTGATCCGGAGCGGACGGAGCGGCAGTTGCGGGCGGCGCGGGCGGTGAGCGACGCACGGCGCGACGGGCGGATATTTGAGGGCCTCTGTCTCCAGCCGCCGGATGGTTTCCGGATCGACGATGCGCTCGCCATCTACGGAGGCGAAGCAGCCGTCAGCAGCGCCTGCGGCAGTTGTCCGGCCAATGCTCTTGCGGAATGCGATCCCGTCGCGCTGGCCGGCTGCTTTGGCGAATGGCCATTGCCGGGTGATTCCGCCGCTTTCCACTTGGCAATCGAGAAATCGATGCTCCGCCTCGCCGAGTCGTTTCCGCCGACAAATCCGCGCTGGTACGGGCTCTGGCTCAACTCGCCGCTGGAAGCCGAATGGCTCCTGGCCGCATTCCAAAGTCTGGATATTCCCGAGATCCGCTGCCGCGAGCAGCAAGAGTTGCTAGTCGCCCTGAACGCAGCCTACAACATCGGCGGCCGGGTTCACTTACGGCTGTACCCGCCTGGGCGCGTCGAAGGAACGTGGTGGCGACTCGTGCCGCATTGCCCGCGCTGCAAGGCTGTGTGGCGACCGCGCGGTTCGCGGAACGCCACGGAGGGCGTTCTCTGCAGCGCGGAGTGCGGGGTTTGCGGCTACGTGGGTCATCCCGCGCCGGAACAAAAACGCCGGGCCCGTGGAAGACGGCCGTACTTTCCGCTGGAGCGACTGCTCGGCAGGGAGCCGGCGGCGGAGTTTCTCGTCAGGTACGAGGCGGAACAAGCGCGGCGAGGATCGCCGGATCGGGCGTGAAGCCGGCTTCGGCGAGCGCGGCCAGATAGTCTTCCGGCTGGTTGAGGTTGCGGAGCGTCAGCAGGTGCGGGTCAACGATTCGCAGCTCATCGACCGGGATTCGCCGCGTTATGACGCGCTCGTAAAGGAATGTGGGACGCAGCCGGTCGGCGGCGAGCAAAGCTTCAACGTGCGGCAGGACGCTGGTGCGATAGACCGCTGCGAGCGGAAGCGGGAACTCGCCTTCGACCGGCACGGCGACTTCGGCATCACCGAGCCGGTCGATCATGGCCCGCACGAACGCCGGGACTAAGAGCGGCACGTCGCAGCTCGTGGCATACGCGGCGTCCGCATGTGGCGTGAGCGCTGCCAGGCCGGCGCGCAATCCTTCCAGCGGTCCTCGGCCTTCGCGCTCGTCGCGGGCAACAGTTACTTGCGATGGAAGCGGCGGCAGAGCCTGGCTCGGAGCGGCGACAACGACGATCGGCTGCACAACGCCGCCCAGCAGCCGCACGACGCGCTGGAGCATCGACTCTGGCCCGAAAGGCAGCGTGGCCTTGGGCAGGCCCATGCGCGAGCTGCGCCCGCCGGCGAGGATCAAGCCGGCCAGCCTCATTTGCCGCGTTTCTTCTTGGGCCGCTTGGGGAAGGCTTCGTCGTACACATCCTGCAGTTTGATGCGAAAGCCGGGCAGCACGTCACGGCCGTCCAGGCAGTCGTCCAGCCCCACATCCGTCCCGCGCTTTGGGCTGGTGAAGGCCCGCGCGAGACGTTGCTCGTGATAGAGATACCACACCAGCCGGACGCCGCGCTTGAAATACTCGTGCAGCTTGACGTTCATTTCGCCGGGACGGTTTGACGGCGAGATCACCTCGATTGCCAGGTCCGGAACGATTTCCATGATCGGGCCGGCCGGCATCGAATCGAATTCCGGGGGCACGCGGCTCCAAGGAATAAACGAAACGTCGGGCATGCGAATCACGCGCGACGCGATGCGCACCGGGCCGTCCGGGCCGAGGACGATGCCGAGTGGATGCGATTGTAAGTAGTTTTCAATCAAGCGGGCCAGCGTGGCTGCCAAGCGAGCTTCTGCCCACCCAATGATTTTCTCCACCAAGGTCCCGTCCACCATCTCGCACAAGCGGCCGTAGCGATCCTTGGACTCGGCGCAATCTTCGTCGGTGGCCATGCCGGGCTGCGGAATCAGCCGCACACGCGACGGATCGACATCGCCCAGCCGCTCGAGCAGTTGAGCGAAGTTTGGGGCGGCTACAAGATCGCCGGCGCGGACAATCATCGGCAAATGTTCCTGGCAATCGCGGATTACCCTTGCCTTCAGTATCGCCCTGTCGCCCGACGAAAGCAAACCACGGCGAAACGACAGCTCGCAGCTACCGCCCGTGAGGCGAATCCTTGCGAACGTGGCGTGGCGCGCCGATCTTGCCGGTGTGCGGCGCGAGGGCGTGGCCGTTGCCGTTGGCGCGTGCCACGTCGGGCTCTTCGGGCAGCTCGTCGCCCGCATGGACGACTTGCAGTTGCGGCGGGCTGGCGGGGGCCGGGTCTTGTTCGCCGGCCGGACGCTTCCGCGGCTTAAAGACGCTGCCGAGCGGGCCGGCCAGCAAGGCGGGGAAATAAATCAGCTCGGCGACGGCGCCGGCCCATAGAATGACCAGCATCAGGCAGCCGAAGCGCTGCGTGGGCGTGAAGGTGCTGAAGGCGAAGATCGAGAGGCCCAGGCCGCTGATGAGGGCGGCCTGCAGCGTCGGCGTGGCGCAGTGTTTGTAGGTGGCGAGGATCGCCTGCTTGCGGTCGCCCACCCGGTCGAGCTCGACGCGGAACCAGTTGAGGAAGTGGATCGTGTCATCGACCGCGACGCCCAGGGCGATGCTGGCGGTC
>Ga0184625_10000104_pt1 | contig 24084 bp, 22 predicted proteins | sample PLM3_30_b1_FD_133151 | JGI IMG/M metagenome (GOLD analysis project Ga0184625, IMG submission 133151) | Groundwater sediment microbial communities from an aquifer in East River, Colorado, USA - PLM3_30_b1 | ecosystem: Environmental > Terrestrial > Soil > Riparian zone | place: USA: East River... | reverse complement strand
TGCGTCAGGTCGGCTGAAAGCAGGCTCGCGCCCGTCCGAGCATCGAAGAAATGAAACCTGGAGTGATCGACCGCGAGCTTCAAGGAGCCAGCGACCTCGGCAGTCGTCGACGGATCGACCCGAGCCGTGAACAACGCGTTTTCCTCGACCAGAAGGCTTGCCTCATCGGCAGGAGCGTCGCGCGACTCGACGGTCAGCTTCGGCGCTTCGACGCGGAAGAAGACATAGGCATCGGAACCGAGCTCCTCGAGCACCTCGACCGTCACATCGATACGCGGAAGGTGCCGCGGCGCCGATGCAGCATCCTGGAATGCCTCCGGACGCACGCCGAGGACGAACTGATCGATGCCCCGCGCCGGACGCCGCTCGGGATCGAGAGGGAGTCGAAACTGCCCGAACGCGATCTCGTTTGTGTCTCCCGTCGCCTCGACGAGGTTCATCGAGGGCAAGCCGATGAAACCGGCGACGAAGATATCCGTCGGGGCCTGGTAGAGACGTTGCGGCACATCGACCTGAACGATTCGCCCGTCGCGCATCACCGCGACACGCTGACCGAGTGTCATCGCCTCCGTCTGGTCGTGCGTGACGTAGATGCTAGTCACGGAGAGACGCGCGTGCAGTTGCGCCAGCGAGGCGCGCATGCCGACACGGAGCTTTGCGTCGAGGTTCGACAGTGGTTCGTCCATCAGAAAGGCCTCCGGCTCGCGGATGATGGCCCGGCCCATCGCGACGCGCTGCCGCTGTCCACCCGACAGGTGCGCGGGTCTTCGGTCGAGGAGGTCCTGGAGCCCAAGCAGAGCCGCGACGTCGCTCACACGACGTTTGATTTCGGGCTTCCGCGTTCGCCGAACACTGAGACCGAAGCCGAGATTTTCCCGCACGTTCATGTGGGGGTAGAGCGCGTAGTTCTGAAAGACCATCGCGATGTCGCGGTCCGGCGGCGCGAGCTCCGTCACGTCCAGGTCGCCGATCGTGATCGTCCCCTCCGTGACCTCCTCGAGACCCGCGATCATTCGCAACAACGTCGACTTCCCGCATCCCGACGGGCCGACGAGGACAATGAACTCTCCGTCTGCAATCGTCAGGCTGACGTCATCGACGGCCACGACTCCGCCCGTGAATGCCTTCGTTACGTGCTGGAGCTCGATCGCAGCCATGGCTAGAGGCCCGAGACCATAGCCCGACCGAGCACGGCTCAGTAGCCGGCCTGCATCGTGGCCATGACGTCGACTTGCGCCTTGAAGGCCATGTAGCCGGCATCGACCGGGAAGACGGTTCCGGTGACGGCGGCGGACTCGTCGCTCGCGAGGTAGACGACGAAGGGAGCGATCTGCTCCGGCGTCGGGATCGGCAAGATGTGGAGGCTCTCGATCGTGGAGCGCGCCTGTGCGTCGTCCAGCCAGACCATCTGCGGCTCGGTCGAGACGAAGCTGGGCGCGATCGCGTTCACGCGTACTCCGTCGCGACCCACCCCGGCGGCGAACGAACGCACCATCGACGTCACGCCGCCCTTGGCCGCAGTGTACGAGTCGAGGCCGGCGCAGCCGACGAGGGCATCGACCGTGCTCGAGACGATGATCGAGCCCGAACGCTGGGCGATCATCTGCCGGCCCACGTGCTTGAGGACCAGGAACGTCCCTGTCAGGTGGACGTCGATGATGCGCTGCCAGATGTCGTCGTTGAGCTCGGTGAGTCGCCTGTCTTGCGTGTTGACGAGCTGAACGTCGGCGGCGCAGTGGTAGACGACGTCCACCCGGCCGAAGCGTGCGACGGTGTCGGCGACGAGGCGCTCCACGAGCTCGGGAGAGGTGACGTCGACATGCATGGCCGCTGCCGTGCCGCCCGCATCTGCGATTGACGAAGCTACGACCTCGGCACGATCGAGCGCGATGTCGGAGACAACAACGGACGCGCCTTCCGCCGCCATCGCGGCCGCTCCGGCGCGGCCCATTCCGGATCCGCCTCCGACGACGAGCGCAACCTTGTTCTCCAGCCGGCCCGTCGTCACCGGTCCTCCTTCGCGATCTGGTCGTCCTGCCAGGGGCGGTATTGGCCCTCGATCCGGAAGCGTGCTGCCGCTTCCTCGACCGCTTCCTCGTCGACGTCCACGCCAAGGCCGGGACCGTCGATGGTGCCCCAGCGTGGGCCGCGGGCGATCGGGATCGTCTCGGTGAGGATGTCGTGCTCCATCAGGTATGCAGTCTGCTGATGACCTTCGACACCGTTCGGCAGGGTCAGGACGACATGATGGCCGGCCGCCGCGGCGAGACCGAGCTCGCCGTGGGTGTGCTTGCAGACCAGGAGACCTTCGTAGGCAGCGAGCCAGGACAGCCGGTGAAAGCTCCCGATCGATCCGACCCAGTAGGGAGAGAAGCAATAGACGTCCGCGTCTCGCGCTTGGATGCGAGCGTAGGTATCCGCTTCCGACCACAGCCCTTCGTTCGCGCAGACAACCGTGTCGATCCGCGCGCGCATCTCGGCGAGCTGTCCGATCGGGTTGTCACGGACGGGTTGCTCGACGAAATCGATGTCGTACTCGGCCATCGCCCGAAGGTTCCGTAGCGCCTGTGGAATCGTCCAGGTTCCGTTCGCGTCGAGCCGGAGCCGCGGGCCGGGGCCGAGCGCCTGTCGCACCGTCGACACCATCTCGAGGTCCTCCGTGTCGTCGAGGCCGACCTTGAGGTAGAAGACCTCGAAGCCGGCTTGGAGCCCGTCGTCGACCTGCAACGCGAGGCTCTCCGGCGTGCCGCGTGCAAGGTAGTAGAAGTAGGTGGCCTCCTTCTGCTGGAGCCCGCCGAGAAGGCGCCAAAGTGGCTGGCCGCAAGCGCGGCCGCAAACGTCCCACAGCGCCATGTCGATGCCCGCCCAGGCGAAGTTGCCCGTGCCGGACCGGAACTGCCAGAGACCGTGTGTAAACGCATCGCGCCGCATCGCCTCGCGATTCCACGGATCTCGTTCGACGACAAAGGGCGTCATGGCCCGCAGGGCGGCGTCGACTGAGGCTGTGTCGGCACCGCAGCACGCCTCCCCCCAACCAATGAGGCCGTCGTCTGTCGTCACTTTCACGAGCACATCGCTGACTCCATCTCTCGCGACTTGGGAACTGACCTCGCGATGGCGGTAAGGAACGCTGACCGGGATCGTCTCCACCTTCGCGACCTTCACGACCGCCTCACAGCGTGTGCTCGAAGCGTGTCAGAATCTCGTTGCCGCTGGCGCCAACGACGAAGACGTGCTCGAGCCGGATACCGCCCCAGCCGGGCAGGTAGATCGCGGGCTCGAGCGCCAGCACCATCCCCTCCTCGATGCGCTGATCGCTGTACGGCGTAATCCGCGGGTCCTCCGACCACGCGGCTCCGATCCGATGGCCCGTGTGGTGCGCATACGTCGGCCCTTGCTCGGCGAGCATCTCGCGTACCTTCCGGTCCACGTCTCTTGCCACCGCGCCCGGCCGGCAAAGCGCGATGCCCTCGTGGAGGGCTCGGCGGACAGCGTCGAAGCGGCGCCGCGTCTGCGTGTCCGGAGTACCGACGAAGACCGCGTTCGCGGTGTCCGACCACGCACCATCGATCCAGGGCGACGTATCCGTCAGGACGAGATCGCCTGCTTGGACGACGCGCGCGGTCGCGACACCGCCGCCCGTAGCCGTCGCCTCTGCTCCGGTGGTCACAGTGAGGATGGCCGGCACGCGCCGTCCGGCTTCGTGAAACATCGCGGCGGCGGCCAGCCCCGCCAGCTCGGCTTCGCTGACACCCGGTGCGGCGTGGTCCTTGACCGCCTGCTGTACGACGTCCGCGAGTCGGCACGCACGCAGGACCTGGTCAGGCCCTGGGGCCGCCGCGACCCCTCGTGACGAGGCGACCGCCGTGTCGCAGGCGACCGGCGTCCGTCCAGCTTCCCTTAGCCACTCGGCTATCGCGTGTGGCAGGGTCATGGCCTCCACGCCGGTCGGACCCGGGTCCATGCCCGCGGCATCCAGAGCCGCGACGAGCGCGATGCGCAGCTCGGCCGCCGGATCCGGCGCACTGCGGAAATCGTACGACCTGTACGTGACGACCTGCGCCTCGCATGCACGGACGTCTGTCGTATGGAAGTCGGCCACGACGAGCACCGCATCTTCAGGACCCAGGCAAAGGAGCGCGGGGACCGCGACAAACGGGTTGGAGACGGGCCAGTCCTCGACGGGTGTCTCGAAGCAGCCGAGGTGCGCGAGCGTTTCCGGGTGCGAGAGCACGGCCTGTGAGGCGCCGACCTGGTCGAGGGCGGCACGTAGACGGTCGAACGGCATGGATGACGCCATCCTCAGAAAAGCTGCAGCCCTGCGATCCCGCTTCCGTTGATCGGCAACGCGGGCCTAGTCACGTAGGACGCTCCGCCGACAAGGAACATCACGTCCACGAGTTCCTTGTGTCGAAGCAGAGAACCGCCTCGCGCGTTGTGCCTCGAAGGTAGCGACCCCAATGCGGCTTGCGTGCTAGTGACGAGGAGCGTCGCGCCTCGAGAACCATCTGCGGAGTCTGGCAGATGCCGGACCTGGCCCGCGACGACGAGTGTATTGGGGCCCGGTCGGGCTCGATTGGGCTGTTGGTCGATTACTCGGACTGCGGACGTCCTGCCGAGAGACACGCGTGGAACCTCTATGCGGCCGCGCCTCAGAACGGCAGAAACTGGAGCGGCGACCGGGCGAGATCGGAGAGGTCGACCTCGATCCGGACATCCGCGTCGCCGGGCACCTCGGAGTGGATACGGCCCGCGAGCTTTTGGGCGTCCTCCTCGGTCACCGCATCGGCGACGAGGTATCGCCAGCGGCGTCTGACTGGGCGCCCTTCCGCGGCGAGTCGCTCCGCAAGAACGACGGCGTCGTCCCTGTGGGGAAGGTGGACGACGACGTGCCAGTCGTACGCCCCTTCGACCTCGGCCTCCCAGACCTCGGCCGCCTCACGTGCTGCGTACTCAGCCTCCTCTTCCTCTCGAGTGGCCGGGAGGGGAATCGAAGCGTCCTTCCACGATTCCTCGACAGGGTGCCAGCGTGTAACGGCGATCTCCGCCGTTAGCCGGTCGGCCTCGACGAGGCCCCGCACGACGCGCTCGGCCTCGTGAGCGTGCGCCTCCGTCGCGGTGTACAGGAAGATCCTCGACCCGTCGCGAGTGACCATCACCAACGAGCCGAGCCGCTCTCGGGCATCGTCCTCTAGGTCGAGCGCCCGCAACCGCTCGCCGATGGAGTAGCCGTGCTCGTCGTCGTCGAGCTCGACCTCGACGCGGAACTCGTCGTTCACGCAGACGACGCTACCAGCGCACCCGCCGCGACCTCACGTCGTCTCCTCCCGTGGGACGGGTCAATCGGGCGTCAGCACCGCACCTAGCGATGCGCCCACACGAGTCTGCTCAGTTACATCATGCGCTGCCGGTCGCGTCTCAGTAGCGAAAGCCCCGCTAGACACGGTTTGTCGGCTCCGCTGATCGAGTACCCCGGCACGAATCGAACATGTGCACGCGGTTTTAGGAAAACCCCTGGGACTCCACAAGTAACGTCTCCCGTGGTGCACGTTCTGGACCGGACCCGAGCGGCGGCGGATCGCGTCGCCGCGCGCCTGGCGCTCATCGGCGCGGATCCCAGCGACGACGAGGACCTGCGTGCTCGCAAGGCGCTGCTGGTCCTGATCTCGGTGTTGATCCTGCCCGTCGCCGCCGTGTGGGGGGCGCTGTACCTCGCACTCGGATCGCCGGTCGGTGTGGTGCCGCTCGTGTACTTCGGCGTCCTGCTCGGTGCACTGGCCGTGTTCTCGCGCACGCGCGACTTCCCCTGGCTGCTTCGGGTGAGCCAGGTCGACATCCTGCTCGCGCCGACGCTGTCGATGATCCCGCTCGGCGGATTCCTCGCCTCCGGCGGCGTCGGCCTGTGGGGCGTTCTCGCCCCGCTCGGCGCGCTCGTGTTCAGCGACATCCGGTCAGCGGTCCGCTGGTACTTCGCGTACATCGTTGTATTCCTCGGATCGGGGATCACGGGCGAGGTCCTCGGCCCGACCTGGCCGTTGCCACCTAGTTGGTTCACGAGCACGATGCTGGCCCTCAACATCGCGGTCGGCGGGACGATCGTGTTCACGCTGCTCGCGGTGTTCGCCAGCCAGCGCGGCGATGCGCTCGAAGCGCTCCGGCAGGAACAAGCGAAGGCCGAGAACCTCTTGCTCAATATTCTGCCGCGCTCGATCGCCGACAGGCTGAAGGCCGAGACCCAGCCGATCGCGGACCAGTTCGGGTCGGCCTCGATCCTGTTCGCCGATGTGGCCGACTTCACGCCCTGGTCGCAGGGACTCCCGCCCGCCGAGGTGGTCGGTTACCTCGATCACCTGTTCAGTCGCTTGGACGACCTCGCGGAGCGGTATGGGGTCGAGAAGATCAAGACGATCGGGGACTGCTACATGGTCGCTGCGGGGGTTCCGACACCACGCCCCGACCATGCTCGCGCGCTCGCGCTCATGGCGCTCGACATGCTCGAGGCGTGTTCGGACGAGATCGGGCACCTCGGCCTCGACCTCCGGGTCGGCATCAATTCAGGACCAGTGGTGGCCGGCGTGATCGGTCGGAAGCGCTTCCTCTACGATCTCTGGGGTGACGCCGTGAACACGGCCAGCCGTATGGAGTCGCACGGGACTCCTGGTCGAGTCCAGATCACTCGCGCGACGTACGAGCTGCTCGCTGACGAGTTCGAGTGCGAGCCGCGGGGGCCGATCGTTATCAAGGGGAAGGGCGAGGTCGAGACGTGGTACCTGATCGGGCCAAGAGGCGACCGTGCGCCAGTCGCCGACGAGGGGGCACACGAGCGGACGCTCGCCGTCCGAGGGCGCGCTCGGACGGCGCCCGACGCCCCGAGCTGACCGATGCCCCGGCATGCATCGAACATGCGCACGCGGTTTAGGAAGTCGCGGACGCCGGCTGCAAGAAGCGAGCAAACGCGCCACGTTTTCGCACTCGCCCCTACGTAGGCGATGCGAGCACGGTTCCGGCCAGAAGCGTACGCGTAGCCGAGGCCGCCGCCCCGCGTCACACATGCGGGGCAACACGGTTCCCCCGTTCGAGCCACTCAGGCATCGCGTCCTCCGTCCGAGGCATTGGCTGAGCCAAACGAGAGGGGTACCCCAACAGGGGTATAGCGTCCTTTCGGGGCCGGTCCTACAGTCCGAACTACTCGGAGCTCGACCTCATGCGGCGACGGCTTCGAGGGAACTGCGGCGGCGAGCACCCAGCGGCAGACGGGAGCTCCCAGGAAGGAGCAGCGTCGTGCTCGACAGGAAACGAACCCCGGCCCGGCACACCGGTCTCGCCGGACGTCTAACGAAGTGGTCACTCGTCGCGGCGACCTCCGTGAGCCTCGCACTCGCGTGCGCCGGAGCCAGCTGGGGATCGAGCTCATACGACGCCGCTCTCGACGTGAACTCCATGTACAACACGACGCTGTACACCGGTGCCCAGGCGTGGTGGGCGGCCGGCTACACCGGGAATGGTGTCGACGTGGCCCTGATCGACACCGGCGTGTCGCCGGTTGAGGGCCTCAACGACCCCGGCAAGGTGATCTACGGCCCCGATCTCTCCCTCGAGTCCCAGGCGCCCAACCTCACCAACCTCGACACGTACGGGCACGGAACCTTCATGGCAGGACTGATCGCGGGTCGCGACTCGACCGTCGCGGCTCCCTACGTCCTTACGCCGCCGTCCGCCTACCGCGGTATGGCGCCCGATGCTCGGATCGTCTCAGTGAAGGTCGCCACCGCCGACGGGGGCGTGGATGTCAGCTCGGTGATCGCGGCCATCGACTGGGTCATCGAGCACCGACACGACGGGGACCTGAACATTCGCGTGATCAACCTCGCATACGGCACGAACTCGACGCAGAACGCGGACGTCGACCCGCTGTCGTATGCGGTCGAGCAGGCCTGGAGGAAGGGCATCGTCGTCGTGGCGGCGGGCGGGAACAGCGGGTACCAGGTCGGCGGCGGTGCACCGGGCATCGCGAATCCCGCCTACAACCCGTTCGTGATCGCCGCGGGCGGGTCCGACGCGGGGGGGACGGCGATCCAGGCCGACGACACCGTCGGCGCCTACTCGGCGAGCGCTCGCTGCAACCCGTGCAAGCGCCCCGACTTCGTGGCTCCCGGCTCCCACATCCAGGGGCTTCGAGTCACCAACTCGTACATCGACCAGGAGAACCCCACGGGCGTCATCGACGATCGGTATTTCCGCGGCAGTGGCACGAGCGAGGCCGCCGCCATCGCCTCGGGGGCCGTCGCGCTCGTCCTCCAGAAGTACCCGAACATGCCCCCCGACCAGGTGAAGCAGTTCTTCCAGGACAACGCCGTCGAGCTGTTCGGCCCGAGCGCGCTCTCGCAGGGAGCCGGTGAGCTCAATCTGGCGTCGATGCTGACGGCCAAGCCGACCTCGAAGTACACGCAGCGCTTCCACAGCTCCACTGGAACAGGCTCACTCGAGGCAGCACGTGGGCAGGATCACCTCACGCGCGACGGCGTTGTCTTGAGCGGCGAGCAGGACATCTTCGGCAACCCGTTCGACTCCGCAGCGATGGCCAAGCTCGAGGCGTCGGGCAGCAGTTGGTCGGGCGGCGAGTGGAACGGGAGCACGTGGTCGGGCTCGTCCTGGAGCGGTAATTCGTGGAGGGGCAGCACGTGGTCCGGGAACAGCTGGTCGGGCTCGAGCTGGAGCTCGAGCATCTGGTGCGGCAACACGTGGAGCGGAAGCAGCTGGTCGGGCTCGAGCTGGTCCGGCAGCAGCTGGTCGGGCTCGACGTGGAGCGGCAACACCTGGTCCAACGACGCCTGGATGGGGGCTACTTGGGGCTAGGCGGGTCTCGATGAGACGGAGCCCGCCCGAGCCGTAGCCGCTCGCCGTGAGAAGGAAGCCGCGCCAATGACGACGTCCAACCCGACGGCCGAGCGCGAGTCGCCGTTCTACGACTGGTTCTTCCCGCTGGGGCCGGTGCGCGCCTGGCTGTTCATCCTCGCCGTCGCCATCACGTCGGCGGGAGTCTGGGCGTACGACCTTGCGAGCTTCGAGCCACTCTCGAGCCCCTTCTCGCTTGAGTGGTGGCAGCTCGCCATCGTGTTCTACCTCGCAGAGGTCCACGTCGTGCACCTGCAGTTCCGCAAGCAGGCACACACCTTGTCACTGACCGAGTTCGGGCTCGTCTTCGGTCTGTTCTTCGTTTCGCCGGCGGCGCTGTTCGCGGCCCAGTTCGTGGGAGCGGGCGTCGCACTCGCCGTGCATCGCCGGCAGCGCCCGATGAAGCTCGCCTTCAATCTCGCGGAGTTGCCGCTGTGCAGCGGCATCGCGCTTCTCGTCTTTCGCTCGTTCTACGACGGCGACCCGAACAGCATGAGGACCTGGGCGCTGGTCCTGATCGCGGCAGCGGTCGCGCACACCGTCGGCGTCATCCTCGTCTCCGCGGTGATCGCGGTGGTCGAAGCCAGACTCGCCGCGCCGCAGCTTGCACAGACCCTGGTGATCTCCCTGATCGGTGCGCTCGCGACCGCGAGCCTCGGGCTCGCGGGCGTCCTGCTCATCGACACGAGGCCCGAGGCCGGCCTCCTTCTTGTCCTCCCCGCCGTCACCTGCGCGCTTGCATTCCGGGCCTACATGACCCAGCGCGAGCAGCGGGAGCACCTCGAGTTCCTCTACGAATCGATGCGAGCCACACAGGGAGCGCCCGAATTCGGCCTTGCCGTGGGCCAGCTACTGGTCGCAGCACGGCGCCTTCTCCGTGCCGATTACGCGGAGATCCTGTTGGTCTCACCGACCGCGGGCGAGCCGGCGCTCCGAAGCGTCAGCGGCGGCAGCGGCGAGACGCTGATGCATCCCGTGGAGCTCTCTGGAGTGGACAGCCACGCAGTCGGGCGGATCGGCGGAATGGACCACCCGCTGATGCTGAGTCAGCGACGCGAGAGCGGCGAGTTCGACGCGTTTCTCGCGGCGCGGTCACTCGACGACGCGATCATCGGCGCGCTTCGCGGAGAAGAGCGCGTGTTCGGATTCCTGCTGGTCGGCGACCGAATGGGCGACGTCGGCACGTTCGCGGAGACCGACGGGGAGCTGTTCGGGACATTCGCGGGTCATGCCAGCGTCCTGCTCGAGAACGGGCGCCTCGAACACTCCCTCGCCCAGGTCACCGAGCTGAAGGAAGAGCTCCGCCATCAGGCGTACCACGACGCGCTCACCGGCCTTCCGAACCGCGTGCTGTTCGCAGATCGCGTCGCGGAGGCCCTCGCGCATGCGCGTGCCGGGAGCACGCACGCGATCCTCTTCCTCGATCTCGACCGCTTCAAGAACGTCAACGACAGCTGGGGTCACGCGGCAGGCGACGAGCTTCTTGCCCAGGTCGCCGAGCGGATCCGAGGCACGGTGCGCCCCGCGGACACGCCTGCGCGGCTCGGAGGCGACGAGTTCGCCGTGCTGCTCGAGAACGCAGACGCAGAACACGCCGAGCGTGCGGCGCAAAGGCTGAGCGAGGCTCTGGAGGCAGCGTTCAGCGTCGACGGCCGCGAGGCGAAGCTCCATGCGAGCATCGGGATCGCCGTGACCGGGCCCCACGCCGAGACGGCCGAGGAGCTCATTCGAAACGCCGACATCGCCATGTACGCGGCCAAGAGTGATGAGAGCCGCCGCTGGGTCGTCTACGAGCCAAAGCTCCACACGAGAATGCGCCGTCAGCGACGCCTCGCGCTCGAGCTGGAGAGCGCGATCGAGCACGGTGAGCTCATCGTCGAGTATCAGCCGATCGTCTCGCTCGCGGACGGCACGATCCACGCCTTCGAGGCGCTCGTGCGCTGGCGGCATCCGGAACGCGGCCTGCTGCTCCCGGTCGAGTTCCTCGCGGCTGCAGAGGACAGCGGCCTCATGATCGAGATCGGCACGTGCGTCCTGGAGCAGGCGTTCGGCTGCGCCAGTGACTGGCAAGACACGGTCCCCCGTGCCTCCGACATCGGGATCTGCGTCAACCTGTCGCCGAGCGAGTTCATGAACGAGCGCCTGGCGGAGGATCTCGCGCTCGCCCTGACGCGAACGCGCCTCGATCCGCGCCGTCTCACCATCGAGATCACCGAGTCGACGATGATCCGTGACGAGCAGCGTGCCCTGGCCGCCATGCGCAGGCTGCGCGAGTTCGGCGTGCGGCTCTGCATCGACGACTTCGGCACCGGCTACTCGTCCCTGAGTCGACTCTCCGAGCTCCCGATCGAGATGCTCAAGATCCCGAAGCCGTTCGTCGACCAGCTCGCAAGCGAGGAGGAAGACGCGAGCTTCGTGGATGCGATCCTGCGCCTCGCCGCTTCGCTGGGCGTCGTCACGGTCGCGGAGGGGATCGAGCGCGAAGCTCAGGCGCGCAAGGTCAGAGAGCTGGGTTGCAGCCTTGGGCAGGGGAACCTCTTCAGTCGGCCCATTCCGGAGGACGACGTCTTCCGGATGCTGCGGTCTACTCCGAGCGACACGGACGTGCCCGCGGTCCCGGCCGCCCGCACCCTCGCTCTCGCGACCGAGGAGCTTCGGCTGGCAACACCCCGGCCGTTCAGGGCCACCGACACTGCGGCCTAGGTTCCCTGGCGGGATTCCAGCCGCGCGTGCGCCAGCTACATCGCCACCTCCTGCGTCCTCATCTCGAGCGCGCCAGCTGCCCGACTGCGTTCATGACAGTCACCACCCAGGACGCGTTCGGGGTAAGCCGAGCGATGGTCATCTCTGAGCCGCTGAGGGGATATTCAATCCCTGGGTCGCCGGGCGCCCTCGATAGGTTCGGAGAAGATCTCGAGTCGGGCTTCTGTGCGTTTCGTGACCTGACCGCAGCACCAGAACAGTCGGCACGACAGGTGACGGCGAACTGGCGGGTTGGCCCGTCTTCTCCAAAATGGGCTGATCGACCCCCAGCGCCGCAGAAGGTCCCGATCCGGCGTTCGGCTCGCCATGGCCGGAGTCCTTGCGTGCGTCCTCGCTGTGGGTGTCGCCATTGGGATGTATGCGTTGACACGTGGCGACGCGAGGCATCCGATTCCCCTTGCGCTGCCGAGTGAGATCGTAGGACCGGATCCGCTCTCCTTCGACCCGGCACCAACCGCCGCTTACGAACGAGCAGCCGCTTTCGGGCTCAGTCACGTCCTTTTCGCCAAGAGCCCTGGCGGAGTCCTGACTGCGGCGAGTCGCACGGCCAGCTTTCGTCCCATCGTCGAGAAGTCCATCGCCGGGAGCGACATCGACGCCGACCTTGTCGAAGCTATCGTCCTTCTCGAGAGCGCCGGTCGGCCCGACGTCATCGCCGGCGACGACCCGGAGCATGCCGCCGGCCTCACCCAAATCCTGGCCGAGACAGCTACGAACTTCCTGGGGATGCACGTCGATCTCGGGACCAGCCGGACGCTGTCGCGGCAAATCGCCCAGGCGCAGGCGCGCGGTGACGAGCCCGCGGTTGTGCGCCTCCAGAGCGAGCGGCGTCGCGTCGACGAGCGTTTCGACCCGGCGCAGGCGCTTGCCGGCACAGTGCGCTACCTGAGTGAAGCGCGCCGCGACTTCGGGCGAGACGACCTCGCGGTTGTCTCCTACCACATGGGCATCGGCAACCTCGAGGGGGTCGTGCGCGCCTACTCGGGCCGCTCCAGCGAGCCGATCGCGGACGTCGTCGGTGAGAATGACCTCTCCTACGCTCGGCTCTACTTCGACTCCTCCCCGATCGCCCATCGCGAGGCCTGGGAGCAGCTTGCCTCCTTCGGTGACGACTCGCAGACCTACTACTGGCGCGTTCTGGCGGCGCGCGACATCATGCGCCTCTTCCGCGAGAATCGGGCACGGCTCGAGCGCCTTGCCGAGCTCCACGCGCATGGCCCCAGCGCCGAGCTCGTCTTGCACCCACCGCGGGGTACGAGCCGCTATGCGAACTCGGGCGATCTCGAGGTCGCGATCCACCGAGGCCGCCTTCTACCCCTGCCCGACGATCCGGCGCGGCTGCACTTCCGCGTCGATCCCAGGCTTGCCGCAACGGTCCGCGACCTCGGCGGCGACCCTGCCGCATATCGCGCGCTCCGACCGAGGGCGTTGGGTCTTCTCGGCTACCTGGCCGAGAGGGTGTACGAGCTCAGCCGGGACGAGAGTCCGCTGACGGTGACGAGGGCCGCGTACGACGAAGCCGCCGCAGCTGTGCTGACTCCGCCCGATTTCGCGAACGAGGCACACGCCGGCCTCCACGCCACCGGCTTTGCCTTCGATATACGCCGGCGCTACGGGTCGGGGAGCCAGGCAGCGGCGTTCCAGTGGACGCTCGAGAGGTTGGACGCGCTCGGCCTGATCGCGTGGACACGTGGCAAGAGCGTGATCCACATCACCGTGTCACCGCGCGCGGACGTCGCCCCGTGAGCGATGGCGGCACCATGAAAGCGCGATCTGCGCAGGTTGCACGGCCGCGAATCCGTCACGCCCGACTCGAAAGCTAACCTCGTGCGCCTTGGACGCCGTCGAGGTGCGGTGGTCGCCGCGGGCGCGGCGATGGCGACTGGAGGTGCCGTGGGGAGAGGCGCCGCGGCTGACCGTGCCACGGGGGACGAGTCGGGCCGACGTGGAGCGCTTGCTCGAGGAGAAACGGCTGTGGATTGTGAAGCAGCGGCTGCGCCAGGTGCCGCGACTTTGCCTCGACCCGTCCGCGGTCAGCGAGTCGGAGGCGCGTACTGGCGCACGAGAGCTCGCTTCGGCGCTAGCCGAGGAGGAGGCTGAGCGCATCGGGGTCGAGTACCGCCGAATCCGTATCGGAGGGCAACGCACTCTCTGGGGCTCGTGCTCTCCAGGCGGCACGCTCTCCTTCAATTGGCGGCTGGTACTCGCGCCGCTCGAAGTGCTCGACTACGTGGTCGTGCACGAGCTCTGTCACCTGCGCGTCCCGAACCACTCGCGACGATTCTGGGCGCTCGTCGAGCGACACCGCCCGCACTGGCGCCAGCAGCGCGATTGGCTGCGCGATCACGGGCCCGAACTCCTGGCGTTCAGGCCGCACGACTGATCCGTCAGAGCATGTACCGGGTCACGCCATTAGGCGTCTCGCCAGCGTTTGGTCCATCGCGTTTGGGTCCGCGACACACGCCCAGCCACGCACGGTAAAGCACCGAAGGCGATCAGAGATCGCTCCTTACGCTCTCCCAGTAGGAGGGGGCCGGAAGCCAAACCTCGGCCTCATTCGTGCCTCGTTCGAGGCTTGCTCCCACTCCCTAAGGGTGACGCGCGGAAACGCGCGACCGCAGTAGCGTCGGGAGGATCGCCAGCCTCGTTCCCCACAACCGCCGTCATATGGCGACTCGCTTCCATTTGCGCTGCTGTCAACAAAGCTCACCCTCGCGTGCGCGAACGAGGTATTCCTGTAGATGAGGCGCGGGCTTCTTGTACTCGGACTCGTTGCGGTGGGCGTCGGCTCTGCCAGCGGTGCGAAGCCCACACCGCCCGCCACGCCGGTGATCACGAGCGGCCCCGTGAACCCCACCACGTCAACGAGCGCGACCTTCGTCTTCTCGAGCGCCGCCGCAGGAGCCTCCTATCGGTGCGCGCTGGATGCTGCGCCCTTCATCGCGTGCTCCAGCCCGCAGACGTATACGGGCTTGGCCGTAGGAGCCCATCAGTTCCGGGTCGAGGCCGTGCGCAAGGGGCGGACTTCGCCTCCCGCTTCGTACTCCTGGACCATCACCGCATTGCCTCCGCCGCCGGCGAGCTTCGTCGAGACGCAGTACGTCGGCGGACTCGCGACGCCCACCGCCATGGCATTCGCCCCCGATGGGAGGCTCTTTGTCGCGCAGAAAGGAGGAGCGCTGCGAGTGGTCAGCGGCGGGATGCTTCTCTCGACACCGTTCCTCAGCGTCTCGGTCGACACCGCCGGTGAGCAGGGACTGCTCGGGGTGGCATTCGACCCGAGCTTCTCCAGCAACCGCTTCGTCTACGTCTACTACTCGTCGCTCGCCACGGGCCAGAACCGCGTCAGTCGCTTCACCGCGAGTAGTACGAATCCGAACGTCGCCACGGGAAGCGAATTCGTGCTCTTGGACAACATCACGGGCACCGCCACTAACCACCAGGGCGGAGCGGTCGACTTTGGTTCCGATGGCAAGCTGTACGTGGCCGTAGGTGACGACGGAAATTCGACTGATGCGGACGAGCTCGACACGTTGCGCGGCAAGATCCTGCGGATCAACTCCGACGGCTCGATCCCTGTCGACAATCCCTTCGTGGGGGTATCAGGCGCGCGCGGTGAGACCTGGGCCTATGGGCTCCGCAATCCCTTTTCCTTCGCGGTCGATCCGGGTAGTGCTCGCATTTACCTCAACGACGTAGGCGAGAACACCTGGGAGGAAGTGAACGCCCTCGCGCGTGGCGCCAACTACGGCTGGCCGACGTGCGAAGGTCCGCAGAACAGCGGCGTTGGGGCATGTACATCCAGCGCATTCACCTATCCGATTCATGCATACACGCACACAGTCGGCCGTGCGATCACGGGGGGCGCTTTCTACCGGGGTAGCACGTTCCCCGCCCAGTACCAGGGCGCGTATTTCTTCGGCGACTATCTCGGTGGCTTCATCAAGTGGCTCGACACCGCGAACGTCGTCCATGACTGGCGCGCCGCCCAGAGCCCAGTCGCAATCCGCGTCGGCTTCGATGGAGCGCTGTACTACGCATCGATCGGTAACGGCATCATCTACCGGGTGCAGTTCCAGTAGAGCCGACTCACAGGAACCGTGTGGAACGGCGTGCGGCACGCGTGTCTCGCGCGCGGCTACTCCCACCCGTACGACGACGTAGTAGAGAGGTTCGCGAGGACACGATCGAGCTTCAAGCGTCCCATGAAGGCAAGAGTCGGCGAGGCCGGCCCCGCCGATCACCGGCGAGAAAAGCTTTCGCTCGACTCGGCCCCAGTGGTCGTGGATGTCCCGTCGTGACCCATTCCATCTCGGGTAAGCCGGTGAGCAGGATGCGCCCGCGCGCATCCTGCTGTGGGACGGCTACCTCCTGGGCGGGACGGGATCGAACATCTACACGCGCCAGCTGGCTCGCGAGTGGCTGCCTGTGATCTGTCGATGCGCGCTGCTGTCGCAGGGTGGCGGAACCGCGACATGCACCCTGATCGCAGCGCCTGGAGTGGTTCAATCTCTGGGTTTCGCCAGCTCCTCGGCCCGGACTTTGTGGCGCATGATCGCAAGTAGCCTGTTCGGCCGGCATTGGGTGCATCCGGCTGCGTGATCGCGTTGCCGGCGCGCTCCGAACCCGCTCTCACAGTCAGGCTTCGAGGCGTGCGGAGCGGTCTCGAGCGGATGACAGCGGATTTCGCTCGACCCTCCGTAGTGAGGCGTACAGCCTGCAACCATGCGGTTTTCCGCCTAGTTCTTCAGTGGAGCGTACCGGGATCGAACCGGTGACCTCCGGCTTGCAAAGCCGGCGCTCTCCCAGCTGAGCTAACGCCCCGGGCAGGGTCAGTCTAAAGGTGGATCAGAAGCTCGGCGGCGCCCCGCGAAGGCCCTTGTGCTCGAGCGCGCGAAGCGCGTCTCCGAAACCGTGCTCGGCCGCGGAGCGCGTCTCGTGCTCGAGCCGCCGCAGCCGCTCGTCGATCTCGACGAGCTCGGCCCGGCTCGTGATCGGTGCGCCGCCGCCCAGCCGCTCGCCCTCCGCGAGGGCGAGCTCACGGCTCGCCAGCTCCTCGCTCTGCGCGGCAAGCTGCGCCTGCGTCCGAGCGAACGCTTTCTCGGCCTCTTGGAGCGCGGCGAGCCGCGTCTCGATGTGAGCCAGGCGTTCCTCGGGAGTTTCAGCCGCGGCAGCAGCACGCCGAGTGAGGTCCGCCTCCATCCTCAGGTATGTGCGCTCGCGGGCCGCGAGCTCCCTCTCCCGGCGGTTCAGCTCGTGCGCGTGCGCGGCAAGGCCTACCTGCGCGTGGGCGAGGGCCCGGTCGTCACCGACCACCGGCCTTCTGGACGCGCTCCGATTCACGCGCGCGATAGCGTCCGCGAGCTCGCGCTCCCGCTGCTCGACGGCCGCGACACGCTCGGTCAGCTCGAGCCTGAGCCTGCCGAGCTCCTGCTCGGCTGCCAGGCGGATCGCGCGCAAGCGCTCCTGCTCGCTCTCGATCGAGAACGGCTCGGGCTGGCGCCGTGCGAAAAGGGCCACGCATCGATGATATGCGCGGGACGGACGTTCTCCTGCTCGACAGGCGCTGCTACGCGGCGCGCTCGAGGCGCTCTTCCGCGCGCGCGCGACGCACGATCTCCTCTCGCTCGCCGAAGCGGAGGCGGGCCTTCTCCATGCGGAGTGCCTGCCAGAGCTCCTGGAGGCGATCGTCGAGCTCCTTGATCTCGTCCTTCACCGTGTGGTCGAGCCCATCCGAAAGGAGGTGCCACAAATCCTGGCGCTCTTCCGAGAGCCGCTCGATCTCGACGTGTATCTGATTCGGTGTCACGATGGCTGAAACGTGCCTCGTGGCGGTCACATTCCCGCTCTCGCGGCCGTCCAAACCTCACTCGTAGCCGAGCTCGGCGATCCGATCTTCGTCGAGCCCGAAGTAGTGGCCGAGCTCGTGCAGGACGGTGATGCGGATCTCTTCGCGAAGCTCGTTCGGATCAGGGAACGACTCCTCGAGTGGAATCCGGTAGATCGAGATCTTGTCGGGGAGCGTCCCGGCCATGTCCCCCCGCTCGGGGAGCGGCACGCCGTGGTACAAGCCGAGGAGGTCCGGGTCATCGGGGTTCTCGTCCTCGATGACCACGGCGATGTTACGCAGAGCATCGACGATATTCGGCGGGAGCTCGTCGAGTGCGGCCTGCACATGATCCTCGAACGTCACCGGACGACGAGCGCCATGAGCGCCTTCTGTGTGTGCAGCCGGTTCTCCGCCTGCTCCCACGCGAGACAGCGAGGCCCGTAGAGGACGTCCGCCGTGATCTCCTCGCCGACGTGCGCCGGCAGGCAGTGCATCACGACGCCGTCGGGGTCGAGCAGCCGCGTGAGCGCCGGGTCCACGCGGTACGGCTCGAGGGCCCGAAGGCGGCGCTCGCGGTCGTCCTCCTGGCCCATGCTCGTCCAGGCGTCCGTGTACACCGCGTGTGCGCCGTGCACGGCCTCTCGTGGATCGGTGACGAGCCGCACGCTACCGCCGTTCGAGCGCGCGTCCTCGCCGGCTGACGAGACGAATTCCGGGTTGGGCTCGTATCCCTCCGGTATCGCGGCGACGAACTCCATACCGAAGCGGCCGGCGATGCGCATCAGCGAGTGGCACACGTTGTTCCCGTCGCCGACGTACGCGAGTTGAATGCCCGAGAGCGTGCCGAATCGCTCGCGCAGCGTCATTGCGTCCGCGAGCGCCTGGAGAGGGTGTGATTCGTCCGTGAGCCCGTTGATCACCGGGATCGACGCGTGCTCCGCGAACTCCTCCACCTCGTCCTGCGCGAAGGTGCGGATCATCAGGGCGGACAGGAAGCGTGAGAGGACGAGCGCCGTGTCGCGATAGGACTCTCCGCGGGCGAGTTGGAGCTCTGCGGCGGGTAGGAAGAGCGCCATTCCCCCGAGCTCGGCGATCCCCACCTCGAACGCGACGCGGGTTCGGGTCGAGGGCTTGTGGAAGATCAGCCCGATGGTGCGCCCGGGAAGAAGCCGAAGCTCGGGTCGGCGGGCCCGCTCGCCCTTGAGCTCGTCCGCGAGATCGAGCAACAACTCGAGCTCGTCCCGCGACCAGCCGCCGATGCGTATGAAGCAGCGGCCCTTGAGGAGGGTCGGCACGCCCGGCATCCGGCGGATGCTAGATCGAGAAAGGAGGAGTTCGATGACCGCACTTGTTCGTCGGGAGCCGTTTCGTGAGCTGGCGTCGTTCCAAAGCTCGCTCATCGTCTCGGCGGAGCGCGAGAAGACCGACGAGACGAGCGAGGACGGCTTCTATCGTTTCGAGCGGCGGTACGGGTCGTTCGCCCGGGCGGTCGGCCTGCCTCAGGATGTCGACCAGGACCAGATCGCGGTGCGCTACGAGAACGGCGTGCTCGAGATTCGGGTTCCGAAGCCCGAGGAGCAGCAGCGTCGTAAGATCGCTCTCGCGACGACCGTCGACGCGTAGCGTCGCGTCGCTATCCGAGAGGGGCCGGCCGTGTCCGGCCCCTCGACTTTTGTGGCCACGCTAGAGTCGCGTCATGTCGACGTTTCCAGAGTCCGTGAACGAGCAGATCGGGTACGAGTTCGCCGCCTCCCAGCAGTACATCGCGATCGCGGCCTACTACGACGCGCAGACGCTTCCACAGCTCGCCGCGCACTTCTATCGCCAGGCGGTCGAGGAGCGGAATCACGCGATGATGATGGTGCAGTACCTGCTCGACGCCGACGAGGAGGTCGTCGTTCCGGGGGTCGAGGCTCCTCAGACGCAGTTCGAGGACGCAGTCGCTCCTGTCTCGCTCGCGCTCGCGCAGGAGAAGCGCGTCACGACACAGATCGTCGAGCTCGTCAAGCTCGCGCGCGAGGAGGGCGAGCTCGTGGGCGAGCAGTTCCTTCACTGGTTCTTGACCGAACAGCGAGAAGAGGTCTCCTCGATGAACGACCTGCTCGCCATCGTCGAGCGCGGGCGGGACGACTTGCTGCTGGTCGAGGAGTACATGGCACGCGCTCAGGTCGGCGATCAGGGCGCGCCGGACGCGGCCGCGCCTCCTGCGGCGGGCGGCGCACTGTGATCGCCGAGCTCTTGATAGCAACCGCCGCTTAGTCGAGCGCGGGAGGCAGATCAGGCGTTGCGAGGATCGAGCGGCGCAAGAGAGCGCACGTGAAGGCTTAGCCGACGGAGAGGCCGCGCGTGCCGCTACCACTAGTGCGCCGGCAACGGTGCCCGCTCGTCGTCGGTCAGAGGCTTCGCTGCGTGCTACTTCCCGCGCGACTTCTTCTTTTGCTTCTTGACCTTCAAGCTGACCATTGGCGCCTTCACTCCGGTTCCGAGTGACACGGGGTTGGGCACGGGATGCTTCTTCGACTTTCCTGCCATGCCGATCCTCCTCGATCGAGGGCGAGTGGCAACGGACGATCCCACGTTACAAGCCGTGGGCGGATGCGCTGCCCCACTGCGCTCGTCGCGCCTCTCACAAAGGGAGTACGATGCATGGACTGGCCTTGCGGCCAGAATCCCGGCCGACACCCCGAAGGCCGTCAACGTGCGTTTAGCGCGCGAGACGATGGAGCCTCGGCAAACAGAATTCACGTCGCAGGGCCAGTACTTTTGCCAAGAGGACGGGCTCGACAAGAAACCGTTAGACGCTCCGAAGCACCCTGCCGGCGCGCCGTAAGGCGCTCATACAGCCCGGATAGGTAGCTCGTCGCCTGCGGTCTACGCTGCGACTGGTACTGCCCGCGCTCGGGAGAGAGCGAAGGGGGAGCCGTGCACGCAGGTCTGGTCGGCGTGCAGGGTGACTCGTTCGATGCGAACTGACTCAGGTTCGTCTCGACTCCGCGCGCTGTCGCCGGCGCAGCATGCCGACGTACCTCGCAAGGCGCTGACGTTCGTCATGCAGCCGCCTGATCTCGCTCAGCTCGATCTTGTTCAGCGCAGGCCAGCGGCGAAAGAGGACGGAAAGGCGCTCGTCACGAGCGTCTCGCGCGCGCCGAAGTCCCTCGCGGCCAAGCACTGACACATCCTTGGGAAGCTTCTTGATCATGCCGAGAGCCGGAACTCGGCGCCGCCCTCATTTTCCCAGGATTCCAGCGGCTCCGGTTCGGTCATCTCGTTCGCCAGCTTTCGTGAGGCGTGAGCATCTGACCCGGCGGGAAGTCGCGGAAGGTTCCACGCCTCGCGATCGCGCTCCCGTTCGTCGGCATCTACTTCTGCTTGCTCAACGCCTGTACGAGCTCGGGTCAAGAACGCTCTGCTCCCCGATAAGGCTCAGACCCTGGCGCGACTCATCGAGAGTGTCAGCGGCGGAAGGAGAGAGCTATGTGCAGATCCAGTCTACTCGGCATCCTCGGTGCGGGCGTAGTCAAGCCTTGGTCGTGCAGCGATGGCCACGCAATGGCAACCCGCCGCGAAGCATCCTCGGCGGACTAGGTGCGTGCCAGTCGCGCGTTCAGTGAGTTTCCCCGGTGAGCGGTCACAGGCGGGCTCAGACAGCAACCGAGACACTTCCTGCACAGCCCTATCGCCAGACGTTAAGCCAGATTCGACTTGGACGCCAGGCGGCGGGGGTGGGATCGAACCCACGGGACGCTCGCGCGCTCCACGGTGTTCAAGACCGCCGCGTTCGACTGTTGGATTGGGCGAATAGCAGGGGACTTCGCGAGCGGAACCGCTTGTGCGTCAGCGTGCGTGCCAGTCAGAACGGCCAGAGCGGAAGGCGGGAGCCCGCAACCGGCACGTTTGGCAGCCTGAAGGACGAGCACCGGGTCCGGTCCCTGGCCGTGTCGCCACAGGTCGAGGAGGCGATCGGTGAGGAGCGAACGCTGTGAGATGAAGTCGTCAGATGCGAGCGGCGAAGGGTGAAGCGCGGCCAGTGCGAGAACACAGTTTCGGCAGTGCGCCGAGCAAAAACAGCCAGTTGACGCGCGTTGACCATGCTTACCAGATCCTGGAATCGTCAGTTCCAGGCTCTCACCAAGCTCGGCTCGACAAAATGAGCAGCACGAGTCTTTCGCGCTCCGGTTGCTCACGCCGCCGCTCGCCGCAGCTTTCATCCGCTCTGCGTGGCTGTCGCTTTGCGACTCGATTGGGTAGCCGGGCGCGAGCTTCTCCGGGACCGTTCGTGCAAGCCGCTCTTGCGCCTTGCGCTGAACCGATTTCGGCGCGGCCTCGACCGCCTGTTCTTCAGGTGGACAGATAGACGAAAGCGCCTCGGTCACGATGATGCCTCTCCCCAGAGGGTTAGTCTCGCCGGATAAGTGATCGTCGCGAACGCGAAAAGGAACGCTACGTCCCGGTCACGCGCGCCAGTCATCTCGTTCACCCAGCACGGCGTTGTGTGACGAACAGTACGTGCGAATGCCGAGGCGCGTTCGGACTTGCCCGTACGAGCGATGCGGGAGCGCCTGCGTTCTGTGCCAGGGCTTGCATCCGGCGAGGCGCGTGCGAGCGGGGAGAGAACGATCCGCCCGGCGGCCGGAAGAGCGAAGTCGACCCCGTGTCGATGAGGAAAGCACGCCGGAGCGGGCCTTCCTCATCGGGCGAGCGGCGGCCGAACCGGCTAGCTGCCTACGGCCGGTACTGCTGATCGAGCGAGCGCACGGTGTCGACGTGAACGCGAATCCAGGCGCCGGAGTCCAGCGGCTCGAAGAGCTTGCGGTGCTTCCCGCCGTTGACGATTCGCGCGAGCTCGGAGACGGTGATCGGCGTCGCTGCGATTCCCAGCCCGTTGTTCGTGAGCACGGTGACGCGGGCACTCGACGGCACCACGTACGTCAGCAGGCGATGACCCTCCTCGATGACGTAGTTGTCGTTTGGAACGTCGCTTGAGCCGGTGTCCTGGAGCGCGGCGCGACTCGCGGTAATGCCACTCGTGAACCAGGCGGGATCGAAACGCATCTCGAAGTGCCCGCCCTTGGAGTAGTCGAAGGAGCGGCCGAGCAGGAAGAAGAACAGGTTGAAGACGATCGGGAGGCCGACCAAGAGTGCGCCGGCCGCCCGATCGATGTTCAACTAGCCTCCGCCTCAGGCTCGCTGGGCCGGAACAGGAAGGTCAGGACTAGCCAGGTCAGCAGCGCAAAGACGAGCGCTCCGCTGGCGCCGAAGACCGCGAAGTGTTCCTTCACATTCGCCGTGATCACGAACGTGGTAACGAACCAAGCGAGCGCCCAGGCCGGCGGATTGACGGCCACCCACCAGAGCGCTCCGGAGCCGCGCTTGGCGAGCAGGAACGCCTGGAGCCCGCCGACGGCGAGGCCGGTGACGGCGCCCATCAGCGCCAGGTCTCCACGGCTGATGCCGTAGTCGACGAGCGCTGCGCCAGCCGTGAGGCCGACGGCCATGCCGACGCTCGTCGCCACGACCTAGAGCCAGGGGACTAGCGATCGCAGCGCCAGCCATTGCGCGGCTCCGATGATCGCGCCGGCGATCAGGCTGCCGAGAAGGGCGCGGCCCCGACGCTGTCAATCTTGCCGACGATCAGGCTTGCCGCGTAGCCGCCGATCGGAAAACCGACGAGGATCGCGACTGGCCACGCCCAGCGCAAGCGCCTCACGGCACCTGCAAAAGCGCTAGGGGCTTGAATCAGTGGAACGGGAGGGTGAGTGACTGTTGAGCTCATGAAGTGCCTTCCTTTCGGTGGTTGGGCCACTGGTGGCGCCCATGTGGTTTCTGGCTCGCGGCGTGACCGGTTGCGTGCGCCTACTAGGCCGTCGGCACCGGGGCGGGCCGCACTGGTGGCTCGGGGGCAGGTCCGTGGGGTGCTTTGGTTGAGCTCGGGTCTGACGGCTCCGCACCGGGGGACCCCTCGACGTGGATGTCCGGCATCCAGCTGAGCCATGACGGGAGGTACCAGTTCCAATCGCCCAGGAGCTTCATGCTCGCCGGGACGAGCACGGAGCGGACGATCGTGGCGTCCAAGAGGAGGGCGACGGCGACCCCGAAGCCCATCTGCTGGAACATGACCAGGTCGCCGGCCGCGAAGCCGCCGAAGACGGCGATGATGATGAGCGCCGCGCCGGTGATGAGCCGCGCAGTGGAGCTCACGCCGAAGGCGACGGAGCCCGGCGTGTCGCCGGTCTGTGTGTATCGCTCCTTGATCCGGCTGAGCAGGAACACCTGGTAGTCCATCGAGAGGCCGAAAAGAACGGAGAAGAGGAACAGCGGCACCCACGCTTCGATCGTGTCGACCTGCTGGAATCCGAAAAACCGTTACCAACGCCTTTCTGAAAGACGAGCACGAGCAGCCCGTAGGCGGCTCCGACTGAGAGCAGGTTGAGCGCGATCGCGACGGCCGGGATGACGATCGAGCGGAAGGCGACAGTGAGCAGAAGGAAGCTGAGGCCGAGCACGAAGGCGAACACGATCGGCAGGTAGTTGCCGACAATGTCGAAGTAGTCGACGCTCTCGGCGGTCGTTCCGCCGACGAGCACAGTGGTCTCGAG
>Ga0184625_10000103_pt1 | contig 24177 bp, 24 predicted proteins | sample PLM3_30_b1_FD_133151 | JGI IMG/M metagenome (GOLD analysis project Ga0184625, IMG submission 133151) | Groundwater sediment microbial communities from an aquifer in East River, Colorado, USA - PLM3_30_b1 | ecosystem: Environmental > Terrestrial > Soil > Riparian zone | place: USA: East River... | reverse complement strand
CTTGCGGCATTGGGCCGTCCGGTTCATGCGTTTTGCGCGTGCGAACTTCGGTCGCCGCGGCCTTTCGACGAAGCGGGTTTTCTTGCGTTCAACAAGAGCTATGTCGAGCCGCTGAAGCGCTGGGGCGTCATCGAAAACGACGTCAATCCGGTCGCACGCAGCAATGTGTGCCCGGCCGTGAAGCCCCCATCCGAGCCGAGCTTCTATGCATTTTCCTATACCGTGCCGGTGAATTCCTCCGTTGCGTCAACTTTTGTCATCGCCGGCAGCGGTGAAGCGCCCGAAGGCAACAGGACCTATCGTGAGAGGACAATACGAATTGGCGAGCACTCGCCCGACGCCATTCGCGAAAAGGCACAGTGGGTGCTGGGCGAGATGGAACGCCGGATGGCCGCCCTCGGGTTCACGTGGGCCGATTCAACGGCGACGCATCTCTACACCGTCTATGACGTTCACCACCTGATGGCCAATGAGATCGTCAGCCGCGGAGCCGCAAGCGCCGGATTGACCTGGCACTTCTGTCGCCCACCGGTCGATGTGCTCGACTATGAAATGGACGTCCGCGGCATAAGAACGGAAATCGTCCTGCCGTAACGCGCTCAGGCAAACTTGCCGTGGCAGTGTTTGAATTTCTTGCCGGAGCCGCAGGGACACAACTCGTTGCGGCCGACTTTACCCCAGGTCGAAGGATCGTTTGATTTGCGTTCCGCCTGCATGCCATTGCCATTGCCGGCGAGTGCGGGTGCAAGAGCGGGCGCCATCTCATCTTCACCTGTTAGCGGATCGACCTTGTGCGCTTCCATGTACGGAAGTGCGGCGGCTTCTTCCGGCGGCGGAGATTGCACCACCTCGACTCGCATGAGCTGCGCGGTTACTGCCTCGCGCAAATGCGCAACCATCGCCTCGAACAACGAGAAAGCTTCCGCCTTGTATTCGTTGAGCGGGTCACGCTGGCCGTAGCCACGGAGTCCGATCACCTGGCGCAGGTGTTCGAGCATGACCAAATGCTCGCGCCAGAGATGATCGAGCGTCTGCAGCAGAATTGATTTTTCCACATAGCGCATCACGTCGGGGCCCCATTTGGCCACCTTGCCCGCCATCCATTCGTCGGCCCGCCGCTTGATGCGCTCGCGCACGTCCTCCGGGCTAATGCCTTCCTCTTTTGCCCAATCCTGCAGCGGCAACGCGAGCGTGAGCACCTCGCGTAAGGCATTGTCGAGCCCGGCCGTGTCCCACTGCTCCGGATAAGCATTTTCGGGAATGTGCTTGGCGACCATGTCTTCGATCATCGCGTGACGCATGTCGGCAACGGTCTCGTCAACCGCCTCGTCGCGCATCAGCTCGAGGCGCTGCTCGAAGATTACCTTGCGCTGATCGTTCATCACGTTGTCGAATTTGAGCAGGTTTTTGCGGATGTCGAAGTTGCGCGCCTCGACTTTCTGCTGCGCCTTCTCCAGCGCCTTGTTGATCCAGGGATGAACGATCGCCTCGTTCTCCTTCAAACCGAGTTTTGTCAGCATCCCATCGAGCTTGTCGGAGCCAAAGATGCGCATCAAATCGTCTTCCAGAGACAGGAAGAACTTGGAGTGGCCGGGATCCCCTTGGCGACCCGACCGGCCGCGCAGCTGGTTGTCGATACGGCGGCTTTCATGACGCTCGGTGCCAAGCACGAAGAGGCCGCCGGCTCCCAACGCCTTCTCTTTAAGACGCGCGACTTGCTTGCGGATCTCATCCGCGCGCGGGCTCTTCTCGCGTTCGCGCGGATCCGAGATATCGTCGATCTCCTGACGGATGCGCATGTCGGCATTGCCGCCGAGCTGAATATCGGTACCGCGGCCAGCCATATTGGTTGCGATCGTGATCGCGCCCGGCACACCGGCCTGGGCAACGATGTAGGCCTCCTGCTCGTGGTAACGCGCGTTGAGAATGGCAAATACTTTCTTCTTCGAGGCGCCCTCATCCCCCGAGTAAAGCGCGGCGAAAGCATTGGGATCGGAGAAGTCGTGCTGCTCCCAACCTTTTTGGCGAAGCATTTCGGCAAGCTGTTCGGACTTTTCGATAGATGTCGTGCCAACCAGCACGGGCTGGCCACGGGTCTTGCAATCGTCGATGAGGGTCAGGATCGCCCGGTATTTTTCAGTCGCCGTGCGATAGACCTCGTCGTCGTCGTCAAGCCGAATGAGCGGCATATTGGTCGGCACTTCAAGAACTTCGAGCCCATAGATATCCATGAACTCTTCGGCCTCAGTCATGGCCGTACCGGTCATGCCGGCCAGCTTCTCATACATGCGGAAGTAGTTCTGGAACGTAATTGAAGCGAGCGTCTGATTTTCGGGCTGGATGGGCTGATGCTCTTTAGCTTCCAAAGCCTGATGCAGGCCTTCCGAATATCTTCGACCAGGCATCATACGACCGGTGAATTCGTCGATGATGATAACTTCGCCGTTGCGTACGATGTAGTCCTTGTCGCGCTGGAAGAGCTTGTGCGCCCGAAGCGCCTGATTGACATGGTGAACGACTGAGACGTTTTCTACATCGTACAGCGAAGCGCCCTTCAGCTGGCCGGCATCGCGCAGCCGCTGCTCCAGCCTTTCCATGCCCGCTTCGGTCAGCGTTACGGTTCGCTGCTTTTCATCAACTTCATAGTCCGTCTTGTCGAGCTGGGGGATGTAGCTGTCGATCGTGTTGTAGAACTCTGAGCGGTCGTCGAGCGGACCGGAAATGATCAGCGGCGTGCGCGCCTCATCGATAAGAATGGAGTCGACTTCGTCCACGATTGCATAGATATGCCCGCGCTGGACCATGTCCTCCGGACGGTACTTCATATTGTCGCGCAGATAGTCAAAGCCGAGCTCGTTATTGGTGCCGTAGGTGATGTCACAATCATAGGCTTTCTTGCGCTGATCATCATCGAGCCCATGCACGATGACCCCGACCGAGAGTCCGAGAAAGTTGTAGATCTGTCCCATCCACTCGGCGTCACGCTTGGCCAGATAATCGTTGACCGTAACGACATGGACGCCGCGACCGGCGATCGCATTGAGATAGACCGGAAGAGTCGCGACCAGCGTCTTGCCTTCGCCGGTCTTCATTTCCGAAATCTTGCCCTCGTGCAGGATCATGCCGCCAATGAGCTGAACGTCGAAATGACGCTGGCCGAGCGTGCGCTTGGCCGCTTCCCGGACAGTGGCGAAAGCCGGGACAAGAATGTCATCGAGGGAAGTGCCGGCGGCGACTTGCTTCTTGAATTCGTCTGTCCGCGCCTTCAAGGCATCGTCGGAAAGCCCTTCCAGTTCCTTTTCGAGCGCATTGATTTCGCTCACCCGGGGCAGATAGCTGCGGATGCGACGCTCGTTGGCGGATCCAAACAGCTTGCGGGCAACTGCGCCGATCATACGGGAGCTCCTAACGTGGGCCGTGCGCTTATATCATGCCGCCGCGACCGGATTTGCTTCCGGCGCTCCGGAATGCGGCACTTTTCGGGCAAATTCGACGCCAAACGCGCCAGCAAGTAGCGAATAGCCAAAGCTGTGCGGAGAGATATGAGGGGGTCGGATTGTTGTCAATTGCCGGATTACCAAGGATTTAGCCGCTTCCGGTCACGCGGACGTTAAGTCTCCTCCAATAGTCGGCCATTGCAAAGCCATGGTTGTTGGGCGAATAGTCGCGGCACCGCCTGCCAGACATCCAAGGATAACGTCATGACGATTTCTGTTTCCGCCGGCATTCCGGTCCGACCGCGCCCGGCCGCCTTTATTGTCCCAGCCCTGGCGCTGCTGATTCTCTCGAGCGGCCCGCTCTGCGCACAAGACAAAGACCCGCTTGTGGCAAAAGTTAATGGCGTTGAAATCCGTCAAAGCGATCTTGCGGTCGCTGAGGACGAGGCCGGCCAAATTCCGCCGATGTCGCCGGAGGCCAAGCAGGATTACTTGATCCAATTCGTGGCCGACATGATCCTGGTGTCGAAGGCGGCGCAGGACAAGAAATTTGGCGACGCGGCCGAGTTCAAGCGCAAGCTCGAGTTCGCCCGCAAGAAGTTGCTCATGGAAGGGCTGTTGCAGTCAGTCGGCAAGGAAGCGCTCACCGACGAGGCAATGCACAAAGTCTACGACGAGGCTGTCAAGCAGATTGGCGAAGAAAAGGAAGTGCATGCCCGTCACATCCTCTTCCGGACGCCTGCCGGCGACGACAAAGCCGGGAAAGAAGCCGAGGATAAAGTAAAGGCGGTAGTCGTCCGCCTGAAGAAGGGCGAGGACTTCGCCAAGGTAGCGGGTGAGGTCACGGAAGACCCGTCCGGAAAGGCCAACGGCGGCGATCTCGGCTATTTCACCAAGGATCAGATGGTGCCGGAATTCTCCGAGGCCGCCTTCAAACTGGACTCGGGGCAGATTTCCGACCCGGTCAAAACCCAGTTTGGCTGGCATGTCATCAAGGTTGAAGACAAGCGCACCAAGCAGCCGCCGAAATTCGAAGAGGTGAAGCCGCAGATTGAGAATTTTGTGGTCCGCAAGGCGCAAGCAGAGCTGGTCACCAAGCTGCGTGCTGATGCGAAAATCGAGCGCATGGACAAGCCGGCAAAGGCCGAAGACAAGCCCGCCGCGCCTGCCGCACCTGCCGCGCCTGCGAAGAAGTAACGTCGATCACATTCATCAAATGATTTCGTCGTGGCCGGGCTTGTCCCGGCCATTGGCGTCTTTTAAGTGTCGGTGCCGCAAGTTTGGCGGCCTCGCTTCCGTGCGGGTACCCTAGAAAAGGCCGGCGCCCATGAACGTTTCAGTTTCTCCCCTTGCCCCCGCTCACGTTCCGGAAATGCCAGCCATTGCGGGTGTCCGGCTTGCAACCGCCGCAGCCGGAATCCGGTACGCCGGACGCACGGATGTACTGCTCGCACTATTCGACCCCGGGACAATTGCAGCCGGCGTATTTACGCGCTCGAAGTGCCCATCCGCGCCGGTCGAATGGTGTCGCGCGCACCTGAAAAACGGAAAAGCCCGAGCGCTGGTGGTCAACTCGGGCAATGCCAACGCTTTCACCGGCAAGAGCGGGCGCGAGGCCTGCCGGTTCACTGCGCAAATTGCCGCGCGCGCGATCGACTGCAAGTCGAGCGATGTCTTTCTGGCCTCGACAGGCGTGATCGGCGAGCCCCTGAAGGCACAGGCCTTCGACGGTGTAATGGAAGGAATGGTTGAGCGCGCGCAGCCGGGCGATTTTCTCGCAGCCGCACGCGCAATCATGACCACTGACACGTTCCCGAAAGTGGCAACAGCGACAGCGCGGATCGGCAAAGCTTCCGTGACGATCAACGGGATCGCCAAGGGAGCCGGCATGATCGCGCCCGACATGGCGACCTTGCTTTCCTTTGTTTTCACCGATGCGGCCATCTCCGCGGCCGCGCTGCAATCACTTTTGAAGGACAGCGTCACCGACACATTCAATGCCGTGACAATCGATGGCGATACCTCAACGTCCGACACGCTGATGATGTTCGCCACCGGCCAGGCGGCGGGTGTTCCGCGTATTGCTCGTGCCGCAGACCCGCGTCTGAAAGATTTTAAGAAAGCCCTGCACGGTGTATTGGCCAATCTGTCGGAACAGGTAGCACGTGACGGTGAAGGCGCGCGCAAACTGGTCGAGATCGTGGTCGAAGGAGCGGTGTCGAAAGCTTCGGCGCGACGCATAGCGCTGTCGATTGCCAATTCGCCGCTGGTAAAGACTGCAATCGCGGGCGAGGATGCCAACTGGGGTCGTGTTGTTATGGCCGTCGGCAAGGCCGGGGAACCGGCGGATCGCGACAGGCTCTCGATCTGGTTCGGCGGCATTCGCGTTGCGCACAAAGGTGCCCGTGATCCCAGTTACGATGAAGCAAGTGTGAGCGCGGTGATGAAAAAGCCGGAGATCAACCTGAAAGTGGCGCTGGGCCTGGGCAAGGGTCACGACCGGGTGCTCACATGCGATCTGACCAAGGAATACGTCGCTATCAATGGCGACTATCGGTCTTAGCAAGCGTTGGGGCTGAAGACTGTGCCCACCAAAGTTGTCCTGGTCGCCGCCTGCGCCCTCGTCGACACCGACGGCCGCGTGCTAATCGCGCGGCGGCCTGAAGGCAAACCGATGGCCGGGCTATGGGAATTTCCCGGCGGCAAGATCGAGGACGGCGAGCGACCCGAGGAGACGCTCATACGCGAACTAAAAGAGGAACTGGGAATAACCGTCAGCGACGCCTGCCTCGCCCCGCTTGCCTTCGCAAGCCATAGCTACCTGGATTTTCATCTCCTGATGCCGCTTTACGTCTGCCGCCGCTGGGATGGAACAGTCATCGCCACCGAAGGCCAGCAACTCGCCTGGGTCAAGCCGAACCGGCTGCGCGACTATGAAATGCCCCCGGCGGACATTCCCCTGATTTCTCACTTGATGACGTTGCTCTAGCCGGAGCGCCCTGGTTTTTCCTCGGCCGAAATTTCCTTGGTGTTCAGAGCATCAGAAAGCCGACGCGCAGCCGAACCGGGCTTGAGCGGCTTCTGTTGGCTCTCATGCGGCGCCCAGCCCGAGAGCCAGATGATCTCGAAACTCGCGCGCAAGCGGCCATCCGCATCGGCAAAGCGCTCGGCGTAAATCTCCGCCGTGCGCTTCACCGTCGTGCGTCTGAGGGGTGTGCGCCGGCGTTCGTGCAGAATGTTGGTCGCGCCCATGTGCCGCAGGTCGTGCATCAGTGCCAAGACCGAATCGTAGCGCACGACCAGCCGCTCAGTATCGATGACCGGCAGCGCAAAACCGGCGCGTTGCAGGAGTGCGCCAAGCTCGCGCACGTCCGCAAACGGAGCAACGCGCGGAGACATCCCTCTTTCGATCTCGATCTCGGCGGCAGCAAACGCCTCGCGCAGCTCTGTCAGGCTGTCGCCGCCAATCAGCGCCGCCAACAGCAGTCCGTCCGGTTTCAAAGCACGCCGGATCTGTATCATCGTCCCCGGCAAGTCATTGACAAATTGCAGCGCCAGTACCGATACCACCAGGTCGAGCGATCCATCGGCGAACGGCAGCGCTTCCTCGTCCGCAGCTACGCGCAAAAAAGCATGACCGCGCTCCGCAAGAGACGCAGCGGCGATGACCGCACCGACTTTTCCGCTTGCCGCCAGCGCCCGCTGTACAGCGTCGGTCGGCGTGCCGAGATCAACCGCAACATCGAAGCGCCGCAGAATTGCGGAGAGCCGCTCGCCCAGCTCGCTGGCAGCGTGGTCAACCAAAAACGTTGCCGGCCCGAGCGCGCGAGCGCGTGCTTGCCGCGCCAATAGCAACTGCCGGTCAAAAATCTTGGAGCCTGACGACATCGCCTTGTCCTGTTGCGCGACTTGCGATCCTGTCACGAAGGAGCGTGGCTATGCTACGGTTCCAGCATGAACGAGCTTGTTTCGGCAAGGCCGGACCAACTGCAACCGAGGACGGTTCGTTTTGGCGGCAGTCTGCGGGCGGCACTGCGGCTCGTACTTGACTTTGCTTTGCCGCCGCTTTGTCCGTCCTGCCGCGACCCGCTTGGCGAAGGCATCGGTCTTTGTGCGCCGTGCTGGTCGAAACTGTCGTTCATCGAGCCGCCTTACTGCGCACGGCTTGGAATCCCCTTTGCCTACGATCCCGGGGCCGGCCTGTTGTCGATGGAGGCGATCGCCAATCCTCCGGCATATGATCGGGCGCGCGCCGCGGTGCGATACGACGATGTCGCCCGCACCTTGGTACAAGCCTTTAAATATGGTGACCGGCTCGATCTTGCACCCATGATGGGGCGGTGGATGGCGCGTGCCGGCCGGGAATTATTGGAGGGGGCCGATGCGCTCGTACCGGTGCCGCTGCATTGGCGCAGACGCTGGGCGCGACGCTTCAATCAATCGGCCGCACTGGCGGGGGCGATCTCGGCAATTTGCGGTGTGCCGGTCGCGCATGCTGGGCTCAAGCGGGTGCGCGCCACGCCGCAGCAGGTCGGACGGTCGAAATCGGATCGCGCGCAAAACGTGCAGGGCGCCTTTGGCGTACCGGCCGAGCGCAGAGCCGATATTACCGGCCGGCACTTGGTGTTGGTCGATGACGTGCTCACTTCCGGCGCGACGGTTGAGGCCTGTACCCGCGCTCTGCTGCGGGCGGGTGCCTCTCATGTCGATGTGCTGGTCTTTGCGCGGGTTGTGGCGCCTGCGCGCACTCCCATATAAAAGACGCTTACAACCGCTAGAATCATATGCCGCCAGTCGCCATCTACACGACCCGTTATTGTCCCTATTGCAATGCCGCCAAGGCTTTGCTGAAGCGCAAGGGTGTAGACTACAGTGAGATCGATATCGGTCGCGATTGGGAGCGCCGGGAAGAAATGATCCAGCGGTCTAATGGGCGGATGACGGTGCCGCAGATATTCATCGGATCGGTGCATGTCGGAGGCAGCGACGAGCTGCACGCGCTCGAACGCGCCGGCAAACTTGACCCATTGCTGACGGGCGGCGAGGCATCTCCATGAGCGCCGGCACCTTCAAGGCTGCGATGATTCAGATGCGCTCGGGCCTAAAGCCGGCGGCCAATATAGACGAAGCTGTGCGTTTGATCGGTGAGGCAAAAGCGGCCGGTGCCGACTACGTGCTTACGCCCGAGATGACGAATATCCTGGCCGCCAGACGCGAGCAGCTTTTTGCTGCAATTGTCGACGAAGATGCGGATGCCTCGCTTGCAACGTTACGCGAACTGGCGCGCCAGCTTGGCATTTATGTTCACATCGGCTCGCTGGCGATCAAACTTTCGAACGACAGGGCAGCCAATCGCTCTTTCCTGGTGGACCCGAAGGGCGACATCGCTGCGCGGTACGACAAGATACATATGTTCGATGTCGATCTTGCGGGCGGCGAAAGCTATCGCGAGTCGCGCAATTACCGGCCCGGCGAACAGGCGGTGCTCACGGATTTGCCGTGGGCTCGGCTGGGATTGACGGTATGCTACGATCTGCGTTTCCCGGCGCTATATCGCGCGCTGGCCGAGGCCGGCGCCACGATGCTCGCGATTCCATCCGCTTTCACCAAGCAAACCGGCGAAGCACACTGGCACGTACTCATCCGTGCCCGTGCGATCGAGAACGGCTCGTTCGTGTTCGCTGCAGCGCAAGGTGGTAAACACGAGAGCGGGAGAGACACTTACGGTCATTCATTGATCGTTGACCCTTGGGGGCGCATCATCGCAGAAGCCGGCACCGAGCCCGGGGTAGTCATGGCCGAGATCGATCTCGCGGAAGTGGCCAATGCGCGCGCCCGCATACCGTCGTTGCAGCATGGGCGACGCTTTGAAATTGTAGAACCGATGGCCGAACCGGCCCATCTGCATGTCGTGCGGAGGGCGGAATGATTCGTTACGCGCTCGTCTGCGAACAAGGCCACGCGTTTGAAAGCTGGTTCCAGGATTCGGCCGCGTATGACAAGCAGGTCAAACGTGGGCTGGTGATATGTCCGCAATGCAGTTCGGCCAAGGTAGAAAAGGCCATTATGGCTCCGCGCCTGTCAACAAGTGCGAAGAAAAAGCGCGCGCCCATCGAAGCCCCTGCGAGCGCCGAGCCGGTTGCCACGCAGGCCACGCCCGCACCGGTCGCAATGATGTCGCCGCAGGAGCAAGAATTTCGCACTAAGCTCAAGGAATTGCGCGACCATCTCACTAAGAACGCGGACAATGTCGGCGCTAAGTTCCCCGATGAAGCGCGCAAGATGCACTACGGGGAAATCGAACATCGCTCGATCTATGGCGTTGCTTCGCCCGACGAAGCGAAAGAGTTGTCCGAGGAAGGCGTCGAGTTTCACCCTCTGCCGGTATTACCGGACGAACGGAATTAGTGCGCCCAGACGAGTAGCGCGACCCCGATCACCACAAGCATAATTCCTACGAATTCACGCCGCGTGGTTGGCTGCTTGAAGACGAAACGACTCACGCCTTGCGCGAACAGCACCTCCACCAGGGCTAGTGTGCGCACATTGGCCGCAGTCGTGATTGCGAAGGCCAGGAACCAGAATTCGGAAGCAAAAGCACCCATGAACCCAGCAAAAAGCGACGGCCGCCACGCACGGGCAATGGCGTGAAGAACCTTTGGATCCCGTAGCGCAAGATAGAGCGACAACACCGCCGCCTGGATCACCAGACCTACCGTCACGGTGAATGTCGCCGCCACCACAAAGTCGGGTCGTTGCAGCGACAGGATCGCGCCCCGGTAGCCGATCGCGGAAAGCCCAAACAGCGCACCGGAGACGAGACCGATGACGGTCGATCGCAAGGTGCTGCCTTCGCCGGCCGGGGCCTTGAGGGAAATCACGATTACGCCTGCCGTAGCCATGAGGATAGCGGCGGCGGAAAGCGGCGTGACCCTGTCGCCAAGAAAAATGAGCCCGAACAGCGCCACGTGCACCGGCTCGGTCTTGATGTAGGCGTAGGCCACCACGAATGATCGCTGGCCCATTACTGAAAGCATGGTCGCGGTGGCGGCGATCTGGGTAAATGCCCCGGCAAGCACCCATGGCCAGAATATGGAGGGCGGCGTCGGTAACCCTGTCCCGGCGACCGCCAAAACAGCGGCAAGAAAAAGCAGCGCAAACGGAAAGCCGAAAAGAAACCGAACGTGAGTGGCGCCGACCGTTCCGAGCGCCGCCGTCAGCTCACGCTGCATGGCGTTGCGCGCGGTCTGCGCGGCCGCGGCAATTAACGTGAAGACGGCCCAAAGCATGATCGGTCTCTGACACGGTCATGCCCGGCTTTGTGCCGGGCATGACGTCCTCATACTAGGGCGCAAAGGATAACGGAAGTCGGGCGTGCCCGACTTTCGCACGCTTGGTCGTGATGGAAGCGCTATTCGCTACGCGGCCGCCGGTTGAATTTCCGCAGCCTCAGGAAATTCTGTCACTGTCCCTTTCTCATTGTCGATGAGCAAGAACAGATCGAAGTACCGGATGGTCGGTGCGCCACCGGTGCGTTTGATCACCGACTGTCGCCATTCCTCGTCGTGAGCCTTTTTCGCTGCATCGACTGAGGGCCAGATATAGACGCCGGCACCGGCCTTGCCGTTGAGTTCAAGCAGGAAATGTTTGCGCAGCAATTCCTTGTTGCTTCGCCATTTCGGAATCACGTTGCGTGCTTCTTCCGCTACCTGCCGGCGGCTCCAGCCTTTCGGCGAATTGAATTCGACCAGTTCGAGGATCATCCAGCGTCTCCTTTGTCAGTTGGGGCGTTGCGCCACCAACATGTAGTTGACGTCCATGTCCGACGACAATTGCCACCGGTCGGCGAGTGGATTGTAGATGACCCCGCGTTCGCCAATCACTTGCAGCCCGCTGTCCTCTATCGCGGTCTCGAGTTCTCGCGGCGTCACGAACTTGTCCCACTGGTGGGTACCGCGTGGCAGCCAGCGCAATAAGTATTCGGCGCCGACAATCGCGAATGCAAAGCTCTTTAGCGTGCGATTCAAGGTGGCTGCAAACAGAAGCCCGCCGGGCTTGACCATTGATGCGCAAGTCGCAACGAATGCATCCACATCAATGACGTGCTCGACGACTTCCATGGCCAACACCACATCGAACTGCTCGTTGGCGGCGCAAAGTTCCTCCGCTGTAGTGGCGCGGTAGTCGACGGCAACGCCGGCGTCCTCGGCATGCGCGCGAGCGGCAGCGATGTTGCCCTCAGAAGGGTCTGCGCCGACCATTTGCGCGCCCAACCGCGCCAGTGGCTCCGACAAGATGCCGCCCCCGCACCCGATATCCAGTATGCGCAGGCCTTTCAGACAATCGAGTTTCTTTGGATCGCGATCGAAGCGCGCCGCGGCCTGATCGCGAATATAGCCGAGCCGCACCGGATTGAATTTGTGCAGGGCGGACATGGGCCCGCGTGGATTCCACCAATCAGCGGCGTGGCGCGAGAAGCGCTCAAGTTCGGCTGGGTCAACTGACGATGCGCGACGCTTGTCTGCCATGCCTGTCTCCGGCCCAAGCATTAGCGGGCGGTTACCTGATTTCGGAATTCGAGCGGCGCATCGATATTGTGCAGCGGTTCAATCCCGACTCCAGTGCCGCGAATGGTGATATCGCCGTAGTTGAGCATTCGTCCGAGAATCGATTGGTCGACGTCAACGCTTTCAACCTTATCAATGTTCATCTCAACGGTATGTCGACGGATGAAACCCCGCTTGTAGACGATGCGGCGGTCGGTCACATCTATTTCCGTCGTCCAGCGCCTGAACCAGGCGCTGAAAGCTAGTCCGGAACCCACCAGCGCACAAATCAAAGCGACCAGTATCGCGAATGGGCCTGTAGCGCCTCCTACGGAAATTGCGATGAAGGCGAGCAGCCAAAGGCCGATTGCCGGAAGGTAAACAACCCAATGCAGCGTGGTTGTATAGGCGACAGTCTCGCCCGGCTGCAAAATATGATCGATGTACCGCATCAGCCCCTTGTTCTTCTGCACAATGGCGGGATTCCAGCGCCGATGTTGCGGTTACCGCACCCCACCGGTATGTATACGCGCCTTTTCGGGCCGGCGCTTGGGCCTCTAACGCTTTGCGCCGGCCATTTGTTGGCACCCTTTGCACGTCCGGGAACGCTATGGCTCGACTGGTAATGAAATTTGGCGGAACGTCCGTCGCCGATCTCGACCGCATCCGCAACGTGGCCCGCCACGTCAAGCGCGAGGTCGATGCCGGTCATGAAGTCGCCGTCGTGGTCTCCGCCATGGCAGGCGTCACCAACCAGCTGGTCGAATGGTGCCGGCAGGCAGCCATGCTGCACGATGCCCGCGAGTATGACGCAGTCGTTGCTACCGGCGAGGAGGTGACTGCGGGGCTGCTCGCGATCGTGCTCGAAGGCATGGGTGTCAACGCGCGATCCTGGCAGGGCTGGCAATTGCCGATCGTCACCGACAATGCGCATGGCTCCGCCCGCATCCTGGATGTGAATGGGGCGGAGTTGATCAAGCGTTTCAAGGACCACGGCCAGGTCGCGGTCATCGCCGGCTTCCAGGGCATGCACAAGGAAACTGGGCGGGTTACGACTCTCGGCCGGGGCGGCTCCGACACCTCGGCTGTGGCAATTGCAGCAGCAATCGGTGCTGAACGTTGCGACATCTACACCGACGTTGATGGCGTCTACACCACCGATCCGCGCGTGGTGCCGAAAGCCCACAGAATGGACAAGATCGCCTACGAAGAGATGCTCGAGTTTGCCTCGCTCGGCGCCAAGGTTATGCAGGTGCGTTCGGTCGAGCTCGGCATGGTGCACAATGTGCGCATCTTCGTGCGTTCGAGCTTCGAGAAGCCGGAAGACATCGATCCCTCCAAGCCGCCGTCCGGCACCCTCATTTGCGACGAAGGAGACATCGTGGAACAGCAAGTCGTCACCGGCATCGCCTTTTCGAAAGACGAGGCGCAGATCTCAATCCGCCGCGTGCAAGACAAGCCGGGCGTCGCCGCCGCAATTTTTGGTCCGCTCGCCGACAGCAACATCAACGTCGACATGATCGTGCAAAACGTATCCGGCGACGGCGCGACCACGGATCTCACGTTCACAGTCCCCTCGGCTGACTACGAGCGCGCACGCGTGACACTTGAAAAGGCAAAGGGATCGATCGGCTACGAACGGCTGGACGGGGCGACCGACGTCGCCAAAGTCTCTGTCATCGGCATCGGCATGCGTAGTCACGCCGGCGTTGCCGCGCAGGCATTCAAGGCGTTGTCACAGCAGAAGATCAATATTCTCGCGATCACAACTTCAGAGATCAAATTCTCAGTGCTGATCAAGGCCGCGCAAACGGATCTGGCGGTACGCACGCTGCATACGCTCTACGGGCTGGACAAAGGATAGAATTCGTTACCGGCTTGAACCGGCGGTGGCCAATTTGCGTCTAATCGAAGAGAGCTTTGACCCACTTCGACGGATAGCGGATGTGAGCATCGAGAGGGGAGCCCCGGCGGACCCACACGCCTACGCGCGCTTCACGCGTCGAGTGCAGGGCGTGCTCATCGATGCGATGATTTTCATGTTTATTCTGGCTGGCGCGCTTACCCTCGCGGTCTCGTTCGCGTCAGACAGCATTGCCCGCATTCTGGGATTCACTTGTGCCGCCACCTGGCTGTTTTACGAGCCGCTACTGGTTTCAATGACCGGCGGAACGATCGGCCACTATCTGTGCAATTTGCGCGTTGTCGATGATCGCGGCGGCAACGTCGGATTCGTAAAGGCGGTCGCCCGCGTAGCCATCAAGTCGCTTCTGGGCTGGTATTCGTTTCTCGGCATGGCAATGACGTCCCGCCATCAGGCGGTCCACGATCTTTTGACGCAGTCGACAGTCCAGATCCGCGACCTCGCGAAGGCAGAACCCCATCATTTCAGGGGTAGGCGCGGTACGGTCACGCCTGCGGGTATGCCCTCGCAAATGCGGCGCAGTGCTGTGATCCTTGCCTATCTCGTTGGCTGTTTCGTGCTCTTCTCGGTTGCAATGGCGACCCTCGCCCCGGCCGGCCTCGTCTCCCGACAATGTATCGATGGCAATCCCTGTTCCGCGGCGGAGCTCGTTATCCTGGGCTTGCTTTGGGTGGCGTGGGCCGGCATCAGCATCTGGGCCGCGGTTCTGGGATGGCGGGGCCAGCTTTGGGGAGCGCGCGCCCAGCGTTAGCGTTTTCACAGCGTCGCGATGCCACTTTGGCTTGCCCCTTGCATGGGGCATTGGCTATAGCCTGACGCGTAAGCGACCGCGGATACCGGTTCCGATAGTCGCTACTCGTACCCGATTTGACCGTAATGAGTCTGCGGTAAGGACCTCACTAATGCGTGGCGCGCTCGGCGGTCCGCGCGTGTTGCTACGCCGGCTTCGCGAAGTGATGGCGGAGCCGGTCAGCGCACAGGATCGCCTCGATAAGGTGGTGGTGCTGATCGCCGCCAACATGGTTGCCGAAGTGTGCTCTGTCTACGTGTTGCGCGTAGACGGAACGCTTGAGCTTTACGCCACCGAAGGCCTCAAGCGCGAAGCCGTCCACCAGACCGTCCTAAGAGCCGAAGAGGGTCTCGTCGGCTTGGTCGCCAGCGAAGCTACTCCAATGAACCTGTCGGACGCGCAGGCCCACCCGGCCTTCTCGTACCGGCCGGAAACCGGCGAAGAAATCTATCACTCGTTCCTCGGTGTTCCGATCCTTCGCGCCGGCAACACCCTCGGCGTGCTTGTGGTCCAAAACCGCGCGCGCCGCACTTACACCGAGGAGGAAGAAGAGGCGCTGCAGACCACGGCGATGGTCCTCGCCGAAATGATTGCGTCGGGCGAGCTGTCTTCCCTTGCCCGCCCCGGTGCTGAACCGGCCGCACGCCACGCGATGCACTTCGTCGGCACTTCCCTGTCGGACGGCATCGCGCTTGGCCATGTGGTTCTGCACGAGCCGCGCGTTGTCATTACGAATGTCATCGCCGACGACTTGCCGCATGAGCTTAAACGGCTCGACGCTGCTATCGCCACACTTCGCGAGGATCTGGATCGGCTGGTCGAGCATCGCGACGTTGCCGATGGTGGCGAGCATCGGGACGTGCTCGAGGCCTATCGCATGTTCTCCTACGATCAGGGTTGGCTGCATCGAATTCGAGAGGCCGTGATGACCGGCCTTACCGCGGAAGCCAGTGTCGAGCGTGTGCAGTCGGATACTCGCGCGCGCATGTTGCGCGCATCCGACCACTATTTGCGCGATCGGCTGCACGATCTTGACGATCTCGCGAACCGGCTGATGCGTGTGCTGATGGGCCAGGATCACGCACCGACGAAAGAGCAGTTGCCGGAAAATGCGATTGTTGTCGCGCGCTCCATGGGCCCGGCGGCGTTGCTGGACTATGATCGCAAGAGGCTGCGCGGCCTGGTGCTGGAGGAAGGTGGACCGACATCACACGTCTCGATTGTCGCGCGAGCGCTTGGAATTCCGACCGTCGGCGAAATCGAGAATGCGACCGGACTTGTCGAGCCTGGTGACGCCATCATCGTCGACGGCTCGACCGGCCACATTCACATGCGGCCGCCACAGGACATTCAGGCGTCCTACGGCGAGCGCGTAAAGCTGCGTGCGCGCCGGCAAGCGCAATATCGCGCACTTCGGGAGCGTCCTTGCGTCACCAAGGACGGCCAGAAGATGTCGCTCATGATAAATGCCGGCCTCACCATCGATCTTCCGCATATCGAGGATACCGGCGCAGCCGGCATAGGATTGTTCCGCACCGAGCTGCAGTTCATGGTTGCGACAACACTGCCGCGCACCGGTGAACAGCTTGCTCTTTATCGCTCTGTCCTTGATGCCGCCGGAAAAAAGCCGGTGACATTCCGCACTCTCGACATCGGCGGCGACAAGGTGCTGCCGTATATGCGCAATATCGAGGAAGAAAACCCCGCGCTTGGCTGGCGGGCGATCAGGCTCGGCCTCGACCGGCCCGGTCTGCTGCGTAGTCAGGTGCGTGCATTGTTACGCGCCGCAAGCGGGCGCAGCCTTAAGCTGATGTTTCCGATGATTGCCGTTGTGGATGAATTCGACAAAGCAAAGTCGCTCGTCGAAGTCGAACTCACGCATTTGCGCCGCCACGGCCACGAACTACCCGAACGCGTCGAGATCGGCACCATGGTCGAAGTGCCCTCACTCCTGTTTCAACTGGACGAGCTGCTGGAGCGGGTCGATTTCCTGTCGGTCGGCTCCAACGATCTGATGCAATTTCTCTATGCCGCCGACCGCGGCAATCCGCGTGTCTCCGAGAGGTTCGATCCTCTTTCCGCGCCGGTCCTGCGCGCTCTCAAGGATATCGCCGACAAGGCGAAGAAGCATGGCAAGCCTGTCACATTGTGTGGCGAACTGGCCTCGCAGCCGATCGGCGCCCTGGCACTCACAATCCTCGGCTATCGAACGCTTTCACTTACTCCCTCCGCTGTGGGGCCCGTGAAGGCGCTGCTGCTCGACCTTGATTGCCGAAAAGCAGAAGCGGCGATTCTGCCGTGCCTCGAGCAGCCCGTCGGCAGCGTTTCAATCCGTCAGAAGCTCGAAAGCTTCGCGGAGGCCGAGGGATTGCAGTTGTGATCGTCCTGCCGCAGCAGAAAATGGACGCGCTGCTCGCCCGCCACGCACTGGTGGAAAGCGAGTTGGCCAGCGGCTTGAGTCCGGACGCGTACGTCAAACTGTCGCGGGAGTTTGCGGAGCTCAGCCCGGTCGTCGAGGCCATAAGGGCTTATCGCAGCACTGACAAAGAGATTGCCGAGCTTTCGGCACTGATCGATGATTCCGCGACCGATGCGGAAATGCGGAAGCTCGCTGACTCCGAGCGCCACCAACTTCAGGATCGCAAGGAAGCGCTGGCGCAGCAGATCCGTCTGGCGCTGCTGCCAAAGGACGCGATGGACGATCATAACGCGATCCTTGAAATCCGCGCCGGCACCGGTGGCGACGAAGCCGCACTATTCGCCGGCGATCTGTTTCGAATGTACGAGCGCTACGCCGCAAAGCAGGGTTGGAAGACAGAAATCCTTTCGATAAGCGAAGGCACTAAAGGTGGCTTCAAGGAAATCGTCGCCTCGGTGCGCGGCCGCGGGGTGTTCGCCAAGCTTAAGTTCGAATCCGGCGTGCATCGGGTGCAGCGCGTACCCGACACCGAATCTTCCGGCCGCATCCATACATCTGCCGCCACCGTCGCTGTGCTTCCTGAAGTCGAGGACGTAGATATTGAAATCAACGATGCGGATCTGAAGATCGACACCATGCGCGCGCAAGGCGCCGGCGGCCAGCACGTCAATAAGACCGAATCCGCCATCCGCATCACGCATATCCCGAGTGGGATCGTCGTGTTTGTGCAAGAGGAAAGGTCGCAGCACAAGAACAAGGCCAAAGCACTGGGCTATCTGCGCAGCAAACTCTATGACGCCGAGCGCAGCAAACGCGATGCGGAGCGGGCTGCAGAACGGCGCGGCCAGGTGGGGTCGGGCGATCGTTCCGAGCGAATTCGGACCTATAATTTCCCGCAAGGTCGCGTCACCGATCACCGCATCAATCTGACACTGCACAAGCTCCCGCAGATCATCGAAGGCGAAGCGCTCGGCGAAATTGTCGACGCGCTGGTGACCGAACATCAGGCCGAATTGCTGGCGGCCGAAGGGGCCACGTGAGGATTCCGGGCCTCAAGGCAGGCGTCTCGGTTTCGGAGGCCCTTCACTTCATGACGCAAGCCTTTCGCCCCGCCGGAATCGAAAACGCGCAGGCGGATGCCCGCGCACTCGCCGCGCACGCATTGCGGCTCGATCGCGCCAGGCTGATCGCACAATCGGACCGCATTTTGGAAGCACGCGAAGTCGAGGTGATATCTGCGCTCGCGGCCCGCCGATTAAGGCACGAACCGGTATCGCGCATCCGCGGACAAAAGGAATTCTGGAGCCTTGGACTTACGGTCACTCCCGATGTTTTGGTGCCGCGACCGGAGACTGAAACCGTAATCGAAGCTGCGCTCGATTTCGTTGTGCGTGGCGGACTGCGCATGGAAAAATTGCGCATTCTCGACATCGGCACTGGCTCGGGTGCGTTGCTTTTGGCTCTGTTGCATGAACTGCCAAATGCAACCGGTACAGGCACCGACATCAGCCCTGCCGCGCTACAAGTCGCGCGCGAGAATGCCGATTACTGGGGATTAGAGCCGCGATGCACTTTCGTTGTTTGCGATATCGCTTCCAACGTCCAAGGCCCCTTCGATCTGGTCGTTTCCAATCCGCCATATATCGCGCACGGTGAGATTGCTTCTCTCGCGCCGGAGGTGCGGGATTACGACCCAACTGTGGCCCTCGATGGCGGCGAAGACGGTCTGACCGCCTATCGCGTCATTGCGGCGGAAACCAAACGTATTTTGGCTGCGGGCGGGCGGCTTTTTGTAGAGTTCGGTGCAGGTCAGGAACCAGCAGTTCGCGCATTATTCAACAAAGCAGGACTTGTGGTTGGTTCCGCGCGCAAGGATTTGGCCGGAATTCCGCGCGTGCTTGGCGCAGGTTTGACGTCATGAGCGTACTGCATTCCCACCCGACAGAAACCGCAGAGCTGACTTGGCACCAAAAAAAGCACTTGGATTATGCTTCGGAAACGACTAGCTTCCGATCACGGAATCGACCCGTGACGGTTGCATCGCCAAGAACCCCGGAGCAACGGCTCTGTGAGGTGCGGCGCAAAGCGGATGACTAGAGCCGGCTTCTGATAGACGGCAGACGAGTTCGCCAGATACGGGTCTGGATGCTTCACCGGTTGGGCGCATCATTTTTTTGAAACCGAGGATGATGCGCGTAACGAGAGGTTGGCAACGCTGCGGCAGGACCGCAGCTTAGGGGTTGCTGCGACTATCGCGATAAAGAATTCAGCGGCTCGATCATTGGCGCGGATAAAGAGTGCAGGTCCGGCCGCGCAATGAGACTGGTATGGACTTGCACTTTGGTGAAGCGTTCGGCGGCGAATGCCGAAACAAGCGAAAGGCGATAACAGGCATATCATGAGAAACGGTCAGAAGCGCATGCGGGGACGCGGCAACCACCGCAAAAGCCAAAATCCGTTGACGCGCGTGTACGAATCAAACGGTCCCGACGTCAAAATCCGCGGCACCGCTTCGCATATCGCGGAAAAATACATCCAGCTTGCGCGTGATGCGCAGGGATCCGGCGATCCGGTGGCCGCCGAAAACTACTACCAGCATGCCGAGCATTATTTTCGTCTTATCGCCGCAGCGCAGGAACAGTTCCGCCAACAGAACCCCTACTACAATCAACAGCCCCAGCAGGGCGCACCGGGTGGACAGCAGCAGGGGACCGACGAAGGCTTTGACGGCGATGACGATGACGCCCAGCCTTTCATGGGCCAGAACGAACCGAGTTACACGCCTCGTGAACCTCAGCAACAGCCTTATCTGCCTCGCGATGCGCAACCATTCCCGCCGCGCGACCAGCAAGTTCACAACCGTCCGCAACATCAATCGCAACCGCAACAGCCGCCAAGCCAGGGCGGGCACGAAGGCGGACAGGATGTCGGCGGTCTCCCCGCATTCATAACCGGCGGCGGACAGCCACAGCAGCAGAATGCCGGCTCGAATGGCTACGACCAGGGCGACCGCGGGCAGGATCGCTTCGGACATCGCCGGCGCCGGCGTCATCGCGGCGGTGGCGGCTACCGTCCCGATCGTCCCGATTACGGTGGTGGACACCAGCAAGGCGCGGCACCGCAGCCGGTGCAAGACGAAGGCGGCAGCGACGAACCGCGTCAGCCGGACTGATCTGCAATTCCCGCTCGTTCCTTGTAGCGGATGAGACCTTGGTCTATCCGCCTGGCGAGGGCGCCAACGCCGGCTCCAACGCAGGTACCAATCGGCGCCGCTCGCGCCGCGCAGGAATCGCGCGATAGACCTGCTTGGTCGCTTCCACCAGGTGCACGCCCGCGAAGGGTGCCGACAGTGTCGCTCCGGTGCGCTCCCAGGCCACGGCGGTTCGCAAAAACCAGCCGCGCTCGATCGGCGGAACGTAAAGCGCCTCGCTCCAGCCGGTCGGCGTGAACCAGGTTTCGCGCAGAAGCTGATTGATCTGACTCCGCGAATAAGGACGGCCATGTCCAAATGGCGTGGTGTCCATGCGCGCCCACAGGCCGCGCCGATTTGGCACCACCGCAAGCAACCGGCCGCCTGAGGCCAGCACGCGCCATACTTCGCGCAGGAGAGCGCCCGGATCGTTCGTCATCTCCAACGCATGCACCAGCATCACGCGATCGACGGCTGAATCAGGCAGCGGCAATTCGTCTTCATCGACCAGGGCGGACAATGCCGGGCGCGTGGTCGGCCACTTCACGACGCCCTGCCCGGCCGGCATAAACGCGAGGCACCGCTCGCCTTCTTCGCGAAACAGGCCGAGGTATGGTGTGGCGTAGCCGATACCGAGGACGCGCTGGCCGGAGGTATCGCCCCACAAGCTGCGGATGCCACGACCGATGAAACGGCGGGCGACGACGCCAAGCCGCTGGCCGTAGAAGTTTCGAAGGTCCACAACGTCGATCGACATGCGCCCAAAACTACCATGAAACGCTGCAGCAAACTGCTAACGAGGCTGGGCGTGCATGATCGTTCCCCGCCGTGATACGGTTAACCTTTCCCATACCGACCAATAGGACGAAGCCAATGCCCGCAGAAACCCGTCTTTTTCTCTGCCGATCCGACAACTATGGGGTGCTGCTGCATGACCAGGAAAGCGGGGCAACCGCCGCAATCGATGCACCTGAAGCGGCGCCCATCGAAGCGGCGCTGAAAGCGACAGGCTGGAAACTGACGGACATTCTTGTGACGCATCATCATGCCGACCATACCGACGGCATCACGGCGCTGAAAGGAAAATACAAGTGCCGTGTCGTGGCGCCGGCCGCTGAAGCCGCAACAATTCCGGCCGTGGACGAGACGGTACGCGAAGGCGATCAGGTCAAAGTCGGAAAGCTTTCGACCAACGTGATCGAAACCCCGGGCCATACACTTGGGCACATCGCGTATTGGTTTCACGCCGACAAACTTGCGTTCGTCGGCGATACCCTGTTTTCCATTGGGTGCGGGCGCGTGATCGAGGGAACGCCTGAACAGATGTGGCGCTCTCTGGTGAAACTACGCGACCTGCCGGACGATACCGAGTTCTATTGCGGGCATGAATACACTGCCGCGAACATCAAATTCGCGCGGACGATCGAGCCGAACAACAAGGCGCTCGCCGCGCGCGAGGCGCAGGCAAAGCAGCAAATCGCGAAACACGAGCCAACCATACCGGTCACCATCGGCGAAGAAAAAAAGGCGAATCCATTCCTGCGCGCCGATGTACCCGATGTGGCAGCAGGGATCGGCATGGCCGGCAGACCGGCGGCTGAGGTCTTCGCCGAAATTCGCGCGCGCAAGAACAAGTTCTAGCAGCATGCGCGTGCCGACCGCCGCCGAGATGATCCGCGCGCTCGAGCTCAAGCCGCACCCCGAGGGCGGCCACTATCGCGAGACCTTCCGCGATTCGCGCGAGGTGAACGGCCGACCCGCTTCCACCGCGATCCTGTTTCTGTTGGCACAGGGCGAGCGCTCGCACTGGCATCGCATCGATGCGGTCGAGATCTGGCACTACTACGCCGGGGCGGCCCTCAAGCTGTCGCTGGTCGACGGCTCCAAGGAAGAGATCTTTCGGCTCGGCGCCGATATCGCGGCGGGCGAAGTCCCGCAGGTGACGGTGCCGGCGCGCGCCTGGCAGGCGGCGGAGAGCCTCGGCCAATGGACACTCACCGGCTGTACGGTCGCGCCGGGGTTTTCCTTTGAAGGCTTCGAGCTCGCGCCCAAAGACTGGTCGCCGCACACCCGAGCGCGGCAAAACGAAAATCACTGACAATCCAATCGCTACTTGCGGCCATTCTGCCGCATGCACGCCAGATAGGCCTCAAGTGCGCGGCTCTTGTGGACCTTAAAGCCATCTCGCCTGAAGTACTTTGGAAATGCGACTTGCCCGCCATCGAGGGTCTGGGTCGGCCCCTCCTGCGGGCGCAACTTCATACCTTCGCGCTTGACGCCGACCGCCGGAGGAATAATGCGCCCGCCATTCTGCAACGCGCATCCGCACGCAACCTTGTCGTAAACATCCTTGCATCGCGGATCGATGTCCTGTGCAGACACAGGTCGGATGACCGGCAGCGTCAAAAAACCGACGACCGCTGTTACGATCAGAAATGCCTTCATAGGACGCGGTGAAAGCTAGGCAAAATACTGCCCGCCATTGGCGGAAATCGTTGCGCCCGTGATAAGCCCTGCTTCATCCGAGGCGAGGAAGACCACGCAGCGCGCGATCTCCTCCGGCTCGCCCAGGCGGCCTATCGGAATCAGCGGCAGGATGGACTTCTCCATCACGTCCTTCGGCACCGCTTGCACCATCTCGGTATTGATATAGCCGGGGCAGATCGCGTTCACCGTGATACCGGAGCGCGCGCCTTCCTGCGCCAGCGCCTTGGTGAACCCGAGTTCGCCGGCCTTCGCGGCAGAATAATTGGTCTGCCCCGTCTGGCCTTTCTGACCGTTGATCGATGAAATGTTGACGATGCGTCCGAACTTGCGGTCACGCATGCCTTCAATGAGCGGCCGGCACATATTAAAGAGCGAGCCAAGATTCGTGTTGATGACGGCCGCCCATTGCTCGGGCTTCATGCGATGGAACATGGCGTCGCGCGTGATGCCGGCATTGTTGACCAGCACATCGACCGGCCCGACCTCTGCTTCGACCTTTTTGATGCCTTCGGCACAGGCATCGTAGGATGATACGTCCCACTTGAAGACGGGGATGCCCGACTCGGCTTTGAACTTCTGTGCGGCTTCATCATTGCCGCCGTAATTCGCCGCAACCTTGTAGCCGCTGGCTTTCAGAGCCTTGGAAATTGCCGCCCCGATCCCGCGGGTACCACCAGTTACCAATGCCACACGCGCCATGACGACACCTCTTCGGGCTATCTTCTTAAAACATCATGGCCGGGACAAGCCCGGCCATGAACTAAAATTCGAAGATTGCAAAGGTTACCGCTCGACGCACATTGCGATGCCCATGCCCCCGCCGATGCAAAGCGTGGCAAGGCCTTTCTTGGCGTTGCGTTTCTGCATCTCATAAAGGAGCGTTACCAGCACGCGGGCGCCGGACGCACCGATTGGATGGCCTATGGCGATTGCGCCGCCATTGACGTTGACCTTCGACGTATCCCATCCGAGATCTTTGTTGACCGCACAGGCCTGGGCTGCAAAGGCCTCGTTGGCTTCCACCAGATCGAGGTCCTCTTTTTTCCAGCCGGCCTTCTTGAGCGCCGCGCGCGAAGCAGGAATCGGACCGGTCCCCATGATCGCGGGATCGACGCCAGCCTGTGCCCACGACACGATCCGTGCAAGCGGGGTCTTGCCCAGCTTGGCCGCCTCGCTCGCCTTCATCAGCACCAACGCCGCCGCGCCGTCGTTGATCCCGGACGCGTTGGCGGCGGTCACCGTTCCTTCTTTGTCGAAGGCTGGACGCAGCTTGGCGATCGAATCAATGGTCACGCCCGACTTCGGATATTCGTCGGTATCCACGACCACATCGCCCTTGCGCGACTTGATCGTCACCGGCGTAATTTCATCCTTGAACTTTCCG
>Ga0184625_10000102_pt1 | contig 24291 bp, 27 predicted proteins | sample PLM3_30_b1_FD_133151 | JGI IMG/M metagenome (GOLD analysis project Ga0184625, IMG submission 133151) | Groundwater sediment microbial communities from an aquifer in East River, Colorado, USA - PLM3_30_b1 | ecosystem: Environmental > Terrestrial > Soil > Riparian zone | place: USA: East River... | reverse complement strand
CGCCCTGCAGGTTCTGTCCTACGGAATTGCGATCTGGGCCATGACTGCGGCGCCTATCGCGATCATTGCCGCCTTGCGCGAGACCAGCGTGCTCTTCGGTGCCGCCATTGCCGTGGTCGTTCTCAAAGAACCTTTGCGTGCCGCGCGCATCGCCGCCGCGTGTCTGATCGTTTTCGGCTTGATCCTGATACGCCTGCAGTAGGGCGCAGCCAAACAAGTCATAGCCTTAGTTCAGGATACTCGCGTTCGAGACGCGCGAGGTCGCTTTCGGTGTCCACGTCCCACAACGGAGGCCGCTCGGTCAGTACAAGGCGATGCGCTATGACACGCGCACGAGTTTCCGCAAGCACCGCCTGTGTGCCCCATGCAATGCCAGCAAACAGGGCAGGTTGGGCAGAGCGCGTCCCAATCAAGACATAACCCCCATCGTCAGCCGGAATTAGGATGACGTCCGTGCCGTCGCGGAACGCGTTGGCTGCGCTGCGAAGATGGACCTCCGTGAGGGCGGGGCAGTCAGTACCCAACACGAGCACAGGGCCGGCACTGGCGGCTGTTGCGGCCAGCATGCGCGAGCCGAGGTCACCTTCGGGCTGCGGCCGAAGCGTGATGCGCGAACGCGCGACGAGCTTGAGAAACGTGGTGTGCGTGGCATCGGGGGAACACCACAAAGTTACAGGTCCGACATTCGCGGCGAGGGCGGTGGCAACTGCCCGCTCGGTCAGGCGCTCCTGCAGTATCGCTGCCGCGTGCGCGCCAATTGCCGGGATGAGGCGGGTCTTGGCGAATCCCGGAATTGGGGCTTTCGCCAGGATTGCTATGGAAACCTGATCATTGCTCGGGGGAGGCATAGCCGTACTGTCGTGCCAGCTGCGCCGGGTCTGCGCCGAAAAAGTATGCCAGCCGCAACCGCCACATGAGGAATATCGTGCGCAGCGCCCCCTTTTTTTGCCAGCGACGCGCCGAGGTCGTGACACGTGCGCGGAGGCAAAGCGGACGGCCAATGCGCTTGAGATGCATCGACAAGGAAATGTCTTCCATCAGTGCGATTGGCGGGAAGCCTCCGACGGCATCGAATGCGCTGCGGGTGACAAACAAGGCCTGATCGCCCGTGGCGATGCCGGTCAAACGCGAGCGCAGGTTCATCATGCATGCAACCAGACTTAGCAATCCACGCCGGTCGAATCGTATGTCGAAGCGTCCCCAGACCCGACCAGAGCGCGCAAGGCCGTCAAGGATGAACTTGTTCGCGTTATCTGGCAGCCGGGTGTCCGCGTGCAAAAACAAAAAGACTTTTCCGCGGGCAGCGGCGCGGCCGGCGTTCATCTGCATCGCACGTCCACGCGTCGCCACACACACATGATCGGCCAGGGGGCGGGCCAGGGCAGGCGTGCCGTCCCGACTCCCCCCGTCTACGACGATCAGCTCGACGCCACGCTCGCGATAGGGTGCAAGCGCTGCCAGAGCCATCTCAATATTGGCGGCCTCGTTCAACACCGGCATGATGATCGACAACCCGTTGCCGCTCATTCCGCCGCCTCTTTCAACGCACCGCCGCAGCTCGATCCTTGCCCTGCGGTGCAGCCATAGCAATGTCCCGCAACGCGGATCGGGTTGCCCTCGATCGCGTCGTCAAGCAAATCTGCCAAGTGGACGCGGCGACGTCGGCCGTGCGTCATCGGCAGATCGAGCATCTGGTTGAAGTCGCAATCGTAGACATAGCCCCGCCAATCAACCGAAATCAGATTTCGGCACATGACGCCGTCAAGATTGGCATCGAGGTGAGCATCCTGCAGGAGGCCGAGATAGCTTTCGAATTCACCTTTTGAAATAAGCGTCGAGCCGAATCGGTGGATCGGCATGTTGGCGAGCACATAGAGTTTGTTGAACACAATCCCGTACTGCTCTCCCAGCACTCGCTTGTAATCGGCCTGGAGCTCGGCCTGCGGGGGCGGGAGTGACGGTCCTTGAGGATTGTAGACAAGATTGAGTATGAGTGTCGGATCCCGTCCATAGCCGACCGCATTGAGACGCCTGAGGCCGCGGATCGAACCGTCGAAGACGCCCTTGCCACGCTGCCGTTCGACATTGTCCCGCAAGTAGCAGGGCATTGACGCCACCACCTCGACAAGCTCGGTCGCCAGAAATTCCGCCAGATCTTGCTGATCGGGCTGCTCCAAAATTGTGAGATTGCATCGGTCCATCACTTTGACATCAAGGGTGCGCGCTTCATGGACCAGCCGACGAAAATGCGGGTTGAGCTCAGGCGCACCACCCGTGATGTCGAGGATGGCGATCTTTTGACGGCGTAGAAATTCCAGGGCCAGGTCCGCGATGTCGCCCGTCATCTCCTCGGTTCGGTTGGGACCTGCGTTGACGTGGCAATGGAAGCAGGATTGGTTGCAACGATAGCCAACATTGATCTGCAGCGTTTCAAGCTTGCCGCGTTGAATCGCGGGAAAAGGAATTTTTTCGAGCAAAGGAAGTGTGTCGCGCATTGGCAGCCTCAAGTCGCGCAACTTGCCACGAAGCAAACACCGGCGTCATCCCAAGCAGAGCGAGCACCGGACAAATCGCCGTGAGCCACTAGATCATTCAGCGCGCCAATGCAGTTGTCACCGGGGATTCGATACCAATGCGGCCGAAGCCGGGCAACTTCAGGCCGGGATGACGCACATCGAGACCGACGACCAGGCCCAAAAGATTGACCTCGATGCCTTCCACCCAGCCGACCTTAATACCGGCGTAGCCATGCAGGTTGATCTCAAAGCCGGTGCCACTGTCAGTAGGTCCCGCATAAATGCCATGACGAAAGTCACGCCCGACGGCGTTCGGCGGCAACATCACGCCCAGTTCCGGAACGGCACGCAAGATCGCGGCGACGAAGCTGTTGCTGTTCGGTCCCGGCCAGATCCGGTAGTCGCCGGTTTGCGCGTAGTCATATGCCTTCACGGCGCTTTCAATGCGCGGAATAAGGTTCTCAGCGTCGGCCCCGGAGATATCCGCAAGCATGACCGGTACGTTCCCGTACCAGCGGCCGTCTACCGGCCAGTTGTTGCGGCGCACGGGTTCTCCCCAGCCGACAACATCATAGCGAGTCCAGCGCGTTTCATTCGCGCGCTTGAGCACGATCCAGCTGTGCACGGAAAACACGCCTTTCCAGGCACCTGCCGTGCCGGTGAAGACGATGACGCGGGCGGGCTCGAAGTTGGAAGCTGCAGGCAGCTTTCCAGTACTCGACCAGTCGGCGTCGCGCCATGAGCGTGCGTCATTGCCGATCGCGTAGACGACAGCTCGTGCGAGGATAGGTGCGAGAAACAAGGCGAGAATGATAAGCATCACAACGATTCTGGACTGGGATCTGGGTTGGGAGCGGCGAGGGAAGATCATGGCTGTGCCACTATAGCGTTTTTCTGGCCTAAACGTGGCGAATGCGGCCGCGCTGCTATCGCAGCGGCAGCCAGGAATTGGGCGGCCGCGCGCGAAAGATCCTCGAAGGCGAGGACCTTCTTTTTTCCTGGCCGCCGAACGGTGCGCGCAATGCGGGGCACGTGCACGAAAGCTGCCAGGCGCAGACCGCTTTGCGCGGCTGCTTCGGCCGCACGCCAGCACAGATAGTTGCAAAGGTAGCGGCCCGCGTCGCGCGAGACCGTGACAGGGACCCGCGCCTTGCGGGCGGCAGCATACAAGAGTCGCGCTTGCGCCGGCAGCGCCAAAGCCTCCGGTCCGCCACTAACGATGGAACGCCGATTTAGAGATCGACCGGAGATGTCGGGTAAAGCTGCCAACGCATTGCGCGCGCGTGTCTCGATGCGCAGCGTCCTTGCGCGCGGAGCAAGCCCGAACATCAGCAACGCGTTGGGTTTGTACTTTGCGATCAGCTTCGGAAGTTCATCGTCTACGATTGCGTAGCTTGTTCGGAAAACATGCGGAACGATCTTTACGTCGGCCAGCCCGGGTCGGCGTAGCCGGGCAAGCCTTTCGACCAGGGGACCGGTTGGGTTGTAAGGCGCGCCTGGAAACGGTCCGAAGCCGGTGACGAGGATGGTCGCGGCCATCTACACGCCGAGCAGTTTCGCGATTTGTTCAACCGCGAGCATTGGTGCAAGCTTTCCCGCTGCGACTTGAGCTTCTGCTTGTCGCAATTTTGTACGGACAGAGGCATCGCTGCGAAGCCGCGCGGTGAGCCGTTCTTGCACCATGGTCCACATCCATTTGACCTGCTGGTCGCGCCGTCGCGCTGCCAAGTCACCCGAGGCGGTCAGTTTTTCGTTGTGCGCGAGTATCTGGGCCCACAACTCGGGGATGCCATTCTGAGTGAGCGCCGAATAGGTGATAACCGGCGGCGACCAGGTCGTGGATTGCGGTGTCAGTATATTGAGCGCAGCACGATAATCCGCCGCAGCCAGCTTGGCGCGCGCGGTGTTGTCGCCATCAGCTTTGTTGACCGCAATCATGTCGGCGAGTTCGACAATGCCTTTCTTCAGACCCTGAAGTTCGTCGCCCGCCCCGGGAAGCATCAGCACCAGGAAAAAGTCGGTCATGTCGGCGACCGCGGTTTCAGACTGTCCAATGCCGACCGTCTCCACCATCACCACGTCGTACCCGGCAGCCTCGCACAGAAGCATCGTCTCACGTGTTTTGGCCGCCACCCCTCCGAGCGTTCCAGAAGACGGGGAAGGGCGGACGAATGCATTCGGATCGCTCGAAAGCTGGGCCATGCGCGTCTTGTCGCCAAGAATTGATCCACCGGTGCGCGTGGACGACGGATCGACAGCAAGGACAGCCACTTTGTGCCCTTTACCGGTAAGATAGGTACCGAGCACGTCGATTGTGGTCGATTTTCCGGCCCCAGGAGCGCCCGTAATGCCGAGACGCACGGCCTGACCGGTGAGCGGCAACAGCTGCTGCACGAGGTGGTGTGCCGTCTTACGATGGTCGGCACGCTTGCTCTCGACCAGAGTAATCGCGCGCGCCAGTGTCGCGCGATCACCAGCACGGATACCCCGGACAAGATCGGACGGCGGGAGATTGCGCGAAACCATCGAGGGTCCTAGCGGGCGGGTTCTGAATCGGTCGTAAGCCTGAGCACAAGACCGCCCTCGCTCTTTTGACGGGACTCAGTTGCACGCGCAAAAGCAAACAGTTGATTTCGTGTCGTGATTCGGCAACTGGAATCGTCCGTCTGCCGACAATTGCGTGCACGCGTGGCCCCGTCGGCGTCATTTTCGTCAATAGGACTGACCTGGAATACGCCTTCGGTCAGCTTATGTGCGACCGCGTATTCAATGATGTCTGGCCGCTTGGCGGCAGTGCTCTGAACGATATAGGCGCGGCCCTCGAACCGATGAATCGTAAAGGCGGTGACGTCGTTCATGCCGCCTCCGGAGTGAACATATCGCTCTCCATCCCACTTAAATGAAGCCTGCTCAGGCTCGTCAACGAAGCCCTTGCGCAGCGTATAGAACTGGAGTCGCAGTTCGTTGCCGAACAAAGGTTGCGCATCCGGCAAAATCGGCCCCGCGGAATCGACGCAACCGGTTAATGACAACGCGGAAACTGCGGCCACCGCCGCACGGACGACTGCTCGGCTCACTCCGCGGCCTCTTTGCCGTGTCCAAGGCGCTTGTTGAGAGTCTTCAGAAGCTTTTCAGCGGCTTCAGCGATCACCGTGCCTGGCGGGAAAATCGCCTCGGCGCCGGCCTGCATCAGCGCGTCATAATCCTGCGGCGGCACCACGCCGCCAACCACGATCATGATGTCGTCGCGCCCCTGTTTGGCGAGCTCTGATTTCAGCTCAGGTACGAGGGTCAGATGGGCCGCGGCCAGCGAGGAGACCCCGAGGATATGCACATCGTTCTCGACCGCCTGCCGGGCCGCCTCTGCCGGTGTCGCGAACAGGGGCCCAATATCCACATCGAACCCGAGATCCGCGAAGGCCGAGGCAATCACCTTTTGACCGCGATCGTGGCCATCCTGTCCGATCTTGGCGACCAACAAGCGGGGACGACGGCCTTCCGCGGTTTCGAATGCTTCGACTGCGGTTCGAACCCGTTCGACGGCGCCGGTCATGCCGACCTCCCGCTTGTAAACTCCGGTGATCGCCTTGATTTCGGCGCGGTGACGACCGAAGACCTTCTCTAAAGCCGATGAGATTTCGCCGACGGTCGCTTTGGCACGCGCGGCGTCGATAGCAAGCGCCAGCAGATTACCGTTGCCGCGGTCGGCGGCGCGCGTCAGTGCATCGAGGGCCTCCTGCAACGCGGCGGGATCGCGCTCGGCTTTCAGTCGCGCAAGCTTGTCGAGCTGCTTCTGCCGCACGGCGGAATTGTCAACTTTCAGGACCTCAATGGGGTGCTCGTCGACCGGCGGATATTTGTTCACGCCGATAACCGATTGTACGCCGGCATCGATCCGCGCTTGCGTCTTGGCAGCGGCTTCCTCGATGCGCAGCTTGGGAATGCCGGCATCTATCGCGTTGGCCATGCCGCCCAGGCCTTCGATTTCCTCGATATGGCCCCAGGCCTTGCGTGCCAACTCGTAGGTCAATCGCTCGACGTAGTAGGAACCGCCCCACGGGTCGACAATACGGGTAGCGCCGGCCTCCTGTTGCAAAACAATCTGAGTGTTGCGGGCGATGCGAGCGGAGAAATCGGTTGGCAAGGCCAAAGCCTCATCGAGCGCGTTGGTGTGCAACGATTGCGTCTGGCCCTGGGTCGCTGCCATCGCCTCGATCATGGTGCGAGGGACGTTGTTGAATACGTCCTGTGCGGCGAGCGACCAACCTGAAGTCTGGCAATGCGTGCGCAGCGAGAGAGAACGTGCGTCTTCAGGATTGAAGGGCTTTATCAGCTTTGCCCACAGCATGCGCGCTGCACGCAGCTTAGCGATCTCCATGAAATAGTTCATGCCGATCGCCCAAAAAAATGAAATGCGTGGCGCAAACTGATCGATGGTGAGCCCCGCCTTCAATCCGGAGCGTACATATTCGACGCCGTCGGCAAGCGTGTATGCGAGCTCGAGATCCTGCGTCGCGCCGGCTTCCTGCATGTGATAGCCGGAAACCGAAATCGAATTGAACTTCGGCATTTCCGCCGACGTGAATGCAAAGATATCGGAAATGATGCGCAAACTCGGTCCGGGCGGATAGATGTAGGTGTTGCGCACCATGAATTCCTTAAGGATGTCGTTCTGAATCGTGCCGGAGAGCTTCTGATGCGGCACGCCCTGTTCCTCTGCTGCGACGATATAAAGGGCGAGCACGGGCAGCACCGCGCCGTTCATCGTCATCGATACGCTCATCTGATCGAGCGGGATGCCCGAGAACAGGGTGCGCATGTCGTAGATCGAGTCGATCGCAACGCCCGCCATACCGACGTCGCCGGACACGCGGGGATGATCGCTGTCATAACCGCGGTGGGTGGCGAGGTCGAAAGCGATTGAAAGGCCTTTCTGCCCGGCGGCGAGATTGCGACGGTAAAAGGCATTCGAATCTTCGGCGGTCGAGAAGCCGGCATATTGCCGGATGGTCCAGGGCTGGGCGGCGTACATCGCAGGGTAGGGCCCGCGAAGGAACGGCGCTTTGCCTGGAAAAGTGTTCAGGAAGTCGAGTCCGGCCAGGTCGTGCTCGCTATAGATTGGCTTTACAACGATGCCTTCCGGCGTCGTCCATGGCGCAGCCGACCCATTGCCGACCGGCGGGCTGTCATCGGCAAAGCCGACCTTGGTGAAGTCTGGCACCTGACTCATTTGATGTTCAGAATATCATGCGCCGCCTGCAACGTCGCAAGCGTCTCGCAGCCTACGTAAATGAAGGCTTTAACTCCCGCCCCTCGCCATTCCGCCTCGTTCTCGCCTGGCCGACCGGCGAGGTGAACGATGGCACCGGCGCCGGTCAGGGCTTTCCCCGCTTCGGCAGCCTCGCTCGCATAAACTTTGTCTGTTGAGCACAGGCAGGCAAACCTTGCGCCGGAGGTTCTAAAGGCTGCGATCATCTCAGCCCGGTCCTTAAAGCCGTCATTGGTTACCGCCTCGATGCCGCCCGCCTCGTAGAAATTCTTGGCAAAGGTTGCGCGGGTGATGAAGTCGGAGGCCTTCCCGAGGTTGGCGAGAAAGACCTTGGGGCGGCTTTTGGTCTTTTCCAATATGCGGTCGGAGGCATCGCGCAAGCGTTCAAATGGCTCGGCCACTCGAATGCGTGGCAAAGCCTGAATCGTCACTGCAGCAGCAGCTTCTTTCGGCGGCGCGACTCTGTCGACATTGAGCACAGTCGCTGTCGCTTCGCCCAGATCGGGGTAATCGCTCGTACCGGTGAGGGGATCCTTGCGGCGCGCCACTGCCTGTTGGCGTTCGGTACGCACGGACGCAACCTTCGTCTGAATGAGACCACGCTCCAGCGCTGCCCATGCACCCCCCGCAGATTCGATCTCCTGAAATAGATTCCACGCAGCAGCACAGAGCTTGCCCGTCAGATTTTCGATGGTGCCAGATCCCGCAGCTGGATCGCCAACCTTCGCCAGATTCGACTCCTCAAGCAGAATAAGCTGTGTGTTGCGCGCGACCCGGCGTGCGAACGCATCGGGCAATCCAAGCGCCGCTGTGTACGGCAAGGCGGTAATGCTGTCGGCACCGCCAAGACCCGCCGCAGCAACGGCAATGGTCGTGCGCAACATGTTCACGTAGGGGTCGCGCCGTGTCATCATGCGCCAGGCGGTTTCCGCGGCGACGTAGGTCGGCTCGGCGGCGACGCCGCACGCCTCTTCGATGCGGGCCCAAAGTTTTCGTAACGCTCGAAACTTCGCAATCGTCAGGAACTCATCAGCGTCAGCCGATAAACGGAAGTAGATCATCCGACGTGCGGCATCGAGTGAAATGCCGTTGCGTTCAAGTGCACGCAAATATTCGACCGCGCTGGCAATCGCGAAAGCCAGCTCTTGGGATTCCGATCCCCCCGCATTATGGATGATACGTCCATCGGCGACTGCGAACGGTCCACGAAAGCCTTGCGATGCCAGATCGCCAATGGCTGTGGCGAAGCTCTTGGATAGCGTGCTCCAAGGTTGCGGGCTCGCGCCCGAGGATGCAAAGCCACCAATTGGGTTGATGCCCGCACGTATATCGACGGCAGCCGCCGCAACTCTTCGATTTTTCACGAGCGCAGCGAAATGCTGCACGGCCGTGCGGGCTGCGCGGCTCAAATTGAAGTCGATTGTAATGCCGGCATCGAGCTGTACCCCGTCCAGCACACGCGCAAGGATGTCCGGCGACGCATCGAGACCGTAACCGTTGGCGCTGATTGAGCCGGCCATGACCAACACAAGGCCGGTGGCGCCATTCTCCAGATCCTGTAGCGCCTGCGTGTTTGCAGCCGCGGGGTCGGGATGGTCGACCCGTTGCACCAGTGTCCAGGCTGAGCCCGGCAGGCGTCCGGCGATGGGATTTGCTCCCACGGCGCGCGCATACAGAGGCTCGATCCGGAGGCCATCGTAGGTCCGGCTTACCAGGCGCTTGTCGAATGCAGCACCTTTAAGGGCGACCTCGACCAGCCTCCGCCATTCCGGTTCGGTTGTTGGCGGGAATACGGCGGCGAGGGGAAGTTCGTCGGTCATGCGGGCAAAATGGCACAGTCGGCACGATGGAGCCATTGAGTTGAAGCAAGTTGCATACCGGTATTGCGGGTCAGGGCATCCGGTGGATGCCACCGGAGTCGAGTGCTTTGGCGGCTTCGGCCACGCGTCGCCCCGCGATTACCCGGTCGCCTGCGATTTCGGCCAGCGGCAGCAGTACAAAGGCGCGCTCAAACAGGCGCGGATGCGGCAGCGTCAGATTTGGATCGTTCATCGTCACATCATCATACGCGATGATATCGATATCTGCGGTGCGCGGACCATTGCGCTTCTCGTGGGCCCGATCTCGGCCAAGACGAAGTTCAACTTGTTGTGCGCGCGCGAGCAGTTCGCGTGGGCCGAGAGTAGTTTCAACAACGATCGCAAGATTCACGAAATGTGGCTGGTATTTGAACCCCCAGGGCGGCGTGCGGTAGTCGGATGAACGTGCAACCAGGCGGACTTCCTTGCCGTCGCAGAGCAAGGCGATCGCACGATCTAGGATGGCCCGGCTGTCTCCGACATTGCCGCCGAGCGCCAGCAGCGCCTCAGCCATGACGGCTCCGCACCAGCGTTACACCAACATCGTTAAATGTAGCAGCAATGGGAGCATGCGGCTTGTGAATAGTGACTCGCACCGAGCGCACGAGATGGAAAGTGGCGAGCACGGCATCTGCAACCCGACCGGCAGCCGCCTCGATCAATCGATGGCGCTGTGCACAGAACGCTTCGGCTACGCAGTCGACCACTTTGTCGTAGGAAACCGTGTCGACGACCTTGTCGGAACGTGCAGCGGCAGAGAGATCGATTTCAAGGTCGAGGTCGAGAGTGAAGCTCTGACCGACCTTGGCCTCGTGCGGCATGACGCCGTGATTGGCGTGGAGCGACAGGCCACGAATGAAAATGCGATCTGTCATCGGGCTGCCTCGATTGCAGCGCTCACGCGCAATGCCTGAACGGTCTCCGCGACGTCATGGGCGCGAACGATTGCAGCGCCCTTCTGGACGGCAAGCAGATGAGCGGAGATCGAGCCCCCGATACGCCTGTCTGGCGATGACGGCGTGATCGTGTTGATGAAACGCTTGCGCGAAGCGCCGACCAGAAGGGGCAGCCCGAAGCGTTTGAACTCGGCGAGCCGCGCAATACAGGCGATGCTCTGCTCGGGAGTCTTGCCAAAGCCGATCCCCGGATCGAGCACGATACATTCGCGCGCAATACCGGCCTGGGCCGCGATCTCGAGAGAACGGGAAAAGAAAGCGGCGACGTCGGCTACAATGTCCACGGTGGCGTCGGCGGCTTCGCGGTTATGCATCACGATCACCGGCACGCCCAATCTGGCGACCAGCGGCGCCATGCCGGGATCGCGCTGCAGACCCCACACGTCGTTGACGATCGCTGCACCCTGTTCGATTGCCCAGGCCGCGATAGACGCCTTGATGGTGTCAATCGATACGGGCAAGCTCAGCTTGAGCACTTCCGACAGGACGGGGGTGAGGCGGGCCTTTTCATCATCCGCGGACACGGGAGCTGCGCCACCATAAGGGCGCGTCGACTCCGCGCCCACATCGAGGATGTCGGCGCCCTGCCGTGCCATCTCGCCGGCGTGAGCGATGGCCGCGGCCGGATCGAGGAACTGGCCCCCATCCGAGAAGGAATCGGGGGTTACGTTGAGTATGCCCATGACCAGGGGGCGGCCGCGCGAAAGCAGTGCCGAAAGCGTGGCGGATCCCGATTTGGCAGCGGTTCCAGCCGGTTTATCGAGGGTACGAGTGCTTCCCATGCCGGTCGCTTTGCGCGGTCGGCCAGGGACTGTCAAGGAGGCACGGCCGCCTAATAGGTGATCTTCAGCGGCAGGATCCTCGCGTTCTCAATCCAGCGCCTGACGACCTTTTCGGATGGAAGAACTCTGACCAACTTTCGCTTCTTGTTCGCGTCGGCCATCGACTTGGCGAGATTGGCCGGATTCCGATACTTAAGTTCTTTTACGGTATCGACGCCGGCGGCCTGCAGCAGCTCGGAGTATTCCTTACGAACACCTTTGATCCGCATACGGTCGGCGACATTGGCCCAGTACAATAACTGTTTCTCGTCGAACCCCGTTTTCTCTGCAAGCGCTTTGCGCCCTTTTACGGTGCGAGCGGCTTCCAGCAGGCGGTCGGTCGACCTAATTCCCACCGACTTGAGAACAACGGCAACTTCGCCATCGATCCCGTCGATATCGGTGATGGGATAGGACATCGTGCCTCCTCCGCTTTTTCTTATGCTTGTTTGTTTAGTCGCGCGCCAAACGGTTCAAACAAACTGACTCAACCCCGGTATTGCACCGACGATTTCCCCAACCGCATCGTCGCCGATCTTTTCGCGAGCATAAGCGATGGTTTCACGGGTCACGCCTTGGACTTGCCCCATGCTCAATCCCGCTGCCATCATTTTGGTACCGGCGCCCATAATTCCGCCCATGGAAAACATGCCGCCGCCACCGTCGGACTGTGTTGCTAGCAAGGCTTCCGCCCCAGGAAGCCGATCAATAAGGGCCTGCACCTTTTCGGCTGGGCCTTCTTTGCGCAGGAAGTCGAGGATTATGCCGACCGCCTTTTCTGCGGCGCTTTGATCAACGCCGACATTGGCGACCAGACGGCCGATCAGCTCATCCATGATCCCCTCGCGCGCCGCACTTGTGGCGGAATTGCGTTCATATTGAACGCCGTTTTTGTTGCTGACAAGCGTGATGCTGGCTTATTTGTGTTCGGTGATGTGCGCGTGCCGCAGTCACAACAGCAACAGTCAAGTGAAATGAATCATCGTCGAGTGAATTTCTGATCAGTGTTGCCAAGATGCGTTAGTGCGCATCGCGAAATTGTTGGATTACGGCAACGGCTGGGTCGCGATTGATGAAGATCGTGGATTTCAACAGGGATCTGCAGCGTTCGTAGTTTTACGATCCGGTGATTGGTGGTTTGATAAGTCGCGTCGGGCCGTATATCTTTAAATTATCCAGACAGAAGAAGGATATACCGACCGGTCCGGATTTGGCCCGCCAACTCAACGTGCGGGCTCACAAAAGACCCAACAGGGCGATTGTGGGGATTGACGAGGGGTGGCGTTGATGAAGTCGATCAGAGTTTCGCGCATCGTTGTCGTCGCCGACAGCGATCAGGGCGCCGTCTTGGCCGCGCGTTTGCGACGGATGGACGTTGCAAAAGTCACAGCAGTAACCGGTCTCGAGGAGGCGCGTCGCTTATGTCAATTGGGCAGCGCCGACGCTTGCCTGGTGACGGTCGATGCACCAGTGCCGGACGGCGTACCCGCGGTAGAGGGTGACGCTCCCGGGCGGTTTTGCGGTGTTCCCACGCTGATGGTTGTCCCGGTGGTGACGCCCCACCTGCGGCAAACTGCCCGGCGCTGTGGGTATCTTGCCGCTGTCTCAGCAAAGATTACGCAGCGGATGCTTTATCGCCGCCTTGGTGCCGCGCTTCAGCGCCGTCGCTCAACGCGCGCCGTCTCACGCCGGCTGGCGAGGGGCATGCCGCCCCTTGGGCAGCCTGATCCAGCCGCTTTTGGCAAGCCGACTTTGCATTAAGGCTTCTTTTCAGGGCGGGCCAGCGTTGCTAGCTTCAGCTCCTGCCCGTAAGGAGCCCCTCCATGAAGACACTCGACGCGGTGCTCAACCGCATCGATCAAGATATTGATCAAAGCGTAGAACGGTTGTTTGCCCTGTTGCGGATCGCTTCGGTCTCCACCGATCCGGCCTACAAAGATCAATGTCGCGCAGCCGCCGAGCACGTTGCAGCCGATCTCAAATCGATCGGCTTTGAAGCCACCGTACGCCCAACTGCGGGGCATCCGGTTGTGGTTGGCAAGGCGAACGGTGCGGCGGGCCTGCGCGTCTTGTTTTACGGCCACTATGACGTTCAGCCGGTCGATCCTTTGAATTTGTGGAAGACACCGCCTTTCGAGCCGCGCATCGAAACGTTGGCCGATGGCCGCAAGATCATAGTCGCGCGCGGTGCCTGCGACGACAAAGGTCAAGCGATGACATTCATCGAGGCCTGCCGCGCATTCAAGGCCGTTACCGGCAAGTTGCCGCTGCCCATTACCATGATGATCGAAGGCGAAGAGGAGTGCGGCTCAAAGAACCTGTTCGGGTTCGTCCGTGACAATGCTGCCGAGTTCAAACTGGACCTGGCGCTAGTTTGCGATACAGCCATGTGGGACCAGAAAACACCGGCAGTGACCACTTCATTGCGCGGGCTCATCTACGAGGACGTCAAGATCACCTGCGCCGATCGGGATCTGCATTCCGGGGTGTTCGGAGGCGCGGCGCAAAATCCTCTGCGGCTGCTGGCTGAAATTCTCGGCGCGATGTGGGACGAAAAAGGGCGCGTCACCATTCCCGGCTTCTATGATGGAGTGAAAGATCTGCCGGCTGACATCAGGGCCGACCTCAAGGCTCTCGATCTGACGGCCGAGAAGTTCCTGGGGCCGATTGGATTGAAAAATCCGGCCGGCGAAAAGGACCGTCTTCTAATCGAGCAAATCACAACCAGGCCGACGGCTGAGATCAACGGCATTATCGGCGGCTATACGGGGGACGGCGCCAAAACCGTTATCCCCGGAGAGGCCAGCGCGAAAGTTTCGTTTCGCCTTGTTGGCAAACAGGACCCTGAAAAAATCTGCGATGCCTTTCGTGCCTTCGTGCGGGCGCGGCTGCCGGGCGACTGCAAGGTCGAGTTCGGCAATTTTGCCTTGGCGCCGCCGATCCAGCTTTCCTTCGACAATCCGGCGCTCACCAAGGCCCGGTCCGTCCTCGCGGAAGAATGGGGGCACAAGGCCGTAGCAATCGGCGCTGGCGGGTCGATTCCAATCGTGGCGGACTTCAAGAATGTGCTCGGTATGGATTCTCTGCTCGTCGGCTTCGCGCTCGACGACGACCGTGTCCATTCTCCCAACGAGAAGTTCGACTTGAACTGCTTCCACAAGGGCATCAGAAGTTGGGCGCGCATTCTCGACGCACTGGCGGCAAGCTGACTGTCGTTACTTCAGTTGATCCGCGACTTTGTCGATACCTGCCTGCGAGCAGACGTCATCCTTGCCGGGCGAACCGGACACACCGACTGCGCCGACCACCTCTTCGCCCGCCTTTATCGGCAGCCCGCCGCCGAGAGCAAGGACGCGCGTGTAGTGTCGCGATCCAACCGTGTCGGGTCTATCCGTCAGGCGTTTGACAAAATCGGCGGAAGGCTGGCTGAAGGTGCGTGCCGTATAGGCTTTGCGTTCGGACCCTTCGGGCGTGTGCAGGCCAGCGCCATCCGCGCGCAGCATCACAATTGGAAGCCCGGCGCGATCCACGACCGTGACCGCAACTTTGAAGCCCATGCTCTCGCACTGAGCGAGAGCTGCCTGAGCAATTGCCTGTGCCATGGCAAGGGGAATGTTTCTTTGGGTGATCAGCCCTTGCGCAGAGACTGTTGTTGAAAGTGCGGCTGTCACGGCCAAGGCTGCGAGACTCGTTAAAATCGGCAACATGCGTGGCTCCTGGGTTTGTGTGCGCACTTCGGGACGGAAGAACATACCCCAGCGGCGGCCGCTTTATTTCAGCAATTACTTTTTCAGTTTGTATCCGGTCCTGAACATCCACCATACGGTGATCAGGCAAACACAAAGGAAAAGCAGTGTCATGCCGACACTGACGCCATGGCTGACATCGGCGATCTCGAAGAAGCTCCATCGGAACCCGCTGATCAAATACACAACCGGATTGAACAGGGAGATCGTCTGCCAGGTGGGCGGCAATACGCTGGTCGAATAGAAGGTCCCGCCGAGGAAAGTCAAAGGCGTGATGATCAGCAGAGGCACGATTTGCAGCTGCTCAAAGCCCTCAGCCCAGATGCCGATGATAAATCCGAGGAGGCTGAAGGTTACTGCCGTGAGCACAAGGAATGTCACCATCCAGAATGGATGCGCGATATGCAAAGGCACGAAAAGCCAGGACGTCGCCAGGATGATCAAGCCAAGGACGATCGACTTGGTTGCGGCCGCGCCGACATACCCGAGAGCGACTTCGAACGGCGATACCGGAGCAGACAGGATTTCATAAATCGTCCCGGTGAAACGTGGAAAATAAATGCCAAAAGACGCGTTCATGGTGCTCTGGGTGAGCAAAGTCAGCATGATCAATCCAGGCACGATAAATGCCCCGTACGGAACACCCTCGATTTCAGTAATCCTGGAGCCAATCGCTGCCCCGAAGACGACGAAATAAAGTGAGGTCGAAAGGACCGGAGAGACAATGCTTTGCCAGATGGTCCGCCCGGTGCGAGCCATCTCAAAACGGTAGATTGCCTGGACAGCTCTCAAGTTCATTGTCTGTCGCTCACCAGTCCAACGAAGATGTCCTCAAGTGAGCTCTGCGTCGTTTGAAGGTCACGGATCCGCAAGCCCGCTCGCGAAAGCTCGCCAAGGAGCGTCGCCACGCCGGTCCGCTCTGCCTTGGTGTCGTAATCGTAGATAAGGGTATTGCCGTCCTCGCCGATCGCGAGCTTGAACGCGGAGAGCTCCGCCGGAATTGCGCTGAGTTTCTGCTGAAGTTGCAACGTCAGGTGCTTCTTCCCGAGCTTGCGCATCAATTCGGCCTTGTCCTCAACCAGGATTATCTCACCCTTGTTGATGACACCGATGCGGTCAGCCATGTCCTCGGCTTCTTCGATGTAATGAGTAGTCAGGATGATGGTGACCCCGGAATCCCGCAGATCGCGCACCACTTGCCACATGTCCTTGCGCAGTTCGACATCGACGCCAGCAGTTGGCTCATCTAGGAAGAGAATTTGCGGCTCGTGCGAGAGCGCCTTGGCAATCAGCACGCGGCGTTTCATGCCGCCAGACAGCGTCATGATCTTGTTGTCCTTCTTGTCCCATAGGGACAATGCGCGAAGCACCTTTTCGATATAGGCCGGGTTTTTCGGTTTGTTGAACAGACCCCGGCTGAAGGATACCGTCGCCCAGACGCTTTCGAAGGCGTCAGTGTGCAATTCCTGCGGGACAAGTCCTATAAGGTCGCGGGCAGCACGGTAGTCGGCAATTATGTCGTGACCGCCGACGGTAACCGTGCCCTCGCTCGGCACCAGGATGCCACAGACGATTCCGATCAGCGTGGTCTTGCCTGCGCCATTGGGTCCGAGCAGGGCAAAAATTTCGCCGCGGCGGATGTCGAGATTAATTTCTTTCAGGGCACGGAACCCTGACGCATAGCTCTTCGAGAGGCCTCTGACGGAAATGATGGATTGCATGAAACAAGCAGTTGAGGGGGGCGTCATGCGCCATATAGGCCGCAAACCTCGACAGCGCCAGCCTGCTGGATGCCACAAAGCGCTAAGTATGTTCCGCCAGTGCGCCAAGGTCTTTCAAAGTTTGCGCAGCCGGGAAGTCTAAATATTCGTCCGGCATATTCGCGCGATTGACCCATAGTGCGTGGAAGCCGACTGAAACACCTGCCATCACGTCCCAACGGTTGGAGGAAACGAACGTCACATCGCCTGGCTTGCATGTGAAGTGGTCATTGACGAGACCATAGACCTCGGGCCGTGGCTTGAACATTTTCAGCGCGTCGACCGACAAAACTGCGTCGAGATCGCTGCCGATGCGGGCGGCTTCTACAGCTCCGTTGAGCATCGCCGGGGACCCATTGGAAAGAATCCCGGTCCTATGCCCTTCGCGCTTGAGCGCGCGTAACGCCGCACGCGCGTCAGGGAAAGCATCGAGCTTGAAATAGGCATCCAACAGTCTGGTCCTGACCGATTTGTCGACAGCCGGCGTTTGGGCGAGCGCATAATCAAGTGCGCGCTCCGTCAGTTGCCAAAAATCCACGTAGTGTCCCGCAAGCGTGAGCGTCCAACTGTATTCAAGTTGCTTGGTGCGCCAGACGGCCGAGATGCGGTCAGCGTCAGGTCCTACCTGTGCACGGTGACGCGCGATGGCGGCATGCACGTCGAACAGCGTGCCATAGGCATCGAAGATAAATATGGACGACATGGTATCCTCCTTGCCGGCTCGCTATGGTTACAATGCTCGGTCGCCAGGACAAAGATAATCGCGCGGCGGCTGCAATCGGGAGTGGTGAATGGCGCCGGGACAAGGCTGGTCGAAGACTTGGACCTTTTATGAAGGCGATTGGCACGAGGGCAATTTGCCGATTATGGGCGTACGCGACCATGCCGCATGGCTGTGCTCCTCGGTGTTTGACGGCGCCCGCACATTCGAAGGCGTTTCGCCGGATCTAGACCTGCATTGCGCGCGCGTGAACGCCTCTGCCGAGACAATGCATCTCAAGCCTGTGGTTTCCGAAGAAACCTGGATGGGTCTTACACGCGATGGCAGCAAGCGGTTCGACAAGGATGCGGCACTCTACATACGGCCGATGTATTGGGCTGAACGCAGCGGCACCTTGCTGGTTGCGCCCGACCCGGAATCGACAAAATGGTGCCTGAGCCTTTACGAGGCACCGATGCGCAAGCCGGAAGGTTTCTCGATCACGTTGTCGCCGTATCGCAAGCCGAGCCTGGAATGTATGCCGGTTAACGCCAAGGCAGGCTGCCTCTATCCGAACAACGCTCGCGCGCTGATTGAGGCGAATGCGCGTGGTTTTGGAAATTGCGTCGTGCTCGACCTGCTCGGTAATGTGGCTGAACTCGCGACCGCCAACATTTTCATCGGAATGGACGGCGTGGTTTTTACGCCGGCGCCGAACGGAACATTTCTTAACGGAATCACCCGGCAGCGTGTGATCAAACTTCTACGCGATGCGGGTGTGAGCGTGGTCGAGACTACGCTCAGCTATCGCGACATTCAGAACGCCGACGAGGTTTTCTCTTCAGGTAATTATTCCAAAGTTATGCCGATTAACCGCGTCGACGATCGTTCGCTGCAGCCGGGTCCCCTCTACCGCAAGGCGCGTGAACTCTACTGGGATTATGCCCATGGTTGAGCGCGCGACGAGCGCTCCGGTCGGCATTGTCGGTCTCGGGCTCATGGGCGAGGTCTACGCCCAGCGCCTAATCGATGTGAAAATTCCGGTCACCGGTTTCGACATCGATCCTGCCCGGCGCAACCGCCTCGCCGAGATCGGCGGGCGCCCGACGTCGATCGCCGAACTCGCAAAGCCCGCGCGTTGCGTCATCGTCGCCGTATTTAATACCGAGCAGGTCGAGGATGTGATCGAGAATCATTTGTTGCCGGCGCTCGGTGACGGCTCGAAAAAGATCGTGCTGTGCATGAGCACCTGCGATCCCGACCGCGTGGCTGCTCTTGCCAAGCGCGTGGTCCAGCGCGGCATTCGTTATCTGGATGTTCCGGTCTCCGGCACCAGTGATCAGGTACGCCGTGGGGATGGGGTTGCGCTGATCGGCGGCGACCCGACATTCGCTGAGGAAGTGAAAGACGTGCTTGATGCCTTGTTCGTTCGTCGCTTTCATGTCGGAAATGTCGGAGACGGCGGGCGTGCCAAGCTGGCGGTCAATCTCATCCTCGGGCTCAATCGCCTGGCGCTCGCAGAGGGCCTCGTCTTCGCCGAACGACTTGGCCTCGATCCCGCCGCGTTCCTGGAAGTCGCACGCGGGTCGGCATCTTATTCGCAGGTTATGGAGACCAAAGGTCCAAAAATGGTGCGCGGCGATTTTTCGGCGGAGGGTCGCGTCAGACAAACCCTGAAAGACGCGCATCTGATGCTCGATCAGGCGGCGGCCGCCGGCCAGAGACTATCCATGCTCGAGGTGCATGCTGACGTTCTGGAAGCCTGCGTCCGTGCTGGCGAGGCTGATCTCGACAACAGTGCCATCATCAGGGAAGTGCGCCGTCGTGGAGGCAAACAAAGTCGAGATAAGGGAGAGCGGTGATGAGGAAAATGATGCTGGCGGTCGCGTCGGCAATGATTTTGACACTGGGTCTCACGCACCACGTTGGCGCGCAGGATTGGCCACAAAAGCCGATCCGCATCATCGTATCCTTTGGGCCTGGCGGAGGTGCTGACATCATCGGTCGCATTGTTGCGGACTCGATGCAGGGCAAGCTTGGAAAACCGGTTGTAATCGAAAACAAGCCCGGTGCCGGCGGCATTCTGGGCAATGAAGCGGTCGCCAATGCGGAGCCCGACGGCTACACGCTTGGCATCATGACCGCGGGCCAGATCATTGCCGCGGCCACCAGGAAGAATATGCGTTATGACACACTGACCGCATTTGCGCCGGTCGGCCAAATTGCGACCGCCAGCCTGCTGATCGTGACGCGGCCGGATTTTCCGGCCAGCGATGTGAAGGAGCTGGTCGCCGCGGCGAAGGCTGATCCGGGAAAGATCGTGTTCGCAAGTCCGGGATTTGCGGCTACCCAACATTTCGCCGGCGAGACGTTTAAACAAACCGCAAAGATCAATTTGTTGCATGTTCCGTTCAAGACGTCACCGGAAGCGATCAATGCGACGCTTGGCAAACACGCCGACGTGTTGTTCGACACTGTGTCGGCCTTGATAGGGCACGTGCAATCCGGTCAGCTCAAGGCCCTCGCCGTAACCGGCAAAGAGCGGTTTCCGGCAGTGCCGAATGTGCCGGCAGCAATCGAATCCGGCGTACTTCCGGGTTACGACGTGACGACCTGGTATGGCGTCTTCGCGCCGCAAGGTACACCACCGGCGGTGATCTCCAAGCTTAACCAGGCGTTGAACGAGAGCCTCGCCGACGAAGCTGTACGCAACCGTCTGGTCGCGGCCGGAGTTGTGGTGAAGAGCTCCACGCCGCAGGCTTTCGGAGACTTCATGGCAAGCGAATACAAGCGATGGGATGCGGTCCGCGAAGCGGCAGGCATTGAAAAGCAATAGCGTGTTTATGACACGGCGGCTGGCTTCCCTTCGGCGATGGAGCGGATAGCTGCTTCAAACGCGCCCACAACGTCGAGCATATCCGCGGTCGAGACTGGAAAAAGCTTTCCGGTCTCGATCGTCTCGGCAAAGGCTTCCAGAAGCAAACCGAGCGAATCCGCTTCCGGATAGATTTTCGTTTCGGGCTTTCCGCCAATCATCGCAACAGTGAGGGACGTCTCACCGCGCGCCTCGGCCGAGCCCTTGCTGCCAAATACATGGATTCGCCAGAACATTGGCGCCGCCCGCACTGTCGCAAGCAGGCCGGTGGCGCCGCTTTTGAATTTCATAATGGCCGCCGCCACATCGCGCGGATCGGGCGGCGGTTTCTGCGAATAGACGCGGGCGTCCACTGTAGCGATTGGCCCAGCCAGGTTCACGAACGCATCGAGCACGTGCAACCCGGCACCGGTCATGCCGCCGCCCGGTGACTCACGGGGATCGTCCCGCCACCCGCCTTTCACGCGCGTCGAGTGTTCGTTGCTGAAATTGCCTTCGATATGAAGAATTTCGCCGAGCGTGCCCGCTGCTACAACGCGCTTGAGCTCAAGCATGGACGGAAAGCAACGTTTGTTGTTGCCGAGGGCGAAGGGTACACCGGCCTTGGTGCAGGCCGCGATTGCGCGTTCGGCCTCGGTCCGGGTGAGGGCTAGGGGCTTCTCACACCAGACCGGTTTGCCGGCTGCAGCTACGGCTGAAATCTGCCCAACATGCAAGGAATGCGGGGTCGCGAGGAAAACCGCCTGTACACGTGGATCCGCGACGGCCTCTTCGAATTCCGTGGACAATTCGAAGCCTTTGGCCGCCGCGAAATCGCGCGCCAGCTCCGGCTCCTTGCTGACTCCGCGGATAAACCGCAGGCGCTTGCTTTTGCCTTGCACCGCCTCGACGATATTTTTTCCCCATCGGCCAAGGCCGATTACGGCGGCATCGATCATGGGTGGACGTCCGTTCTGGGAGGACGAAACGACATAGACAACGCATACTAGACAGGCTGATGGATCGACGGCAATCGGGTGAAGTATCTAGGAGGAGAAATATGGACGACAAGGAGCTCTATAACCGCGGGCTGAAGCTACGTGTCGATATGTTTGGCCGCGAGGCGGTTGAAAAGCGCATGAATGCGTTCGGCGATTTTGGCAAGCCGTTACAGCACATCATCAACGCCTATGCCTATGGTGACGTCTGGCAACGCTCGGCATTGCCGCCTGCGGTGAAATCACTTGCGATGGTGGCAATGATGGCGGCGGCGGGTCACCCAAATGAACTGCGCGTGCATCTTAAAGGTGCCGTGAAAAACGGCTGTACCGCGGAACAGATTCAGGAGGTGTTGCTGTTGCTGACGATGTACTGCGGCATCCCGGCGGCCAACGAAGCACACCGGATTGCCGCCGAAGTGCTGAACGAAGACTCGCGCTGAAGCCCTGTCAGGGTGGAGGTTCTGTCAACAAATTGGGCACCGGCCGGCCGCGTATGTCGTAAACACGAGCATAGTAGATGCCCTCGCGGTTGATCTCGACCAGCACCGGTGCCGTCAGATCCCGGCAATAGAATGTGCCGAGCATCATCGCGAAGTCGGCACGCTTGCGGTCCCACGTAGTCTCGAACTCCGGCCCGAGCGCCACTTCCGCCGGGCGCTGTGGCCCGCATATCTCGACGGTCCAGCGTCGCCCAGCCGGAGGTTTTAGGTGCATTTCGTCAAGCTTTACGCGCAGCGCCGCGCCGGCCTGCTTAAATGCAAGGCCCCAATAGTCGAGCATGTAATTGTCGTGCGCCATGCGAACGCCGCCGGAGATCCAGTTGAACGCCGTGTATTGATAGGGATGCAGCCGAATCATGTCGCTTATCGGCAAGGCCAGCCCACCAACAAACGCAGCGACGAGCAGAGTTGTGGCGAAGTTTCCAACAACGCGCGCTCGTTCGAAAAGCCAGGCACCGGCAAGACCGCCAAGTACCGCGAAAGGAGGCACCACAAACACGAAATGACGCAGGCCATTGTAGAAAGCCGGATGAGCAAGGATTGCCACAAACACCGGAAGGACGGCGGCGAGTGCCACCAGTAGCAAACTGGCCCGTCGATTGATCGGTAAGTCACGTCGAGTGGCGAAGACAAGCGCGCCGGCGGTGCCGGCCACTCCGAGCACCAGCATGATTTCCGACAGCTTGAGCGCGAACAGTTTGGGCAGGTAACCCGCGGGCATCGCGGTTACCGAGATCACCTTTCCCGCATACAGTTCACGCCACGGCTTCTCGAAGAAAGTATCGAAGTATTCCGCGGCCCGGATCGGATTGAGGGGCGAAAGGATTGACCAGGGCCATAGCAATCCCATGATCAGATAACCAAGCACGATCGCCGGCAGAAGCCGCCAGATGAATTCGCCGGCTCGTATCGAGCACCGGCGGAGGCCCATGGTACGAGCTTCGCTCGCGCCGATAAGGAGCAAAGCTGCGAGCGCATAGGGCGCAGCGATGCCGGCGAGGATGCGTGAGCCAAAGACAAGGCCTAGGCCAATACCGGTGAGGGCGACTGTCCGCGGATCCGGCTGCGGGTATTCTTCAAATGCACGGACCATGCCGAGCAGGAGCACCACCATGGAGGCGGCGAAGGGAGCATCCTTGGCATTTATGAACATGTGTCCGTAGTAGAGCGGACAAGTTGCAAGCAGTAGCAGCCCTATCAATCCGGCAGTCGGCCCGCACAGGCGCCGGCCGATGCGCCACGTTGCAATCAGCCCGATGATCCCAATGCCAGCGCCGACCAACCGGCGTGTTTCAAAAAGGTCGAACGGGAGAATCTTGGCGGCGAGCGCCGCCGCCATATCGAAGCCGCCGCCGTACTTATAGAGATTGACGAAGGAGAGGGCGCGCTGGTCGGTAAACCCAGACCCATAGAGTACGAGGAGCAAGTCGCCATATTGCGAATGGGTGTAGTCGTCCCAACCCAGGCCGTAGTCGCGGAACGTTAAAAGAGCCGCCGTCGTGACAATAGCGAGCGCCAGAATGGCAAGACGGTCGGCAGCTGCGGCTGCCGACCATTTGCCGGTTAGGCGAACGGATAAGGTCGAAGTTTTGGGGATGTCTACTTGCTCGCAGCGACCAACATTTCTTCGACATGCTCCCAGTTCACCAAGTGGTCGAGAAATGCCTTGAGATAATCAGGCCGCCGATTGCGGTAATCAATATAGTAGGAGTGCTCCCAAACGTCGCACCCAAGAATCGGCATCGCTCCGTGCACCAAAGGGCTCTCGCCGTTCGGCGTCTTGCTGACGATCAATTTGCCGTCTTTGAGCGCGAGCCAAGCCCACCCGGAGCCGAACTGGGTGACGCCGGCCTGAGTGAAGTCTTCCTTCATTTTGGCGACGCCGCCGAGATCGCTATCGATCTTCGCCTTCAGCTTGCCGGGTATTTTGTCGCCGCCGCCATTAGGCTTCATCCATTTCCAGAAATGCGTGTGGTTGTAATGTTGGCCCGCATTGTTGAAGAGTCCGGCATTCTTGCCGAACGATCCTTTCACCACCTCTTCGAGCGATTTGCCCTCCAACCCACTGCCTTCCAGGAGTTTGTTGCCGTTATCAACGTAAGCCTTGTGGTGCTTGTCATGGTGATATTCGAGCGTCTCGCGCGACATATAGGGCGCCAGAGCGTCATGGGCATAAGGCAGGTCAGGCAGCGTGAATGGCATCATGTCCTCCTTGATCCACAAACGATGAATGCGAAATAAGCCGACCGTTGGGTGAAACCCGGCACGTCCCGGGCGAGTTCCTCAACTAAGCTAATTAGGCGGTGGCG